>VFQM010000179.1_pt1 | contig 79230 bp, 76 predicted proteins | sample 3512391 | NCBI WGS metagenome assembly VFQM01 (sample SAMN10412369, study PRJNA504923) | tailings metagenome | isolation source: Replicate 1 from Balatoc abandoned mine | place: Philippines | reverse complement strand
CTGGTGCGGCAGCAGCACGGCGAACTCCTCGCCGCCGATGCGGGCCACCAGGTCGGTGGGGCGGCGGGCCACGCCGGCCAGCAGCGTCGCCACCTGGCGCAGGCAGGCGTCGCCCGCCGGGTGGCCGTGGTGGTCGTTGAAGGCCTTGAAGTGGTCCACGTCCAGCAGCACCAGCGCGAGCTGCATGCCGTGGCGCTGCGCGCGCGTCCACTCGGAAGCCAGGCGGCGGTCGAAGTGGCGGCGGTTGGCCAGGCCCGTCAGCGGGTCGGTGTCCGACAGCCGCGCCAGCTCGGCGTTCAGGCCGTCGAGCCGCGCGTTCAGGCGGCGCAGGTCCTGTTCGCGCCGCACGAGCTCGGTGACGTCGCTGCGCACGCCGGCGATGCCACCGTCGCGCGTGCGCCGCTCGTCGATGCGCAGCCAGCGGTTGTCGGGCAGCTCCTGCAGCAGCGGCGCGCCCGGGTGGCGGTGCGCGTGCAGGCGCTCGGCCAGCCAGGCCTGCTCGCGGCCCGCCGCCTGCGGGTACTGGCCGCGCGCCAGGCCGAAGCGCAGCACGGCCTCGAAGTGCGTGCCCGGCACCAGGGCGGGCGCGCTGTGCTGGTAGACCTCGGCATAGCGCTGGTTGAAGGTCACCAGGCGGTCCTCGGCGTCGTACAGCGCAAAGGCGTCGGGCAGGGCCTGGATCGCGTCGTCCAGGCGCTGCCGGGCCAGTTCGGCTTCGCTGCGCGCGGCAGCCAGGGCCTGCTCCTTGTGCACCAGCGCGCTGACGTCCACGCTGTGGGCGAGCAGGCTGCCGTCGGCCAGGCGCTGCTCGACGATGCGGCGCCAGCGCCCGCCCGGCAGCTGGCGCAGGATCGGGCCGGCCGGCTGCCGGTGCGCGGCCACGCGTTCGGCGATCCAGGCCTCGGGGTCGGCGGCGGCCTCGGGAACCGCGCCGTGCGCGACGGCCCGGCGCAGCAGGGCCTCGAACGGGTCCCCCGGCTGCATGTGCGCGGCCACCTCCGCGTAGAGGTTGCGGAAGTCGCGGTTGGCCAGCACCAGGCGGTCGTCGCGGTCGTAGACCACGAGGCCGACCTCCAGCGCGTCGAGGATCTCACGCTGGCGTGCCGCGACGGCGTCCGAGCGTGCGTTCGCCGCCGCCAGGCGTGCCGTCAGCCGCCACAGCAGCGCAGCGGTGCCGAGCGCGGTGGCCAGCGCCAGCAGCACGGCCGCCAGCGTGCGCCCGGGCGCAGACCAGGCCACGGCGTCGCTGGCCGCCAGCACCAGCAGCAGCAGCACGTTGGCCGCCACCAGCGCCATGCCGGTGCGGCGCAACTGCAGCAGTGAACGACGCCTTTCCACAACGACCACCTTCGGCACACCGGCGCATGCACCCCCGTGGTGCGTCCGGCTGCCGGGATTGTCGCAGCGCAGGGGGCACAGGCGGCGCGGGCTCCTAGAATCCGGGACTTCCGTCCACCGCCGGCCGCGCGCTCCATGACCACCACCTCCCCCGCCACCCAGAACACCGCCGTCATGGCCAACGCGATCCGCGCGCTGGCGATGGACGCCGTGCAGCAAGCCAACTCGGGTCACCCGGGCGCGCCGATGGGCATGGCCGAGATCGCCGTGGCGCTGTGGGGCCGGCACCTGAAGCACAACCCGGCCAACCCGCTGTGGGCCGACCGCGACCGCTTCGTGCTGAGCAACGGCCACGGCAGCATGCTGATCTACGCGCTGCTGCACCTGACCGGCTACGACCTGGCCATGAGCGAGCTGCGCAACTTCCGCCAGCTGCACAGCGCCACGCCCGGCCACCCGGAAGTCGACGTGACGCCCGGCGTCGAGACGACCACCGGCCCGCTGGGCCAGGGCATCACCAACGCGGTGGGCATGGCGCTGGCCGAGAAGCTGCTGGCACACGAATTCAACCGCGACGGCCACGCCATCGTCGACCACCGCACCTACGCCTTCCTGGGCGACGGCTGCCTGATGGAAGGCATCAGCCACGAGGCGTGCGCGCTGGCCGGCGCCTGGAAGCTGAACAAGCTGGTGGCGCTGTACGACGACAACGGCATCAGCATCGATGGCCAGGTCGCGCCCTGGTACATCGACAACGTGCCGCAGCGCTTCGCGGCCTACGGCTGGAACGTCATCGGCCCGATCGACGGCCACGACGTCGCCGCGGTGGACGCCGCGCTGACGCAGGCGCGGGCCTCGGCCACGGCGCCGACGCTGATCGTGTGCAAGACCACCATCGGCAAGGGCGCGCCGAACCGCGGCGGCACGGCCAAGGCCCACGGCGAGGCGCTGGGCGCCGAAGAGATCCGCCTCACGCGCGAGGCGCTGGGCTGGCCGCACGAGCCCTTCGTCATTCCCGAAGAAGCCTACGGCGCCTGGGACGCCAAGGCCGCCGGCGACGCCGCCGAAGCCGCCTGGGCCGAGCGCTTCGCCGCCTACAAGGCCGCGTACCCCGCGCTCGCCGCGGAGTTCGCGCGCCGCATGAAGGGCGAGCTGCCGCCCGGCTTCGCGCAGACCGCGGTGGACGCCGTGATCGCCGCGCACACCAAGGCCGAGACCGTCGCCAGCCGCAAGGCCAGCCAGATCGCGCTGGAGGTCTTCACGAAGGCCATGCCCGAACTGCTGGGCGGCAGTGCCGACCTGACCGGCAGCAACCTCACCAACACCAGCAGCACGCCGGCGCTGCGCTTCGACGCCGCCGGCGCGCCGAAGGTCACCGACGACGGCAAGCCGGGCCGCCACATCAACTACGGCGTGCGCGAGTTCGGCATGGCCGCCATCATGAACGGCGTGGCGCTGCACGGCGGCTTCATCCCCTACGGCGGCACCTTCCTGACCTTCAGCGACTACAGCCGCAACGCCATCCGCATGGCGGCGCTGATGAAGCGGCGCGTCATCCACGTCTTCACGCACGACAGCATCGGCCTGGGAGAAGACGGCCCCACGCACCAGAGCGTGGAGCACGCGGCCAGCCTGCGGCTGATCCCGAACCTGGACGTCTGGCGCCCGGCCGACACCGCCGAGACCGCCGTGGCCTGGACGATGGCGATCGCCAACAACAGCCGCCCGAGCGCGCTGCTGCTGAGCCGCCAGAACCTGCCCTACCTGCCCAAGGCCAGCCTCGACGAGATCAGCAAGGGCGCCTACGTGCTGGCCGAGCCGGCCGAGGTGGGGCTGAAGAAGAAGGCGCAGGCGGTGATCATCGCCACCGGCAGCGAGGTGCAGCTGGCGCTGCACGCGCAGGCCGCGCTGGCGCAGCTGAAGATCGCGGTGCGCGTGGTCAGCATGCCCAGCACCAACGTCTTCGATCGCCAGCCCGTGGCCTACAAGAAGAGCGTGCTGCCGGCCGGCGTGCCGCGCATCGCGGTGGAAGCCGGCGTCACCGACGGCTGGTGGAAGTACGGCTGCGCCGCCGTGGTCGGCCTCGACCGCTACGGCGAAAGCGCCCCGGCCGGCGTGCTGTTCAAGCTGTTCCACCTGACGGCCGAGAACGTGGCCGCGGTGGTGCGGCAGGTGCTCAAGGGCTGAGGCACGCCGGCATGCGCCGCCTGCCTGTCCTGCTGCGTGCCCTGCTGCTCGCTGCCGGCGGGCTGGCCTGCGGTGCCGCGGCGGCGCAGCAAGTCGAACTGGAGCCGTCGCCGGCCGCGCAGTGCCTGACGGCCAGCGACCCGGCACTGGCGCTGCCCGAGTATCCGTTCGTGCAGTACAAGTCCGGCGAGCGCGGGCGTGTGAAGCTGGCGCTGGAGTTCTCCGCTGCCGATGCCGCGCCGCAGATCACGGTGCTGGAGCAGGAAGGCGGCGAGGCCTTCGTCGACAGCGTGCGCAAACACGCGCGCAGCCTGCGTGTGCCCTGCCTGCCGGCGGGCAGTACGGTGCGGCTGGCGCGCGAGTATGTGTTCGAGCCCGACCGCCAGCACGCCTACGCCGGCCCGGGCCAGGACGTGGCCGATGCCCGGCGGCGCGAACTGCTGGGCTGCATGCGGCATGTGTCCGGCAGCCTGATGCTGCAGTACCCGCAGTGGGCGTTGCGAGACGAGGTCCGGGGCCGCGTGCTGGTGCAGCTGCGTTTCGATGACGCGGCAGGACCGCCGACAGTGATGCAGGTCGCCGCGCGCCCCGGCGCCAGACGCCTGGCCACGGAGGTCGAACAGTGGGTGGCCGGCGTGCGCCTGCCCTGCCACGCAGGCGGTCCGATCCACGCGTCGTTGCTTTACGAGTTCCGGTTCGAAGGCGAGGCCTACGGCTTCAAGCCGATGACCTTGCTGCAGTTCATGGGCAGCGTGAAGGGCGCACGCCAGCAGCGCGTGCAGTTCGACACCACCCACATGGGCTGCCCGTTCGACATCCGGCTCATGTACCGCCAGCCTTTCATGCGCAACTGGGTGGGTTCGGTCGGTGGCTACGACCCGCCGCGCCACGCACTGCTGGAGTGGCTGCGCAACGCCGAACTCGACGTGCCGCGCAACACGCTGGACGCCGTCTTCGGCGACACCGCCGACATCACCGTTCCCTGCCTCAAGATCGACCACACCCCCAAGGAGAAATCATGACCATTCGCGTTGGCATCAACGGCTTCGGCCGCATCGGCCGCATGGTGTTCCGCGCCGCGGTGCAGAACTTCGCCAACGACATCGAGGTCGTCGGCATCAACGACCTGCTCGAGCCCGAGTACCTGGCCTACATGCTGAAGTACGACAGCGTGCACGGCCGCTTCCAGGGCACGGTGGCGGTGGAGGGCAGCACGCTCATCGTCAACGGCAAGAAGATCCGCCTGACGGCCGTGAAGGACCCGGCCGAGCTGAAGTGGGGCGACATCGGCGCCGACATCGTGGTCGAGGCCACCGGCCTGTTCCTGACGAAGGACACCTGCCAGAAGCACATCGACGCCGGCGCGAAGAAGGTCATCCAGAGCGCGCCGAGCAAGGACGACACGCCGATGTTCGTCTACGGCGTCAACGACAAGACCTACGCCGGCCAGACCATCATCAGCAATGCGTCCTGCACCACCAACTGCCTGGCCCCGGTGGCCAAGGTGCTGCACGACAGTTTCGGCATCAAGCGCGGCCTGATGACCACCGTGCACGCCGCCACCGCGACGCAGAAGACGGTCGACGGCCCCAGCAACAAGGACTGGCGCGGCGGCCGCGGCATCCTGGAGAACATCATCCCCAGTAGCACTGGCGCCGCCAAGGCCGTGGGCGTGGTGATCCCCGAGCTGAACAAGAAGCTCACCGGCATGAGCTTCCGCGTGCCGACCTCGGATGTCTCGGTCGTCGACCTGACCGCCGAGCTGGTGAAGGAAGCCAGCTGGGACGACATCTGCAACGCGATGAAGGCCGCCGCCGCCGGCCCCATGAAGGGCGTGCTGGGCTACACGGAAGACAAGGTGGTCTCCACCGACTTCCGCGGCGAGCCGATGACCAGCGTCTTCGACGCCGACGCCGGCATCGCGCTGGACAAGACCTTCGTCAAGGTCGTGGCCTGGTACGACAACGAGTGGGGCTACTCCAACAAGGTGCTGGAGATGGTGCGCGTGATCGCGAAGTGAACCTGCGCCGCCGCGGGCCAGGCCTGGCCGCGCCGCTGTTCGCGGCCCTGAGCGCGGTTCTGTGCGCGCTGGGGCCGGCGCAGGCCGCCGCCCCAGCGGCGGCGCCCGCGGAGATGGGTCCGCGCCTGCGCGTGGCACCGCCGGCCGAGCCGCTGCAGGCGCGTGTGATCGTGAAGTTCCGCGGCCAGGCCGCGCTGATGCGCGCCGCCGGCGCAAGCCGTGCGGCACCACTGCCGCGCCATGCCGCGGCGCTGGGCGCGCGGCTCGGGCTGGCCTTGCGCGACGGCCGCGTGCTGGGCGCGCGCACGCAGGCCGTGCATGCCCAGGGCATCGGATCGGAAGCGCTGGCACAGCAGCTCGCGGCGCAGCCCGATGTGGAATGGGCCGTCGTCAGCCGCCGCCGCTCCGTGGCGGCGGTGGTGCCCAACGACCCGCTGTTCCGCGCCGGGCAGCGCGGCAGCATGCCCGCCGTGGGCCAGTGGACGTTGCGTGCGCCCGACAACACGGCCGTGTCGGCGATCAATGCGCTTGGTGCCTGGGCCTTCGGCACCGGCAGCCCGGCGGTCACGGTGGCGGTGCTGGACACGGGGGTGCGTTTCGACCACCCCGATCTCGCCGGCAAGCTGCATCCGGGCCGCGACTTCGTCTCGGGCACCGACGACACCCCGGGCGACAGCGACGGCGATGCGACCGACCCCGGCGACTGGTCGGACGCTGGCAGCCCCTGCGGCGCCGGCGACAGCAGCTGGCACGGCACGCAGGTGGCGGGCCTGATCGCCGCCGCCAGCGACAACGCCATCGGCATGGCCGGCGCCGGCCGTGACGTGATGGTGCTGCCGGTGCGGGTGCTGGGCCAGTGCGGTGGTTTCGACGACGACATCGTGGCCGGCATGCGCTGGGCCGGCGGCCTGGCCGGCGCGTCGGCGCCGAACCCGCACCCGGCGCAGGTGATCAACATGAGCCTGGGTGCGCCCGGCGCCTGCGAGGCGGTGTACGCCGACACCATCGCCGAGCTGACGGCGGCGGGCGTGGCAGTGGTGGTCGCCGCGGGCAACGACGTCGGCACCGCGGTGGCCAGCCCGGCCAACTGCCCCGGCGCCATCGCCGTGGGCGGCGTGCGCCACATCGGCAGCAAGGTGGGCTATTCGAACATCGGCCCGCAGGTGGCGATCGCGGCACCGGCCGGCAACTGCGTCAACACCAGCGGCGCCTGCCTGTACCCGCTGGTGACGACCACCAACCTGGGCGCCACCACCGCCAGCAGCAACGGCTACAGCGACAGCTTCAACTACTCGGTGGGCACCAGCTTCTCGGCGCCGCTGGTGGCGGGCACGGCGGCGCTGATGCTGTCGCAGGACCCGACGCTGACACCGGCCGCGCTGCGCGCGCTGCTGCAGTCCACGGCGCGCCCCTTCCCGACCCTGGGTGCTGCAGCCGGCGTGGCCGCCTGCCAGGCGCCGGGCAGCACCGAGCAGATCGAGTGCTACTGCACCACCAGCACCTGCGGCGCCGGGCTGCTGGACGCGGCAGCCGCGGTGGCCGCGGCGGCGGGCAGCACGGCACCGCCGGTGGCCGTCCTCACGGCGTCGGCCGATACGGTGGCTGCGGGTACGGCGGTGCAGCTCGATGCCGGCAGCTCCAGCCGTGCGGTGGTGGCGCGGTTGTGGGAGATCGTCGACGGCGCCGAGCGCGCCCGCCTGCGCAACGCGCCCGACGCTGCCAGCACGGTGCTGGACACCAGCGAGGCCGGCACGGTGACGGTGCGGCTGACCGTCACCGACGCCCAGGGTGCGCAGGCCAGCAGCACGCGCAGCATCACCGTCACGGCGGCACCGGCGTCACCCGCACCGGCGCCAGCGGGCGGTGGGGGCGGCGCCAGTTCGGCGCTGTGGCTCGCGCTGCTGGCGCTGGCGACGCTCAGCCTGCAGCGCGCGGGCAGCGCACGAAGCCGGCGCTGATCACCGGCGGCTGCAGCCCGCGCAACCGCGCCACGAGGTCGGGGCTGGCGCGTGGCAGGCGCAGCCAGTGCTGGTCGGGCGGGGCGGGCACGGCGGCCACACGCGCCGTGCGCACGCCGCGCTGCACCAGCGCGGCCAGCGCGGTGTCGGCGGCCTCGCGGCTGTCGTGGCGCGAGAGCTGCAGGCCCGGCGCCAGCTCGGCCGGCGCGGTGACGGGCTCGAAGCCCAGCTTCAGCCGCCGCAGCTCGTCTTCCTTCGTGCGCTGCGCGGCCGCGTCGGCGAAGCGGCCCATGTAGACCAGCCAGGCCGGCTTGCCGACGACGTCGCGGCGCTCGAAGGCATTGGCCGGCACGCCCGCGGCCAGCACGGCGGCCTCTGCGACGCCGATGTCGGTGTCGCCGAAGGGGCCGGCCTCCAGGCACACGGCGTTGGCGGCGGCCACTGCGGCGCTGGCGGCCTGCGCTGTGACGAGACGGATGGTCTCGGGGCGGATCTGCGCCGCCAGCCGGGCGGGTTCGCGTTCGCCCGCGTGCGGCGGCGGCAGCGCCGGCGAGAGCCAGCCGCGCGCCCAGGCAAAGAACAGCACGTTGGCCAGCAGCAGGGCGGCGACGACCGCCCTCAGCATGCGGTGCCGTCCTGCAGGCGCACGCTGACTTCGCCGCTGACCAGGCTGTGCAGCGTGCCTGAGCGCACACGCAGGGCGCCGCGCTCGTCCACGCCTTCGGCCACGCCCTCCAGCGCGTCGGGGGCGGTGGTGCTGACGGCGCGGCCGAGCAGCAGGTCGCGGCGCGCATAACCCGCCGCCAGCGGTGCGAAGCCCTCAGCCTCGAAGCGGCGCAGCGTGCGCACCAGCGGTGCGGCCACCGCGGCCAGCGCAGCGGGCGCTGTGGCGTCTGAGCGCAACTCCTGCAGGCAGGCGAAGCCGCTGCTCATGCCTTCGGTGCCGGTCTGCGGCAGCACGTTGACGCCCACGCCGACCACGCACATGCGGCGGCTGCCCACCGCCACGGTCTCGATCAGGATGCCGCCCAGCTTGCGGCCGGGCACGGGGCTGCCGGGCGGGTCGAGCAGCCAGAGGTCGTTGGGCCACTTCAGCCCGATGCGCGGCGGCGTGGCTTCGGCCGGGTCGGCCGGCGGATCGAGCGCGTCAGCCACCGCCAGCCCCACCGCCAGCGACAGCCCCGACCAGTCGCGCGGCGCCAGCGGCAGCGACAGCGAGAACGTCAGCGAGCGCCCCGGCGCCGCCTGCCAGTCGCGGCCCAGGCGGCCGCGGCCGCGTGTCTGGTGCTCGGCCACCAGCAGGCACGGATGCGTGTCGACGGCGCGACGGCCGTAGGGCGAGGGCGCGTCGGCGGGCTGGCTGCCGTCGTCGATCTGCCCGGGGCGCGTGACCGGGGCGTCGCGCAGGCCGCTGTGCTGCCGCGCGCGGTCGAGCAGCCGCGTGTTGGTGGACTCGGTGCGGGCCACGACCTCGACGCTGATGCCAGGCAGCAGTGGCTCGAGCTGCTCCCACAGCGCCTCTGCGCCCCACTGGAGGTGCTGGCCTTCGGGCATGGCATCAGCGGCGTTTGGGCGCCAGCATCGTGCGGCGGCAGTTGGGGCTGCCGCAGCGGCATTCGTATTCCTTCTTCAGCTTCGGCGTGTAGCGCTCGTCGATGACGAGGCCGTAGTCGTAGAAGAGTTCTTCGCCGGGCTGCAGGTCGCGCAGGGCCTTGATGAAGACGCGGCCATCGACCTCGTCGGACTCGCAGTTGGGGTCGCAGGCGTGGTTGATCCAGCGCGCGTCGTTGCCGCCGACCTTGGCGTCGATCACGGTGCTGCCGTCATCGAGGCTGAAATAGAAGGTGTGGTTGGGATCGCTCGGGTCGTGCGGGTGGCGCCGCAGCGCCTCGGGCCAGTCGATGATCTCGCCCTTGTATTCGATGATGCGCGTGCCGGCCGCGATCTCGCGCAGCGCGAACACGCCCTTGCCGTGCACGCCGCTCTGGCGCACCTGGATGCGGCGGCCGCGCGCCGGCGCCGCTGCCTGGCTGACCACCGGTTTCACTTTGGCGGCGGCGGTCTTCTGGGCCCTGGCTTGCGCGGTGGTCTTCATTCGGTACATTGAAATCATGGGCGCGTGCGCGTGTGTGCGTGCGCGCGAGGAAGAGCGATTGTAGGCACGGCTTCGCCAGCGGCGACGCCCGCCAGGGACCTGTGGGACACCATGAGCAAGACCATCATCATTGCCGAGAAGCCGAGCGTGGCGCAGGACATCGTGCGCGCGCTCACGCCGGTTTCGGGCAAGTTCGAGAAGCATGCCGAGCACTTCGAGAACGACCAGTACGTGGTCACCTCGGCCGTGGGCCACCTGGTGGAGATCAAGGCGCCCGAGGAGTTCGACGTCAAGCGCGGCAAGTGGAGCTTCGCCAACCTGCCGGTGGTGCCGCCGCACTTCGACCTGGCGCCCATCGACAAGGCCAAGTCGCGCCTGAACGCGGTGGTGAAGCTGGTCAAGCGCAAGGACGTCACGGCCATGATCAACGCCTGCGACGCGGGCCGCGAGGGCGAGCTGATCTTCCGCCTGATCGTGCAGTACGCGGGGCAGGGCAAGACGCCGATGCACAAGCCGATCCAGCGCCTGTGGCTGCAGAGCATGACGCCGCAGGCCATCCGCGAGGGCTTCGAGAAGCTGCGCAGCGACGAGCAGATGCGCGGCCTGGCCGACGCCGCGCGCAGCCGCTCGGAGGCCGACTGGCTGGTGGGCATCAACGGCACGCGTGCGATGACGGCCTTCAACTCGCGCGACGGTGGCTTCTTCCTCACCACCGTGGGCCGCGTGCAGACGCCCACGCTGTCCATCGTGGTCGAGCGCGAGGAGAAGATCCGCAAGCACGTGGCGCGCCCTTACTGGGAGATCAAGGCCACCTTCGACGCGCAGGCCGGGCAGTACGAGGGCAAGTGGTTCGACCCCGAGTGGAAGAAGAACGACGACGCCGAGCGCCGCGCCGACCGGCTGTGGAGCGCCGAAGAAGCGCAGGCCATCGCCGATGCCGTGCGCGGCCAGCCCGCCACCGTGACCGAGGAGGCCAAGCCCAGCAACCAGAGCAGCCCGCTGCTGTACGACCTGACGACGCTGCAGCGCGAGGCCAACTCGCGCTTCGGCTTCAGCGCCAAGACCACGCTGTCCATCGCGCAGGCGCTGTATGAGAAGCACAAGGTGCTGACCTACCCGCGGACCGACAGCCGCGCGCTGCCCGAGGACTATCTGGCCACCGTGAAGAACACGATGGAGATGCTGTCCGACGAGGAGCTGCCGGGCCCGCTGCGCACGCTGTCGATGCACGCGCGCAAGGCCTTGAACGACGGCTACGTGAAGCCGATGAAGCGTGTCTTCGACAACACCAAGGTGTCGGACCACTTCGCCATCATCCCCACGCTGCAGCCGCCCAAGAGCCTGACCGAGATCGAGGCCAAGCTGTACGACCTGGTGGTCAAGCGCTTCCTGGCGGTGTTCTACCCGCCGGCCGAGTTCATGGTCACCACCCGCATCAGCCAGGTGACCGTGGGTGCTGTGGCGCACAAGTTCCAGACCAACGGCAAGGTGCTGGTGAATCCGGGCTGGCTGGCCGTCTACGGCAAGGAGGCGCAGGACGAGGACGCCAACCTCGTGGCCGTGCAACAGGGCGAGACCGTGCGCACCGAGAGCGTGGACGTCAACGCGCTGAAGACCAAGCCGCCGGCACGCTACACCGAAGCCACGCTGCTCAGCGCGATGGAAGGCGCGGGCAAGCTGATCGACGACGACGAACTGCGCGAGGCCATGGCCGAGAAGGGCCTGGGCACGCCCGCCACGCGCGCGCAGACCATCGAAGGCCTGATCGCCGAGAAGTACATGCTGCGCGACGGCCGCGAGCTCGTGCCCACGGCCAAGGCCTTCCAGCTGATGACGCTGCTGCGCGGCCTGGCGATCGAGGACCTGACGCGCCCCGACCTCACCGGCAACTGGGAGCACCAGCTCGCCGAGATGGAGCACGGCCGCCTGCAGCGCGACGTGTTCATGGCCGAGATCGCGAAGATGGCCGAGCGCATCGTGCGCAAGGCCAAGGAATACGACCGCGACACCATCCCCGGCGACTACGCGACGCTCGCCACGCCGTGCCCGAACTGCGGCGGCGTCGTGAAAGAGAACTACCGCCGCTTTGCCTGCGACGGCGGCGGCTCGGCGCCGGGCGGCGCCTCGTGCGAGTTCAGCATCACCAAGATCCCGGCCGGCCGTGCCTTCGAGATCGCCGAGGCCGAGGCCTTCCTGCGCGACCGCAAGATCGGCCCGCTGGAGGGCTTCCGCTCCAAGGCCGGCTGGCCCTTCACCGCCGAGCTGCGCCTGGTGCACGACGACGAGATCAACAACTGGAAGCTCGAGTTCGACTTCGGCGACGACGCCAAGCAGGGCGAAGGCGACGGCGAGCCGGTGGACTTCAGCAGCCAGGAGAGCCTGGGCGCCTGCCCCAAGTGCAAGGGCCACGTCTACGAGCACGGCAGCAGCTACGTGTGCGAGCACAGCGTCGGCGCGCACGTCACCTGCGACTTCAAGAGCGGCAAGATCATCCTGCAGCAGCCCGTGCCGCGCGAGGAGATGACGAAGCTGCTGGCCACCGGCAAGACCAGCCTGCTGGAGAACTTCGTCAGCAACAAGACGCGCCGCAAGTTCAAGGCCTTCCTGGCCTACGACACGAAGGAAGGCAAGGTCAACTTCGAGTTCGAGCCGCGTGCCGCGAAGGTGCCGGCCAAGAAGGCGGCGGCGAAGAAGACGGCCGCCTGAGGCCCCGGACCGGGCTTGCGCATGCACGCCGGCTGGCCCTGCCTGCGGCCGCAAGGCGGCGGCGCGCTGCTCGACCTGGCCGTCAGCCCGGGTGCCCGCCGCACCGGTGCCGACGGCCTGCACGACGGCGCGCTGCGTGTGCGCCTGCAGGCGCCGCCGGTGGACGGCCAGGCCAACGACGCGCTGATCGCCTGGCTGGCCGCGCAGCTTGGCCTGCCGCGGCGCGGCGTGCGGCTGCTGCGCGGCGCCAGCGCGCGGCGCAAGCAGGTGGCCATCGACCTGCCCGCCGATGCCGTGGCGCAGTGGCTGGCCCAGGTGGCCGCGTGAATCCGCGATGACGCTGGCCGTCTTCTACAAGCTGCTGTCGATCGCGGTGGCCGTGCTGCTGGGCTGGATCGCCGGCCGCCAGCACTGGCTGGGCAAGCCCGGCGAGGCTGGCGACCCGGCGCGCGTGCTGGGCAACGCCGCGTTCGGCATCTTCGTGCCGGCGCTGCTGTTCCGCACCACCGCGCGCGTGGACTTCGAGACCCTGCCCTGGCGCACGCTGGCGGCCTTCTTCGTGCCGCTGCTGCTGGTGCTGCTGTGCGTGTACCTGCAGCAGCGGCTGTCGCGCCGCACGCACGGCGCGATGCCGGCGGTGCGCGCCTTCGCCGCGACCTTCGGCAACACGCTGCAGATCGGCCTGCCGGTGACCGCAGCCTTGTTCGGAGAGGCCGGCCTGGCCATCCACATCACCATCATCAGCCTGCACGCGCTGATCGTGCTGTCGCTGGCCACCACGCTGGTCGAGACCGACCTGGCGCGCGCCGCGCAGCACGGCTCGCTCGCCAGCACGCTGGTGCTGACGCTGCGCAACACCATCATCCACCCGGTGGTGCTGCCGGTGCTGGCGGGGCTGGTGTTCAACGCGCTGGGCGGCACGCTGCCTGCGGCGGTGGACGAGGCGCTGCTGCTGCTGGCCAGCGCCGTGGTGCCGCTGTGCCTGGTGCTGATCGGCCTGTCGCTGGCCACCTACGGCCTGGGCCCGCGCCTGCGCGGCGCGGTCGGCGTGTCGGTCGTCAAGCTGCTGCTGATGCCGGCCGTGGTGTTGGTCGTCGCGCACTGGGGCCTGGGGCTGGCGGGCACGCCGCTGGCCACCGTGGTGATGCTGGCGGCGCTGCCCACGGGCAGCAACGCGCTGATCTTCGCGCAGCGCTACCGCACGCTGGAAGTGGAGACCACCGCCACCATCGTGCTGTCGACGCTGGCCTTCGTGCTGGTGGCGCCGCTGTGGCTGACGGTGCTGGGCTGGCTGGCGTAGGCCCCGTCAGCCGCCGCCTGCACTGGCGGGCATGCGAAAGCGCGACACGTCGGCCGCGAGCTGCTGTGCCTGCTCTCGCATCGCGGCGGCGGCGGCGGCGGTCTGCTCGACCAGCGCCGCGTTCTGCTGCGTCATGCGGTCGAGCTCCTGCACCGCCTGACCGATCTGCGCGATGCCGCCGGCCTGCTCGCGGGCGCCCGTGGCCACGTCGCCCAGCAGTTCGTTGACCCGCTGCGACGCGGTGACGATGTCGCCGATGGTGCCGCCGGCCTGGCGCACGACCTCGGTGCCCGACTCCACCTGCTCGACGCTGTGGCCCACCAGGCCCTTGATCTGCCGCGCCGCTTCGGCGCTGCGCTGCGCCAGCATGCGCACCTCGGCCGCCACCACGGCGAAGCCGCGGCCCTGCTCGCCGGCGCGCGCGGCTTCCACCGCCGCGTTCAGCGCCAGGATGTTGGTCTGGAACGCGATGCCGTCGATGGTGCCGATGATCTCGCCGATCTGGCCCGACGACGTGCGGATGCCTTCCATCGTGCGCACCACGTTCTGCATCACGCGGCCACCGTCGCCGGCCACCTGCGCGTTGTGCTGCGCCACGCGCGAGGCCTCGGCGGTGTGCTCGGCGCTGTTGCGCACGGTGGCGGTGATCTGCTCCATCGACGCCGCCGACTGCTCCAGGTTGGCAGCCGCCTGCTCGGTGCGCGCCGACAGGTCGAGCGCGCCGTTGGCGATCTCGCTGCTGGTGTGCACGATGGTGTCGCTGGACGTGCGCACGCGCTGCACCAGGGTGCGGATGGCTTCCTGCATCCCGCGCAGGTCCTGCATCAGCTGCGCCGCCTCGTCGCGGCCCCAGGGCGCGGGCGAGGTGGTCAGGTCGCCGTTGGTCATCGCACGCAGGTGGCGGCGGGTCTCCTTCAGGCCGCCGTCCATCACGCGGTAGAAGCTGAGGAACAGGTAACTCGCCACCAGCAGCGCCACCAGCACCACGCTGCCGACGAAGGCCAGGCGGGCGTTGGCCGCGGCGCGCAGGTCGTCGATGTAGATGCCCGAGCCGACCACCCAGCCCCAGGGCTCGAAGCCCTGCACGTAGGAGAGCTTGTCCACCGGCTGCTCGCTGCCGGGGCGCGGCCACTGGTAGTTCACGAAGCCGCGGCCGTCCCGGCGCACGGTGGCGACGAACTCCTTGAACAGCGCCAGGCCGTTCGGGTCCTTCATGCCGCCGACGTCGCGGCCGTCGAGCTCGGGCTTGATCGGGTGCATCACCACCCGCGGCGCCATGTCGTTGATCCAGAAGTATTCCTTGCCGTCGTAGCGCAGCTTCGCGATCGCCTGCTTCGCGACGGCCTGCGCCTGTTCGCGCGACATCTCGCCCGCGGCCTCGCGGCCGTGGGCCCAGACCAGGATGCCGTGCGCGACCTGGACGTTCTGGCGCGTGGAGTCCTTGCGCGCCTGCAGGCTGTCGGTGGTCTGCGTCTGCAGCAGCCAGCCCAGCAGCGCCAGCAGCGGCACCAGGAAGGCCAGCGAGATCGTCAGCGCCTTGGCTGCGAAGTGCAGGTTGCGGAACAGCCGCACCCCCGGCGCCCAGATGCCATGGAAGGCGAAGAAGCCGTCGCGGCCGGGGTGGGAAGCAGCGGACAGGGCCAGCGTGGCTGATGGGAGGGTCGGTTCGGGCATGGAGTCTCTCAGTCTCGGTTTCGGCGGCGGCGTTCTGTGTGAGCCGCTTCGATCTGATTTCGGCGGTCACGCGACGAACTTGAGCCGCCGCGCCGTGGCCCTGCACCGGATTTGGGACAATCGCCGCATGCAGATCGACGACATCGCCCGCTACATGGCCCACGTGGGCGCGCAGGCACGCGCCGCCGCCACGGCCATGGCCGCCGCCCCGACCGCCGCGAAGGACAACGCGCTGCGCGGCCTGGCCCGGCGCCTGCGCGCCGCCGACGCGGCGCTGCAGCAGGCCAACGCACGCGACCTCGACGCCGCGCGCGCCGCCGGCCTGGACGGCCCGCTGCTCGACCGCCTGAAGCTGTCGCCCCAGGCGCTGCAGACGGTGGCCGAGGGCTGCGAGCAGCTGGCCGCGATGCCCGATCCGGTGGGCGAGATCAGCGGCGTCAAGCGCCGCCCGAGCGGCATCAGTGTCGGCCAGATGCGCGTGCCGCTGGGCGTGTTCGGCATGATCTACGAGAGCCGCCCGAACGTGACGATCGAGGCCGCCTCGCTGGCCATCAAGAGCGGCAACGCCTGCATCCTGCGCGGCGGCTCCGAGGCGCTGCAGAGCAACCTGGCGCTGTGGCACGAAGTGCAGGCCGCGCTGGCCGACGCCGGCCTGCCGCCCGACGCGGTGCAGCTGGTGCAGACCACCGACCGCGCCGCCGTGGGCCGGCTGATCGCGATGCCCGAGCACGTGGACGTGATCATCCCGCGCGGCGGCAAGGGGCTCATCGAGCGCATCAGCGCCGAGGCCAAGGTGCCCGTCATCAAGCACCTCGACGGCAACTGCCACGTCTACGTCGACGCCGAGGTCGACCTCGACCTGGCCGTCACCGTCACCGACAACGCCAAGACGCAGAAGTACAGCCCCTGCAATGCCGCCGAGTCGCTGCTGGTGCACGAGCGCCAGGCCGCGGCCTATCTGCCGCGCATCGGCGCCGTGTTCGCGGCCAAGGGCGTCGAGATGCGTTGCGACGGCCGCGCCGCGGCGCTGCTGGGCGGCCTGCCCGGCGTGGTGCGCGCCACCGAGGCCGACTGGGACACCGAGTACCTGGCACCCATCATCAGCATCAAGGTGGTGGACAGCCTGGACGAGGCCATCGCGCACATCAACCGCCACGGCTCGCACCACACCGACGCGATCCTCACGACGAACCACCCGAGCGCGATGCGCTTCCTGCGCGAGGTCGACTCGGCCAGCGTGATGGTCAATGCCAGCACGCGCTTCGCCGACGGCTTCGAGTACGGGCTGGGTGCCGAGATCGGCATCAGCACCGACAAGTTCCACGCCCGCGGGCCGGTGGGGCTGGAGGGGCTGACGTCGATGAAGTGGGTGGTGCTGGGCCAGGGCGAAGTGCGCGGCTGACGCCGCCGCTGCCGCCGTCGGGGCTGGATGCCGGGCATGTCGAACACCCAGATCGCCGTCCTGGTGGGCGCCGCCGTGCTCGTCTTCTGGATGGTGGGCGCCTACAACCGGCTGGTGGGGCTGCGCAACGCCATCGCCAGCGCCTGGGCACTGGTCGACGAGGTGCTGAAGAAGCGCGGTGACGCCGTGACGGCGCTGGTGCTGGCGCTGCGCGAGCCGCTGGCGGCCGAGCAGAACGCGCTGGAAGCGCTGCTGGCGGCCGACCGCCAAGTGCGTGCGGCGGCCGCGGCGTTGAGCGTGCGGCCGGTGGACCCGGGGCTGGCCGCGGCCGTGCTGGCGGGCGAGGCGGCGATGGCCTCGGCCGCCAGCCGCGTGCTGTCGCTGCTGGAGCAGCACGAGGTGCGGCACGAGGCCGCGGTGGCGCCACACGCCGAGGTGCTGCGCGAGAGCGTGGCGCGGCTGGCGTTTGCGCGCCAGCTCTTCAACGAAGCGGCCTCGACCTACAACGAGGCCGTGCGCCTGTTTCCGACGCGCCTGCTGGCCGACCTGTACCGCTTCAAGCCGGCCGGCCGGCTGTGACGCGGAGCCTGAGCAACAGCCTCAGGGCTGGCCCACCACCGAAGCCGTCGCCAGCAGTTCCTCGAACAGCGACATCGAGACCTTGCCCGAGACGGCGTACGGGTCCAGCGTGGCGCGCTCGGAATACTTCAGCAGCAGCGCCGGGTTCAGCCGCGCCATGTTGACCTGGCCCATGCTCCAGCCCGCGAAGCGGCGTTCTCCGATCTCTTCGTAGCTGAGCAGTTCCACCTGCGTGTGGCGGGTGTCGGCGGCGATGCGGTTGTAGAGCTGGTTCACGGCACTGCGCCCGCCTTCGAGCACCTGCAGGAAGATGCCCTCGGAAAAACACAGCACGCCGGTGATGCCGACCGCGGGGTTGTTGGCCTTGCTCTTGCGCAGGATGGACAGCAGTTCTTCCTGGTCCACCGCGGGCACGGCGCGGCTGGCGTACATCAGACGGACGAGCATGGTGGTTCAGCCTTGTTTGCGGGGCAGCAGGGAAAGGAATTCGCGGCGCAGGTTGGCGTCCTTCAGGAACGCGCCGCGCATGACGCTGTTGACCATCGCCGAATCGGTGTCCTTCACGCCGCGCCAGTGCATGCAGAAGTGGTCGGCCTCCATCACGATGGCCAGGCCGTCGGGGCGCACGCGGTCCTGCAGTTCGTTGGCGAGCATCGTGACGGCCTCTTCCTGGATCTGCGGCCGGCTCATGATCCAGTCGGCGATGCGCGCGTACTTGCTCAGGCCGATCAGGTTGCTGTGCTCGTTGGGCAGGATGCCGATCCACACCTTGCCAAAGATCGGGCACATGTGGTGGCTGCAGGCACTGCGCACGGTGATCGGGCCGACGATCATCAGCTCGTTCAGGCGCTCGACGTTCGGGAACTCGGTGACCGCCGGCATCGGCCGGTAGCGGCCGCCGAAGACCTCGTCGATGTACATCTTGGCCACGCGCTTGGCCGTCTCGTTGGTGTTGTGGTCGCCGTCGGTGTCGATCACCAGCGCGCGCAGCACCTCCTGCAGCTTGGCCTGCACCTCGGACTTCAGCTCGGCCAGCTCGCCCTCGCGCACGAAGGCCGCGATGTTGTCGTTGGCGTGGTAGCGGCGGTCGGCGCTGACGATGCGGTAGCGGATGCGCTCGGACACCGGCAGCGCCGCCAGTTCCTCTTCGCTGCGGAAGATGCGGGCGGGTGCCTCGGCGGCTTTCTTGGGCATGAGCGGGTTTCTGAGCGGCGGACCGACCATTGTGCGTCGCGCACGACTTTCGTGCACGGCCGGGCGGCGGCGCCCCTGCGGGCCTTAGACTGGATTGCGTGAACACCGCCCCCACGTCGCTGCCGCTGGCCCACCTGCTGGACCTGACAGCCGATGCCGTGCAGGCCGTGCGCAGCGGCCGCTCGCTGAACGACGTGCTGGCCAAGGTGCCGCCTGCGGCGCGGCCGGGCGTGCGGGCCCTGAGCTTCCACGCCATGCGCTGGCTGGGCGGCGCCACCGAGGTGCGCAACATCGTGGCGCCCAAAGTGCCGCCGCCGAACGTCGACGCCCTGCTGCTCACCGCCGTGGCCCTGCTGTGGCCGGTGCCCGACCCGCCGTATGCCGAGCACACGCTGGTCGACCAGGCGGTGAACGCAGCGCGCCACCGCACGCCGGCTGCGGCCAACTTCATCAACGCCGTGCTGCGGCGCTTCCTGCGCGAGCGCGAGGCGCTGGTCGCGGCGGCGCGGCACCAGCCGCTGGGGGCGTTCAACCATCCGCTGTGGTGGATCGAGCGCCTGCGCCACGACTGGCCCGCGCAGTGGCAGGCGCTGCTGGCCGCCAACAACGAACACCCGCCGCTCACGCTGCGTGTCAATGCCCGCCGCGGCAGCGGCGAGGCCTATGTGCACCGCCTGGCGGCGCAGGGCCGCGCCGCGCACGTGCTGGCCGACCCCGCGCTCGGCGGCCAGGCCGTGGTGGTGGAGCAGCCGGTGCCCGTGACGCTGCTGCCCGGCTTCGCCGAAGGCGAGGTCTCGGTGCAGGACGCCGCCGCGCAGCGCGCAGCGCGGCTGCTGGTGGGTGCCGGCCTGCCACCCGGCGCGCGTGTGCTCGACGCCTGCGCCGCGCCCGGTGGCAAGACCGCACACGTGCTGGAGCTGGCCGAGTGCGACATGCTCGCACTGGACAGCGACCCGGTGCGCCTGGCGCGCGTGCAGGACACGCTGAACCGCCTGCAGCTGCGTGCCCGGCTGCAGGCCGGCGACGCCCGCGACACCGCCGCGTGGTGGGACGGCCGGCCGTTCGACGCCATCCTGCTGGACGCGCCCTGCAGCGCCTCGGGCATCGTGCGCCGCCACCCCGACGTGCGCTGGCTGCGCCGTCCCGACGACATCACCGCCCTGGCACGCCTGCAAGGCGAGATGCTGGACGCGCTGTGGCCCTTGCTTGCGCCCGGCGGGCGGCTGCTGTACGCCACCTGTTCGGTGTTCAGGAGCGAGGGGTCGGCGCAGATCGATGCATTTTTGCAACGCCAGGGGCCCCAGGCCGCCAGGCTGGATCCCCTCTCGCCCGGCCATCTGCTGCCACTGGCCGACAATGCCACCACTGCACTCCCCGGGGTGGCCCCGGCGTTGCAGGACGGTTTCTTCTACGCCCTGATCCACAAGACCTGAGCCGCTGCACGCCCCCAGCCCATGCCCCCAGTTCCGGTCCGCCGACGTCTTCTGCAGGGCCTGGGGCTCCTGCTGCTGCTGGGTGCGCTGGGCGCGGCGCCGCCGCTGCGGGCCGAGCCGGTCGAGCTGGCGCAGCTGGACCTGGCGCGCAGCGACGGCGGGCTGACGCTGGAGTTCGCCGCCCGCGTGACCCTGCCGCGCGCAGTGGAAGAGGCGCTGCACCGCGGCGTGCCGGTGTACTTCGTGGCCCAGGCCGAACTCAAGCGCAAGCGCTGGTACTGGCGCGACGAGCGCGTGGCGCGAGTCACGCGCTCGTGGCGCGTGGCCTACCAGCCACTGACCAACACCTGGCGCGTCAGCCTGGGCGGGCTGCACCAGAGCTACCCGTCGCTGGCCGATGCGATGGCCACCGTCTCGCGCAGCGGCGGCTGGCGCATCGCCGAGCTGGCGCAGCTCGACGCCGACAGTCGCTACGAGCTGGAGTTCACCTACAAGCTCGACACCGCGCAGCTGCCCAGCTTCATGCAGATCGGCCTGGGCGGCCCGAACGAGTGGGCGATCGGCGCCGAGCGCGTGCTGCGGCTGGACGCCGACAAGCCTTGAGGCGCCTGGCATGACCAAGTCGGCCCGCTGGGCCTGGATCGTCAGCCTGGTGGCCATCACCGGCGCGGCGCTGGTGCTGGCCTTCGTGCTCAGCTTCAGCAGCGCCGGCACCGGCTTCTACGAGCGCCACTTCGTCTGGCTGTTCTGGGTCAACGTGGCGGTCGCGGCGCTGCTGGTGCTGGTCATCCTGCTGGCCATGCTGCGGCTGGCGGTGCGGGTGCGGCGCGGCAAGTTCGGCAGCCGGCTGCTCATCAAGCTGGCCGGCATCTTCGCGGTGGTGGGCCTGCTGCCGGGGCTGGTGATCTACACCGTGAGCTACCAGTTCGTTTCGCGCAGTATCGAGGCCTGGTTCGACGTCAAGGTGGCCGGCGCGCTGGACGCCGGCCTGTCGCTGGGCAAGACCACGCTCGACGCGCTGGTTGCCGACATCGGCACCAAGACGCGCGTGGCCTCCGAGCGCCTGGCCGAACAACGCGGCACCATCACCCCGCTGACGCTGGAACGCCTGCGCGAGCAGATCGGCGCCCGCGACGTGAGCCTGCTCGGCCACAACGGCCAGGTGCTGTTCACCGCCGGTGGCGGCACCGCGGCCGTGGCACCCGAGCGGCCCGGGCTGCTGCTGCTGCGGCAGGCGCGGCTGTCGGGCATGGGCAGCCAGGTCGACGGGCTCGACGAGGAGTCCATCGCCGCGGCGAACGCGGGCGAGGGCGGCAAGGGCCCGCGCGTGCGGGCGCTGGCGCGCATTCCCAATGCCGACATCCGTCTGGCGCCGGCCGACGACCGCTTCCTGATGGTGGTGCAGCCGATCTCGCGCGTGCTGGCCATGAACGCGCTGGCGGTGCAGGCCGCGTACAGCGAATACCAGCAGCGTGCGCTGGCGCGCGACAGCCTGCGCCGCATGTACATCGGCACGCTGACGCTGGCGCTGATCCTGGCGGTGTTCGGCTCGGTGCTGCTGGCCATCCTGCTGGGCAACCAGCTCGCGCGGCCGCTGCTGCTGCTGGCCGACGGCGTGCGCCAGGTGGCGGCCGGCGACCTGCAGCCCAAACCGGTGTTCGCATCGGCCGACGAACTGGGCGGCCTCACGCGCAGCTTCGCGCAGATGACGGCGCAGCTGGCCGACGCGCGCGAGCAGGTCGAACGCGGCGTGGCGCAGCTCGAAGGCGCACGCACGCGGTTGCAGACCATCCTGGACACGCTGACGGCCGGCGTCATCGTGTTCGACCGCGAAGGCCGCATCGACACCGTGAACCCGGGCGCCACGCGCATCCTGCGTCTGCCGCTGAGCGCCTGGCGCGGCCGCCGCCTGGGCGAGCTGCCCGAGCTGGAGACATTCGCCAAGAGCGTCGACCAGCGCTACGAGCTGCTGGCCACCAGCCCCGAGGCCGGCGAGCGCGACCAGTGGCAGGACGCCTTCGAGCTGGGCCGTGGCGACGGCAACACGCTGACGCTGCTCGTGCGCGGCGCGCCGCTGCCGGGCGACCAGCGGCTGATGGTCTTCGACGACATCACCGAGGTCGTCTCGGCGCAGCGCAGCCAGGCCTGGGCCGAGGTCGCGCGCCGGCTCGCGCACGAGATCAAGAACCCGCTGACGCCGATCCAGCTCTCGGCCGAGCGGCTGCAGCACCGCCTGGAGAGCAAGCTCGAGGGCAACGACCAGAGCCTGCTGATCCGCAGCGTGGCCACCATCGTCAACCAGGTGGCGGCGATGCAGACGCTGGTCAACGAGTTCCGCGACTACGCGCGGCTGCCGGCGGCGCAGATGAAGCCGCTCGACCTGAACGCGCTGGTGACCGAGGTGATGGCGCTGTACGGCCACGCCCACGACCGCGGTGTGCTCGGGCTGCGGCTGGCCGAGCAGCCGCCGCGCATCCTGGGCGATGCGACGCAGTTGCGCCAGGTGATCCACAACCTGGTGCAGAACGCGCTGGACGCGGTGGGCGACCAGGACGATGGCCATGTCGAGCTCAGCACCGCGGTGGCGCGCGGCGAGCACGGCGAGCTGCGCGCGCTGCGCCTGACGGTGCTGGACAACGGCCCCGGCTTCCCCGAGAAAGTGCTCAAGCGCGCCTTCGAGCCCTACGTCACCACCAAGGCCAAGGGCACGGGCCTGGGGCTGGCCGTGGTGAAGAAGATTGCCGACGAACACGGTGCGCGCTTGCGTGCGGTGAACGTGCAGGCCGGCGACGAGCCCGACGCCCCCATCGCCGGGGCCCGAGTTTCGTTATCATTTTCGAACTTCGCGCCGCCGGCTGCCGGCCCGCACGAAGGTCCCGCACCGGCGACCGGTGACGCAACGCAGGTGCACTGACCCCCGCCCATGGCCACGATTCTGGTAGTTGACGACGAGCTCGGCATCCGCGCGCTGTTGTCCGAGATCCTCACCGACGAGGGCCACACCGTCGAGCTGGCGGAGAACGCGGCCCAGGCCCGCGCTGTGCGCGAACTGCTGCGGCCCGACCTGGTGCTGCTGGACATCTGGATGCCCGACGTCGACGGCATCACGCTGCTGAAGGAGTGGGGCGCCAACGCCCAGCTCAGCATGCCCGTCATCATGATGAGCGGGCACGGCACCATCGACACCGCCGTGGAAGCCACGAAGTACGGCGCCACGGCCTTCCTGGAAAAGCCCGTCACGCTGCAGAAGCTGCTGCGTGCGGTGGAGCAGGCACTGGTGAAGCCCGGCCTGCGCGCGGCCACGCCGCCCCCGGCGCTGCGCGAGATCACGCTGCCCGGCAGCGATGCGATGGTGCATGCCACGCTGATGCCGATGCCGGCACTGCAGCAACCCAGCGGCCCGCAGCCCGAGCAGAGCTTCGACCTCGACCGCCCGCTGCGCGAGGCGCGCGACGCGTTCGAGAAGAGCTACTTCGAGTTCCACCTGGCCAAGGAAGGCGGCTCGATGACCCGCGTGGCCGAGAAGACCGGCCTAGAACGCACGCACCTGTACCGCAAGCTGAAGCAGCTGGGCGTGGACCTGTCGCGCAACAAGCGTGGCCTGGTTTGAGCGGCGCCAGAACCCGGGTTATACTCACTGGCTCGGCCTGGTAGCTCAGTTGGTAGAGCAGCGGATTGAAAATCCGCGTGTCGGTGGTTCGATTCCGCCCCAGGCCACCATATGAATCAACGGCTTGCATGTGTTCGCGCACTGCAAGCCGTTGTGCTTTGTGTACTTCCTGTGTAATCGCGCCAGATTTTTGCGTGTTGTGCGCAGGCCAGACCAGCCGGACCGACCTAGAAGGGGCGGCGCGCCGCGAGAGGCGCGAAGGTGGATGTTGTCGATTCGCATCGGTCGTTCGCGTCAATGTTTTCGCTGTTGCCAATGACGCACCTCTCAAGCACATTCACGACGATCCGCGAACAAGGAGACGGAATGCATTCACTAGATGCTGACCTTCAAGCGTACGAGGCGGCGCTTCCGAAGATGCTGACGAAGAACGAGGGCAAGTTTGTGGTTGTTCATGGTGGTGAGATCTGCGAGATCTTCCCCACCTATGAGCGAGCACTGAACTGGGCGTACGACCAGTTCGGACTTGATCGGTTCTTTGTCAAGCAGATTGCCGCGGAAGAGGCAACTGCGCACTTCTCGCGCGACATTGGTCCGTGCGGAGCTTAACTTCACCGATTCTCTCGGTTGGGGCCGTACTGGACGTTCACATTGGTGTGAGTGATGCTCGGCGTCGGGTACTTCTCCGGCATCAGCGACCTGTGCCTCCGCACGTTGTTGCCTCCTTTTTGGTGGACACGGGGGCATCAAACTCCCTCGTTGATGAGGCGCTGATGCGAGCGCTTGAACTTACGCCCACAGGCTCGACCGCGTATCACTCTTCATCGACGAATGGGGTGGCACACCGCTGCGCTGTTTACGATGTGCAGTTGGTACTGGGTGGAATCGCTACCCCGAACACACTTCGCTTCGACCCGTTGGCAATGATGGCGACAGCCTTTATCAATCACTCCTACGCAGGTTTGCTTGGCAGAGATGTGCTCAATCGCGTTCAGCTTGGTTGGAATGGTCCAGCTAAGCTGTTACGTATCGAGTACCAATAGGTCTGCTAGCGGAAGTGCCAGAGAACAGTCGCCCCAACAGGCAGGTGGTTAGGACGCCAGCTTGAACCGGGCTTGGAGCTTGTCCATCGCGGCCTGAATGTGCGTGCCGTTCTGGTGTGAGTACCGCTCCACCATTGCCAGCGTCTTGTGCCCGCTGATCCGCTTCACGGTTGGCAGGTCAACACCGGCCTGGACAAGATGGGTTATCGGGGTGTGGCGCAGCGTGTGCCGAAGAATCTGATCGGGATCTAGCCCGGCGGCGGCGACGACGCGGCGAAACGGTTTGCGCACGTCCACGGTGTGCCCGGCCTTCGCGCCTGGTGATGGGAACAACCACGGGTTGCCGGGTTGCAGCGCGTCCGCGTAGGACGCCAGAAACTCGCCCAGGTGCTCGGTGATCGGCTGTTCTCGTGCGCCGGCCTTCGCCTCTGGAATGAAGATGACGCGGCGCTGAAGGTCTATGTCTTCCCGGCGGATCGAAAGAATCTCGCTCTTGCGCATGGCCGTTTCAAGCCCGATGACGATGAACGGGTAAATCTGCGGGTTGCCGTCCGCCTTCGCGCACTCGACAAGCCGGTTCACCTGATCGACCGTTAGATAGGTGATCCGGCCGTGCCCTTCGCTGAAGCGGTTGATCTTTGCGGGCCGGCGATCCATCCATCCCCACTCGACCGCCTTGTTGAACAGGTGCGACAACACGGCCAGTTCGCGGTTGATCGTGCTGGGCTTCGCGCTGCTGATCTTGTCGGCAGCGCGGACGATGGTCTTGCCACGCGGCCGCACCGACACCGGTTCCTTTTGGCGCTGGTGCTTGTACCGCTCGATGTCGAAGCCGCTAATCTTGTTCAACGGGCAGTCCCCGAAGAACGGCACAAGGTGCAGGTCAAGCCGCTGGCGCTTCATCTTCAGGTCTTTGCCGCCCTCGACCTTCAGGCGATCAAGGTACTTCGTGGCAGCTTCGCGCAGGGCGAGCGCAACCTTGCGGCCCTTCGGCAGTGCAAGCCGATCATTCTTCGCGTCGCTGCGCACCTTCTCAATGAAGGCTTCGGCCTGCGTGCGGGTGGTGCCGTCCGACTCGCGGCCGACGACGCGGTGGATGCGCTGGCCGTCCGCCATGATGTTGACGGTGAACACCCCGTCACCGGTGGCTGACCTCTCGAACGTGATCCCGTGTTCGTTGATCTTGCCACCGGGCGCGAGCTTTCGCATTTCGGGCCGGGTCAGCTTGGTGAAGGTCTTTGCCATGCTTACCCCTGGTCAGAACGGAATGTCATCGTCCATATCGTCGAAGCCCGTCGTTGACCTCGGCGGCGCACCACGCGGCGGCGGCGCACTACGCGGCGGCGGCGCTGAACCATAGCCCGGACGGACGGGTGGCGGCGGGTTCGGGTCTGTCTTCTCCCACGTCGGCAAGGTGTGATGTCCTGTGCCAGTGTCTGCGACGCCACAGAAGGCAATCCAGTGTTCCCGGAGGCGCTGAAAGATGAACGACGACTCATCGACCGTCCACGTCCATTCCTTCTGCCGGCCGGAGTAGGAGCCTTTCCACAGGTATCCGTTTTCCCTGATCAGTTTCCACCGCACCTGTTCCTCATGCGTCAACAAGTGGGGATAACGCAGCGCGAGCTTTGCAAACCTGTCTGCGTCGTCCACGTCCCACAGGAACTCGGCCTCGGTGCCGATGGTGTGGCGCATGCCTTCGTCATTCCGCAGGGTCTCGGAGTCGAGCGCTTCTTTGATCGACCACTCGATGTAGCTCGACAACGTGCGCCGGTGCAGGCGGGCCGCCAGCTCGGCCAGATAACGCAACTTCGGGTCAAGCCGCACCGTGACGGTTTCTGAGCGCGAGAGCTTGCCGCCCCCGCCCTTGCGCATTTCCTGTTCCGTCATTCCCGTGTCCTTCGCGTCGAAAGTTCTAGAGCCGTCCACGAAAGTCTAAGCGCACCTGTGTGCTATTGCAATACATTTTGTTCCCGGCGAGACTTGTGCTGTCTTCACACACAGGGTAAATACCCGGAAAGTCAACATGACGGGATCGGTTCAAACGGCTGACGTGGTGGTGCTGCCCGATGGGCGCATGGACCCGAAGAACGCTTCGACTTACTGCGGCTTGAGCGTCAAGACGCTGGCGATGAAACGGTGCAACGGCACCGGGCCGAAGTTCGTGAAGCTCGGCCGCATCTTCTATTTCCGGGAAGACCTGGACGCATGGCTTCAGCGTGGCCGCGTGGTCAGCACGGCGCAGGCGCAGCAAACGGCGACGGTGTGAACGGGCGATGCGCGCCCCTCACTTCGGCCACGCGCCGGGCATGGCTGCACCTGAAGCGGCTTCAAGTGGCGGCAATGCTGGCGCTGCATCGGTGGTTGCCGATGCTGTCGCGCCTGCTGGGCTGAACGCACAAAAAGAATCGGCCCCGGCGGCGGAAGCCGCACAGAGCCGAGAACAAAACGAACCCCGAAATTCTGCCACCGGCGCCAGCGCGGACAAGGCGTTTGTCACCCTGCGGGCACTGCTGGCGCTGAAGGGCCATGTCTTGAGTCGCACCCACGGCGATGACGGGCCGGTGCGCTTCTACGTCACCCGCTGGGGCCTAGTACGCGAGCTTCGGGATATCGCGGCCGTGCGCGCCTTCGCTGAACAGGTGGGGGCCACTACACATGCTTGAACCCGTCGATCAGTTCCGGGCGGCGCTGGCTCGGCGCGGCATCGTGCCGAAGAACGGCGAGGTCAACGCGGATGGGCGGCTTCATCGGTGCGATACCGAAGGACGCGGCGGCAAGGGTGACGCGGCCTATGTGCTGCATCTTGGCAAGGTGCCGGCCGGCGGGTTCCAGAACTGGCGTGACGGCGGCGGCTGGGAGACCTGGCGGGCAGATATCGGCCGCACCCTGACCGCTGACGAAGAGAGCGCCCACCGGCTGCGCTGGGACATGCTGCGGCGCGAGCGCGAGCTTGAGGAAGCCAGGCGGAAGGCCACGGCGCGCAAGCGTGCGTTGTCCGTGTTCGAGGATGCGGCGCCTTGTGACTCGCACCCCTACACCGACCGCAAGGGCATTCAACCCCACGGTGCCCGCTTGCAGGGCGACCGCCTTGTGCTGCCCCTGCGCGATGGTGATGGCACGGTTCATTCGCTTCAGTTCATCGGACCTGACGGCGATAAACGCTACCTGACTGGCGGCCGCAAGGCGGGGTGTTACTTCGACATCGGCCAGCCTGACGGCGTGCTGTGCGTTGCCGAAGGCTTCGCCACCGGCGCCAGCATCCACGAAGCCACGGGCTACGCGGTGGCGGTGGCCTTCGACGCGGGCAACCTCGCGGGGGTGACGAAGGCGTTGCACAAGAAGCACCCTGACCTGCGGCTGATCGTGTGCGCCGATGACGACTACCTGACGGCTGGCAACCCTGGAATTAGCAAAGCAACCGAAGCGGCGCTGTCCAACGGCGCACTGCTGGCCGTGCCCGACTTCGGCGTGGATCGGCCAGAGAAGTCCACCGACTTCAACGACCTGCACCAGTGCGCCGGCCTGGACGCGGTGCGGCGCTGCATCGAAGGCGCACGCAAGCCCGGCGAATCCGACGACGACCCGCCACGGGCCGATGAAGGCGAAGAACCCGGTGGTGCCGCGCCCAGCCGTGCCGAAGCTGCAACGTCCGCGCCTGCGGCGGCCGAAGCCGGGCCTGAATGCAAGTTCGGCGGCGGCCGCTTCAGGCTGACCCAGCGCGGCGTGTTCTACATCGCAAAGGACGGAAACACCGGCCTGGAAAAAATGCCGCAGTGGATATGCGGTGGCCTGGCGGTGGTGGCCGCGACCCGCGATGCCAAGAGCAACGCATGGGGCCGCCTGCTCGAATGGCGCGATGCTGACGGCGTGCGGCACCAGTGGGCGATGCCGCTCGAACTGTTGCAAGGCGACGGCGTCGACGTGCGGCGCGAACTCGCACAAGCTGGCCTTGCCATCGCACCGGGCCGGGCAGCGCGTGAACTGCTGGCGTCCTATGTGCAGGTGTGGCCGGTGACGGACCGGGCGCGGTGCGTGGATCGGCTGGGCTGGCAGGGTACGGTGTACGTCACCCCGGCGGAATCCATCGGCGAGCGCGGCGAGCGGGTGGTGTTCCAGAACTCGCATGCCATCGAACCGGCCTACAGCATGGCGGGCACGGCCGACGACTGGCGCGACACGGTGGCGCGGCTGGCGCAGGGCAACTCGCGCCTGGTGTTCGCGCTGTCGGTGGCGTTCGCTGGGCCGCTGGCGAACGTGGCGGGCGAAGACTCCGGCGGTTTCCACATTCGCGGCGGCACGTCCATCGGCAAGTCCACGGCGCTGAAGGTGGCGGCTTCCGTGTGGGGTGATCCTGTCGCGTATCCCCGGTTGTGGCGGGCTACGGCGAACGGGCTTGAAGGGCTGGCGGCGCTGCACAACGACGGCCTGCTGATCCTGGACGAACTGAGCCAGATAGACCCGAAGGAAGCCGGCGAAGCGGCCTACCTGCTGGCGAACGGGCAGGGCAAGACGCGGGCGGCGCGCAGCGGCACGGCGCGGCAAGCAGCAAGCTGGCGGCTATTGTTCCTGTCGGCGGGCGAAGAATCCCTGTCGGCACTTATGGCGCGCATCGGGCGCAAGGTCAACGCTGGGCAGGAAATCCGCCTGGCCGATGTCGAAGCTGACGCGGGCGCAGGGCTGGGCGCCTTCGAGACACTGAACGGTTGCGCCAGCCCAGCGGCGCTGTCGCTGGCGCTGAAGGACGCGGCAACACGGCACCACGGCGCGGCCGGCGTGGCGTGGCTGCGGGCCATCGTCAACGACCGCGACAAGCTGGCCGACTTCATCACGGGCGGCGTGCGCCAGTTCGTCGCTGAGAACGCACCGGCGGGTGCGGCTGGGCAGGTGCTGCGCGTGGCGCAACGGTTCGGCCTGGTGGCAGTGGCGGGCGAGCTTGCCGCCCACTACGGCGTAACGGGCTGGCCCGAAGGCGAAGCCACCCACGCGGCGAGCCGGTGCTTTGTGGCATGGCTGGATTCCTTCGGGGGCACGGGCAACCGTGAGGATCGGGCCTTGCTGGAGCAGGTGCGTGGGTTCTTCGAGACGCACGGCGCGAGCCGCTTCGAGGACGTAGCCGCGGCCGTCGATCATCGCATCATCAACCGGGCCGGGTTCTATCGCACTGGCATGGACGACGCACGGGAGTACTTGGTGCTGCCCGAAGCCTTCAAGCGTGACGTCTGCGCCGGCTTCGACCTGAAAGCGGCCACGCGGTGCCTGCTGGCGCAAGGCTGGATCGTGCCCGGCGGCGACGGCCGGCCGACACAGAAACCCCGGTTGCCTGGCATCGGCACGGCGCGGGTGTACGTCTTCACCAACAAGTGGGCGGCCGCCGAATGAAGCTCGACTTCTCCGCGCTGGCGCAACCTGCCGCGAAAGCGCGGGGACAAGTGGGGACAACGGGGACGCCAGCATCCACGCGGGTTTGCGCGTCCCCACTCGCCCAGCCCGGCGCGGGGACAAGCGGGGACAAGCCAGCGACGGTGGCGCTGGCGGCTGACCTGGTGGTTGCCGTACCTGCGGCCTGTCCCCCGGTGTCCCCGGCCTGTCCCCAGGAGACGGACGCCGAAGAGTTCAACGCTGGCGCAGTGTCCCCGGTGTCCCCACTTGTCCCCACTGAAACGGCGCAGGTTGCGGCGATGGCACCGTTCGAGCGTGAAGACGCGCCGGGCAAGTCCACGGGCGCGGGCATCAACCCCTGCGCCGGCTGTCTGCACCTGCCGCGGCGCGGCGCCTGCGGCGAGCCGGTGGCCGCTGGGCTGCTGACGGCGGAAGAAGGCTTCAGCATTGTGTGGCCGCCGGACGGACACGGCGCAGCGTGCCCGGCCTTCATCGGCAAGATGCCCACGGCGGCCGCTGATCGGCCCCACAGGCTGGCAAGCGATGAAGCGGATAGGTGTCATGCCCCCTGCTGGGATGAAGCCGAGATGGCGGCCTTCACGGCGCGCACGGAACGCTTCGCGCTGCTGGGCCGCGCCGACGCCGACGACCTGGCGGAACGGCTGACGCTGCGCGACCGCGACCGCGACGACCGGCGGCTGTGCTTGGAATGCACATGGCTGGGCGATACGGGCCGATGCCTGGCGGCGGCAACAGGGCGCATACCTGGTGCGGATCGGCGGCTTGAGCCAGTGCAAACCGTCTTGCAGCGGTGCTGCGCCTTTGGGCTGCGCAAGGGTTTGGTTTGAGCGGTGGCGACTTTCACGAACGGGGTTCGAGCATGGCACGGAAGAAGCAACAGGAACTGATCCGGGGCCACGCGGCGCACCGGCGCACTGAAGGCGATTACATGGGCGTGCTGCTGGAAACAGTCACGCTCGACGACTGGCGGGCGGTGGTCAGCAACGCGCGGACGCTGGCCCAGGCTGGCGATGCTCAGGCGAGAGCATGGCTGGCGCAGTACCTCATGGGCAAGCCAGTCGGCAGAGCGCCCACCCCACTGACGGTGGTTGTGCAGCAACTCAACGGCGCCGATCCGCTGATCGACAAGCTGGCGCGCGAAGCCATCCATTCAGCGAAGTTTCCAGACTCAGAACGCGGCTGGAAGGACGGGATCAAGGCGCTGGTGGCCGCTGAACTGGCCGAAAAGGTGCGTAACGTGGAAACCATCGAAAACCTAGCAACGGCGCGGGTTAGCGGTCCATCGACGACCGAATAGCGGCGCAAGAGTTGGTCAACTTGCCGGATGATTTCGGTAAATCCTGAGAGGGCGCAAAGCATGGGGGGATTCGGCAGTGGAAGGCAAGGCGGCGGGCGCTGCACCGACGACCTGCGGCCGCTCGACGTGCGCAAGATCAACCGGGCCGGGTTGCTGACGCCAGGCCGGTGGTTCAACTGGCAGTGGACGTGCAACGACGAAGTCACGGCGACCATCGGCCTGCGTGTCGAAGCTGACCGCGTGGTGCTGAACTATCGAAATCAGAACCGCCACCTCAACGGCGGCGAGTGGGAGCCGATGAACTACGCGGTGGCGCTTGACTGGACGAACTGCGGGTTCGGCGGGCGGCGTGTGTGGTGGAGGTGCCCGGCTGTCGGCTGCGGCCGGCGCGTGGCGGTGCTACACGGCGGCCGGGTGTTCGCCTGTCGGCAGTGCAACGGCCTGGCCTACCGAAGCCAGCGTGAAGCCGATGACGACCGGGCAACCCGGCGAGCGGACACGATCCGGCGGCGGCTGGGCTGGGAACCCGGCATCCTGAACGGCAACGGGCTGAAGCCGAAGGGAATGCACTGGCGGACGTTCGAGCGGCTGCAAGCCAGCCATGACTCCTGTGTCAACGCGGCGCTGGCGGGCATGGTGGCAAAGCTGGGCCTGCTGGGTGAGCGGCTGGACGGGATTGATCTGTACCGATGATCTATACGGTATTCGGCTTCTGCACTAAATCTGGCGGATCGCGTCGCGCCATAAGCACTGGCGCGCTGCGTCTGCGGGTCACTGCAATACCCAGCAAGGCCGCGCTCACCAGCGCAATGGTCGCGGGTTCTGGTATCTCAACAAATACCGTAAACGACCAATCGCCATACACCGGATAGGCCGAAGGCGGGGGGTTCAATCCAGATCCCGGGAGAAAGTTTGAGCAGCACATTTGCGATGGTGCGAGACTGAATACTGGGCTAGTTAACCCCGGATTTCGAAACATCCACCCACTTATCATGTCCTCATCGAATATCTCTGTTGGCGTCATCTGCGGAAGAACTCCGCATGTAACGACACCACAAGGTGGCGTGCTGTGGATAGTTGTTTGGCCGATCGATAAATCCCAGGTCCACACCGCGAACTCCGGCGCATCAAAGTACGCCACGACTTTGGTGAGCCTGCTCCCAGATGGCAACGTGAACCAGAACCCGTCCCAGTCCGAATCAATCCCCGGAACCAGACTCGACGTGCCCTGAATCAAGTTCGCGCCAAAACCAAGTGAAAGTGTTGTTAGGGCATCCTGGCCTATGCAATATTGACCGCTAAATGCCGTTCCCGCGTATGGGGGGCATTGAAGATCTCCGTCAGTCGCTTCGCTATAGATGAGTGGGGCGGCATATGTCGGCGCCGTGAACAGTACAGCCAACCACAACATGACTTTTCGCGCTTGCCCAGTGAACATGGCGAAACCGCATAGTTTCCAAAGTGCCTGCATCATCTTGCTCCATCCGTTCACTACTCATAAAGCAAATCGTGCGCCAAAGATGGCCGTACGAGGCAGGAGGGGCTGATCGCTCTACTTATGTGTAAAAGGAACCGACAACAGGCAATGTTCACGGCGCTGTGCCTGGTCGGCCCAGATGTCAGTACGCACGCAGGTACGCACCGAATCAAGGGCCGCATCGTTGCGGTGTCGGACGGCGACACCATCAAGCTGCTTTACGTGAACAACCGCCGGCACAAGGTCAGACTGGACGAAATCGACGCACCCGAAAGCGGGCAACCATTCGTGCGAGCATCCAAGCAGGACCTGGCCGAACTGCTCCAACCGGGAAGCCGCGACCGCGTGCAGCAAGACAGACCTCTACAGGCGGGAGGTCTACCGCGTCTTGGTGGGCGGCGCGGAAGCTGGTCTAGAGCAGGTCTGGGCTGGTTCTTTAAACGCTATGCCAAGGAACTGCCACCAGATCGTCGCCAGCGGTACTCCGACATGGAGGCGCAGGCCGAGCGGCACAGGCTGTAAGCTGGTGTCGAACCGGTGGCACCAGTGGAACTGGTGGGCGACACACAGAGGAGGAGGTACCCCATGAAAAGGGAACGTATCGGCCTGGTCGTGGCCGTCCTGCTGATCGTGTGGCTATCGGCTGCACTGGTGCGGGTGGGAAACGAGCGGTACGCCATGCAAGTGGGCATGTGTTGGAACGACACCCTGAAGCTGCCCGACCTGGCCTGCATTGAGAAAGCGCGGACCCGCACCGCTTGGTACTGGCATCTTTTCTACGCTTTGACGGGGTAGACCGACCCTGGATGCGTTGGTGTAGTTCCTGTGTAATCCGGCGCGGAAAACTACACAAAATGCTGGAAGGCGCTGGAACAGTGCGAGTCGTGAAACCGACTATTCGACTAGAAGAATCAACGACTTGGGAACTGCCAGGAATCGGCGAGAAGGCAAGCAACCAAGATTGAAAATCCGCGTGTCGGTGGTTCGATTCCGCCCCAGGCCACCAAGAACGTAAGCCCTTGATTCTTAACGGATTCAAGGGCTTTTTCACGTTCTAGGCTGCGCCGACCTGCTGGATTGGTACACCACATTGGTACACCATGACACTCTTGCAGCACTGCGCAACCCCGGTTCGGCGGGGCCGTCGGTGGTCCTTCATGACACAGCCATACAAGCACCCGAAGACCGGCATGTTCTACATCCGGCGCAAAGTGCCCGACGCGCTTCGTGCCGCGCTCGGCCGCGAGTTCAAGCGTTCTTTGAAGACTCGGGACCCCAACGAGGCCAAGCTGCGCTTCGTCGCGGCATACGCGGACTCAGAACGCGCGTTCACTGCTGCGCGCAAGCTGGCAGACGGCGTGCCTGTGATCGATGGTGCTCTCGCACGGCCGATCGTCGTGGGGGGTTCTTGGATGAGCAGCGGCGCTTAGAAGGCAGCGGCAGGTTTACCGAAATGCTGGCGGGGCCGCGGACGACCGTGGCGGGCGCCAACGGCGACGCACGGCCTCCATCCACGCGAAGGTGGGTCGGGCATTGACTGCGGACGGCTGCGCTTCACCGCGGGCCTGTGCGCGCCAAGTGCTTGTCTTGATTGGAATTGCGAGTGGTTTCGGTCCAGCGGCGGCGGTGCCTTTGTACGAGGCGAGGCCATCCTCCAAGAATCCGGCAGTTCCACCACCGCGCACCATCTGGGCGTGAGGTTCGCAGTCTTTGACGACCGCGAGCGCGTTATGTCGACACCATCCGTCCGAAGGCAACGCTCTTGAGTCGGCACGCAGGACAGTAATGGACGAACTTCTTGCCGTCAGGAATGTCAAGGTCCGCAGGGATTCCATGCGCGCGGTCCTGACAGAGTCGTGCCAGCACGATGTCGTGGAATCCGGCTGCTTCGTCTCCCGCAGGGGAGCCGCGCAGCGTCGGCGGCGGAGGGGCCTCGGCGAGCGGCGTGTGCACGCCGCTGTCTGCCACCCCGGTCAAGTCGGTATCCACACGAGCTCCAGCGTTCATCGTTGTTCCCAATCAGCCGTGCATCAGGACAACTGCTCTCGCGCCTGCACTCCGACACGCGCCGCACCAACTGCCCATCGCCACTTCACCAACTATCGGTGTGCAATGTGACGATGCCGTGTCGACCCATCGCCCGAGCGTGCCCTTGTCGTGCAGTCGGAGGTTCATGACGCCCAGATCAACGTCTGGCCTGCCAAGCGAGCGGACAGGACCAAGATGCCGTCTGCTGGACCGCGCGCCGATTGCGGCGCGATGCAGACGCTGTTCGGCGTGCTGTCGTGCCAGCAGGCCCGGGTGATGTGATGGATGGTGCAGGCGTGCGGCGCCGGGTTCGCGCCCACGCCCCGCTGCGCCTGAACACGCGGAGGCTGCCGCAGCCGTGGAGCGTCCAGTGACGCTCCAGCGCCATGAAGGCCTCAGTTGTGCCGCGCCAGCGTACCCAGGGCCAAGCGTTCCAGCGCCGCAAGGCCGTGTTCGAAATCGCGCGATTCCAGCAGCGACTTGCGCACCAGCCCCGCCTGCACCGCCTGCGCGTGCTGCAGGCGCAGCGCGTCGAACGGCCAGTGCACCAGCGCGCCGACGGCCGCCCCCAGAGGCAGGGCGAAGGTGCAGCCGTCAGCGTGCATACAGGCCGAGCGCGATACCGCCGTTGCGGTTGCGGCCGCGCTCGTCGATGCTGCGCATGCGGCGTTCGAGGTCGTGGATGTCGACGGATTCAGCCAGGTAGGCTTCGTCGCGGTCGCGCTGCGACTCGACGACGGGCAGCAGCGACTTCAGGAATTGCAGGATCGGGGTCATGGTGTGGCGCTCCTCGTGAGAGCAAAGTTCAGGGTTTTCCCTGACCACAATGTAGACCATCAGGGTTTTCCCTGTAGTGCGCTATGCCACGGTTTTCGGGCCCATTTGTGCGCGGCCGGGGGGTGGGACGTGATGCACTCGACACGCTGATGCGTGCGTGTGCTCACTTAGGCTTCGGCTTCAAGCGCCCGCGCGCTGGGCCGGCGTCCGCCCCGATGCGCACCGATCAGGCGCCCAGCCGCAGCAGCCGCTTGGCGTTCTCCTTCAGGATCAGCGGCTTCACCTTGTCCTTGAAGCCGGCCTCGTCGAAGTCCTTCATCCAGCGCTCGGGCGTGATCAGCGGGTAGTCGCTGCCGAACAGCATGCGGTCCTTCAGCAGCGTGTTGGCGTACTGCACCAGCTGCGGCGGGAAGTACTTGGGGCTCCAGCCGGAGAGGTCGATGTAGACGTTGGGCTTGTGCAGCGCCAGGCTCAGCGCCTCGTCCTGCCAGGGCCAGCTGGGGTGGGCGATGACGATCTCGATGTCGGGGAAGTCGATCGCCACGTCTTCCAGCAGCATCGGGTTGCTGTTCTGCAGCCGCAGGCCGCCGCCGCAGCGCATGCCGCTGCCGATGCCGCTGTGCCCGCTGTGGAAGATGGCCGGCAGCTTGTACTCGGCGATCACCTCGTACAGCGGCCAGGCCATGCGGTCGTAAGGCAGGAAGCCCTGCACCGTGGGGTGGAACTTGAAGCCCTTGACGCCGCATTCCTCGATCAGCCGGCGCGCCTCGCGCGCGCCCATCTTGCCTTTGTGCGGGTCGATGCTGGCGAAGGCGATCATCATGTCGCTGTTCTCGCGCGCGGCGTCGCAGATCTCCTCGTTGGGGATGCGCCGCCGGCCCAGCTGGCTCTCGCTGTCCACCGTGAACATCACCAGGCCGATCTTGCGCTCGCGGTAGTACGCCACCGTCTCGGCGATGGTCGGCCGGCGGTCGCTGCCGAAGTACTTGTCGGCGGCGCGGTCGTATTCCTCGCCGTAGCTGTCGAAGGGGTTGCGGCACGACACCTCGGCGTGGGTGTGGATGTCGATGGCGATGAGGTCGTCGGTCTTCACGGTGGCGGGCTCCCTGCAGCGGCTGCAGTAGTTACTTCACTGAACTAAGTTGGCCGATCTTGCGACGGCGACTTCACCAGAGATCAGCGGGTTAACCCGCATCATCGGGGAAACTGGCTCTAGTCGACCAGGGTTTCACCTGAGCCCAATCTGCCAATTTAATTATCAAATACAACTAGTTTCGGAGACCGCGCATGACCCCCGCCTTCACCCCCGCCAGTGGCCTGCTGGCCAGCCTGTCGCTGCTGCGCATCGAGACCGCGGGCGCGCTGGTGCACCTGCGGCTGCTGCGGCCGGCCAAGCGCAACGCCATCAACGACACGCTGATCCAGCAGATCCACACCGCCATGGTCAACCTGCCGGCCGACGCGCGTGCGCTGGTGCTCAGCGGCGAAGGCGCGCACTTCTGCGCCGGGCTGGACCTGTCGGAGATGAGCGAGCGCAGCACCTTCGACGGCGTCTTCCACTCCCGCATGTGGCACGCCGCGATGGACGCGGTGCAGTTCGGCCGCGTGCCGGTGGTGGCCGTGCTGCACGGCGCCGTCGTCGGCGGCGGGCTGGAACTGGCCAGCAGCGCGCATATCCGCGTCGCCGAGGACAGCACCTTCTACGGCCTGCCCGAAGGCCAACGCGGCCTGTTCGTCGGCGGTGGCGGCTCGGCGCGCGTGCCGCGGCTGATCGGCTTCAGCCGCATGAGCGACATGATGCTCACTGGCCGCGTGCTCGACGCCGACGAAGGCCAGGCCGTGGGCTTGTCGCACTACCGCGCGGCCGACGGCGCCGGGCTGGCCAAGGGCATCGAGCTCGCGACCAAGATCGCCGCCAACGCGCCGCTGTCGAACTACGCCGTGATGCAGGCGCTGCCGCGCATCGCCGACCTGTCGCAGAGCGACGGCCTCTTCGTCGAATCGCTGATGGCCGCCATCGCCCAGGGCGACGACGCCGCCAAGCAGCGCATGCGCGACTTCCTCGAAGGCCGCGCCGGCAAGGTGCAGAAGTCGTGAGCCCCGCCGACGCGACCCCGCGCCACCGCTCCGTGCGCGTGGGCGGCTGCACCGAGGCCGTGGCCGAGCGCCGGGCCGACGGCACGCTGCTGCTGCGGTCCACCGAGCCGCTGGGCGCCTACCCGGCGCGGCTGATGGACAAGCTGGAAGAACACGCCGCCGCCACGCCCGACCGCGTGCTGGCCGCGCAGCGCGGACCCGACGGCGCCTGGATCACCGTGACTTACGCGCAGATGCTGCAGCGTGCGCGCCGGCTGGGCCAGGCGCTGGCCGTGCGCGGGCTGTCGGCCGAGCGGCCGATCGCGATCCTCTCGGACAACGACCTCGACCACCTCACGCTGGCCTTCGCCGCGCAGTGGGTGGGCGTGCCGTACGCGCCGGTGTCGGCGGCGTACAGCCTGCTGTCGCAGGACTACGCGAAGCTGCGCCACATCCTGGGCACGCTGACGCCGGGCCTGGTGTTCGCAAGCCACGGCGCGCCGTTCGCGCGCGCCATCGCCGCCTGCGTGCCGGCCGACGTGGAAGTGGTGCTGGCCGAAGGCACGCTGGACGGCCGCGCCACGACGCGCTTCGCGCCGCTGCTGGACACCGAGCCTGCAGCCGAGGAAGCCGCGGCGCACGCCGCCACCGGCCCCGACACCATCGCCAAGTTCCTGTTCACCTCGGGTTCGACCAAGCAGCCCAAGGGCGTGGTCAACACGCAGCGCATGCTGTGCAGCAACCTGCAGATGATCCGCCAGTGTTTCGCGTTCCTGCAGGACGAGCCGCCGGTGCTGGTCGACTGGCTGCCCTGGAACCACACCTTCGGCGGCAACCACAACGTCGGCATCGCGCTCTACAACGGTGGCTCGCTGTACATCGACGGCGGCAAGCCCACGCCCAAGGGCATCGCGGCCACGTTGCAGAACCTGCGCGAGATCGCGCCCACGATCTACTTCAACGTGCCCAAGGGCTTCGAGGAGATCGCGCGCGCGATGGACCACGACCCGGCGCTGCGCAAGAACCTGTTCTCGCGCGTGCAGGCCTTCATGTACGCCGGCGCCGGGCTGAGCCAGGCGGTGTGGGACCACCTCGACCGCCACGCGGTGGCCGAGACCGGCGAGCGCATCTGCATGTTCACGGGCCTGGGCATGACCGAGACCGCGCCCAGTTGCACCTTCGCGGTGGGCACGCAGGTGAAGTCGGGCCACATCGGCCTGCCCGCGCCGGGTGTGGGCGTGAAGCTGGTGCCCGCCGACGGCAAGCTGGAAGTGCGCTTCCGCGGCCCCAACGTGATGCCGGGCTACTGGCGCGCGCCGGCCGAGACCGCCGCGGCGCTGGACGCCGAGGGCTTCTACTGCACCGGCGACGCGGTGACGCTGCTGGATGCGGCCCACCCCGAACGCGGCCTGGCCTTCGACGGCCGCATCGCCGAGGACTTCAAGCTCAGCACCGGCACCTTCGTCAGCGTGGGCCCGCTGCGCGCCAAGGTCATCCTGGCCGGCGACCCGCTGGTGCAGGACGTGGTGGTGGCCGGCCTCAACCGCGACGACCTGGGCCTGCTGATCTTCCCGCGGCTGGACGACGCCCGCCGCCGCTTCGGCCTGCCCGCCGAGATGGACGCGGCCACCGTGCTGGCGCAGCCCGCCGTGCGTGCCTTCTTCCAGGACCTGCTCGACCGCCTGTGGGCCGCCGGCACCGGCAGCGCCAACCGGCCGGCGCGTGCGCTGCTGCTGGTCGAGCCGCCGCACATCGACCGCGGCGAGGTCACCGACAAGGGCTCGATCAACCAGCGTGCGGTGCTGCTGCACCGCGCCGACCTCGTCGAGCGGCTGTACGCCGAGCAGCCCGACGCCGAGGTGCTGCTGCCCCGCACCGCCACCCAGGAGAGCGCATGAACATCGACGGACAGACCGCCTTCGTCACCGGCGGCGGCTCGGGCCTGGGCGAAGCGGTGGCGCGCGAGCTCGCGCGGCAGGGCGCGCACGTGGTCGTGGCCGACGTCAACGCCGACGGCGCCGCGCGCGTGGCGGCGGACATCGGCGGCCTGGCCTGCGCCTGCGACATCACCGACACCGCATCGGTCACGGCGGCACTCGACGCGGCGGCAGCGCGCTTCGGCAGCGCGCCGCGCATCGTGATGAACATCGCCGGCATCGGCACCGCCAAGCGCGTGATCCAGAAAGACGGCTCGCCCGCGCCGCTGGAAGACTTCGAGCGTGTCATCCGCATCAACCTGGTGGGCACCTACAACGTCATCCGGCTTGCGGCCGCGCGCATCGCGGCGCTGCCGCCGCTGGCCGACGGCGAACGCGGCGTGATGCTGTGCACTGCCTCGGTGGCGGCCTACGACGGCCAGGTCGGGCAGGAAGCCTACGCCGCCAGCAAGGGCGGCCTGGTCGGCATGACGCTGCCGCTGGCGCGCGACCTGGCGCAGTGGGGCGTGCGTGTCGTCACCGTGGCGCCGGGCCTCTTCCTCACGCCGCTGATGGCGCAGCTGCCGCCCGAGGTGCAGCAGTCGCTGGCCGGCAGCATCCCGTTCCCGAAGCGGCTGGGCCAGCCGCAGGAATTCGCGGCACTCGCCGCGCACATCGTCACCAACGTGCACCTCAACGGCGAGGTCATCCGCCTCGACGGTGCACTGCGCATGGCCCCCCGTTGACCACCACCACCCCGAAAAGGAGACAAGCGATGAACCCGATCAAGACCTTGGTGGCGGCAGCCGCCGCCGTGCTGATGTCCGTGCCCGCCTGGGCCGACGTGAACATCGGCGTCACGCTCTCGCTGACCGGCCCGGCCTCGGGCCTGGGCATCCCGGTGGGCAACCAGTTCAAGCTGATGCCGCAGACGATCGCCGGCGAGAAGGTGAACCTGATCATCCTCGACGACGCGTCCGACCCCGGCAAGGGCGTGCAGAACGCGCGCCGCTTCGTCACCGACGACAAGGTCGACATGATCTTCGGCGGCTCCATCACCACGGTCTCGGCCGCGGTGGCACCGGTGGCCTTCGAGGCCAAGACGACGCAGATCTCGATCGCCCCGGTGGGCGTGCCGCCCGACCAGGAACGTTTCGTGTTCCGCCTGCCGCAGGGCTTCGCCGTGATGGCGCACCCCATCATCGAGCACATGAAGAAGACCGGCATCAAGACCGTCGGCTTCCTCGGCTACACCGACGCCTACGGCGAGCAGTGGCTCAAGGAGTTCACCGCCCAGGCCGACAAGGCCGGCATCAAGGTGGTGGCGACCGAGCGCTTCGCGCGCAGCGACACCAGCGCCACGCCGCAGGCGCTGAAGCTGGTGGCGGCCAACCCCGACGCGATGCTGGTGGTTGCCTCGGGCTCGGGTGCTGCGATGCCGCACAAGGCCGTCATCGAGCGCGGCTTCAAGGGCAAGGTCTACCAGACGCACGCCGCGGCGACGCCCGACCTGGTGCGCATCGGCGGCAAGGACGTCGAAGGCGCCTTCGTCGTCAGCGGCCCGGCCGTGGTGGCCGAGCAGCTGCCCGACAGCCACCCGTCGAAGGCAGCGGCGGTGGACTTCGTCAACAAGTACGAAGCCGCCTACGGCAAGGGCCAGCGCAACCAGTTCGCCGCCCACGCCTACGACGCGCGGATCATGCTCGAGAAGATCCTGCCGGTGGCGCTGAAGAAGGCCAAGCCCGGCACGCCCGAGTTCCGTGCCGCGCTGCGCGACGCGGTCGAAGGCATGGGCCGCACGATCTTCTCGCACGGCGTGATGAACTGGACCGCCACCGACCACTGGGGCTACACGAACGAGACCGGCGTGCTGCTGCAGGTGGTGGGCGGCCAGTTCGTGGTGGCGAAGTAAGCACACCATGGACGCGACGATCGCAGGCATCCTGGCCCTGGACGGCCTGACCAACGGCGCCATCTACGCGCTGCTGGCGCTGGCCACGGTGCTGGTCTTTGCCGTCACGCGGGTGATCTTCATCCCGCAGGGCGAGTTCGTCGCGTTCGGTGCGCTGACGCTGGCGCTGCTGCAGTCCGGCAAGGTGCCGGGCACGGTGTGGTTCCTGCTGGTGCTGGCCGGTGCCGTGGCGCTGGCCGACCTGGTGCAGGGGCTGCGCCAGCGCCGCAGCGCCGGCCGGCTGCTGAAGGAAATGGCGACCACGCTGGCCTGGCCGGTGGCGGTGTCGCTGGTCGCCATCTGGGCCGCGCCGCGCGGCCTGCCGCTGCTGGCGCAGGCGGCGCTGACGGTGGCGCTGGTCACGCCCTTCGGGCCGCTGCTGTACCGGCTGGCCTACGAATCGCTGGCCGACGCCAGCGTGCTGGTGCTGCTGATCGTCTCGGTGGGCGTGCACTTCGCGCTGGTCGGGCTGGGCCTGTTCTTCTTCGGCGCCGAAGGTTTCCGCAATCCGAGCTTCTGGGACGAGCGCTTCAGCGTTGCCGGCATCACGCTGTCGGGCCAGACGCTGATCATCTTCTTCGCCTCGCTGGCGCTGATCGCAGGGCTGTGGCTGTTCTTCGAGAAGTCGCTGTCGGGCAAGGCGCTGCGCGCCACCGCGGTGAACCGGCTCGGCGCGCGTCTGATGGGCATCTCCAGCAGCAGCGCCGGGCGGCTGTCGTTCACGATGGCGGCCTTCATCGGTGCGCTCTCGGGGCTGCTGATCGGCCCCACCACCACCGTCTTCTACGACAGCGGCTTCTTGATCGGCCTGAAGGGCTTCGTGGCCGCCGTGTTCGCCGGCCTGTCGAGCTACCCGCTGGCGCTGGTGGGCGCCCTGGGCGTGGGGCTGCTGGAGAGCTTCGGCTCGTTCTGGGCCAGCGCCTACAAGGAAGTGATCGTGTTCTCGACGATCCTGCCGGTGCTGCTGTGGCGTTCGCTGCGCGACCCGCACAGCGAGGAACACTGAGATGCGTTTCGTCTTCCCGCTCTTCGCCCTGCTGATGCTGGTGCTGCCGGCGCTGCCGGTGCCCGACTTCTGGATCACGCAGAGCATCTACATCGGCCTGTACGCCATCGTCGCGCTGGGCCTGGTGCTGCTCACCGGCGTGGCCGGGCTCACCTCGTTTGGCCAGGCCGCCTTCGTCGGCGTGGGTGCCTACACAGCGGCCTTCCTGGCCACCAAGCTGGGCATCTCGCCGTGGCTCACGCTGTGGGTGGGCATCGCGCTGGCGGTGGGCGCGGCGCTGCTGCTGGGCGCGCTGACGCTGCGCATGTCGGGCCACTACCTGCCGCTGGCCACCATCGCCTGGGGCCTGGCGCTGAACTACACCATGGCCAACATGGAATGGCTGGGCAAGTACGACGGCCTGCTGGGCATCCCGGCGCTGTCGCTGTTCGGCCATGACCTGGGCACCGGCCGCGGCCTGCACCCGCTGGTGTGGGCGATCGCGCTGCTGGCGGCGCTGGCCGCGCTGCGGCTGCTGGACTCGCGCCCCGGCCGCGCCATCCGCGCGCTCAAGAGCGGCTCGACGATGGCCGAGGCCATGGGCATCTCGACCTTCCGCTACAAGCTCACGGTCTTCGTCTTCGCGGCGTTCCTGGCCGCGGTCTCGGGCTGGCTGTTCGCGCACTTCCAGCGCAGCGTGAGCCCGTCGCCGTTCGGCATCAACAAGGGCATCGAATACCTGTTCATGGCCGTGCTGGGCGGGGTCGGCCACGTCTGGGGCGCCTTCCTCGGCTCGGCCGTGGTGCGCGTGGTCGAAGACAAGCTGCAGGTGCTGCTGCCGCAGCTCATCGGCACCAGCGGCAACTTCGAGACCATCGTCTTCGGCATCGTGCTCGTGGTGGTACTGAAGTACGCGCCCGACGGCCTGTGGAGCTTCGTCGGCCGCTGGCGGCCCCGGCCCGTGCGCGTGAAGGACTGGGACGGCGCGCCGCCGCTGCCGCGGCGCGCCAAGCCCGCGCGCGGCGAACGCCTGCTGGACGTGGACGCGGTGCGCAAGCAGTTCGGCGGGCTGGTGGCGGTGAATGACGTCAGCTTCAATCTGCACGCCGGCGACATCGTGGCGCTGATCGGCCCCAACGGCGCCGGCAAGTCCACCACGTTCAACCTCATCACCGGCGTGCTGTCGCTCAGCGGCGGCGCGGTGCGCTGGCGCGGCCAGGTCATCTCGGGCCGGCCCTCGCGCGCCATCGCGCGGCTGGGCATCTCGCGCACCTTCCAGCACGTGAAGATGATCCCGGAGATGACGGTGCTGGAGAACGTGGCGCTGGGCGGCTACGGCCGCACGAAGGCGGGCGTGCTGCAGGCCGTGCTGCGGCTGGACCGCGCCGAGGAGCGCCAGCTCTTCGCCGAGGCCGAGGCGCAGCTGGCGCGCATCGGCATGGCCGGGCAGATGCACGAGCTCGCCGGCAACCTGGCGCTGGGCCCGCAGCGGCTGATGGAGATCGCGCGCGCGCTGTGCACCGACCCCGCGCTGCTGCTGCTGGACGAGCCCGCCGCCGGCCTGCGCCACAAGGAGAAGCAGGCGCTGGGCGACGTGCTGCGGCAGCTGAAGGCCGAAGGCCTGAGCATCCTGCTGGTGGAGCACGACATGGACTTCGTGATGGGCCTGGCCGACCGCGTGGTGGTGATGGAGTTCGGCACGCGGCTGATCGAAGGCACGCCGGCCGAGGTGCAGGCCAGCCCGGCCGTGCGTGCCGCCTACCTGGGGACGGAACACTGATGGCCATGCTGCTGCAAGTGCAGGACCTGCACGCCGGCTACGGCCGCGCCGAGGTGCTGAGCGGGCTGAACTTCCACCTGGAAGCCGGCCAGGTCGTCACCGTCATCGGCCCCAACGGTGCCGGCAAGAGCACGACGCTGAACGCGCTGATGGGCGTGCTTCCCGCGCGCGGCCGCATCGTCTTCGACGGCGTCGACCTCGCCGACACCACGCTGGAAGAGCGTGTGATGCTGGGCCTGGCGCTGGTGCCCGAGAAGCGCGAGCTCTTCGGCACCATGCCGGTGGAAGACAACCTGGTGCTGGGCGGCTACCGCGCGATGAAGCTGCGCGTGCCGCACTGGAAGCGCGAGATCGAGCGCGTGTACGAGCTCTTCCCGCGGCTGAAGGAGCGCCGTGCGCAGATGGCCGGCACGCTCAGCGGTGGCGAGCGCCAGATGCTGGCAGTGGGCCGCGCGCTGATGTCAGCGCCCAAGCTGCTGATGCTGGACGAACCCAGCCTGGGCCTGGCGCCGCTGATCGTGCGCGAGATCTTCCGCATCATCGTGCAGCTGCGCCAGCAGGGCACCAGCATCCTGCTGATCGAGCAGAACGCGCGTGCCGCGCTGGAAGTGGCCGACCACGGCTACGTGCTGGAGACCGGCAGCATCGCGCTCGAAGGCCCGGCCGCGCAGCTGGCCGGCGACCCGCGCGTGATCGAGACCTACCTGGGCGCAGCGCGCAAGGCAGGCTGATGCAGGGCCGATCGATGGCAGCCGTGGGCGAGACCAAGCCGGGCACCGAGCTGCTGGACACCGGCAGCGTGCACCACCTGATGGGCTACCTGGTGGCGATGGCCGCGGTGCAGACGCGCCGCGCCTTCCAGGAGAGCCTGGGCACGCCCTACGACCTGCGCACGGTGGAGTTCACGCTGCTGATGCTGCTGCTGGGCAACGGCAGCGCCAGCCCCAAGCAGCTGGCGCGCACGCTGGACATGCCGGCGCCCAACGTCACGGTGCTGGTGGACAAGCTGGCCGCGCGCGGCCTGGTGGAACGCCGCCGCAGCAGCACCGACGGCCGCGCACTGCAGGTGCTGCTGACACCGGCCGGCGAGAAGCTGGCGCGGCGCGCGCACGCCACCTCGCAGACCAGCGAGGAAGCGCTGCTGCAGCGCCTGACCGCCGGTGAACGCGCGATGCTGCGCGAGCTGCTGTTGAAGCTGGCGAACGGCTGAGTCGCCGCGGCCGGCCGCCCGCCTCAGCCCAGCCCCGCCGCCGCCTTCGCACGCATCTTGGCGTGGATGTACGCGCCGTGCGGCACGTGCAGCAGGTCGGCGATGCGCCACAGCACGTGCTGCTCGTGCGCAGCCAGGTGGCCGTCGGCGTAGGCCACCTGCCACATCGCCTCGATCACGCGCAGCTTGCGGCCTTCGTCGAGCTGGTCGTTCAGCGCCGACGTGAAAGCGTGGAAGTCGGTGGCGGTGCGCGCGGTGTGCTCGGCCAGCTCGACCAGCCGCGCCAGCTCGTCGTCGGCGAGCGTGAACTTCGACTTCAGCGCGGCGATGACGGCCTGGCGCTCGGCCGCGCCGGTCTCGGTGTCGGCACGCATCACCTCCACCAGCAGCACCGCGGTGGCCAGCTGCAGCCGGTGTTCTTCCTGCTGCGGGGTGGCTGCGGCCTGCGGCGCCACCAGGCTGTCGAACAGGTCCTTCAGCGTGCGCAGCATCTCAGGTGGTCTCTCGGTGCAGCCGTGGCAGCCGTGGCAGCCGCGGCAGTGCAGCGGCCTGCTCGCCCAGGTCCCAGAAGAGGCCCGTCATCAGCACCAGCGCCTCGCGCGCCACCGGGGCCAGCAGGTGCTCGTCGGGCGCGTGCTGCTGGCAGGCCGGGTAGCTGTGCGGCACCCACACGGTGGGCAGGCCCAGCAGGTCGGCGAACACGTCGTTGGGCAGCGAGCCGCCCAGGTTGGGCAGCAGCACCGGCGTCTTGCCGCTGCTGCGCGCGATGGAGGCCAGCGCGAAGCGCACCCAGGCGTTGTCGGGGTCCAGCCGTGTGGCGGCCATCACCACCGGCTCGCTGACCGCGATGGCGCCGAAGCCGCGCGCCGCCAAGTGCTGCTGCACGTGCTGGCGCAAGTGGGCGACGTCGGTGCCCACGACGAAGCGCATGTGCAGGTGGGCCTGCGCCGACGCCGGGATGGCGTTGACCGGGAAGTCGGGGTTGCCGGTGCGGTAGGCCAGCACGTCGAGCGTGTTCCAGGCGAACACACGTTCGGCCGGTGTCTGGTCGGGCTCGCCCCAGTCGGGGTCGATGGCGGGGTCGCCCGGGCCGCCACCCACCTGCAGGCCGGCGAGCGCCGCGCGCACGTTGGCCGGGATCGGCGGCGGCCGCAGTGCCTCCACCAGGATGCGGCCGCGCGCGTCCACCAGCGAGGCGATCGCGTGCGCGAGGATCGTGCCCGGGTTGGCCAGCAGCCCGCCCCAGTTGCCGCTGTGGTGCGCGCCGTCACGCAGCGTCAGCGTGAGGTCGAAGTTGGCGACGCCGCGCGAGCCCAGGAACACCGTGGGCGTGTCGGCGCGCAGCCGCGGGCCGTCGCTGGCGATCAGCACGTCGGCGGCGAGCGCCGCGCGCTGCGCGCTGCAGAACGCGGCCAGGCCCGGCGAGCCGGTCTCCTCGCCGGTTTCCACCAGCCAGGTCACGTTGAAGCCCAGCCGGCCGCGCACCGCCAGCACCTGCGCGAGCGCGGCGATGTTGATGCTGTGCTGGCCCTTGTTGTCGGCGGTGCCGCGGCCGTAGAGGCGGTCGCCGTCGGCCTGCACGGCCCAGGGGCCGGCGCCGCGCGTCCAGCTCTTGTCCTGGCCGCGGATCACGTCGCCGTGGCCGTACATCAGCACGGTGGGCAGGTCGTCGCCCTCGTGGCGGCGCGCGATCAGGAACGGGCCGAAGTCGGGTTCGGGGTTGGGGTGGATGCTGGACGTGAACCCCAGCGCCCCCAGCGCCGGCACCAGCTCGTCGGCCAGGTAGGCGTGCAGCGCGGGGCCGCTGCCGGCCTGCTGGCTTTCGGTGCGGATGGCGACGCGGCGTGCCAGGTCGCGCACGAAGCCGCCGCCGTCGAAGTGGGCGGCCGCTGCCGCCAGCGCGGTGTCACGCATCGGCGCCTGGCTCAGCTCTTGCCGACCAGCGTGAAGTGCTCCACCACCGGCGGCGCCGCGAAGAACGGGCCGATGATGGCGCGCCACTGCGGGAACAGCGGGCCCTGGCGGAAACCGACCGTGTGGTCTTCCAGCGTCTCCCAGTAGATCATCAGCACGTAGCGCTCGGGCGTCTCGACGCTGCGGTTGACCTTCCAGCCCTTGAAGCCCTTGGCCTGGATGGCGATGGTGTTGATGGCACGCTGGATGGCTTCTTCGAAGGCGGCGTTCTGGCCGGCGGGGATGCGGAAGTCGGCGATTTCAAGGATCACGGCGGGTGTCTCCGGCTGGTTGGAGTGCCGATTGTGCAGCGGCACCCTGCAGGCCTGCTGGCGATGGCACCGCTACCATCGCAGCCATGTTGAAGGCCGACGACGCGCGTGCCCGGCGCATCGGCATCGGCCTGGTGACGCTGGCCACGCTGTGCTTTGCGCTGCTGGACGCCTGCGCCAAGTGGCTGGTGCAGGACCTGCCGGTGTTCGAGGTCGTGTGGCTGCGCTTTGCCGTGCACGTGGTGCTGATGGGCGTGCTGCTGGCGCCGCGCCACGGCTGGACGCTGCTGCAGATGAAGAGCCCGAAGCTGCACCTGCTGCGCGGCAGCATGCTCGCGGCGATGACGGCGCTGAACTTCTGGGCGCTGCAGTACCTGCAGCTGGCCGAGACCGGCGCCATCCAGTTCAGCGTGCCGCTGCTGATCGCGCTGCTGTCGGCGTGGTGGCTGCGCGAGCGGCTGGACGCGCGGCGCTGGATCGCCATCGTCACCGGCTTCATCGGCGTGCTGCTCGTCATCCGGCCGGGCTCGCAGGCCTTCCACCCGGCGATCCTGCTGTCGGTGATGAACGCGCTGCTGTACGCAGCCTTCAATCTGCTCACGCGCCGCATGGCCGCCACCGAGTCGCCCGAAGCCCTGCAGCTGGTGTCGGCCATCTGCGCCACGCTGTGGCTGGCACCGGCTGCGCTGTCGGTGTGGCAAACGCCCGAGACGCTGCTGCAGTGGGCGGTGATCGGCCTGTGCGGGCTGATGGGCGGCGTCGGCCACCTGTTCGTGGCGCAGGCGCACCGCCACGCCTCGGCCGCGGTGCTGGGGCCGTTTCTCTACCAGCAGATCCTGTACATGACGCTGTGGGGCTGGCTGGTCTTCGCGCAGGTGCCCGACGCCTTCGTCGTGGCCGGCGCGCTGGTGGTGGTGCTGAGCGGCCTGTACCTGCTGTGGATGGAGATGCGGCGCGCTTGATCGCGCTCGATCGCGCCTGAGGTAGGCTGCGCGCCGTTGCCTGCCGACGGAGCCCGCATGACCTTGTCGACCCCCGCCCGCTGCGCCGCGCTGGCCGCTGTGCTCGCCGCCACCGGTGCGCAGGCCCAGCCCGACGCCGCCGCCTGCGTGCAGCTCGACGACCCCGCTGCGCGGCTGGCGTGTTACGACCGCGTGCACCAGCGGTCGACGCCGGTCCCGGCGGCTGCGGCACCGGCGCCGACGGCGCCCGAGATGGCTGCACCCACGGCGGTGGACACGCCGCTGTCGGACTCGATGTTCGACGACCGCTGGGACCTCGACGGCCGCCGCCGTGGTGCGCTGTTCGAGCCGCGCGCCTACAAGCCCGTGTACCTGCTGCCGGTGACCTGGACCGACAACGTCAACACGATGCCCACTTCGCCCACGCCCGACAACCGCGTGCTCGCACCGCTGGACCTGCGCGCCACCGAGGTCAAGTACCAGGTGAGCTTCAAGGCCAAGCTGGCCGAGCGGCTGTTTGGCGAGCGCGGCTCGCTGTGGGCCGGCTACACGCAGTCGTCGCGCTGGCAGGTTTATGCGGGCACGGCGTCGCGGCCGTTCCGCGAGACCAACTACGAGCCCGAGCTGATGTTCGGCTGGCCGCTGGAGCAGCAGCTGGGCGGCTGGCGCTTCCGCCACCTGATGCTGTCGCTGAACCACCAGTCCAACGGCCGCTCGCTGCCGCTGTCGCGCAGCTGGAACCGCGTCATCGCGTCGCTGCAGGCCGAGCGCGGCGACTGGACGGCCGAGTTCCGCCCCTGGGTGCGCATGCACGAGGAACCCGGCGACGACGACAACCCCGACATCGAAGATTACGTGGGCCGCGCCGAGCTGCAGCTGACGCGCCGTTGGCGCATCGGCGAGCGCACGCACATCGGGGCGCTGCAGCTGCGCCACTCGCTGCGCGGCGGCGACCGCTCGCGCGGCTCGGCGCAGCTGGAGTGGGAGTTTCCGATCGACGGCGCGCTGCGCGCCCACCTGCAGTGGTTCAGCGGCTACGGCGAGAGCCTGATCGACTACAACCTGCGTCAGAACAAGCTGGGGCTGGGGATCTCGATCGTGGGCTGGCGGTAGGCTGCCGCGGCGCGGCTGGCCGGCGCCTCAGGCCACCGCGTCCAGCAGCGCGCCGGCCATCGCATCGCCGGTGCGGAACACCGCCAGGTTCGCGAGAAAGGCGTTCTTCGCCTGCAGCTGGCCCACCAGATCGGTGGCCAGGCGGTCCAGCCCGTCGCCGCCGGCCGGCAGCGTGCGTACGCTGGTGGCCACGCCGCCTTCAGGCGCCGTGGTGGCCACGGCCTGCTGGCGCTGGAACCCGCGCGTGGCGGCGTTGGCGATGTTGTGCCCAGCCACGCCCAGCGCGGCCTGCGCGGCGTGCAGGCCCGACAGGGCGGTGCTGGAGACGGACAACATGGCTCCCAGCGTAGCGCGCCCTGGTGTCCAATGGCGGCCATGCTCCCCACCGATTTCCCGCTGCGCGGCGACTACATCACGCTCGATGCCCTGCTGAAAGCCACCGGCCTGGCCCACAGCGGTGGCGCGGCCAAGCTGCTGATCGCCGACGGCGCGGTGCAGGTCAACGGCGCGGTGGACACCCGCCGCGGCCGCAAGCTGCGCGCGGGCGACGTAGTGGCGCTGGGCGCCGTGCAGCTGCGCATCGTGGCCGGTGCGGCCGACGCGCCGGGCACGGGCAGCGCAGACGGCTGATCAGCCGCCGTTGCCGTTGCCGCGCGTCGCGTACACCGCCGCCTGCACGCGCGAGCTCAGGCCCAGCTTGCGCAGGATGTGCTGCACGTGGATCTTCACCGTGGTTTCGGCAATGGCCAGCGTGCGCGCGATCTCCTTGTTGCTGGCGCCGCGTGCGATCTCGGCCAGGATCTGCTGCTCGCGCGGCGACAGGCTGGCCAGCGGCTCGGCCGGTGCCGGCACGGGTGTGGCGGGGGCCGTCGGCTCGGCCTGCAGCGACTGGAAGGCCGTCACCAGCTTGCCCGTCATCTCGGGGCTGATGGTGGACTGCCCGGCCACCGTGCGCACGATGGCGCTGGCCAGCGCGTCGCTGTCCACCGTCTTCAGCAGGTAGCCGCGCGCGCCGCCGCGCAGCGCCGCCGCCAGGTCGCGTTCGTCTTCGCTCACCGTCAGCATCAGCACCTGCGCGGCGGGGGCCACCTCGCGCAGGCCGGCCAGCGCCTGCACGCCGTGCACGCCGGGCAGGTGGTTGTCGAGCAGGATCACGTCGGGCTGCGTCTGGGCCGCACGGCGCTGTGCTTCGCCCGCGTCTCCGGCCTCGGCCACCACCGCGAAACGCGGGTCGCCGGCCAGCAGCGCCGTGATGCCGCGGCGGAACAGCGTGTGGTCGTCGACCACGAGCACGCGGATGGGCGCAGTCGCGGTTGCTGTCATGCCGCCAGCGCCTGCGTGGCCGCGCGCGGCGGCAGCGTCAGCACGACGCAGGTGCCGGCGCCGGGCACCGAGTCGATCTCGACGCTGGCGCCGATGCGCTCGGCCCGCTCGCGCATGATGCGCAGGCCCACGTGCGTTTCGTCGGGTGCGCCGGTGGCGGCGTGGTCGAAGCCGCGGCCGTCGTCGCGCACCTCCACGCGCCAGTGCGGCGCCTGCTGCACTTCCACCCAGACCTCGCGCGCGCCGGCGTGCTTGCGCACGTTCGACAGCGCTTCCTGCACCACGTGCAGCACCTGCACCTGCACGTCGGGCGCCAGCGGCATGCCGCTGCCTTCCACCGCCAGGTGCGTGGCGAGGCCGGTCTGGTGCTCGAACTTCTGCAGCGTGGTCTGCAGCGCCGGCGTGATGTCTTCTGTGTTGGTGCGGGTGCGGAAGTGCAGCAGCAGCTCGCGCACGTCGGACAGGCTCTCGTGCACGCCGGCATCGAGCTCGGCCAGCGTGCGTTCGACCTGCGCCGTGTCCTGCCGCTTGAGCGCGTTGCGCAGCAGCCCGACCTGGATCTTCAGGAAGGCCAGGCTCTGTGCGATGGAGTCGTGCAGCTCGCGCGCCAGCAGCCCGCGTTCCTCGGCCACCGCGGTCTCGCGCATCAGCGCGCCGGCGCGCAGGCCCTCGATGGCGCCGGCCAGGTGGCTGGCCAGCGTGTCGAGCAGCGCGCGGTCGTCGTCGGACAAGGTGGCCGGGCTGCGGTAGAACAGGTTCAGCTCGCCGACCATGCGCTCCTGCAGCCGCACCGGCACGCTGATGACGCTGTGGAAGCCGGCGCGTTCGCAGTGGCCCAGCAGGCCTTCGGTGCCTTCCACGCGGATCGGGATCACACGCGTCTCGGCACCGCCCTGCGGCTGGCCGCAGAAGCAGTCGCCGGTGGGCACGCAGTGTTCCTCGTCCATCAGGTCCTGCGGCAGGCCGTCGGCGGCCAGCATCAGGTAGCGTGCGTTGCTCTCGTCGGACCAGCGCACTGCGCTGGCGTCGGCGCGCGCCACGCGCCGCACCTGCTGCGCGAAGCCCAGCGCCAGCGTGTCCAGCGTGGTGGCGCGCGTGGCGAAGGCCGCGGCCTCGTACAGCGCGGCCAGGCGCGCGTGCTGCTGTTCCAGGCCGAGCGTCTTTTCCTGCACCTTGGCTTCCAGCGTCTGGTACAGGCCCTGCAGCGTCTCGGCCATGCGGTTGAAGCCTTCGGAGAGCGCACCGAACTCGTCGTCCGAGGCCACGTCCACGCGCGCTGCCAGGTCGCCTTCGCGCACGCGCTGCAGCCCGGCCTGCAGCCGTGCCAGCGGGTTGAAGACGAACAGGTAGGCCGAATACAGCAGCGCCACCGCGCCGGCGATGGTCAGCGCCACCAGCAGGAACTGGAAGGCGTTGAGGATGGCGGTCAGCCGCGCCAGCTGGCCTTCGATGGCCGAGACGAAGCGGTCGATGTGGCCCACGAAGGCCTCGGCCCGCAGCGCAGCCTTCGCGGCCTTCGCGCCCTGCGCTGCCGTCGGTGCGGCCTGCGCGACGGCCAGCCAGTCGCCGCGCAGCACCTGCCACTCGTGCTGCACGGTGCCGAAGGCGGCCTGCGAGCTGTCGTCCTGCGGCACGAACAGCGGCCGCGCCGGGTCGCCGCTGCGCAGCAGCGCCAGGCTGCGGTCGAAGTCCTGGGCCAGCATGTCGATGCGCGCGCCGTCGCCGCTGTCCAGCGCCTGCGCCAGGCGCCAGGTCTGCATGCGCATGCGCCCGGCTTCGTTGACGGCCGCGGCGCCGCCTTCGAGCTGCCAGGTCACCCACAGCGTGAGGCCGATCGAGGCCAGCGCCATCAGCAGCAGCGTGCCGCCGATGGCGCCGAGCTTGGCCGACAGGCTGCGGGGCTTGTGCATGGGCGGCACTCTAGCGGGCACCGCGGCGCGCGGCCATCTCGGCACCCATCGCGCGCAGGTCGGCGTCGTCGACCAGGGCGCGCGCGGCGGGGTAGGCCTCGGATTCCTCGGCGGCGATGTGGCTGCGGTACAGCGCGGCGAAGGCAGGCCAGGCCGCGGTGTCGGGCAGCGCCTGGGGCGGCACGCCGTGGGCCACCGCCTGCAGCGAGGCGCGCACCACGGCCCACTGCTGCGACATCGCCAGGTGGTCGGCATGCAGGCGCTGCGCCAGCGCCGCTGCCGCGCCGCCGCGCTCGGCCAGGCGCGGGAACAGGTGGCGTTCCTCGTCTTCGTGGTGGGCCGGGCCGGCCAGGTCGAAGTAGCGCAGCACGTCCTGCGCGGCCTGCCGGGCGTTGGCGTCGATGCCGTGGGCCGCCAGGTGCGTCGCCAGACGCTCCAGCAGGCCCAGCATGCGCTCGACGCGCTCGTGGCAGGCCAGCAGCATCTCGAACGGGGCGTCCCAGCCGACGGCGGGGCCGGCGTGCAGCAGCGGTGAACTCATGCCCAGACTCCCAGCGGGTGGTGGCGCAGCGCCACCGTGGCGATGAACAGGTAGACGGCCACGGCCGCCACGTAGCAGGCCGCGCGCTGGCGTTGCGTGCGGGCCCGCCGCAGCGCCAGCGTGCCCAGGCCGATGTACAGCAGCAGCAACAGCAGCTTGGTGCCCAGCCACGGGTGCTGCAGCGGGTGCAGCGACAGCGCCAGCCACAGCGACACGCCGGCCGCGAGCAGCAGCGTGTCGATGCCGGCGCTGAGCAGGCGCCAGGGCCGCTGCAGCGGCCAGTGCTGCCCGGCCAGAACGGAAGCGCCGCGCAGCGCGAACAGCAGCCCGCTGGCGGTGACGAGGCTGATGTGCGCCGTCTTCAGCGGCAGGTAGAACTCGGCCAATGCCATGAGGGCAATGATGCACTGCCGGCAAGCCCGCACGGCGGACTTCGGTACAGCTTCGGTACGGCTTCGGTACAGTGCGCCGCAGCCGGCACCGTGCCCGGCACGCCCTGCCACCGAAAGCGCCACGATGGGACGCCTCGCCAACGAACTGCGCCGCCTGTACCTGCCCGACCACGCGCATGCGCACGGGCAGGCCGGTACGCCGCCGCGCAGCGGCGACCTGGTCGATGCCCGCGGCCGCGTGCGCGCACTGGTGCTGGAGCTGGCGCGCCCCGCCGACTGGGCGCCGCTGGCCGCGGTGTGGGCCGGCGTGCAGGGCGACCTGGGCCTGCCGGCACCGGCGATCGCGGTGAACGGGAGCGACGGGCTGCAGCTGTGGTTCTCGCTGGCCGAGCCGGTCGACGTGGCGCCCGCGCAGGCCTTCCTGGAGGGCCTGCGCCGGCGTTACCTGCATGAGTTGCCCGCGGCACGCGTGGGCCTGCTGCCGGCGGTGGATGCCGCCACGGCCGCCGCCGCGCTGCGCCTGGCGCCGCCGGTGCCGGCGCCGCAGCCCGACACCGGCTGCTGGTCGGCCTTCGTCGCGCAGGACCTGGCACCGCTGTTCGCCGAGACGCCGTGGCTCGACACGCCGCCTGGCGACGACGGCCAGGCGGCGCTGCTGGCGCGGCTGCAGAGCATCCCACCGGCGTTGTTCGACGCCGTGCTGATGCACCTGCAGCCGGCTGCATCCGTGCCTGCGCCCGTGCCTGAGTCCGCACCTGCGGCCGCGCCTGGCGAGGGCCTGGCCACCCCTGCCACGGGCCCCGCCGACCCCGATGCCTGGCCCCTGGAGCCGGCGCTGCGCGCAGCCGACACGCCGCACGCCGCGGCCGCCGAGGCCCGGCGTTTCCTGCTGTCCGTCCTGCGCGACGCCAGCGCGCCGCTGGCGCTGCGCATCGAGGCCGCGCGCGCCCTGCTGCCCGAGCGCGCCGCACCTTGACCCGGCTGCGCCGGGGCTGTGTCTGAATTGGGTTCCAATCGGCGGGCGGACCTGCCCGCACCGCCGAGACCCTCCATGTCCCTCCAGAGCTTCCAGGACCTGCTGCACGCCGCCGCGGCGCAGCCCGAGCCGCAGCGCCTGCTGCTGGTGTTTGCCGGCGCCAGCCTGCCCGACGACGCCACGCCCGCGCAGCGCGCGGCCTTCGAGGCCGGCGAGGCGGGCGAACTGGCGCCGCTGATGTGCGTGGACAAGGCACCGGCCGAGCTGGCCGACTTCGCGGCGCTGGTGGCCGAGGCGCAGGCCTTCGGCCCGCCGTGGGTGCTGGTGTTCGCCGCCGCGCTGGCCGGGCAGGGCGGCCAGCCGCCGGCGGCCGCGGCCGTCGACAAGGCGCTGCAGCGCATGGTCGAGAGCGTGCGCGTGGGCGACATCGGCCGCTTCCTCGCGTTCGACCGCACGGGCCAGGCCGTGCAGCTGGGCTGACCGTCCCGCGGCGGGCCGCGGCCCGCCGCAGCGGCCTTCAGGCCCCGGTCGCGCCGCGCCGCGTCACGCGCACGTGCCAGCGCTCGGGGCCGGCCTCGAGCAGGTCCCAGTCGAACTGGTCGCGCCGCGTGCTGTCGAAGTGGTGGTACAGCGGCGTCGGGTCGTGGTCGTTCAGCAGCTCCAGGGCCGCGCCGTCGGGCAGGGCGTCGAAGCGGCTGAGGATCAGCGCATGCCGGTGGTGCGGCTGGATGCTGCGCACGTCGATCAGCGACGAGCTGTCGCCCGGGGTGTCCATGCCCATCCGTGGTCCTTGCCGTGTCAGTGCAGCACCAGCAGCGGCAGCTTGCTGCCGGCCAGCACCGCCTTGGTCTGCGATCCGAAGAGGAATTCGCCAAACGCGCCGCGGCCGTGCGTGACCATCACGATCAGGTCGCAGCCGCGTGATTCTGCGGCCGCGATGATGGCGCGGTCCACGCGCGGCGCCTGGTCGAAGTAGCCGTCGAAGGCCACCCCTGCGGCCTGGGCGCGGGCGCCGAAGCGGTCGAGCACGGCGCGCGCATGGGCGCGGGTCTCGGCCTCGTGCGTGCGGGCGTCGTCTTCGAGCGCACCGCGCGATCGCGGGCCCGAAGGCAGCGGTGGCAGCGGTTCGGCGACGAAGCCGGTGATGGCCGCACCGAGCTGCTGCGCGAGTTCGATGCTGGCGTCGATGGCCCGGTCGGACAGTTCGTTGCCGTCCACGGGAACCAGGATGCGTTGGTACATGCGTGTCTCCTTCAGGTCACCAAACGGTGAACAGAGTCTGCGCAGGTGGTGCCTGCCGGTTCTTGCGCTGTCGCAAGCCCGGCGCGTGCGGATCACACGGGCGCCTGCGGTTCCTCGTAGGCGGCATAGGGTCCGGTGCCGGCATGCTGCGCGCTCGATGCGGCAATGAAGGCGCCCTGCTGCACGTCGAACACGTGCACCTCGCCGTCCTCGATCACGTAGTGCCAGCCGTGCAGCGTGAGCTGGCGTGCCTCGACGCGCTCGCGCACCATCGGGTAGGCCATCAGGCGCTCGAGCTGCAGCACCACGGCACGCTGCTCGGTGCGGCGCAGCACCTCGGGGCCGGGCTCGGCCACCGGCAGCGTGGCCTCGGCGCCCAGCTCCAGCCACTGCGCCAGGTTGGTGGCCGCCGGGTGCACGCCGCCGTACAGCGCGCGCACGCCGCCGCAGTGGCTGTGGCCGCAGACGATGATGCGCGTGACCTGCAGGTTCAGCACCGCGAACTCGATCGCCGCAGCGGTGCCGTGGTAGCCGCGCGAGCCATCGTGCGGCGGCACGAAGGCGCCCACGTTGCGCACCAGGAACAGCTCGCCCGGGCCCGTGCCCGTCAGCAGGTAGGGCACCAGGCGTGAATCGCTGCAGCCGATGAACAGCGTCGTCGGGTGCTGGCCGTCGTCGACCAGCAGCCGGAAGGTGGACTGGTACTGCGGAAATGCGTCGTCGTGGAAGCGGCGCAGCCGGTCCAGCAGTTCGTCGGGCATGGTCAGCGGCTCCCGCCAGCGCCGCTACTGCAGCAGCGGCGTGGCAGCCGCGTCGAGGTCCACGCCCTCGACCACGGCCTGCCCCGCCAGCAGCTGCAACGCCTGGCGCAGCGCGGTGGCAAAGCTCTGCTGGCGCAGCGCCTGCGCCACGGCCGCGTGCACGGCCTCGAAGGCCGGCACCGTGCCGGGCTCGCGTGCCAGCACCTCCACCACGTGCAGGCCGAAGCGGCTGTGCACCAGGCGCGGCAGCACGCCCACCTCGGGCTGGCCGAAGATCTCGCGCGCGAACTCGGGCGCGCAGTCGGCGGCGGTGAGCCAGCCGAGCGCGCCGCCTTCGGCGCCGCTGGGGCAGTTGGAGGTGCTGCGCGCCACTTCGGGGAAGCGGTCGGGCCCGCCCGGGGTCTGGCAGCGCATGTCGAGCAGGCAGCCTTCGGCACGGCTGCGCAGCTGCGTCACGTCCACGCCTGGCGTCACGGCGAACAGCACGTGGCGCAGCAGCGCGCGTTCGCCCACGGCGTAGCGCGCGGCATGGGCCGCGTGGTAGCGGCGGCAGTCGTGCTCGGTGGGCTCGGGCAGCTGCAGGCGGCGGTCGAGCCAGGCTTCGATGGCGTCGCTGGCGGCAGGCGTGAGCGCGCCGTCGCGCGGCGCCGGGTCGGCCGCGTCGAGCAGCCCGTCGGCGATGGCGGCCTGGCGCAGCAGCTCGGTGCAGGCGCGCTGGCGCAGCGCCTCGGCATCCAGCTGCTCGTGCGCGCCGGCCAGGGCCACGCCGTTGATGCTGGCCGCGACGGAGGGAGTGATGGTTTGCATGGTGGTCGGGTGTCCGGGTGGATCAGCGCGCGCTGCGCGGGCCGGCGTTCTGGCCGCGCGGCAGGTTCAGGCGACGGGCCCGCACCATCTGGTAGGGGCGGAACAGGTAGGCCACGGTGGCGAAGCCGCTCCACACGTGCACCAGGCGGCTGAACGGGAACAGCAGGAAGATCGTCATGCCCAGCAGCATGTGCGCCTGGAAGTGCCACTCGACGCCCGCCACCAGCGCGGCGTTGGGCTGCAGCAGCACGATGCCCTGCAGGTACTCGGCCAGCCGCAGCATGGTCTGCGGGTCGGACACGTGTTGCAGCGAAGCCGGCAGCGTCGACAGGCCGATCACCAGCTGCACCCACAGGATCACCAGGATCGCGAGATCGGTGCGGTGGCTGGTGAGGCGGATGCGCGGGTCGAAGATGCGCCGGTGCAGCAGCAGCGTGAGCCCGATGAAGCACAGCCCGCCGGCAACGCCGCCGGCCACCACCGCCAGCAGCTGCTTCTGCGACGCGGTGACGAAGAGCTCGTACAGCCAGTGCGGCGTGAGCTGGCCGAAGAGGTGGCCGAAGAACAGGAACAGGATGCCGCCGTGGAACAGGTTGCTGCCCCAGCGCAGCTGCCCGGCGCGCAGCATCTGCGAGCTGTCGCTCTTCCACGTGTACTGGTCGCGGTCGAAGCGGGCCAGGCTGCCCATGAAGAACACGGCCAGGCAGATGTACGGATAGATGTTGAAGAGGAAGTTGTGCAGGGCGTTCATGCGCGGGCTCCGGTGGCGTTCTTCACGATGCGGACGGGCTGCGGCTGTCCCGGGCGGGACTGGCCGTCAGTGGAGCAGCCGCCGAAGGCCAGCGGCTCCTCCCAGCTCTCGTCGAGCGCAGGTTCGGCGGGAATGGGCACGGCCTGTGCGCGTTCGCCGGCCAGGTCGAGCAAGGCGGCCAGCACGCTGGCGTGGGCGGCTTCGCGGCGCAGCAGCGCGCTGAAGATCACCTGCAGGATGTGCGCGATCTCGCCCAGGAAGGCGCGCGCCTGCGCCGGCGGCTGCGTGCTGGCGTACTGCAGCACCACCGTGAGGTGGTCGGGCAGCTCGCCCGGCGCCAGGAACAGGCCGGCGGCCTCGTAGGTCTGGCACAGGTCCACCATGGCCGGGCCACGGTCGCGGCTGTCGCCGTGCACGTGCTCGAACAGGTGCAGCGCCGTGCCGCGGCCGCGGTCGAAGAGGTCGACGTGCTCGGCCTCCACGTCCAGCGGGCGGCGCTTGTGCAGGCGCTCGATCAGCGCGTCCAGCTCGGCCAGCCGCGACGGGCTCAAGGCGCCTTCGTCGTGCAGCGCGGCCCGCAGCTCGGGCAGGTGCGCGCGCAGCTCGGCGTCGGGGTAGCTCAGCAGGTGGGCCAGCACGCGCAGCGTCTTGGTGGCTGGGGCAGGGGTGGTGTTGAAGAGGCTCATGTCAGACCCCCGCCTTGATCGGAATCGTCCGCTTCTTTTCGCTGCCGAAGAGGCTGGTCTCGGTCGTGCCTTCGCTGCAGCCGTTGCCGAAGCTGAAGCCGCAGCCGCCGCGCACGTTGAACGCGTTCTCGGCGTACTCGCGGTGCGTGCTGGGGATGACGAAGCGGTCCTCATAGTTGGCGATCGCCATCGTGCGGTACATGTCCTCGACCTCGGCGACGCTCACACCCACCTGATCGATGGCTGCGCGGTTGGCCTGGCCGTCCACGTGCTTGCTGCGCTGGTAGGCGCGCATCGCCAGCATGCGTTCGAGCGCGCGCACCACGGGCATGGTGTCGCCCGCGGTCAGCAGGTTGGCCAGGTACTTCACCGGGATGCGCAGCTGGTTGACGTCGGGGATCTCGCCGTTCGTGCCCACGTGGCCGGCGTTGGCCGCCGCGGTGATGGGGCTCAGCGGCGGCACGTACCAGACCATCGGCAGCGTGCGGTACTCGGGGTGCAGCGGCAGCGCCACCTTCCACTGCACGGCCATCTTGTAGACCGGGCTGTTGCGCGCGGCTTCCATCCAGTGGTCGGGGATGCCGTCGGCGCGCGCCTGCGCGATGACCTTGGGGTCGTTCGGGTCGAGGAAGATGTCGAGCTGCGCCTGGTACAGGTCCTTGTCGCGCTCGACGCTGGCGGCCTCTTGAATGCGGTCGGCGTCGTACAGCAGCACGCCCAGGTAGCGGATGCGGCCCACGCAGGTCTCGCTGCACACGGTGGGCTGGCCGGCCTCGATGCGCGGGTAGCAGAAGATGCACTTCTCTGCCTTGCCGCTTTTCCAGTTGTAGTAGATCTTCTTGTACGGGCAGCCACTGACGCACATGCGCCAGCCGCGGCACTTGTCCTGGTCGATCAGGACGATGCCGTCTTCTTCACGCTTGTAGATGCTGCCGCTGGGGCACGAGGCCACGCAGGCCGGGTTCAGGCAGTGCTCGCACAGCCTGGGCAGGTACATCATGAAGGTGTTCTCGAACTGGCCGTAGATGTCCTTCTGGATGTCTTCGAAGTTCTGGTCCTTGCTGCGCTTGCTGAACTCGCCGCCCAGGATCTCTTCCCAGTTCGGGCCCCACTCGATCTTCTCCATGCGCTGGCCCGTGATCAGGCTGCGCGGCCGCGCGGTGGGCGCGTGCTTCATCTCGGGCGCCGACTGCAGGTGGTCGTAGTCGAAGGTGAAGGGCTCGTAGTAGTCGTCGATCTGCGGCAGGTTCGGGTTCGCGAAGATGCGCATCAGCAGCTTCCACTTGCCGCCCTGGCGCGGCTGGATGCTGCCGTCGGCGTTGCGGATCCAGCCGCCGTTCCACTTGTCCTGGTTCTCCCATTCCTTCGGGTAGCCGATGCCGGGCTTGGTCTCGACGTTGTTGAACCAGGCGTACTCGACGCCGGGGCGGCTGGTCCAGACGTTCTTGCAGGTCACGCTGCAGGTGTGGCAGCCGATGCACTTGTCCAGGTTCAGCACCATGCCGATCTGTGCACGTACTTTCATGATGATTTCCTTGAATTAACCAAGCTTCCCGCCACGGATCCGGCTTTGCCGGGCCGTTGGCGGAAGGCCCCCTTGGGGGGCAGCGAGCGGGAGCGAGCGTGGGGGCACCATGACTAGGGGTTCTCGCCCTGGCCTTGGTAGGCGGCTGCGAGGTGGTCGTCACGCGGGGTGTCGAGCCAGTCGACCTTGTCCATCTTGCGCACGACGACGAACTCGTCGCGGTTGGTGCCGATGGTTCCGTAGTAGTTGAAGCCGTAGCTGAACTGCGCGTAGCCGCCGATCATGTGCGTGGGCTTGAGCACGATGCGCGTGACGCTGTTGTGGATGCCGCCGCGCACGCCGGTGATCTGCGACCCGGGCGTATTGATGATCTTTTCCTGCGCGTGGTACATCAGCAGCATGCCGGGGTTCACGCGCTGGCTCACCACCGCGCGCGCCGCGATGGCGCCGTTGATGTTGAACACCTCGACCCAGTCGTTGTCGGCGATGCCTGCGTTTTTCGCGTCGTCCTCGCTCAGCCACACCACCGGGCCGCCGCGGTTCAGCGTCAGCATCATCAGGTTGTCGCTGTAGGTGCTGTGGATGCCCCACTTCTGGTGCGGCGTGATGAAGTTGAGCAGGATCTCCTTGTTGCCGTTGCCCTTGACGTTGTGGATGCCGGCCGTGGTCTTCAGGTCCACCGGCGGGCGGTAGCTGCTCAAGCCCTCGCCGAAGGCCAGCATCCACGGGTGGTCCAGGTAGAACTGCTGGCGGCCGGTCAGCGTGCGCCAGGGGATCAGCTCGTGCACGTTCGTGTAGCCGGCGTTGTAGCTGACGGTCTCGCTCTCGATGCCGCTCCAGGTGGGGCTGCTGATGATCTTGCGCGGCTGCGCCTGCACGTCGCGGTAGCGGATCTTCTCGTCCTCGCGGTACAGCGCCAGGTGCGTGTGGTCGCGGCCGGTCTGCTTGCCGAGAGCCGCCCAGGCCTTCACCGCCACGTGGCCGTTCGTTTCCGGCGCCAGCTGCAGGATGACCTCGCAGGCGTCGATGTCCGTCACGATCTTCGGCATGCCCTGGGTCACGCCCTCGGCTTGCGTGGTGCCGTTGAGCTGGCCGAGCTGCTCGACCTCGGTGCCGGTCTTCCATCCAATGCCTTTGCCACCATTCCCCAGCTTGTCCATCAAGGGGCCCAGGGCGGTGAAGCGCTTGAACACGTTCGGGTAGTCGCGCTCCACCACCGCGATCTGCGGCGCGGTCTTGCCCGGGATCAGCGCGCACTGGCCCTTGCGCCATTCCTGCACGTCGAAGGGCTGGGCCAGCTCGCCGGCCGTGTCGTGCATGATGGGCGTGAGCACCACTTCCTTCTCGACGCCGAGGTGGCCCACGCACACCTCGCTGAAGGCCTTGGCGAAGCCCTTGTAGATCTCCCAGTCGCTGCGGCTCTGCCACACCGGGTCCACCGCCGCGGACAGCGGGTGGATGAAGGGGTGCATGTCGCTGGTGTTGAGGTCGTTCTTCTCGTACCAGCTCGCGGTGGGCAGCACGATGTCGCTGTAGAGGCAGGTGGTGCTCATGCGGAAGTCGAGCGTGACGAGTAGGTCAAGCTTGCCTTCGGGCGCCTTCTCGTGCCAGCGCACCTCGGCGGGCCGCGCGTCGTCGGGGCCCATGTCCTTGCCCTGCACACCGTTCTCGGTGCCGAGCAGGTGCTTGCAGAAGTACTCGTGCCCCTTGCCGCTGGAGCCGAGCAGGTTGGAGCGCCACACGAACAGGTTGCGCGGCCAGTTCTGCGGCGCGTCCGGGTCCTCGCAGCTCATCTCGAGCGTGCCGTCCTTGAGCGCCTTGACCACGTAGTCCTTCGGGTCCATGCCGGCGGCGGTGGCGTCCTTCACCACCTGCAGCGGGTTGGTGCGCAGCTGCGGCGCGCTGGGCAGCCAGCCCATGCGCTCGGCGCGCACGTTGTAGTCGATCATGCTGCCGCCCCAGGCGGCCTTGTCGGCCAGCGGCGAGACGATCTCGTCCATGCCCAGCTTCTCGTAGCGCCACTGGTCGGTGTGGGCGTAGAAGAAGCTGGTGCTGTTCTGCTGGCGCGGCGGGCGGATCCAGTCGAGCGCGAAGGCCAGCGCGGTCCAGCCGGTCTGCGGGCGCAGCTTCTCCTGGCCCACGTAGTGCGCCCAGCCGCCGCCGCTCTGGCCGATGCAGCCGCACATCATCAGCAGGTTGATGACGCCGCGGTAGTTCATGTCGGCGTGGTACCAGTGGTTCATCGCCGCGCCGATGATCACCATGCTCTTGCCGTGCGTCTTGTGCGCGTTCTCGGCGAACTGCCGCGCCACGGTGATGATCTGGTCGCGCGGCGTGCCGGTGATGCTCTCGGCCCAGGCCGGGGTGTAGGCGGCGTTGTCGTCGTAGCTGCTGGCGCCGCTGCCCAGGCCGCGGTCGATGCCGTACTGCGCGGCCTGCAGGTCGAACACCGTGGCCACCAGCGCCTCGCGGTGTTCGCCTTCCTTGCCCAGGCGCAGGCGCACGGCCGGCACCTTCACGAAGTTGACCTCGCCGTTCTGCGCGTTCGCGGTGAAGTGCGGCGTGGCGACGCCGCCGAAGTAGGGCAGGCCGATGTCGACGATCTCGTGGGCTTGCTCACCATCCTCCAGCACCGACAGCTTCAGCTTCACCTCGGCGCCGTGGCGCGCTTCCTTGTTCTCGAGGTTCCACTTGCCCTGGTCGGGGCCGCCCTCGGGCGTCCAGCGGAAGCCGATGCTGCCGTTGGGCAGCACGGCGCGGCCGCCGTCGTCGAAGGCCACGGTCTTCCACTCGGGGTTGTTCTCCTGGCCCAGCTTGCCGTTGAAGTCGGAAGCCCGCAGGTAGCGGTCGGGCACCAGGGTCTTCGTGCCGTCGGGCAGCACGTGCTCCTTCAGCATCACCAGCAGCGGCAGGTCGGTGTAGCGGCGCGCGTAGTCGTCGAAGTACGGGCTGCGCTGGTCGAAGTAGTACTCCTTCAGCGCCACGTGCCCCATGGCCATTGCCAGTGCCGCGTCGGTGCCCTGCTTGGGGTGCAGCCAGATGTCGGCCAGCTTGGCGACCTCGCTGTAGTCGGGCGTGACGGCCACCGTCTTCGCACCCTTGTAGCGGACTTCGGTGAAGAAGTGCGCGTCGGGCGTGCGCGTCTGCGGCACGTTGGAGCCCCAGGCGATGATGTACGTGCTGTTGTACCAGTCGGCCGACTCGGGCACGTCGGTCTGCTCGCCCCAGACCTGCGGGCTGGCCGGCGGCAGGTCGCAGTACCAGTCGTAGAAGCTCATGCACACGCCGCCGATCAGCGACAGGTAGCGCGAGCCCGCGGCGTAGCTGACCATGCTCATCGCCGGGATGGGGCTGAAGCCGATGACGCGGTCGGGGCCGTGGGTCTTGATCGTGTAGACGTTGGCCGCGGCAATCAGCTGGTTGACCTCGTCCCAGGTGCTGCGCACGAAGCCGCCCATGCCGCGCAGCTTCTGGTAGTCGCGCCGCGCGTCGGGGTTCTCGACGATGGTGGCCCACGCGTCCACCGGTGTCTTGGCCACCTGCAGCGCCGCGCGCCAGCGTTCGAGCAGGCGGCCGCGCACCATCGGGTACTTCACGCGGTTGGCGCTGTACAGGTACCAGCTGTAGCTGGCGCCGCGCGCGCAGCCGCGCGGCTCGTGGTTGGGCATGTCCCAGCGCGTGCGCGGGTAGTCGGTTTGCTGCGTCTCCCAGGTGACGATGCCGCCCTTGACGTAGATCTTCCAGCTGCACGAGCCGGTGCAGTTCACGCCGTGCGTGCTGCGCACGATCTTGTCGTGCGCCCAGCGGTTGCGGTAGGCGTCTTCCCACGTGCGGTCTTCACCGGTGGTGACGCCGTGGCCACCGGAGAAGCCCTCCTTGGGCAGGCTGAAGTGCGTGAGACGGTCGAGAAAGTGGCTCATGGTGTCGTCCTTGGGAGAACCTGGAAGGAAGTGCGGCGTCAGCAGGGCATCGGGGCGTGGCGGCGGCTGTAGTGCCACCACGTCACGGCGATGCAGGTGAGGTAGAAGAAGGCGTTGGCCAGCAGTGCCGCCTGCGGGCTGCCGGTGAGGGCGATGGAGGTGCCGTAGCCCTTGGGGATGAAGAAGCCGCCGTAGGCGCCGACGGCGCTGGCGAAGCCCAGCACGCCCACCGCCTCGACGTTGCCGTCCTGCAGCGCCTGGCGGCGCGCGCCGGGCAGCGGCCCGGCGGCCTGCGTGCGCTCGGCGATGAAGATCGCCGGGATCATGCGGAAGGTGCTGCCGTTGCCGATGCCGGCCGCCGCGAACAGCAGCCCGCAGGCGGCCGCGAAGCCGGCGATGCTGCCGCCGCCTGCACCGGCGGGCGCATGCTGCGGCGGCAGGCTCAGCAGCACGCCGACGGCGCCCAGCGCCATCGCCACGAAGGCCCAGAACGTGACGCGTGCGCCGCCGCAGCGGTCGGCCAGCCAGCCGCCCAGCGGCCGCAGCAGCGCGCCCAGCAGCGGGCCCAGCCACACGTAGGGCAGTGCGGCGTCGATGTGGAACTGGCTCTGCACCAGCATCGGCATGCCGGCGGCGTAGCCGATGAAGCTGCCGAAGGTGCCCAGGTACAGCCAGCACATCAGCCAGTTGTGCTTGCGCGTGAAGATCACGGCCTGCTCGGCGAAGCTGGTGCGCGTGCCGGCCAGGTCGTCCATGCCGAACCAGGCTGCCAGCGCGCTGGCGGCGATCAGCGGCACCCACACGAAGCCGGCGTTCTGCAGCCACATCGGCCCCTGCGGCGTGGCCTGCGGCGCGCCGCCGAGCACGCCGAACAAGCCGGCGCCGATGGCCAGCGGCACCACCACCTGCACTGCCGCGATGCCCAGGTGCCCCAGGCCCGCACTGAGCCCGAGCGCCGTGCCCTTGCGGGCGTTCGGGTACAGCAGGCTCAGGTGCGCCATGGTGCTGGCGAAGTTGCCGCCGCCCAGGCCGCACAGCAGCGCCAGCACCACCATCAGCTCGTACGGCGTGGCCGGGTCCTGCACCGCGAAGCCGATGCCCACCGCCGGCACCAGCAGGCTGGCCGTGGCCAGTGCGGTGAAGCGCCGCCCGCCCACCACCGGCACCGCGAAGGCATAGAAGATGCGCAGCGTGGCGCCGCACAGCGCGGGCAGCGCCGTCAGCCAGAAGAGCTGGTTGGTGGAATAGCGGAAGCCCGCGGCGGGCAGGTGCAGCACCACCACCGACCACAGCATCCACACCGCGAACGCCAGCGCCAGCGCCGGCACCGACAGCCACAGGTTGCGCGCGGCGATGCCGCGGCCGGCGCTGTTCCAGAAGCCCGGGTCTTCCGGGTTCCAGCGGGCGATGGCGTGCATGGCTGCCACGGTGCGAGTGCGTGCGGTGGGCCGGGCGCAGCTTCAGGGGTTCTTGATGTCCGCGCCGGGGCGCAGGTAGAACCACCAGTTCAGCAGCAGGCACACGGCGTAGAAGGCCGCGAAGCCGTACATCGCGAACTGCGGCGTGCCGGCCTTGATCTGCGCGCCGATGACCACCGGTGCGATGAAGGCGCCGTAGGCCGCGATCGCCGAGGTCCAGCCCAGCACCGGGCCGGCCTGCGTGCGGTCGAAGATGACGCCGATGGTGCGGAAGGTGCTGCCGTTGCCGATGCCGCTGGCGAAGAACAGCACCATGAACAGCCCGAGGAACATCGGGAAGTACTGCTCCGGCGTGGCCGAGGCGTAGGCCTGCATCATCACGTAGCCCACCGCCACCGAGGCCGCGGCCATCACCACCGAGATCACCTGCGTGACGATGGAGCCGCCGACCTTGTCGCTGATCCAGCCGCCCAGCGGCCGCACGGCGGCGCCGACGAAGGGGCCGATCCAGGCGTAGGTCAGCGCCGAGGGCGCGTTGGGGTTCTTCAGCGTGTGCTGCATCACGCCGGCGGCATCGGGCACGTGCTGGAAGCCGAAGATCACCGTGATGGCCAGCGGCAGCGCCATCGAGAAGCCGATGAACGAGCCGAAGGTCACGATGTACAGCGCCGTCAGCGACCAGGTGTGCTTGTTGCGGAAGATCGCGAACTGCTTGCTCACGCCTTCCTTCATCGGGCCGAAGGCGGCCAGCTTCATCACCGTCAGCGCCAGCACCACGTCGAGCGGGATCGCGACCCACATGCTCAGCAGGCCCAGCCCGGTGGGTGCCGGCAGGTACAGCCACAGCATGAAGACCGTCGGCACGAAGGCCAGCGTGTACAGGTAGGTGATCTTCGCGAAGGCGACCAGCGGGTTGCCGGTGTCGGGCGACACGGTCTTCAGGTTGTTCATGCCGAACCAGCACAGCACGGCCAGCGGCACCAGCGAGAAGACCCAGGCGAAGCCGGCGTTCTGGATCCAGGTCGGCGTGCCCGCGGCGATCTTGCCGAAGATCCAGCCGCTGTCCTTCACCAGCGTCATCGGCTCGCCGCCGAAGCCGCCGAGCAGGCCCACCGTCATCACCAGCGGGATCACGATCTGCATCGTGGTCACGCCGAAGTTGCCCAGGCCCGCGTTCAGGCCCAGCGCCGTGCCCTGCAGCCGCTTCGGGAAGAAGGTGCTGATGTTCGACATCGAGCTGGCGAAGTTGCCGCCGCCCACGCCCGACCACAGCGCCATCAGCTGGAACACCCACAGCGGCCACTCGGGGTGCTGCAGCGCGATGCCGGTGCCGATGGCCGGCGCCAGCAGCATGGCCGTGGTCAGGAAGATGGTGTTGCGGCCGCCGGCCAGGCGGATCAGGAACGAGGCCGGGATGCGCATCGTGGCGCCCGCGATGCCGGCGATGGCGGTCAGCGTGAACAGCTCGGCCTGGGTGAACGGGAAGCCCAGGTTGAGCATCTGCACGGTGATGATTCCCCACATGCCCCAGACCGCGAAGCCGCACAGCAGGGCCGGCACCGAGATCCAGAGGTTGCGGTAGGCGATCTTCTTGCCCGTGCTTTCCCAGAAGGTTTCGTCTTCCGGGCGCCAGTCGGCAATGTCGGCACCGGTGGTGCGTGACGGGGTGTTCATCGTGCAGCTTTCAGGATGTCGGGCAGGGTGTGGGGTTCAGCGCGCAAAGCTGCGCGACAGCGGCGAGGCCGGGGCGTTTTCGCCGATGACCTCGGTCTTGCGCACTTCGGTCCAGTACATCCAGATCAGCGAGACCCAGACCACGCCGTACATCAGCATGAAGGCGCTGCTGCGGATGCCGGTGAGGTCCATCAGCGCGCCGAACAGGATCGGCAGCACGAAGCCGCCCAGGCCACCGGCCAGGCCGACGATGCCGCTGACGGTGCCGATGTTCTGCGGGTAGTCGTCGCCGATGTACTTGAAGACGCTGGCCTTGCCGAAGGCCCAGGCGATGCCCAGGATGAACATCAGCCCGGTGAAGGCATAGACGTTCAGGCCGATGTGGAAGCTCTTCGGGCCGTCGACCGTGGTGATGGTCAGGGCGGTCTGCGGGTAGCTCAGCAGGAACAGGCAGACCCAGCTCACCCACAGCACCCACCAGGTGACCTGGTGCGCGCCGTACTTGTCCGAGAGCATGCCGCCCACCGCGCGCAGCACGCCGCCGGGCAGGCTGAAGCAGGCCGCCAGCAGGGCCGCGGTCTGGATGCTCAGGCCGAACTCGCCCACGTAGTACTGCACCATCCACAGCGCCAGCGCCACGTAGCCGCCGAAGACGATGCTGTAGTACTGGCAGTACTTCAGCACCTTGGGGTCCTTCAGCATCTTCAGCTGGTCGCTGAACTTCGTGTTCGACGGCACCAGGTGCTTGGGGTCGCTGGCGCTGAAGAACCAGAACAGGATCACCGTGCCCAGCATCACCGCGGCGTAGACCTGCGGCACCAGCGCCCAGCCGCCCACGGCCAGCAGCGCAGGCGCCACGAACTTGTTCACCGCCGAGCCCGAGTTGCCGGCGCCGTACACGCCCATCGCCATGCCTTGGCGGCTCTTCGGGAACCAGCGCGCGACGTAGGGCGTGCCCACCGAGAAGCTGCCGCCGGCCAGGCCGACGAACAGGCCGATGACCAGGAAGTGCCAGTAGGCCGTGGCGTAGGCCATCAGGAAGATGGCCGGCACGGTGGCGGCCATCAGCACCGTCATCACGATGCGGCCGCCGTACTTGTCGGTCCAGATGCCCAGCGGCACGCGGATCAGCGAGCCCGTCAGCACCGGCGTGGCGGTGAGCAGGCCGAACTCGGTGGCGTTCAGGCCCAGCGTCTTCTTCAGCGGGATGCCGATGACGCCGAACATCATCCACACCATGAAGCAGACCGTGAAGGCCAGCGTGCTGACGATCAGCACCGACCAGGCCTGGCGGGGGATGGGGACGGGGTTGGTGGCCATGAACAGACTCGTCGAGTGAACGAAGAGACTGTCCCGCAACGGTGCCTGTCCGACCATCCACCAGGCGGCCAGCCGCGGTCCAGCAGAAGAACGATGGCCGACAACCCCACCATCGTCCGGAAGTACTACCGCGCCAAGTTTGGTGCCTGTGTTTGCGCTGCGTCAAGACGCGGCGGGCAGGGGATGACCCCGGGTCGGCGTTGACCCACCGTGCAGCGGGCGCTACACGCCCAGGCGGCGGCCCAGGTCCTGCGTGTCGAGCGTGGCGGTGCCGCCTGCCAGCACGACCTGGCCCTTTTCCAGCACCACGGCCTGGTCGGTGTGCGCCAGCACCTCGCGGTGGTTGCGGTCGACGATGAGCGTGCTGATGCCGCTGCGGCGGATCTCGGCGATGACGCGCCAGATCTCGGCCACGATCAGCGGCGCCAGGCCCTCGGTGGCCTCGTCGAGGATCAGCAGCAGCGGGTTCGTCATCAGCGCGCGGCCGATGGACAGCATCTGCTGCTCGCCGCCGCTGAGCTGCTGGCCGCCGTGCTCCAGCCGCTCGGCCAGCCGCGGGAAGGTGGCCAGCACACGTTCGAAGGTCCAGTCGCGCTGGCCGGTGGGGCCGGGCCGCGCACTCATCACCAGGTTCTCGCGCACGCTGAGGTTGGGGAACACGCCACGCCCTTCGGGCACGTAGCCGATGCCCAGCCGCGCCATCTTCTCGGGCGTGTGGCCGTTCACCGTGCGGCCTTGCCAGGCCAGCGTGCCGGCCTTCGCGGGCACGTAGCCCATGATGGCGCGGATCAGCGTCGTCTTGCCCATGCCGTTGCGGCCCAGCAGGCCCAGCGCCGTGCCGGCCGGCAGCGACAGGCTCACGCCGCGCAGGATGTGGCTGTCGCCGTAGTAGGTGTTGAGGCCGTCGACGGTGAGCATGGTCATGCGCGGGGCTTCAGTGCTCGCCCAGGTAGGCGACCTGCACGTCGCGGTTCGTGCGGATGGCCGCCGGCGTGTCGCTGGCGATGACCTCGCCGTTGACCATCACGGTGATGCGGTCGGCGATGCGGAACACCGCGTCCATGTCGTGCTCCACCAGCAGGATGGCGTGGCCGGTGCGCAGCTGCGCCAGCAGCGCCAGCATGCGGTCGGTCTCTTCGCTGCCCATGCCGGCCAGCGGTTCGTCGAGCAGCAGCACACGCGGTTCGGTGGCCAGGCACATCGCGATCTCGAGCTGCCGCTTGCCGCCGTGGCTGAGCGCGCCGGCGGGGCGGTCGGCGAACTCCGCCAGGCCTGCCGCGGCCAGCGCGTCGCGCGCGATGCGGCCGCTCTCGGCGCAGGCGGCGGCGCTCTGCCACAGCGCCCACGGCCGCGCGTGCGCGGCCTGCGCGCACAGGCGGGCGTTCTCGAACACGCTGAACTCGGGAAAGATCGTCGTGCGCTGGTAGCTGCGGCCGACGCCGGCGCGTGCGCGCCGGGCCTGCGGCCACGCGGTGATGTCCTCGCCGCCGAGCACGATGCGCCCGGCCGAGGCCGGCAGCTCGCCGCTGAGCATGTTGATCAGCGTCGACTTGCCGGCGCCGTTGGTGCCGATCACCGCGTGCACCTGCCCGGGCAGCAGCTGCAGCGAGACGTTGCCCACGGCGGTGAGGCCGCCGAAGCGGCGCGTCAGGCCTTCGCAGGCCAGCAGCGCGGCGCTCATCGCGTGCGCTCCAGCAGGCCGATCAGGCCCTTGGGCAGCAGCGCGACGAAGGCGATGATGGTCAGGCCCAGCGTCAGCTGCCAGTGGTCGGCGAGGAAGTTGCCGACGAAGCCGGGCGTCGCGTACAGCTCCTTGAGCAGCGTGAACGCGGCCGCGCCGATGACGGCGCCGCGCAGGTGGCCCAGGCCGCCCAGGATGATCATCAGCAGCACCGCGCCGCTCTCGTGCCAGCTCAGCAGCTCGGGGTTCACGAAGCCGTCCTTCACCGCCAGCAGGAAGCCCGCCAGACCGGCCAGCGCGCCGGCCAGCACGAAGGCCGCCAGCTTGTACAAGTAGGTGTTGAAGCCGGTGGCGCGCATGCGCTGCTCGTTGACGCGGATGCCCGCCAGCGCGTGGCCGAAGCGGCTGCGCCGCAGCAGCGCCAGGCCGCCGTAGGTGGCCACCAGCGCCGCCAGCACCAGGTAGTAGAAGTGCAGCTTGTCGCCGCCGTCGAGTGCGCCCAGCACCGGCCGCACGTTGAGGTAGATGCCGTCGCTGCCGCCGCCGACCTGCGTGTCGTGGAACACGAAGTAGGCCATCTGCGCAAACGCCAGCGTGACCATGATGAAGTAGACGCCCTTGGTGCGCAGGCTCAAGGCGCCGACGAACAGCGCGTACAGCGCCGCCACTGCCATCGCGGCGCCGGCCAGCAGCGCCACGTTGCCGGGGTCGGCCTCGGGGCTGAGCAGCACCGTGACGTAGGCGCCCAGGCCGAAGAAGGCCGCGTGGCCCAGGCTCACCAGGCCGGTCATGCCCACCAGCAGCTCCAGGCTGAGCGCGAACACCGCGAAGATCAGGATCTTCACGGCCAGGTCGCTGGTGTAGGGCGTCAGCACCGCGGGCAGCGCGGCCAGCGCGAGTGCGGCGATCCAGGGCAGCCAGCGCGACATCAGAAGTTCCGCTTCATCAGGCCCTCGGGCCGCCACACCAGCACGATGGCCATCAGCAGGTACACGCCGATGCCCGAGAGCTCGGCGAAGAACACCTTGCCGAAGGTGTCGACGAAGCCCACCAGCAGCGACGCGACCAGCGCGCCGCTGATCGAGCCGATGCCGCCGATCACCACCACCACGAAGCTGATGATCAGCACGTGGCCGCCCATGCCCGGGTACACGCTGCTCATGGGCGCTGCGATCATGCCGGCCAGTGCCGCCAGCGCCACGCCGCCGGCAAAGACGATGCGGTACAGCCGCGTGATGTCGATGCCCAGGCCGCGCACCATGTCGCGGTTGCTGGCGCCGGCGCGGATCATCATGCCCAGCCGCGTCTTGTTCACCACCAGGTACAGCGCGATGCCCACCACGATGCACGCGGCGCTGGCGAACAGCCGGTAGACCGGGTAGGTCATCAGCTCGCCCAGCGGGATGCTGCCGGCCAGCCAGTCGGGCGCCTTCACGCCGTGCACGTCGTTGCCCACCAGGATGCTGCGCACTTCCTCGAACACCAGGATCAGCGCGTACGTCATCAGCACCTGCTGCAGGTGTTCACGCTGGTACAGGAAGCTGAAGAACGCCCATTCCAGCAGGTAGCCGAACAGCGCCGACAGCAGCACGCCCACCACCAGCATCAGCAGGAACTGCTGTCCGAACAGCGGCGCGATGCCGAACGCGAGGTAGGCCCCCGCCATGTAGAAGCTGCCGTGCGCCAGGTTGATGACGCCCATGATCCCGAAGATCAGCGTCAGCCCCGACGCCACCAGGAACAGCAGCAGGCCGTACTGCACCGCGTTCAGGCACTGGACGAGAAAGGTGGCGAGATCCATGAGCGGCGAGGGCTGATCAGCAGGCACACATCAAGCGACCGCCGTGCCCCGGCTCTGCCGGGTCACTGGCGGTGCCCCCCTGGGGGGGACGCGCGCAGCGCGTTCGGGGGGGGCGAATTCAGCTTCTGCAGCCGCGGCCGGGATCGGCCAGCGCCTTCACGGCCACGCCGCGCAGTTCGTTGTTGGTGCCCTTGGCCTCGCGCAGGAAGATGTCCTGCACCGGGTTGCGCTGCGGGCTCAGGCTGAACTTGCCACGCGGGCTGTCGATGACGGCCTTGTTCATCGCCTCCAGCAGTGCGTCGCGCTTCGTGAAGTCGCCCTTCACCGCGTTCAGGCCCGCGGCCAGCATCTGCGCTGCGTCGTAGCCCTGCACTGCGTAGACGTCGGCGTTGGCCTTGTAGGTCAGCGCGAAGCTCTTGCGGAAGGCGTTGTTGCGCGGCGTGTCGATGTTGTCGGCGTAGTGCAGCGTGCTCAGGATGCCCTGGGCGCTGGCGCCCTGCGCTTCCAGCGTGCCGTCGGTCAGGAAGCCCGAGGCCACCAGCGGCACCGTCTTCTTCAGGCCTGCGGCGTCGTAGTCCTTGACGAACTTCACCGCGCCGCCGCCGGCGAAGAACGCGAACACCACGTCGGGCTTCTGCGCCGCGATCTCGGTCAGCAGCGCCTGGAACTCCACGTTCGGGAACGGCAGCGTCAGTTCCTTGGCGACCTTGCCGCCGCCCTTCTCGAAGGCCTCGGTGAAGCCCTTCACCGTTTCCTGGCCGGCGGCGTAGTTCCAGGTGATGGTCATCGCGCGCTTGTAGCCCTTGCCCGCGGCCACCACCCCGGCGGCGTAGCCCGGCTGCCAGTTGCTGAAGCTGCTGCGGAAGATGTTCTTCGCGCACTGCGCGCCGGTGATGGCGTCGGCGCCCGCGTTCGGCACGATCAGCAGCGTGTTGCTCTCGCGTGCGGCGCGGGCCATCGCCAGCGCCACGCCGCTGTGCACGGTGCCGACGATGACGTCGACCTGGTCGCGCTTGATCAGCTTGTTGACGTTGTCGGTGGCTTTGCTGGGGTCGCTCTCGTCGTCGACCTTGAAGTACTGGATCTCGCGCCCGCCGAGCTTGCCGCCCTGTTCCTGCACGTGCAGCTTGAAGCCCTTCTCGATGAAGTCGCCCAGCGCCGCGAAGGTGCCGGTGGCCGGCAGCATGAAGCCCACCTTCAGCGGTGCCTGCTGCGCCTGCGCGGCACCGGCCAGCAGCAGGCCGCAGGCGGCCGCGGCCACGGTCAGTCCGAGGGTTCGGCGGGAGGGAGTGGGCTGGGACATGGGGTGGGGTCTCCTGTGGACAGCGGCACGACAAGCGCTGCCGTGCGGGTGAGAATCTGCATCATCGTTCATGTTCTGCACTTTGATGCATAGGGCTTGTACCGATCTCTCGCTGCTTCCAGCGCGTCGGGTGCACCCGATCCTGCCGCCCGTGCCCCGCTGCCGCCAGCGGGGATGCCCGATGCGCCCCGTCAGCCGGGAATCGGCAACCCCACGTAGTTTTCGGCCATGACCGTCTGCGCCGCGACCGAGCCGCACAGGTAGTCCAGCTCGGCCAGCTGCATCTTGGCGCCGAAGCCGCCGGTCTCAGGGAACTGGTGCATCAGCGACGTGAACCACCAGCTGAAGCGCTCGGCCTTCCACACCCGCGACAGCGCGCGTTCGGAGTAGCGGTCGATGCCCTCATTGCTGCCGGCGTAGTGCTCGATGAAGCCGCGCGCCAGCAGCGCCACGTCGCTGGCGGCCAGGTTCAGGCCCTTGGCGCCGGTGGGCGGCACGATGTGCGCGGCGTCGCCGGCCAGGAACAGGCGGCCGAAGCGCATCGGCTCGGTGACGAAGCTGCGCAGCGGCGCGATGCTCTTCTCGATCGACGGGCCCGTCACCAGCCGCTCGGCGTCGGCAGCGGGCAGGCGGCGCTTCAGCTCGTCCCAGAAGGCGTCGTCGGACCAGGCCTCGACCTTTTCGTCCAGCCGGCACTGCACGTAGTAGCGGCTGCGGGTCTTGCTGCGCATGCTGGCGAGCATGAAGCCGCGGTCGCTGTTGCCGTAGATCAGCTCGTGGCTCACCGGCGGCACGTCGGCCAGCACGCCCAGCCAGCCGAACGGGTAGACCTTTTCGAACGTCTGGATCGCCGAGCCCGGCACGCTGGCGCGGCACACGCCGTGGAAGCCGTCGCAGCCGGCGATGAAGTCGGCCTCCAGCCGCTGCTCGACGCCGCCCTGGCGGAAGGTGACGAACGGCCGCGCGGTGTCGAAGCCGCCCACGGCCACGTTGTCGGCGTCGTAGACGGTGGTGCGGCCGACCGCGGCGCGGTGGTCCATCAGGTCGCGCGTGACCTCGGTCTGGCCGTACACCACCACCCGCTTGCCGGTGAGCGCGTGCAGGTCGATGCGGTGGCGGCGGCCGTCGAAGCACAGGTCGAAGCCGTCGTGCGGCAGGCCTTCGGCGTGCAGCCGCGCGCCGACGCCGGCTTCGTCGAGCAGGTCCACCGCCACCTGCTCCAGCACGCCGGCGCGGATGCGGCCGAGCACGTAGTCGGGGCTGCGCTGCTCGACGATGACGTGGTCGATGCCTGCCTTGTGCAGCAGTGCGCCGAGCAGCAGGCCCGAGGGGCCGGCGCCGACGATGGCGACTTGGGTGCGCATGGGGTGTCTCCAGGGTTCTTGAGTCATGTCAAAGCGTAGGCGCCGCCAGGCCAATGCTCAATGGACGGATGCGCCGACTGTTTGGACAATCCGAACATGTCCGCCGCCCCACGCCCCCGCCGCCCGCCGCCCGCCGTGCCGGCCTACGCGCTGTACGGCGAAGGCGCGCCCGGCCAGCCCGGCACGGCGCCGGTGGTGGACGCGCTGCACTGCGAGTCGATCGCCGCGCGCAGCCGGCTGCACGGCTGGGAAATCCGCCCGCACCGCCACGAGCACCTGGTGCAGCTGCTGTGGCTGCAGCGCGGCACCGCCGAGGCCACGCTGGACGGCCGCGTGCTGGCGCTGGCCGGCCCGGCGCTGGTGACGGTGCCGGCGCTGGCGGCGCACGGCTTCCGCTTCGCGCCCGAGGTGCAGGGCCTGGTCTTCACGCTGCAGGAACGGCACCTGCAGGGCCTGCTGGGCAGCGCGCCCGGGCTGGCGGCGGCGCTGCTGGTGCTGCGCGGCTGGCCGCTGCCGCGCGCCGGCGGGCTCGCGCAGGCGGTGGCCGCGGCAGCGCAGGCGCTGCGCGACGAACTGCAGGCCGACGCGCCCTTCCGCGCCGCCGCGCTCGACGCCGGCCTGCTGCGCCTGCTGGTGGCGGCGGCGCGCGCGCTGCCGCCTGCGGGCGATGCCGCGCAGGCGGTGCCCGAGCGCGCGCTGGCCCACGTGCAGCGCTTTCGCGGGCTGGTGGAGGCGCAGTACCGGCAGCAGCCGGCGCTGGCGGCGCTGGCGGCGCCGCTGGGCATCACGCCGACGCAGCTGAACCGCGTGTGCCGCCAGGTGCTGGGGCGCAGCGCTCTGGGCGTGCTGCACGCGCGGCTGGTGCTGGAAGCGCAACGCGACCTGGCCTACACCGCGATGAGCGTGAAGCAGATCGCGCTCGACCTGGGCTTCGCCGACGCCGCCTACTTCACGCGCTTCTTCCAGCGCCAGACCGGCAGCACGCCCACGGCGTGGCGGCAGCGCCGGGCCTGAGCACGCGCCTACTCCTGCCCCAGGCGTCGCCGCTGCAGCGGCGGCGACTACTCCTGAGACAGCGCCGGCACCCGTTCCTGCATGCGTTCGCGCAGGCAGGTGGCATCGGCCGCGCAGCGGTCGCGCTCGGCGAGCCAGGCGCGCTGCTCGGCCTGCAGCCGCGGCAGGTCGTCGGGGCGGCGCGTGCGCGCCTCGCGCCAGGCCTGCGCCACGCTGCGGTCCCAGGCGGCCAGTGCCACGTCGGCGCACAAGGCCTGTTCGCTGGGGCTGCGGGCCGCCTTGCAGTCGAAGCTGGCGCGCGGGGCCGTGCCGGGTGCGCGCCGCGCCAGGTGCAGCAGCGCCTGGCCGTGGCGCAGCAGCAGGCGGTCGGGCGCGGTCTGCACCAGCCAGGTGGCGTCCCACGGGGCGGCGACGCGGCCGTCGGCGTCGGGCGCGCAGCGCGGGCGCTGCACGGTGATCGGGCCGGTGCCCAGCCCCATCTGCGCCGGGCTGGGCGCGGCGGCGCGGCCCGGGGCCGGCGGGCGCGGGAAGCTCTCGGCCAGCAGGGCTGGCCAGGTGCCGGGCTGCAGCGTCCACTGCGGCTGGTCGCAGCGGGCGCCGTCGGTGTCCCATTGCAGCCGGCGGGCCGTGACCACGAGTTCGCGGCCCAGCAGCTGCGGGTCGTCGGGGCGCCAGGTCCAGCGCGGCTGGTCGGCGGGGTCCACGGCCACGCGCACCACGTCCCAGGTGCCGTGCAGGCCCTGGCCGGCGCTGTCGGCCGCGGCCGCCGTGGCGGCGGCGAGCACCGCCGCGGCGGTTGCCACGCGCAGGGCGGCCCGTGCGCTGCCGCGCGTCACTTGGGCGGCTCCACCTTCAGCGGCTGCTGCGGCAGGGCCTCTTCCTTGCGCTGCTCGATGGCCTCGGTGATCGGCAGCGTGTTGCGGGCCTCGAACAGCGCCGCCTCGAAGGCCTTGGCCATGGTGGCGATCTCCTGCGCCGCGTCGCTGCCGTTGACCATCGCGCGCGCGCCCACGTAGTTGGCGCGGCCGCCGCTGAAGTACTTGGCGAAGGTGCGGCCGTTGGCGAAGCCGAAGCCGGTGCGCATGCCGTGCGACATGATCTTGTAGGCGGTCTCGGGCTGCTTCACCAGCTCGGGGTCGAACAGCAGGTCCAGGCCCAGGCCGATGGCGTTGCCGGCCTTGGCGTAGTTGCTCCACCAGGTCAGCTGCACGTAGCCGCGGCCGTAGTAGGCCAGCGGCGTGCCGGGGTCGTCGTTGTAGGCCTTCACGGCGTCGCCGCCGTCGGTGGTGCCCATCGTGGCGCCCTTCTTCACCGGCTTGAAGCTGCCCGAGGCGGTGATGAGGAACTGGTCGCCGTCCTGTTCGGTGATGCGCGCCGTGCCGTCTTCCAGCTTGAACACCTTCACCGGCTCGTGGTACTGGCGGCCCTTGCCGAAGCCGACCTCGGCCACCGGCGCCATCGTCACGACCCAGTTCTTCACGGTGCGGGTCTGCGGCTGGCCGTTCTTGTCGAGCACCGGCTGGCCCTTCTTGTCGAGCACGCGCACCTGCGCCGCCTCGGGGTGGGTGGTCTCCTTGAGCACCGTGGCCAGCATGTAGGCCATCCAGCGGATGTCCTGGATCTCGGTGTCGCGCTCCATCATGCCCAGCAGCGCGAGCACGTCGTTCTGCACGTTGGCACCCATGCCGCGCTTCTTGAAGGCGCGGTGGAAGGATTCCATGAACACCTTCTGGTTGAAGGTGCCGGTGTAGCGGTAGTCGGCGTCGGTCTTCTTCGGCGCGGCCTTCTTGGCCGGTGCTGTCTTCTTCGCGGCGACCTTCGTCGGCATGGTGTCTCCCCGGACTGGTCCATCAACGGAACCGAAGCGCCGGGGATGATGCCACCCGCGCCGGTGGCCGCCAGTGTCAGACCCGCTCGAGCACCACGGCAATCCCCTGGCCGACACCGATGCACATCGTGCACAGCGCGTAGCGCCCGCCGCGGCCGCCGTTCATGCGGTGCAGCTGGTTCACGGCCGTGGTGGCCAGCCGCGCGCCGCTGGCGCCCAGCGGGTGGCCCAGCGCGATGGCGCCGCCGTTGGGGTTCACGCGCGGGTCGTCGTCCTGCAGGCCCAGGTCGCGCAGCACCGCCAGGCCCTGCGCGGCGAAGGCTTCGTTGAGCTCGATGACGTCGATCTGCTCCAGGCGCAGCCCGGTGAGCTCCAGCACGCGGCGCGTGGCCGGCGCGGGGCCGATGCCCATCACGCGCGGCGCCACGCCGGCGGTGGCCATGGCCACGATGCGGGCGCGCGGCGTCAGGCCGTTGCGGGCGGCGGCGGCTTCGCTGGCGATCAGCAGCGCGCAGGCACCGTCGTTGACGCCGCTGGCGTTGCCGGCGGTCACGCTGCCGTCGGGTCGCACGATGGGCTTGAGCTTCGCCAGCGCCTCCAGGCTGGTGGCGCGCGGGTGCTCGTCCTGCGCCACCACCACGGCGTCGCCCTTCTTCTGCGGCAGCGTCACCGGGCAGATCTCGGCGTCGAAGAAGCCGGCCTGCTGCGCCGCCACGGCCTTTTGCTGGCTGGCGAGCGCCATGCGGTCCTGGGCCTCGCGCTCGATCTTCCAGTCGGCGGCCACGTTCTCGGCCGTCTCGGGCATCGAGTCGACGCCGTACTGGTCCTTCATCAGCTTGTTGATGAAGCGCCAGCCGATGGTGGTGTCGTACACGGCGTTGTCGCGGCTGAAGGCCGACGTGGCCTTGGGCATCACGAAGGGTGCGCGGCTCATGCTTTCCACGCCGCCGGCGATCATCAGCTGCGCCTCGCCGGCCTTGATGGCGCGCGCGGCGCTGCCCACGGCGTCGAGGCCGCTGCCGCACAGGCGGTTCACGGTGGCGCCGGGCACGCCGATGGGCAGCCCGGCCAGCAGCGCCGCCATGCGCGCGACGTTGCGGTTGTCTTCACCGGCCTGGTTGGCGCAGCCGTACAGCACGTCGGCCACCTGTTCCCAGTCGACGCGGGCGTTGCGTGCCATCAGCGCCCGGATCGGCAGCGCCGCCAGGTCGTCGGTGCGCACCGACGACAGCGCGCCGCCGTAGCGGCCGAAGG
>VFQM010000178.1_pt1 | contig 79442 bp, 76 predicted proteins | sample 3512391 | NCBI WGS metagenome assembly VFQM01 (sample SAMN10412369, study PRJNA504923) | tailings metagenome | isolation source: Replicate 1 from Balatoc abandoned mine | place: Philippines | reverse complement strand
CCGGGCCTCTCTCCTCTCTCTCCCAACCCGGTCCACGAGAGCGCGCCGCAAGGCGCTGGCCCGAGCAAGCGATGCTTGCTCGGGCCTTTTCTTTGCGCAGGCCAGCAGGCAGCGGCGGCAAACAATTCCAAGCAACCGCTTGCACCTCACCAAGCGAATCCCATAATGGAGGCGCATGCTTCATTCCCCAATTCCCCTGTCGGCCGCCGTGGCCGGGCTGCCCCTGTCGCAGGCCCTGCCGCCGCGCGGATCGGAATGGGACGGGGACGAGGACGGCGGCAAGGAAGGGGGCGGCCAGAATCAGGTCGGCGTCGCCACCAAGACCCGCGCCAAGCCCAAGAAGCCGAGCCAGTACAAGGTGCTGATGCTCAACGACGATTATACCCCGATGGAATTCGTGGTGCTGGTCCTGAAGCGCTTCTTCAGCATGGATCTGGAACAGGCGACCCGCGTCATGCTCCACGTCCACCAGCGCGGCGTGGGGGTGTGCGGGATCTTCACCTACGAAGTCGCCGAGACAAAGGTGAACCAGGTGATGGATTTCGCGCGGCAGAACCAGCACCCGCTGCAATGCACGCTTGAGAAAGCCTGACCGGGCGCCGATGCGCCAGCCCCATCATCCGCAGCCCGACCCGGCCCTGCCGGGTCAGGAAAGCGTCTGGGACTACCCTCGCCCAGCCATTGCCGAGCCGACGCAGCGCCATATCCGCATCGTTCACCGGGGCGTCACCCTCGCCGACACCCGCAGCGCGTGGCGGACGCTCGAAACCTCGCATCCCCCGACCTACTACATCTCGCAGAGCGACATCGGCATGCAGCACCTTGCGCCCAATCCGGCGCAGTCGATCTGCGAATGGAAGGGGCAGGCCGCCTATTGGGACGTGGTAATCGGCGGCGCACACATCGAAGGCGCGGGATGGTCCTACCCCTCCCCCGCACCCGCATTTGCTGGCATCGCGGGTCACATCGCCTTCTATGCCGCGCCCTTCGATTAGGTCACCATCGACGGCGAGCAGGTCACCCCCCAGCCCGGCGGCTTCTACGGCGGGTGGATCACCCCACGCGAGGCAGGCCCGTTCAAGGGCATCCCAGGCAGCCGCTTCTGGTGAGCTGGCGGCGCGCTTCTGGTAAGCCTGCGGCGCAAGGCGCGCACGCAACGGCAATTGGGGACATGACGCGCGCGCGCGAAGCGGCTAGGGCTTGGCAGCGATTGCGCAACCGACACACGGACCGGAAAGCCTCTTGTTCAACTTCATCCCCAGCATCGATCGCTACATCCTGCGACTGACGATCGTTCCGATGCTGGGCGTGTTCGCGCTCGCGGCTTCGCTGCTGATGCTCGACAAGATGCTGCGCCTGTTCGATTTCGTCGCCGTCGAAGGCGGTCCGGTGGGCGTCGTCTTCAAGATGCTCGGCGCGCTGATCCCCGAATATGCGAGCCTCGCCATTCCGCTCGGCCTGCTGCTCGGGGTGCTGCTGGCGTTCAGGAAGCTGGCGACCTCCTCCGAGCTCGACACGATGCGGGCTGCGGGCCTTTCCTACAACCGGCTGCTCAGGATGCCCTATGCGATCACGCTGGTGCTGGTCGCGGTCAACGTGGCGCTGGTGTTCTACATCCAGCCGGTCAGCCGCTATTATTACGAACAGCTCCAGTACGAACTGCGCTCGGGCGCGCTGGGTGCCTCGATCAAGGTCGGCGAGTTCACCACGCTGGCCGACCGCATGGCGCTGCGGATCGAGGAGAGCGAGGATGAAGGCCGCCGCCTGATCGGCATCTTCGCCCGGGTCGCCAACAGCAAGGGGCAGGTGCTCTCGATCTCCGCAAGGGAGGGGGCCTTTCTCGCCACGCGCGACAATCCCGACACCATCATCCTGCGGCTGACCGAAGGCACGATCATCCAGGACACCGGCACCAACGGCCAGACCCCGCGTGTGCTCAGCTTCAGCCGCCACGATCTGCCGATCGATCTGCCCGCGATGGAGCAGTTCCGCGCCCGCGGCGACCAGACGCGCGAATACATCCTGCCCGAACTGCTGAGCATCGGCTGGAGCCGCGATGCCGCCCCGCAGCAGCGCGACGCGAGCCTCGCCAGCTTCAACTTTCGGCTGGTGGAAATCGTGATGATGATGCTGATGCCGCTGCTGGCGGTGGCCCTCGCCATCCCGCCCAAACGCTCGACCAGTGCGCTTGGCGTGTTCGTGTCGATCGTGATGGTGGTGGCCTATCACAAGGTGAACCAGTACGGCGAGGATGTCGCAGCCCTCGGCCGGCTCGATCCGGTGCTGGCCTTCTGGGTGCCCTTCGTGCTGTTCGCAGGGCTGATCGTGTGGATGTACTGGCGGGTCGCCTATGTCCCCGGCGGTCAGGCGATCGGGGCACTGGAGACGGCCTTTGCCAAGCTCTCGAAGCGGACGGCAAAGCTGTTCGCGCGGCGTGCCCCGCAGGCCTATCGCCGCGCGGCCGAGGCTGCTCCGGCAGAATAGGCATACGCAATGCAGCTCGATTTCTTCCCCTCGCGCAGGCTGACGCTCTATCTGGCGAAGCTGTTCGTGGTGCGCATTCTGGCGGTGCTGGTGATGCTGGTGCTGGTGCTGCTGGCGCTCGACCTGCTGTCGGAATCCGGCGACATTCTGGCCGCCCCCGGCAATGGCCAGGCGGAGATTTTCCAATATGCCAGCCTCCGGGTGCCGCAGCTGGTGAGCCGCTTCCTGCCCTATTCGGTGCTGCTGGCGACGCTGATCACGCTGGTGACGCTGAACCAGAACAGCGAGGTGGTGGCGATGAAGGCGGCGGGGCTTTCGGCCCATCAGGTGCTCGCTCCGCTGTTGCTGACGGCGGCGCTGGTCTCGGTCGGCAGCTTCGGCTTCAACGAAAGGATCGTCACCCGCGCCAATGCCACTCTTACTGCATGGCAGGCGGCGGAATACGGGCCTATCCCCAAGGCGGCCGACGGGGCGGGCAAGCCGCGTGCGAACATCTACCTCACCGACGGGCAAAACATCCTCTCGGCCGCGACCATGACCGGCACGGGCGAGGCGATCGTGCTGACCGGCGTCACCTGGTACGCGCGCGGGCCGGGCGGGATCATCCGCGAGCAGATTCGCGCGCCCCGCGCGACCTACGCCGCGCCCGGCTGGCGGCTTGAGGAGGCGGTTCGGTTCGACGTTGCGGGCGCGGTTACCGAACAGATGCCGAAGCTGGTGGTGGGCGAGGGCCTGACGCCTGAGAGGATCATGCTGCAATCGGTCGATGTCGATGCGCAGAGCTTCTGGGAGCTCAAAGCCTCGATCGACGCCTACGAGACCGCAGGCCGCAACACTGACGAGATGCGGGCGAAGTGGTGGCACCGCTTGTCAGGGCCGCTCTCGGCGCTGCTGATGCCGCTGCTGGGCTCGATCGCCGCCTTCGGCCTTGCGCGATCGGGTCAGCTGTTCGTGCGGGCGATCATCGGCATGGCGCTGGGCTTTGCCTATTTCGTGGTCGACAACGCCGCGCTGGCGATGGGCAGCTTCGGCGGCTACCCGCCCCTGCTGGCCGCCTGGGCACCATTCTTCCTGTTCCTGCTGCTCGGCGAGACGGTGCTGATCCGGACCGAGGAATGAGCCGGCCCGACTGGTCCCTGCGCCTCGCCCGGCCGGGCGATGCAGAAGCCATGCCCGCCATCGAACGCAGCGCCGCCTCGCTGTTCGCCGACGAACCCTCGATCAACCCGCAGCGCACCCGCTCGGCGGCCGATTATGCGCGGCTGATCCGCAAGGGCCACAGCCTCGTCGCCCGGGTGGGGGAAGAGATGGCGGGGTTCATCGCCACCGAGCCCTTCAGCCGCGAGCTGCATATATGGGAAATGGATGTCGACCCGCGCTTCATGCGGCGCGGGATCGGGTCGGGGCTGGTGCGTGCGGCGATGATCGATGCGAGGAACACCGGTTTCAGGGCGCTGACCCTCACCACTTTCCGCGATCTGGCCTGGAACGGCCCGTTCTACGCGCGCTTGGGCTTCGATGAGGTCACCGCATTGGACGCGCACCCGCGCCTTGCGGGGGAGCTGGCGAACGAGATCGATGACGGCCTGCCCGCCGACCGCCGCTGCGCGATGATCTGCTTTCTGGATTGAGAGGTGCTTGTTTGCGGCCACCTGCGGTGGCGCGTCAGCGATCGGAGATCAGGAACGCCGCCCCATCGTGCTCATGGCAATCCGTCCGACCAGCGTCAGCATCCCCGGGTGGTTCGCACCTTCATAGGTCGATCCGGTCCCCAGCTCGCGCGCCAGACGGCGGTGGGCTTCGGGCAGATCGTGGTAGGGCATCGAGGGCATCAGGTGGTGGAGCGCGTGATAGCGCAGGCCGACCGGAGCCCAGATTTCCGCGGCGAGGCCCGGCGGGGGCACGTTGACGCTGTCGAGGAACTGCGCCGTCACCGTCATCGCCTCGCCCTCGTTCTCCCACAGGTGGGCGACGAGCGTGCGCAGCTGGTTGAGCAGCGCGGTCAACGACAGGATCACCAGCGCGGTCAGCAGCGGCTGCCAGCCGATCACCTGCGTGCTGCCGATCAGCGCCCACGACCACACGAACACGCCGACTTCCTGCCAGCGCACCCGGTCGACAAAGTCGCCCTCAGGCGGGCGGCGGCGGAATTCGGGGTTGATAGACAGCGCCGAGAACCGTTCCCATGTGAAGGTGCGGACCGCCGGGATCAGCGCCCCCAGCGGCACCAGCACCGCCGCACGCACGATCAGCGCGACCGGCGCAAGGATCGCGACGATCACGAACAGCGGCAGGCTCCATGGCTTCATCAGCGCGAGCGGCAGGTATTCGGGGTCCTCGATGGTGCCGTATTGCGTGCGCTTGTGGTGGATGGTGTGGACGCCCTCATACATGAAGGACGGCGTCAGCAACGGAATGCCGACCAGCAGATTCCAGCCCGTGCGAAAACCCGGCAGGGCGTCGCGGTGAATATGGGTCAGTTCGTGAATGAACATCAGCGCCCGGTAGAGCGCCAGCGCCGCCACCAGCCCGGCGGCGATCTGCACGGCCACGCTGGCCGACAGGATCGCCACCGCAATCCCGGCATAGCCCACCCCTGCCGACAGCAGCATGTCCGGCCAGTAGATGCCCGGCCGCGCCTCGCCCAGCCCCTTGGTGAGATCGCGCGCGGCGCGCAGCATCGCCTTGTCGTCCTCGGCCATGAAGGCGGCGCGGGTCGCCTTTTGCGGCGCGGAAGGGATCGGTTGGTGCATGGTCATTGCGGCAAAATCCTGAGGCCCGCCTTACGCGAAAACGGGTCTTGAGCCAAACGCGGGTTGTTGGTGACAGTGATCGACAGCCTTGCGTCAGTGGCGCGGGCGCGACACAGACGCTTTGACCCAGAGCAATACGAGGACCCGGGCGTGGCGGATGTGGCGACCAGCAAGGCGGAAATAGTGATCGAGCCGGTCCTCGACAAGCGCGGCCGCGCCGCCTTTGTCGATCTGGGCCGCGCCTTTTCCGCGCACCTGCCGCATTTCGTTCCGCAAATCCGCGCCGAGCAGATCGAACTGGTCGATCCGGACAAGAACCCCTTCTTCGGCCACGCGCGGGTCCAGCTGTTCATCGCAAGGCAGGGCGGCCGCGCGGTAGGGCGCATTGCGGCGCATATCGATGAACTCGCGCTCGCCATGCCTGCGACACAGGGCTTCGGCCCCGGCACCGGCTTCTTCGGCTATTTCGACGCCGAGGACGAAGCCGTCGCCCGCGCGCTGCTCGCCGCTGCCGAGGCGTGGCTCGCTGGCGAGGGGATGAAGCGGGTGCTTGGCCCGATCTCGCTGTCGATCTGGGAAGAACCCGGCCTGCTGGTAAAGGGACAGGACCACGCGCCCATGCTGCTGATGGGCCATCACCCGGCGCATTACGCAGGCTGGATCGAGGCGGCAGGCTATGCCCGCGCCAAGACGCTATACACCTACGATCTCGACATCGTGAGGCCCTTCGGCCCGCTGGTGCAGCGCATCATCCAATCGGGGCAGAGGAACGCGCGGATCAACGTGCGGCGGGTGCGCAAGGCCGATTGGGATGCGGAGGTCGCGATCATTCTCGGCATCCTCAACGATGCGTGGTCGGACAATTGGGGCTTCGTCCCCTTCACCCCGGCCGAGGTCGCCTATGCCGGCAAGAAGCTGCGCCCGCTGATCTTCGAGGAGCTGAACATGATCGCCGAGGTCGACGGGCGGCCGGTGGCCTTCATGCTGACCTGGCCCGATATCAACGCTCCGCTGGCGAAGATCAGGGGCAGGCTGTTCCCGTTCGGCTGGATCACCATGCTGCGCTGGCTGCGCGCGCCGCGGGGCGCGGGGATGCGAGTGCCGCTGATGGGGGTGCTGAAGGAACTGCACAATTCCCGCCTCGCCAGCCAGCTCGCCTTCATGATGATCGAGGCGATCCGGGTGGAGGCGACCACCACCTTCCAGTCGACGCGCGGCGAACTGGGCTGGGTACTGGAGGACAATCAGGGGATGGTTGCCATCGCCGACACGATCCAGTCGAAGGTCAATCGGGAGTATGCGATCTATGAGCGGATGCTTGGCTGACCGATCGCGCTGACGCGCGATGCAGACCGCTCGCCCCGCTTCCCCACCCGGCTACCAATGATACCATCAGGCTATGGTGGCCGGGTGGGGAGGCGGGGCGGGCGGTCTGAGCCACCGAAGGTGGCCGAAGAAAAAAGGCCTCCGTTGCGGAACAACGGAGGCCTTTCGGGATCGTATCACCAGCCGCTTGGACGGGAGGGGGGTCTCGGCGGTGACAAGGGAATAATGATTGGCCGGAAAAGCGGTTCCCGCGGGGTCCGAAATTTTTTCGCCTCCGTGTTTGTGCGTATATCACCGGCGATTCCAGAACCTTGCCGGTGGGGGGCGACGGCGCGGCGGCGACGCGCTAAAGCACGAATCGCGCCCTCGGCTGTCCCGCCGGACGCAAGCGAAAGGTCCCTCATGTCCCTCGGAAGCCAGATCGCGGCCCACCTCCCGTTCCTGCGCCGCTATGCCCGCGCGCTCACCGGATCGCAGGCGAGCGGTGACGCCTTCGTGCGCGAAATGCTCGAAGGGGTGCTGGCGGACGAGGGGATGAAGGCCAGTCTCGCAGGCGGGCGCGTGCCGCTCTACCGCGCCTTCAGCAAGGTTTGGGCGAGCGCCTCGGGCCCGGCGGCGACCGATGTCGCAGCGAGCGAGCACGAGGCTGGCGCACAGGCCCGCCTCGGCGCGATCACCCCACCGGCACGCCAGGCGCTGCTGCTGACGACATTGGAGGATTTCACCATCCCCGAAGCCGCCGCGATCCTCGAACGCACGCCGGAGGACGTCGAAACCCTGGTCGCGTCCGCCATCGCCGAGATCGAGCGTGAACAGACCACCAGCGTCCTCATCATCGAAGACGAACCGCTGATCGCGATGCAGCTCGAAGACCTCGTCACCAGCCTTGGCCATACGGTGAGCGGCACCGCCGCGACCCGCACCCACGCGCGCGCCGCAGTCGCCGAGGCCTTGCCGGGGCTGGTGCTGGCCGACATCCAGCTTGCCGACGGGTCGTCGGGGCTCGATGCGGTGGACGATATCCTCAGCGTCGGCAGCATGCCGGTGATCTTCATCACCGCCTACCCCGAACGCCTGCTGACCGGCGACCGGCCCGAGCCGACCTATCTGGTGACGAAGCCCTTTCAGGAAGCGACGGTGCGGGCGGCGATCAGCCAGGCGCTGTTCTTCGGCTCCACTAGGCCTTTGTGAGATTTAGCCCTTCCCCTTGGGGAAGGGTTGGGATGGGGGTTCTCCCCATCGGGCGGCAGTGCCCCCACCGCCAGCCCCTCCCCGAGGGGAGGGGAGCAATCAAGGCTTGCTCACCCTTCGTTCCGCCTCGCGATCCCGGATGCGGAAGTCCGCAGGCCGCCGCACCGGCACCCTCAGCACGCAGCGCACCCCCGAGAGCGCGAAATCGAGCGTCACCGGCTGGCGCAGTTCGTGGGCGACGACCTTCTCGATCAGTTCCGTGCCGAACCCGCGGCGGCGCTGCCCGGCGACCGGCGGCCCGCCGACTTCCTGCCATTCGACCTCGGCCCATTCGGTGTCGGCAGCAGGATCGTCCCCCCGGCTCCAGCGGATCGTCACCTTGCCCCCCGGCACGCTCAGCGCGCCGTATTTGGCCGCATTGGTGGCGAGTTCGTGGACCGCAAGGCCGAAGGACAGCGCATCGTTGGGGGCCAGCTCCAGTTCCGGCCCCTCCAGCAGGATCGCATCGTCGAGAGCTTCGCGGAAGTGCTGGAGCTCCGCCTCGATCACCGCGCGGATCGGGGTCGTGCCCCAGTCGGTCACGGTGAGCAGGTCATGGGTCGCCGAAAGCGCGCGGATGCGACCCTCCAGCGAATCCGCGAAATCGTCGAGCCCGCTCGCCCGGCGGCGGGTCAGCGACAGGATCGACAGCACGTTGGCCAGCGTGTTCTTGACCCGGTGGTTCAATTCGCGGGTCAGGGAATTCCTGATCGAGTGCTGTTCCTCGAAGAAGGCGAGCCGCGCCTGATCCTCGAACGCTTGCTGGGTCAGCAGCCGCGCGAGCAGCATCAACAGGCTCGCCAGTGCCAGCCCGAAGATCAGTGTCACCATCGACAGCGGGGACAGCACCCGGTGGTCCTCGTGCTCGATCACCAGCATCAGCTTGCGGTCGGCGATGGTGACTTCCTGCTCGACCTTGTCCTTGGCGGCATCGGCGATGGAATGGGCCACCAGCAGGTGTTCGTTCGAGATCTCGCCATCATAGAGGCGCACCCCGTAGTGGCCCGGCGCCTCGCGATCGATCGCCGCATCGAGGAATTCGCGGGCCCGGAAGGGCGTGTAGACGAAGCCCGCCAGCCGTCGGTCCGCCGGATCGGTATCCCCCGGCCCCATGCGGAACACCGGCATGTAGATCGCGAAGGCAGGGGCGGTGCCGCTGGTTTCCTGGCGCAGCACGATGCGGCCCGAGGCGGCCGGGCGCAGGGTCAGCTCGGCCTCGGCCATGGCGGATGCGCGGGCGGCATCGGAATACATGTCGTAGCCCAGCGCCCTGCGGTTGAGCGCCGTTGCGGGTGCGAACATCGCCACCGGGGCGACCCGGCTGGTGGTGCTGGCGGGTGCGGGAAAGATATCGGGATAGGCGGGCTCGCTGCGGCGCATGCCGACAAGGAAAGCATCGAGATCGCGCGCTTCGATGACCGGAATCCAGCCGATCCCTTCAGCCCCCGAATACTCGGTGTTGAGCTTGAGCGCCCGCACGAAGCTGTCGAAGGTGTCGGGGTTCACCTCGTCGACACTCGCGAACAGCGCCGCGCCGGCCCTGAGGTAGGAGGCAAACGCGCTCCCGCTGCGATCGAGCCCGGCGGCGACGCCTTGCGCATATTCGCGCATCACCGCGCGTTCACGGGCGCGGGCGTTGCTCTCGATGGCAAAGACGCTGAGCGCGGTGATCGCGGCAAGCGCGAGGAAGATCACCAGCGGGATCGCGCGCGGATAGAGCACCAGCCAGCGCCGCGCGCGGCCCGCCGAGCTCGGCGGCGGCGCGGCGGCCGGGTCGGAAACGGGGCTGAGTGCAAGCGGTTCGATGGCGGGCATATCCTGTCCGGGCCGGGGCACACAGGGACACCACCGCCGCAGCCGGAACCAAACTGGTAGCGCATCGTTCCCAATTCGTCCAAACTCGGTGTCTGGGGGTTACCGGCCGACGTGATACGGTCCGGCCCTGCAGCGGCGGAATCGGCTCCGAAGTGGGGCCGGGACAACGGGATCAGGGACGACACGCAAAGCCATGGCTTCGAATCATCGACAGGGCGGCAACGGGGAAGGCGGCGACGGGAACACCCGGCAGCGCCCGCCCGAATGGGCCGACGGGCTGAAACAGCTCTATGATTCGGTAGTCGAGGAAGCCCTACCCGACAACTTCCGGGACCTGCTTGACCGGCTCGACGCCATGCCCTCGACGCGCGGCGGGGGCGAGAGTCCGTCCGGCACCCCGGACAGCCGCAGATGAGCGGCGAACGCCCGCCCGGCGACCACCGATCCGCAAGCGACAAGCGCGATTTCAAGCGCGAACTCACCGAGGTCGTCCCGCACCTGCGCGCCTTTGCCCGCGGGTTGTGCGGACGGCCCGACCTTGCCGATGATCTGGTGCAGGAAACGCTGCTCAAGGCCTGGGCCGCGCAGGACCGGTTCGAGCCGGGCACCTCGATGCGCGCCTGGACCTTCGTGATCCTGCGCAACGCCTATCTCACCGACATGCGCCGCAACCGGTTTCGCGGCGAGTATGACGAAGGCGTCGCCGAACGCATCCTCACCGCGCCCGCCGGTCAGGAAGAACCGATTCACCTCAGCGACCTTCACCGCGCGCTGCTGACCCTGCCGGCCGAACGGCGCGAGGCGCTGCTGCTGGTCGGCGCGGGCGGCTTTTCCTACGAGGAAGCCGCCGCAATCTGCGGCTGCGCGGTCGGCACGATCAAGAGCCGGGTCGGCCGTGCCCGCGCGGCGCTCACCGAAATGCTGGCGAACGGCGCCATCCCGCGCCGCTCTACGGACGACGATGTTGCCCATGCCGCGATCCTCGAAGAGCTGGACGAGGTCGCCGCGGGCAACGGGGTGAGTTCGCGGGGGTAACGCTATTCTCCTGCCCGCCCCGGGCTTGATGCGGGGCACAGCGCTTTCCTTCGCGCCAAAGGCAGCGGGGTCCCGGGTCAAGCCCGGGACGGGAGAGAAAGAGAAAAGGCCCGGAAGCGTTTCCGCCCCGGGCCTTCCTTATTCAGATCCCGAAAAAATCAGGCGCCAAAGGCTCAAGAGTAAGTCCACACCGTCCCGCGCGCGAGGTTCTCGCTGGCGAAGGCCCAGTTGAGCTTGTTCTCGACGACTGCGTCCAGATAGGCCGGGCGCTTGTTCTGGTGATCGAGGTAATAGGCGTGCTCCCACACGTCGAGCACCAGCAGCGGGTTCAGGCCGCTGTCGGCGAGCGTGTCGGCATCGTGGGTTTCCTCGATCGAAAGCTTGCCGTCCTTTTCGGCCAGCCACACCCAGCCGGAAGCGAAGTGGCCCACGCCGCGGTCCTTGAGCTTGGTCTTCAATTCATCGACCGAGCCGAAAGCCTCGTTGATCTTGGCGACCAGTTCATCCGAAGGCGCGGTGGTCTCGGCCGCCATCGAGTGCCAGTAGAAGGCGTGGTTCCAGGTCTGCGCCGAGTTGTTGAACAGGCCCTGGTTGGTCCCGCGCGAGGCGGCGACGATCTCTTCGAGCGACTTCGATTCGTGATCGGTGCCGGCGATCGCGGCGTTCATCTTGTCCACGTAGGTCTGGTGGTGCTTGCCGTGATGGAACGACAGGGTCTCGGCCGAAATGGCGGGCTCGAGCGCGGTGTCGGCATAGGGCAGCGGGGAAAGTGCGAAAGCCATGGGTTGTTCTCCAGGGTCGTGGTTGCAGGTCTCGGTCGGGTAACGCAGATGCGGACGAATTGTTCACGCTTCAAGGCGTCACGGTTACCTCGGCGCTCTTGTCCGTTTGTGCGCCGCGGTCAACCGCGCTTGTGACCGCGACGTTCATGGTGACATTGCCGAGCGTGCGCATCAGATCGGGCAGCATCTCGACCGCGACCAGCAGTGCGAGCGGCTCGACCGGAACACCCATGGCGAGCGCGATCGGCCCGATGGACACCACGAAACTGATCGATCCCGGCAGGCTGACGGCGCTGAGGCTGATGACGCTGGCGATCAGGATGCCTGCGATGGCGACGGTCGGCGGCACCGCGATCCCGGCCAGCGCGGCGATGTAATAGACCACGGCAAGATTCATCGCGGCACTGGTCGCGCGGAAGATCACCACCGCGAGCGGCAGGACGAATTCGGCGGTCGCAGGCCTTAGGCCCAGCCGTCCGGCGGAATCGAGCATCGCGGGCAGGCTGGCCAGCGAGGACTGTGTCGAAAGCGCCACCGCCTGCGCGGGCAGTATCGCCTTGGCAAAGCCGCCGAGGCCGGTGCCGCCCAGCCCTGCGGCGATGACATAGGCAAGCAGGAAGATGAAGGTGCCCATCAGCGCCACCGTCACCACGTAATGCCCGAGCGCGGCAAAGGCCCCGCCGCCGCTCTGGACGCCGACACCGTATGCCAGCGCGAAGACGCCGACCGGCGCGATCCACAGCACCCAGCCAATGATCAGCAGCATCGCATTGCCGAGCGCATGGAAGAAGCCGAGGAGCCGATCGCCCTCCTCCTCCGGCAGCCGCGTGATCGCGACCGCAAACATCACGAAGAACAGCGTCAGCGGCAGCATCGCGGTTTCGGCGGCGGCGGCGACGATGTTGGGGGAGACCAGAGAAGCGAGGAAATCGAGCACCTTGGGCACCTCGCCCACGTCCGCAGGCGTGTTCGCGAGGAAGGCGCTCGCACCCTCGGGCACCGGAAAGGCGCGCAGCAGCGCGGGCATGGCGAGCGAGGTGAAAGCCCCGCCCGCCAGCTGCACAGCCACCATGATCGCAATCATCCGCCGCGCCACGGTGCCCACGCGCGCGGCGAAAATCATCTGCACGAGCCCCAGCACCAGCAGCGCCGCGACCAGCGGGATGATCGTCATCTGCAGGGCCTTGAGCCACAACCCGCCGATCAGCCCGGCGATGTCCGACACGCCCTGCGGCGCCCCGGCCAGCGCGCCGACGATCCCCGCCCCCAGCCCGCCGACCAGCCCGGCAAAAGTCAGCGCCACCGGCAGACGGATCGCAACGAGAGCGAATTTCCCCTGCCCTGTGGTAACGCCCCCGGCAGTCACATCTTCACGTTCCAGCAACGGCCTGTCCCTATGGGCGCGCTCTCGCCCTTCCCTTCGGGCGATAACCGCGCCAGAAGCGCGAGACAACACAGGCCGCACAATCCAGGCAGGGGAATTCATGGGACGCAAGCTGTTCGGAACCGACGGGATCAGGGGCCGCACCAACGCGGGCGCGATGACGGCGGCGACGGCGATGAAGGTCGGGCAGGCGGCGGGCCGTCATTTCGTGCGTGGCGGGCACCGGCACCGGGTGGTGATCGGCAAGGACACGCGCCTGTCGGGCTACATGATGGAAAGCGCGCTGGTTGCGGGCTTCACCAGCGTCGGGATTGACGTCATCATGACCGGGCCCTTGCCGACCCCCGCCATCGCCCTGCTCACGCGGGAAATGCGCGCCGATCTGGGCGTGATGATCTCCGCCAGCCACAACCCTTTCGCCGACAACGGCATCAAGCTGTTCGGGCCCGACGGCTTCAAGCTGTCGGACGAGGCGGAGCTGGAGATCGAGCGGCTGATGGAAACCGACATCCCGCTGGTGCCCGCCGAAAGGATCGGCCGGGCGCGACGGATCGAGGATGCGCGCGGGCGCTATATCCATGCGGTCAAGCAATCGGTCGCCGCCGAGATCCGTTTCGATGGCCTCAAGGTGGTGGTCGATTGCGCCAACGGCGCGGCCTATCAGGTGGCGCCTTCGGCAATCTGGGAACTGGGCGCGGATGTGGTCGCTTTGGGCGTCACGCCCAACGGCACCAATATCAACGACGGGGTCGGCTCCACGGCGATTGCCGCGCTGCAGGCCAAGGTGGTCGAGGAAAAAGCCGATATCGGCATCGCCCTCGACGGCGACGCCGACCGGCTGATCGTGGTCGATGAAAAGGGCCGCGCGGTGGACGGCGACCAGATCATGGGGCTGATCGCGGGGCGGATGCAGGAACGCGGGAGCCTCAAGGGGGGCGGGATCGTCGCGACGGTGATGAGCAATCTCGGGCTCGAACGCTATCTGGCGGGCCGCGGGCTCGATCTGGTCCGCACCAAGGTCGGCGACCGCTATGTGCTCGAAGCGATGAAGGCGGGCGGATACAATGTCGGTGGCGAACAGTCGGGGCACATGATCCTGCTCGACTATGCGACCACCGGCGACGGCACCGTCGCGGCGCTGCGGGTGCTGGCGAGCCTCGTGCGATCGGGCAAGCCGGCGAGCGAGCTGCTGCATGTCTTCGATCCGGTGCCGCAGCTGCTCAAGAATGTCCGCTACGAGGGCGGCAAGCCGCTCGACAACCCGCAGGTCAAGGCGGTGATCGCCGAGGCCGAGGCAAGCCTTGTCGGCAAGGGCCGCCTCGTGATCCGCCCCTCGGGCACCGAGCCGGTGATCCGGGTGATGGCCGAGGGCGACGACCAATCGCAGGTCGAACAGGTGGTCGACACCATCTGCGAAGCCGTGCGCGCGGCGGTTTAGGAAGGCGGAACAATGCTTGAGATGCGCCCCGATTGCGAAACCTGCGGCGTGCTGCTGCCCGCCGAGGCGCCCGGCGCCTTCATCTGCTCCTTCGAATGCACCTTCTGCGCCGAATGCGCCGAGGACCTTGACGACCGCTGCCCCAATTGCGGCGGCGAGCTGATGGACCGCCCGACGCGGGCGAAGGCGCTCCACGCGAAGTTCCCGCCGGGCACGCAGCGCCGGTTCAAGGGCTGACCGCAAGCCTCGCGCGGCCTTCGGCCTGGCCCATGCGAATATCGGCCGGGCCTCGCCCGCACCATGCCTCGCGCCCGGGCCGGTGATGCATCAATGCAACGGCCCTGCCCCAAAACTTCTGCCTTCCGGAGGCGGAGGCTTGTCCGGCGAACAGGTATGTGGAATTCGCGCCAGCTAGACGGGGTGCCAACGAAAACAGCGCACTAAACAAACCCCGCGCAGGAGAAAAATCATGTCTCTGAAGCCTTTTAGCCGCGCCATGGTGCGCGGAGTGTTGCTTGCCGGTGTCACCACCTTGGTGGGTGTCGGACCGGCCTTCGCCCAGGATGCGGCGACCGATGAGGAAGCGCAGGGCAATGTCATCATCGTCACCGCGACCAAGCGCGACACGACACTCCAGGACGTCCCTTTCTCGATCAACGCGCAGACCGAAAAGGACATCCAGCGTTCGGGCGTGGTGACCATCGAGGACCTGTCGCGCAACGTCGCAGGCCTCACCATCCAGAACCTCGGGCCCGGCCAGAGCCAGGTCTCGGTGCGCGGGATTTCCTCGGGCCAGATCGTGCGCGACCAGCCCGGTGTGAAGGAGCAGGTCGGCGTCTATCTCGACGAATCCGTGATCTCGCTCTCGCTGTTCACTCCCGATCTCGACCTGTTTGACTTGAACCGCGTCGAAACCCTGCGCGGCCCGCAGGGCACGCTGTTCGGCTCGGGCTCGATGGGCGGCACGATCCGCTACATCTCCAACCAGCCCAAGCTGGATGTGACCGAAGGACAGGTAGAAGCCAACCTCAACGCCATCGACGGCGGCAATGTCGGCGGGCATATCAAGGGCGCGGTCAACGTGCCGCTCGGCGACAAGGCGGCGATCCGCGCGGTCGGCTACTACACCCGCTATGCCGGGTTCATCGACGCCATCGGTCCGGCCGCGGGCGAGAACGTCAATGACGGCGAGCGTTACGGCGGCCGTCTGGCGATCACCCTCCAGCCCACCGAAGACCTCACCATCACCCCGCGCGTGATCTATCAGAAGGTCACCGCCAACGGCTTCAACCGGCAGGAAGTCTTCAGCCTGCTGGCGAACAACTTCACCACCACCCGCCCCCGCGTGACCTTCCGCGAGCGCGAACAATATCTGGCGCTGCGCGAGAAGTTCGAGGACGAAACCCTGATCGCCGACCTCAAGATCGAAGCCGATCTTGGCCCGGTGACCGTGACCTCGGTGACTTCCTACACCAACCGCGACATTCTGGTGAGCCGCGATGCGAGCGCGCTGACGGGTTCGGTGTCGGTCAGCTTCGGCCTGCCCGAAGCGGCGGTGCTGCTGCCCTCCAACCTGCGCGACACCACCCAGCTCGACACCTTCACCCAGGAAGTCCGTCTGGCGTCGAACAGCAGCGGTCCGTTCCAGTGGCTGGTCGGTGCGTTCTATTCGAAGATCGACCGCGAATACGCCCAGCGCCTGCCGACCCCGGGCTACGATGCCCTGGCCGACAGCGAGCTCGGCGAAGATGCCGCTGCGGATGCCGCCAATGGCTTCCCGGCCAACTCGCCGTTCAACTCCGACCTGCCCTTCACCCTCGAGCAGTTCGCGATCTTCGGTGAGGCAAGCTATGAGCTGACCGACCGGCTGACCTTCACCGCAGGCGGGCGCTACTACGACTTCGAGGAAGAGCGTACCATCACCACCGGGGGCCTGTTCGCCAGCACCAACACCGGGCGGATCGACCGCACCGCATCGGACGGCTTCACCCCGCGCTTCCTGCTCAGCTACAAGGCAAGCGATGACGTGACCGTCAACGCCCAGGCCTCGCAGGGCTTCCGTCTGGGCGGGGTCAACGATCCGCTCAACATCCCGCTGTGCAACCCGCAGGACCTCGCCCTGTTCGGCGGCTTTCAGGATTTCGGCGACGAGAAGCTGTGGAACTACGAACTGGGCGTGAAGACGCAAGGGCGCGGCTTCACCCTCAACGCGGCGGCGTTCTACAACGACATCAGCAACCTGCAGGTGACGCTCGATGCCGGCAGCTGCTCCTCGCGCATCGTCTTCAACGTGCCCGAGGCCTATGCCGCAGGCGTTGAGCTCGAACTGGGCGTGACCCCCGCGACGGGCCTCGCCTTCAACCTGAGCGGCAGCTACATCGAGTCGGAGTTCGAAAGCACGCTGCCCGGCGCGCTGGCCGCAGCCACCGGGATCCGCGATGGCAACCGCCTGCCTTCGGTGCCCGAGTTCCAGATCTCGCTGAACGGCAGCTACGAATGGAACGTGTCGGATTCGACGCTGGCCTTCGTGACGGGTTCGTTCCAGCATGTCGGCTCGCGCTTCACGCAGCCCGCGGATCAGGAAAACAACCCCCGCACCTTCGTCCACAACCTGCCCTTCGCAGGGATGCCGCCGGAAGCGGCGACCACGGTCGATCTGCTGCTGCCCGACTATCAGCTGGTCAACCTCAGCGCCGGGGTCGAGCTCGACAGCGGCCTGTCGCTGACGGCCTATGTCAACAACGTGTTCGACGAGAACCCGCTGCTGAGCTTCGACCGTGAACGTGGCGGCCGCGCACGGCTCGGCTTCAATGTCGGTCAGCCGCGCACCTTCGGCGTGACCGCAAGGCAGACGTTCTAAGAACTGACCAAAGCATCGCACCAACCGGCCTCCTTCGGGAAAGCCGGTTGGTGCGAAGCCCCATCGCGCGGGCATGATCGCCTTGCGTTAGCCTCCCGCGCAACATTCCCGAAATCTGCCGCCCGGACGATGGGCGCAAAAACGGTGCCTTGCGCCGCCCGGAGTTGCTACAGCGCCCGGGATGACCAACCCACTTCCCCCCCGCATCCTCGCCATCGCCGGTTCCGACAGTTCGGGCGGCGCCGGGATTCAGGCGGATATCAAGACCATCACCATGCTCGGCGGCTATGCGATGACCGCGATCACCGCGATCACCGCGCAGAACACGCTCGGCGTGCAGGGCATTGCCCCCATCGCGCCGCAGATGGTCGCCCGGCAGATTGCTTCATGCGTGGACGACATCGGCGTGGATGCGGTGAAGATCGGGATGCTGGCCGCGCCCGATGCAATCGCAGCCGTGGCAGGCGCGCTGGAGCCGCTGGCTGTGCCGATCGTGCTCGATCCGGTGATGATCGCCACATCGGGCGCGGTGCTGGTGGGGCCCGAGGCGGTGGCGGGCTTGCGGGAAAGGCTGTTCCCGCTCGCCATGCTGATTACCCCCAACCTGCCTGAACTCGCCCATCTTGCGGGCCGCGCGCTGCCGACGCATCAAGCAATGGTGGAGGCAGCGCAGGAACTCGCCGCAGCCACAGGCGCGGCGGTGCTGGCGAAAGGCGGGCACGCGAATAGCGAGCGCATCACCGACGTGCTGGTCGTGCCGGATGCAGAGCCCGTGGCTTTCGACCATGCCCGCATCATCACCCGCCATACCCACGGAACGGGCTGCACGCTGTCGTCAGCCATCGCCACGCTGCTCGGGCGCGGCGAGACGCTGGCGGATGCGGTGCGGCTGGCGCGGCAATTCGTCTTCGCGGCGATCGAGGCCGCCCCCGGCTACGGCGCGGGGAGCGGGCCCCTAGGCCATCAGGCGGTGCGGCCTCAATCGTCGGCAGACGGGCCCCTGATATCGTAGAAATCGGCGATTGCCGCCCAGGCCTCCTCCGCCGTCTCGGCCCAGGTGAACAGGTCGAGATCGCTCCGGGAGATCGTGCCCTCCTCCGCCAGCGCCTCGAAATCGATGACGCGGGTCCAGAAGTGCTTGCCGAACAGGATGATCGGGATCGGCCTCATCTTGCCGGTCTGGATCAGGGTGACGAGCTCGAAGAATTCATCGAAGGTGCCAAACCCGCCGGGGAACACCGCGACCGCGCGGGCGCGCAGCAGGAAGTGCATCTTGCGCAGCGCGAAGTAGTGGAACTGGAAGCTGAGATAGGGGGTGACGTAGGGGTTGGGCGCCTGTTCGTGGGGGAGCACGATGTTGAGCCCGATGGATTCGCTCCCTGCGTCAGACGCGCCGCGGTTGCCCGCCTCCATGATCGAAGGCCCGCCCCCGGTGGTGACGACGAACTGCCTGAGGCCGTTTTCGATGATGCCCTTTTCGCTGACGAGCCGGGCGAGGCGATAGGCCTCGTCGTAATACTTCGCCTTTTCCGCAAGGCGCTGGGCGACCTTCTGGTCGTATTCGTCACCATCCTGAGCCGCCGCGGCCAGCCGGGCCTCGGCCTGCGCGGGCGAGGGAATGCGGGCCGAACCATACATCACCAGCGTCGAGCCCACGCGCGCCTCGTCCAGCAGCATCTCGGGCTTCAGCAGCTCGAGCTGGAAACGGACGGGGCGCAGCTCGTCGCGCAGCAGGAAATCGGTGTCGCGGAAGGCAAGCTTGTAGGCCGGGTGGGCGGTCTGGGGGGTGCGCTCGGGGCCACCCTCGGCAAAGCGCGTCTCTTCGCCCGCACGGTAGAACTTGCGGTCTGTCAGGTCTTTCTCGGTCATGGGCAGACCCCTGCCAGACCCCTGTCAGACCCGCAATAGCCCCCTTACAGGGTGGTGTTTCACGTGAAACATTCTTGCGGTTCGGCCCCATGGAGCGCGCTCTGGACGCGGTGAGCGGACCCTTGGGGCTGACCCCCTATGACCCAGGTTAAGGCGCCCCGAAGCAGCTTTCGTCAGGCTGTGTCAACGCTCCGGTCGCCCCTCGCGGCCATCTCCCGCGGCGCTCGATCCTGTCGCCGCACCCGCGCGCGCTGCGCCCCAGACCGACGGAGAAATCACATGAAACTCAAGCCTCTTGACCAGCAGACCATCGTCATCACCGGCGGTTCTTCCGGCATCGGCCTTGCCACCGCACGCATGGCGGCCGAACGCGGCGCGAACGTGGTGATCATCGCCCGCAATGAAGAGGGCCTCGCCAAGGCCGCCGAGCAGATCCGTAGCCAAGGCGGGCGCTGCGACACGATCAGTGCCGATGTTGGCGACCGCGAGGCGGTGAAGGCGGCGGTCGACACCGTCATCCAACGCCACGGCGGCTTCGATACCTGGGTCAGCAACGCGGGCGTCGGCGTCTACGCCAAGCTCGAGGAGCTCTCCGACGCCGATCACCGCCAGTTGTTCGACACGAATTACTGGGGTGTGGTCCACTGCGCGACCGAGGCCCTGCCGCACCTGAAACAACGCGGCGGCGCGCTGATCACGACCGGCTCGATCTCGTCGCAGATGCCCGCCCCGGTGCTCTCGTCCTATACCGCGAGCAAGTATGCGGTGAAGGGCTACATCGATTCCCTCAGGCTCGAACTGATCCATGAAAAGGCCCCGGTTTCCGTGACCTTGATCCAGCCCTCGGGCATCAACACGCCCTTCGGCGAGCACGCGCTGAACCAGATGGACGGCCGCACCAAGGTCCCGCCGCCGGTCTATTCTCCCGACATCGTCGCCAAGGCGATCTGCCGCGCGGCCGAGCACCCCACCCGCGACATGATCGTGGGCGGCGCGGGCCGGGCTATGACGCTGTTTTCGCGTCTTTTTCCTGACCTTGCCGATCAGGTCTTCGCCCGCGCCTTCTTCGTGACGGCGCTCGACAAGAACCGGCCCAAGCGCCGGGATGACAGCGGCTTCGACCGCGGCGGCGGCAAGGGCGAGGTCTATGGCGAACAATCGATGCGGCGCACCAGCCTCTACACGATGCTGCGCAGCAATCCCCTGAAAGCGGCGGCGGGGCTGGTGCTGGCGGCGGGTACGATCGGCCTCGCGATGCAGCGGCGCCGCTGAGCACGCGCGGGGCGATGAGCGCCGTCCCCTATTGCGGCCCCGCGCCGCCGCCCGAGGGGCTGTTGGCGGCCTGGAACCTCGATCCGGTGCTGCTGGCAGCGCTCGCGCTGGCGGCCTTCGTGTTGCGGCGCAAGGGGGCCGCCGCGCAGGCGGGGCTGGCGGTGCTGGCGCTCGCCTACGTCTCGCCCCTGTGTGCGCTCAGCGCAGGGCTGTTCTCCGCGCGCGCTGTGCACCATCTCGTGATCGTCTTCGCCGCGGCGCCGCTGCTGGCGGGCGTGCTGCGAGGAATCCGCATACCGCTGGTCCCTGCGCTCATTGCCCATGTCGCGGTGTTCTGGCTGTGGCACCTGCCCGCCGCCTACGACATCGCGCTGTCGAGCGATTTTGCCTATTGGACGGGGCAGATTGCGCTGCTCGGCTCGGCGGTCGCCCTGTGGCGCGCGATCGGCGAAGACGACACGCCGCTGCCCGCAGCCTTCTTCGCCATCGCCGCGATGGTGATGCAGATGGGGATGCTGGGCGCGGTGCTGACATTCGCGCCCTCCGCGCTCTATGCCCCGCACTACCTCACGACCGCGCAGTATGGTCTTGGCGTTCTGGCCGACCAGCAGTTGGCGGGCCTTGCGATGTGGGTCGGCAGCCTGCCGCTGACGCTCGCGGCGGCCGCTCCCGCGCTGCTCCGCCTTTCCCGACAGGCGCGGCAGGCAGTCGCGGCGTGAGCGATGCTGTGGGTCAAGTTCATCCACATCGGCGCGATTGCGATCTGGATCGCCGGGCTGTTCTACCTCTCCGCTCTGCTTGCCGGCCACGATACCGTGCGCGACCGGCAGGATTTCGCCCGCGTGCGCATGGCCAGCCGCTTTGCCTATATGGGCCTTGTCTCGCCCGCCGGCTTCGTCGCGGTGGGGAGCGGGACGGCGCTGCTCTTCATCGCCGATGCGCTGCACCCGTGGATGTTCGCCAAGCTCGCCGCGGTCACGCTGCTGGTGATCGTCCATGTGCAATATGCCTATGTGCTTACCCATCTGGCGGCAGAAGGCGCAAAGCAGCCGACGCTGCGGATCAGGCTGCTGGTCGGCGCGACCGCTGCCGCGGCGCTGGCGATCCTCGCCCTGGTGCTCGCCAAGCCTGCCATCGGCAGCGACTTCCTGCCCGCCTGGGCGACCGAGCCGGGGTTCATGAAAGCGGCGGGAGATCGGGCTCCGGTTCCTCCTCCATCGCCTCCTGGCGGTTGACGATCACGCCCACGCCATGCTCGAACACCAGCCGCCCGCCCTGCCAGCCCGCAATCCCGACCAGCACGAGGCCGCCTGCCGACAGCAGCAGACCCCAAGGGAGAATCGCGGCGGTGTCGTGCAGCAGGCGCCAGCCCCAGTTCGCGCCGATCACCGAAAGCAGCGCCATGGCCGCGACGGCATGGCTCCAGCTGGCCGGATTGCGGCGGATCCCCGGCCCGGCGAGCAGTTCGACCGTCCCCGCCACCGCCGAGAGCACGCCCATCCCGAAACCCCAGCCGCTGGTCCACAGACCGACGCGGCCGAAGAAGGGATCGGCGGTGAGCCACCAGAAGATGTCCGCGCCCAGCGTCGCCACGATCAGCGCGATCGGGAAGGTCACCAGCATCGCGTGGACCGGATGACCGGCGAGCGCGATCCGCGAGGAGACGCTGATGTCGTTTGCTTCGTCGAGAAGGGCCATGGGACCCTTACCCGCGCGGCGCGCGCAAGTTTCATCGACCCGCCGCGCCTCGCCCTGATGCTCGCCCCGCTCGCGGGGCTGGCGGGCTGCGGGGGCGAGCTTTCCGCCCTCGCCCCCGCCGGAGAGGCCGCCGCGCGGACGCTGACGCTGTGGCACATCATGCTGTGGAGCGCAGGCGCGATCCTCGCCGGGGTGATGGCGACCGCCCTTTACGCCTTCGCCACGCGCGAGCGCGAGCATGAGCGGCAGTTCTCCACCCGCCGGGTGCTGATCGGCTGGGGCCTCGTCTTCCCCTCCCTGACGCTTGCGGCGCTGATGGGCTTAGCCTTCCTCAGGGGCGAACAATTGCTGGCCCGGCCAGAAGACGAACGCGCGCTGATCCGCGTTCATGCCGAACAATGGGGGTGGCGCTTCGCCTATCCCGGCGGGGGGACAAGCGCGGGCGTACTGCATGTCCCCGCCGGCCGCGCTTTCACGGTGGAGATCACCAGCGGCGACGTGATCCATTCCTTCTGGGTGCCGCGGCTCGGGGGGAAGATGGATGCGGTGCCGGGCAAGGCCAACCGGCTGCGGCTCAACGCTGATATGCCGGGGGTCTACTGGGGCCAGTGCTCGGAGTATTGCGGGCCGGGCCATGCGCACATGCAGTTCGTGGTTCAGGCCCACGCGGCGGCGGAATACCCGGGGGCGCTGGCCGCCGCCCTTGCCGCCGCGCCGGAAGAGCAGCCTGCGGGGCTCCCGGTCCTCGATCAGCGCCCCGCCCCCGCGGAGCGCAAAGTTGCCGATTGGGCCGCGCGGCTGCTCGCCGCGGTGGGGCTGCAATGACCGGGGCGCCGGAGGCCGACCGCGCGCTGTCGCTCCATGCGGAGCTGCAGGCGATCTATGGGCCGCCTGCGGGGCGGTTCGGCTTTCTGGCCGCGACCAATCACACCGTGATCGGGGTGCGCTTCATGGGCACCGCCATCGCCTTCTTTCTGGTGGGCGGGTTGCTCGCGATGCTGATCCGCGCGCAGCTGTCAGGGCCCGCGACGCAGTTCCTCGATGCCGCCTCCTATGCGCAGGTCTTCACCATGCACGGCACAGTGATGATGTTCCTCTTTGCCATCCCGCTGATCGAGGGTTTCGCGCTCTACATGCTGCCCAAGCTGCTGGGTGCGCGCGACCTCGCCTTCCCGCGCCTGTCGGCCTTCGGATACTGGTGCTACCTGTTCGGCGGGCTGATCCTGACGGGCGCGCTGCTGGCGGGCGCGGCGCCCGATGCCGGGTGGTTCATGTACACGCCGCTGTCCTCCAAGCCCTTCTCGCCCGGGATCAACGCCGATGTCTGGCTGGTGGGCGTGACCGTGGTCGAGGTTTCGGCAGTGTGCGCAGCGGTCGAAATCCTCGTCACCGTCCTGAAGGTGCGCGCGCCGGGGATGAGCCTGATGCGCATGCCGCTGCTTGCCTGGTATCTGTGGGTGACGGCAGCGATGATGCTGGCGGGCTTTCCGCCGCTGATCCTCGGCTCGATCCTGCTCGAGGTGGAGCGCGCCTTCGGCCTTCCGTTCTTCGATCCGACCCGCGGCGGGGACCCGCTGCTGTGGCAGCACCTGTTCTGGCTGTTCGGCCATCCGGAAGTCTACATTATCTTCCTGCCCGCCGCCGGGATCGTCTCCACCGTCCTGCCGGTGTTCTGCCGCCGCGCTATGGTGGGGCACGACTGGATCATCGGAGCGCTGATCGCGCAGGCCATCCTCAGCTTCGGTCTGTGGGCGCACCACATGTTCACCACCGGCATTCCGCATCTCAGCCTTGCGTTCTTCTCGATAGCCAGCCTTTTGGTGGTGATACCCACAGCGGTGCAGATCTTCGCCTGGCTGGCGACGCTGCTGAAGGGGCGGCCCGAGCTGTCGCTGCCGATGCTGTGGGTGCTCGGCTTCTTCTTCGTCTTCGTCAGCGGCGGGCTGACGGGGGTGATGGTGGCGGTCGTCCCGTTCGACCGGCAGGTGCACGACACCCATTTCATCGTCGCCCATCTCCACTACGTGCTGGTCGGCGGCTTCGTGTTTCCGGTGATCGCGGGGCTTTACTACTGGACCCCGCAATTTACCGGCAGGCGTTCCGACCGGGGGCTCGGCAAGCTTGCCTTCTGGACGGTGTTCATCGGCTTCAACCTGACCTTTTTCGTGATGCACTGGACGGGGCTGATGGGCATGCCGCGCCGGGTCTACACCTATGCGGCGGGGCTGGGCTGGGACCTGCCCAACCTCGTTTCCTCCTTCGGCAGCTTCATACTGGCCTTTGGCTTCGCGCTGGTGCTGCTGGACATGGCGGTGCAGTGGCGCTTTGCCCCGCATACGGAGCGCAACCCATGGCGCTCCGGATCGCTCGAATGGGCGATGGCGACCCCGGTGACGAACTACAATTTCGCAAGCCTCCCGCGCGTCGAGGGGCGTGATCCGGTGGCAGGCGACGAAGACCTGCCGGCACGCCTTGCTGCAGGGGACGGCTATCTTGCCGGTGCCACGGCCCCCGGGCGGCGCGAGACGCTGGCGGTCGAAGCGGCAGACGGCGCGCCCGACCACCTCGTCCTGTTGCCGGGACCGACGCTCGTGCCGCTGGCGGCGGCGCTAGCGCTGACAGGGTTTGCGCTGTGCTTCCTGTTCGGGCTCTACTGGCCCGCCGCTGGGCTTGCTGCGCTGTTCCTGGCTGCCGTGCTGGTATGGATGTGGCAGAGCGGCCTCAGGGCAGACCCGCAGCCGATCGACATCGGGAGGGGCGAGCGTCTGCTCCCGCAGGCCGCTTCAGCCCAGCCGCCCGGATGGTGGTCGATGGTCTTCACGCTGGTGTTCGATGGAACCGTGCTCGCCTCGCTGCTGTTCGGCTACCTGTTCCTGATCGCGGTCGCCCCGGCCTGGGCACCGCCGCAGCTGATCGCGCCGGACTGGGGCATTGCGGCGCTGGTCGTGGCGGGGCTTGGGGTGATGTGGGCAGGGGCGGCAGGAACGGTGCGCGCCAACCGGCTCGAGAAGGCGGGGGAGCGCGGTATCGCTACGCTCGCCGCGGCCACCGGGGGCGCGCTTGCCGCCGGTGGCTTCGCGCTGATCCCGCTGACGCTCGGTCCGCCGCTGGCCGGGCATGCCTATGCCGCATGCCTTGCCGCCCTGGCGGTCTACGGCGCGCTTCATGCAGGGCTTTCGGCGATCGGCGCGCTGTTCGTCGCGGCGCGGTGCCGGGCGGGCTATGTCTCGGCGCTGCGCGCCAACGAGCCGCTGATCCTGCGCCTGTGGTGCGGCTATGTGGCGCTCGCCGGGGCGGCGCTGCTGGGCGCGGTGTTCCTGCCGGGGGCGCTTGCCGGATACTGAGATCGCGCTGAGGCTCCTTGTTGCTGCGCGATCCGCTGTTCGAACTCGGCCTGAAACCACCACGGACGGTGACGAAGCTGCAGTCGGTCAGTAGGAAATCGGCCGAGGCCTTGAACTGGGCGACGAACACTCGATCGTGCAGCGTGGGCTCGCTGCCGAGCGTGAAGCATTGCACTCCCGTATCGATCCATGCGCAGTCCTCTGGGACGAGCGTTGCGTAAGCATCACTCGAACATTCTCGCGTCCGGAAAGGGGTTCTGCTGGGTGAGCCATGACGACCAGACCAGTGCTTCGAGATTGGGCCACACGACCTCTGTCTCAGTCGTTGCATCGTTAGGGTCCGAAACATGCTCCGGACTGTGTTGCGCCTTCTCATCCGGGTCGCGCCGGCAAGGCGAAGGTCGGCAACTTTCCCCATTCACCGCGCAACGAACTCGCTGAAGCAACGCACCATAAAATGAAAATGAATTCATTTTCGTTTGACGGAGGCAGATCTCAGATGTAGGTGGAGCCCATGGCACCCAACACCTTTCCTGAACCCGACGCACTCACCAAGGGCGAGCGCACCCGGCGGCGCCTCATGGACGCCGCACTAACCCTTCTTGCGAGGGTCGGCTTTCACGACCTGAAGACCACCGAGGTTGCGCGCGAAGCCGGTGTCGCGGCCGGCGTCTTCTACACCTACTTCAAGGACAAGAACGAGATTGTCCTCGCGCTGTTCGACGAGATGCTGGACGCAAACACCGAGGCGTTGCTCGCTCAGACGCAGCAGGACACCGCGTTCCACACCCTCCTCGCGTCGAACCGGGCCTATATCCAGTTCTTCGTTGATGGTGGCGGCCTCAACCGGGCCATCGGACAGATCGTCGATACGCTGCCGGCGGCGCGGCAATCATGGCAGAAGGCGAACGCACGCTTCGCGACAAAGATCGCCGAGCGGATCATCCGTCAGCAATCGGGCGGTGCTCAAGCCGTCGATCCCTTCTTCGCGGCGATGGCCTTGCAGGCGATGCTGGATTCGATCCTGCTCCAGATCTTCGTATACCGCGATCCCGGCCTCGCCGAGTATGCGGCCGACCCTGACGGGCTCGCACGGCAGGTCTCGATCCTCTGGTATCGGGCGGAGTTCGGCTGCGATCCGGAGATCGCGGCATGACCGCGCGCCTTGAGGACATGCTCGACGAGCTCGAGATGGTCGTGGGCGAGCAGATCGGATGCTCCCCCTGGATCACCGTCACGCAGAAGGACATCGACGCCTTCGCCGAGGTCACCCGCGATCCCGATCCCATGCACGTCGATCCGCAGTGGTGCGCCGAACATGGGCCATTTCCGACCACGGTGGCGTTCGGCTTCCTGACCATGTCGCTGATCACCCACATGAGCCACACGGCACGCGAATGGCCAGCGGGGGTCTATGCGCTCAACCTCGGGTTCGACCGCCTGCGCTTCATCGCGCCCGTTCCCGTCGGCAGCCGGATCAGAGGCCGCTTCCGACTGGAGGATGCGAGCTTGCGCGAGGATGGCTCGATCCGGACGGTGACCGCCGTCGAGGTGGAAATCGAGGGGCACGACCGCCTGGCACTCGCCGGCAGCTGGCTTGGCGTGTTCTACCCGCCTGCCGCACAGGCCAAGTTGGTCGCGTGATGGACTCGCCGCCGCCCGCCTCGCGCCTGATCGACCGGGTGGTGCAAATTGCCGCGCAAGACCCGGCGCGAGAGCTGATCGTCGCCGGGAACGAGCGGCTCAGCTATCAAGATGTTGCCGATGCCGCGCGTGCTCTCGCATCGCGGCTCTTGCTGGCGGGGTTGCAGCCGGGTTCTCGGGTGGCCTACCTCGGCAGCCCCGGTTCGGGCTTCCTGATCAGCCAGCTCGCAACCCAGCTCGTTGGCGCTGCGTGGATGGGCCTGAACCCGCGTTACACAGCTGCCGAGCTGACCCCGCTGCTGACCGATGCAGAGCCCAGCATCATCTTCGTCGAGCACGCCGCCGGAGAGAATGCAGAGGCTGAAGTGCGGGCGGCGATGCGAGAGCTGAGTGAGCAGCCGCTCGTTCATGTCAGCGGACATTGGTCGGATCTCGGAGGTCTGTGCGCATCGGTGCCGCCAGCCGCTACCCTGCTCGATCCAGAGATTGCCCTGCTGGTCTATACCTCGGGCACCACGGGCGTCCCCAAAGGCGCATGCCTTTCCCATCGTGCGGTCATGGCAGCGGCCGCGCTCTATGCCGAGCGCTACGCCCACTCTGGCCTGCGCTCGCTGCTCAACCTGCCCATCAACCATGTCGGGGCGCTGATCGACCTGACGGCGGCAGCGATCGCCATGGGCGGCACGCTTGTCGCCATGCGCGAGTTCCAGCCCGCCGTTATCCCCGAGGTGCTGCGCGAGGAGCGGATCACGATCCTCGGCCAAGTGCCGACCATGCACCTCATGATCGAGGCGCAGGGAGGGTCATATGATTCCTCGCGCTATCCGGCGCTCCGGCATCTGGTGTGGTCGGGCGCCGCCATGCCGCGCAGCTTCATCGAGCGACACCATGGCCGGGGGATCGAACTTTCGACCTGCTACGGGCAAACCGAATGCACGGGTTCAGTGACCTTCACCGCGCCCGACGCCGGGGTTGATGAGCTCGCCGCGACCGTAGGCAAACCTGCCGCTGAGGGGCTTGTGCGGATCGTCGGGGCAGACGACCTTGACGCCCCGGCGGGCGAACCCGGCGAAGTGCAGATCCGCGGCGACTGCGTCATGAGCGGCTACCTGGGCAGACCGGAGCAGACCGCTGAGGCCTTGGCAGGCGGCTGGTTACGGACCGGCGACCTGGGAGTCTTGGACGAACGCGGAGCGCTTCGGCTCGTGGGAAGGCTCAAGGAGATGTTCAAATCCGGCGGCTACAACATCTACCCGCGCGAGATCGAAATCGCTCTTGAGGAGCATCCGGCGGTCTCCGCCGCAGCGGTGGTCGCCATGCCCGACCCGGTTTGGCAGGAAGTGGGCTGGGCGTTCGTTATCGCCGCCCCGCAAGCCAGCGAGGCCGACATCGCGGGCTTTGCGCGGACCAAGCTTGCGAACTTCAAGGTCCCCAAACGCTTCATCCTGAGCGTCGAACTTCCCCTGCTGCCGATCGGAAAGATCGACAAGCGCGCCCTTCAGGAGGCCGCACGCGCGGGCGCCTATGGCTAGGTCAGAGACAAAAATCGAATCCGAATTCAGTTTCACTGACTTAACGATCTCGCATGGTCGTGCCGCGGCCTTCGGCGTGGGATCGCTCGCGACGGTGATTTTCATCATCGCCCCGCAAATCCTGCTGCTGTTTTTCATGACCGATGTGCTTGGCATCCCGGCAGCGGCTGCCGGTCTGGGGATCGGCATGATGAAGACGTGCGAAGTCGTATCCGATGTCATGATCGGGACCTGGTCCGATCGTCAGGACCCGCGTGTCGCGGCGCGTCGAAGGCTGATGACGTTTGGAGCCGTGGCATTCCCCATCGGCTTCGCGCTGATTTTCGCGGCCCCCGAGGGAGCGGCATGGCCGGTATCGCTTGCCTGCATCTTGGTCGCCAGTCTGCTCGCGACGATCGCCTACACGACTTTCTCCGTGCCTTACATAACACTGGTCGGCGAACTGACTGACCGGGCCGAGCTGCGCCTGCGTCTGACCGCCTGGCGCATGGCCTTCGTCGCAGTTGGCGTGCTGGTGGCAGGTGCGGGAGCGCCGCTGCTGGTCGATCTCGCCGGAGGCGGGGTGACAGGATACCGGCTCATGGCGGCAAGCTTCGCCGCGCTCATGATGCTGGCGGCTTTCGGGGCCGTGGGCGCGGTGCCGCCTATGAACGCAACGCCGCCCATGACGGCAAGGGCCAGTCTTGCAGGCGTGCGCCGCGCGGTTCTGGCGGCCGAAGGCTACCGCGCGCTGTGGTTCAGCTACGTCTGCCAGATGGTCGGCATCAGCATCAACGCCGCCTTGCTGCCCTACGCCGTCCACCTGGCGTTCCGGGCCGACGCTTTGGCCGTGTCGATGATCTTCGCGATCATGACCATCGCAACGCTCGTCGCCATGCCGGTCGCGGTCGTTGCGGCGCGCCGACTGGGGACGGTCAGTGCCTATTCCGCGAGCCTGATCGTCTCCGGAGGCGGGCTCATCGTGATGGCGAGCGCGCAGCCTTTCCTGATCTGGCCCGCCCTTGCCGGTGCGGCAATCTTCGGGCTGGGGCAGGCAGGTGCCACTTCGCTGCCCTTTGCCCTGCTGCCCCAGGCATTCGAGGCAAGCGACCCCGACCTTGCCCGCGCCAATGCCGGAGCCCTGACCGGTCTCTGGATCGCGGGAGAGAAGCTTGGTCTCGCCATCGGCGCGGCTATCGCCGGCGTGTTGCTCGGCATCGTCGGCTATCACAGCGCGGCACCCGTTCAATCAGCCTCGACGATTGCCGGCATTCCTTGGCTGTTCGGCCCCCTGCCCGCAGTCTTCATTCTGCTGTCGGCGCTGCTGCTGCGCCCGCTGCTCCCCTCCACGCTCAACCTCAAGGTTTCAACATGACCGCCAACCTGCTGATCCTCGGAGCAGGCGGCATCGGTGCCGCCGCCGCCGCCTTCGCCGCTCAGAGCCCCTTCGTCGCCAGCCTGCACATTGCCGATCTTTCGCTTGCTGCGGCCCAGGCTGTCGCTGCGTCGGTCTGTTCCAATGCGAGAGCCTCGGCAATCGACGTTACGGACGCGGCGGCACTTGCCGCGCTGATGGGCAGCGTCGATGCGGTGATCAATTGCGTCGGACCCTATTACCGCTTCGGCCCGCCGGTGCTCGCCGCCGCGATCGCCGCGGGGGTCACCTACATCGACGTATGCGACGACTGGGACGCAACGCTCGCCATGCTTGATCAGCGCGAGGCGGCTGCCGTCCGCGGCGTCACCGCGATCATCGGCATGGGCGCGAGCCCGGGCACTGCGAACATCATCGCGGCCCATGTCGCGCGGCTCGTCACCGCACCGCATACGCTCATCACGGGCTGGTCGCTCGACGATGATCCCGGTGATCCCGGCGGCGCAGCAAACGAACACTGGCTGCACCAGGCGACCGGCCGGATTCGGGTGTGGCGCGGCGGCCGCTACGTTGACGAGGCACCGTTGCGTGATGTGCAGGTGGCTTTGCCCGGGTGGCCCGCGCGCCGTGCCTTGACCATCGGTCATCCCGAGGCGGTCACCCTGCCGCGCGTGTTTCCGGAGCTCGACACCTGCCTCAACGTGATGACTCTCCCGGGCGGGCTGGAGGACTTGCTGACGCGCGCCGTCGGACTCGTGAACACCAAAGGCATGTCGTTCCGCGAAGCAGGCATCGCCGCTTTCAGCGACTATGTACCCGGCGCAGGTCCCCGGCAGCCCGAGTATCCCGGCGTCTGGGCGCTCGCCGAGGGAAATGCGCAGCGTGCCGCGGCCTGGATACCCGATTACGGGCGGCTCACAGACATCCATACGGTCACCGCAGCACCCACGATTGCGGCGTTCAATCTGCTGATGACCGGAGCGCCAGTGCCGCGCGGCGTGGTGACCCCTGAGGAAGCCTTCGAGCCTTGCGCCTATTTCGCCGAGCTCGGCCGCCTCGCAGGGGTTGAAGGCGCATACATCCACACCGTAACCGAGGGTCCCGCCGATGCGCCCTGAAACCGTCGCCGCGGCTGCTGACCGGCTCGGCATCCCGCTGTCCCCCGACGAAGTGGCGTTGGCTTGCGAGACGTTGTCGGGGCTTACGCAAGCAGAGCCGCCGCGCGCATCGGAAATCCCCTGTGCTGCCGCAGTGAGCGATGCGCTTGGAGCAGTGGTCTGCAGCGTGCCTGAACGTGACAGGTACGCCGGGCCGCTCGCAGGCAAGCGCCTTGCCGTGAAGGACAATATCGCGGTTGCCGGTGTGCCGACCGCTATCGGATCGGGGCTGGCGGGCTTCGTCGGCAATCGTGACGCGACCATCGTTGCCCGTGCCACCGCTGCGGGTGCGATCCTCACCGCAAAGGCGCAATGCGAGGCATTCCTCCTCGGCGCCAACAGCTTCTCCTCGCAGCCAGGCCCGGTGCGCAACCCGCATGATCCGCGTCGTTCGGCAGGCGGATCGTCATCGGGTAGCGCGGCGCTGCTTGCGGCAGGCGAATGCGACCTCGCGCTTGGCACGGACAGTGCGGGGTCGATCCGCATTCCTGCCGCATATTGCGGCGTCGTCGGCCTGAAGCCCTCACGCGGCTGCGTGCCCTACTCCGGGATTGCGCCGCTTGCCCCATGGCTCGAATGCGCAGGACCGATGGCGCGGAGCGTCGCCGAGGCGGCCGCGCTGCACGCCGTCATCGCAGGACAGGACGGCATCGATCCGCGACAGGCATGGGTGAGCGCCCCCTTGGCGATCACGGCCCCCTCCAGCGTAGAGCACCTGCGGATCGGCGTGCTGACGGACGCCATGAGGCAGTGCGACGAGGCGGTGCGCAGTGTTCTGGAGACAGTGCTGCACACGGTTGGAGCGCAGATCAGTCGGCACGAGTGGCCGCATTGGCAAGCCGCACTGAGTCATCAGACCGCAATCTATCTCGCCAGCGAGGCCGCCACCGCGCGCGGAAGCGAGAGCATGCTTGCGATCAGCGACCCGCCCGGCTGGGCCGCCTGGAACGCCGCCCTCGCCGCAATGGACCTGCCCCGCCTCAAGCAGTTCACGCTGGTCGCGGGCACGGCCCTGCTCACCGAAGATCCGGCGGTCATCGCCCGCGGCATGGCTGCCGCCACTTCGCTCGCGCAAAGCATCGACGCGCTGCTTGCGGATGTCGATGTGCTGGCGCTGCCGACCACACGAACCGTCGCGCCCCTCATCCCGGACGAACCGACACCCGAAGACGTGTTCGGCGACACGGTCCTGACTGCGCCCTTCAATCTGACCGGCCACCCCGCACTGTCGCTGCCGGCCGGGCAGCACGAGGGCATGCCGATCGGCCTGCAGCTCGTCGCACACCGCGGGGGCGACGCCCATCTCCTCGCCTGTGCAGCCCTGATCGAGCGGGCAATCGCCCGGAATGACCCTACCTTGGAGCCTCACGCATGACCTCTGACGTCCGTATCACACCCATCGACCTTGCCGCGGCTGCGCCCCAGGCGCGCGACATCCTCGATCAGGTTCGTGCCGCCTTCGGAATGCTGCCCAACGTGCACCGCGTGCTCGCGCATAGCCCGGTTGCGCTGCAAGGCTATGCTGCGCTCGCCGCGGGCTTGGAAGGCGGAGTTCTGTCGGCCAGATTGAAAGAGCAGGTTGCTCTCATGGCGGCCGCGACGAACGGTTGCGCCTATTGCCTCGCCGCACACCGGGTCACCGGGCGCCTGTCCGGCCTGTCTCCGGAAGAGATCGCCCGCGCCGAAACCGGCCAAGCCAGCGACGCTTTCGAGGCGGCTGCACTCGCCTTCGGCAGCGCGGTGCTCCGCAGCTTCGGCGGCATTGATGACGAGGCTTTCGATGCCGCGCGCAGTGCCGGCCTCTCTGAAGAGCACATGATCGAGATCGTCGCGCATCTGGTCGCAAACATCTTCACCAACACCGTCAATCGCCTCGCGCGGACGCCGATCGACTTTGGCCGGATCGCGGCAGCCTGACGGACAAAGACAATCAAGGGGAGGAAGAAATGAGGCGCATTTTGATCGGCGGCAGCACGCTCGCCATGGCTCTGACGGCGACGCCCGCGACGGCACAGACCCAGTCTGGCGAGCCGGAGGAAGAAAACAACACCATCGTCGTCACCGCACAACGGCGAGAACAGAGCCTGCGCGAGGTGCCGATCGCCGTGTCGGTGTTTGGCGGAGAGTTTCTGGAGAAGAGCCGCACCGCGACCGTCACCGATCTCGTTGCCTTCACCCCCGGCGTCAGCGGCACCTCGGTAGCACAGACAACACCCCGCATCGCGGTGCGCGGCATCTCTACCGAAGACTTTGGCGTAGGCTCCGATCCGGCGCTGGGGATCTATATCGATGACGTTTACCTCGGGCGCGGGGTGAGCTCGGTCTCCGACCTTTTCGATGTGCGTCAGGTCGAGATCGTCAAGGGGCCGCAAGGGACGCTGTTCGGACGCAACACCACAGCGGGGGCCGTCAGCATCACCACCGCCGAGCCGACGAACGAATTCGCGGCATCGGGCGAGCTGTCCTATGGGCGCTTCGACGAGATCGTCGGCCGTGCCGTCCTCAACCTCCCGATCGCCGAGGACTGGGCGCTGCGCATCGCCGGATCGAGCCGCAGCCGCGACGGCTTCGTCAGGAACACCGAAGGAGGGCGGATCGGCGCCATCGATTCGCAGGCGATGCGCGCCTCACTCGGCTATGACGGAGCTGCGACGACGGTGCTGGCAAGCTTCGAGTATCGCAACACCCGCAACCAGCCCCGGCCTTACATCAACCCGGTGCTGGTCGGGACAGACCCGTTCGGAAGCGTGACTTCCAACCTGATCGAGGGTCGGCCCGACGCGCCGCGCGACGACATCGACAGTTATCGCGCCACTCTGCGCGTCGAGCACGAGTTCCCCGGCGGAGTCACGCTCACCTCGATCACCGCCTACAACGGGTTCGAAAACTCCTACTTCGAGGACACCGACGCCTCGCCGCTGAGCCTGCTCGAATTCGGCACGGATGGCTCACAGGACAGCTACAGCCAGGAATTGCGCCTCACCGGCGAGACTGGCCGGCTCGATTGGTCTTTCGGTGCGATAGCAGCGCGCGACATCGCCCGGTCGAACCAGTTCGCGCGGTTCTCGGAGGAGGACTTCTGCGCCATCATCTTCGCCGCCGATTGCACAACGGCAGTCGGTGCGGCGGGCGAAGTGGCAGTGATCGAACGCTCCGATGCTACGTCTCGCAACACCAGCTACGGCGTGTTCGGGGACTTCACCTTCAAGGCGACCGACCGCCTCGACCTGATCGCGGGACTGCGGTTCAGCAGGGATCGGAAGAACTTCGCTGTGCGCCTGCCGCGCAACGCCAATCAGCTCGGGCCGCTGATCATCGTTCCACCGAGCGACGCTGCGCTCGCCGCGTTCGGCGCGCTCGCGCCCGACGGGACCTTGCGCCAGACATATCGGGACAGCGGCTGGCAGCCGCGCTTCGCGGTCAACTACGACATCACCGATACCGTGTCCGCCTATGCCTCGGTCACCCGCGGCTACAAGGCGGGGGGCTTCAACCAGTTGAACCCCGGCCCTGCGTTCCGGCCCGAGGGGGTGTGGAGCTACGAGATCGGTGTCAAAGGCGACATACCGCAGCACCGCCTCTCCTTTGACATCGCAGCCTATCGCTTCGACTATTCCAACCTGCAGGCGCTGGTCGATTTCGCCGGGAGCCTGGTCACGCGGAATGCCGGCACCGCCACCGGGAAAGGCATCGAAGGCAGCATGACCTTGCGCCCGGCAAACGGCGTGTCCGTAAGCGCCGGCGCGGCGTGGCAGGACATCAGCTATGGGCAGTTCATCGCAGGGCCGGGGCAGGATTTCACCGGCAACCGCCTTGTCCGCTCGCCCGAGTTCACCGCCAACCTCATCGCGGACGTCGATACGCCGGTGTCCGGGACGCTGCGCCTGCTTGCCCGCGGCGAGTTCAGCTACCAGTCGAGCCAGTTCTTCCGTCCCTCGAACGATCCCTTCACGCGCCAGCCGGGCTACGCGCTCGTAAATGCGAGCCTCGGCCTCGGCATCGGCGAACGCCTGTCGGTCCGCGCTTTCGCGTCAAACCTGCTTGGCGAGCGCTATTTGGTCGATGCCGCCATCACCGTGCCCGATCTCCTGCTCTACACCCAGCGCGGTGAACCAAAATCCTTCGGAGTGCAGACCCTTCTGCGGTTCTGACCCGTCTGCTGCGCTCAACAAATGCTCGCCAAACGATTGGCGGTCCATTGATACATGCGGCCAATCAGAGCGACATCGAGTTCCTGCTACCTACGTCAACATGTTGCATCGCTGTTGCATGGAGTCGCGGAGACAGCACGGAAATCGATGGAATTCCCCAGAATTGCGCGGAACGCGACAGAACACTCCCGCCAGGGTGTGTCGCACGCGTAACATACGGGGCGGAGCGACCGGACGGCGAAAGCGTTCAAAGCGTCGTTGGAAGAGCATGCCAACCCGAAGCTGGGCGCATTGAAAGTGAACGCGATCGGCAGTGCACGTAGTGATCTTCGCGAACCCGTTCTGCGTCAGCCTTGAAATCGTTATCCACTCGACGCCTCCTCACATGTAACGCAAAAGACAGAAGCGCAGTGGAAGACGGGACCTATGTCCTTGGCGCAGGCGGCTAGCTAGATCGCGGCGGCGCGCTACTTGAGCGTTTCCATCACTGGATCGACGGCAAGCCGGGTTTGGCGGCAGCAAAACGGCTGAAAGTTTCGCGCAGCCTGTCGGCAGGCATATTGCGCATCCCATCTTCAGTGCGGGCGGGGATCAAGTCGGCACCGTCCTTGCCGGTGATCTCGGTCTTGCTGCGATCAATGTACTTGGCGGGGCCATGCGCCTTAAGCAGTATCTCCATGAGCTTGTTGCTGCTCTCGATCGACCGCTTGCGCGCGGCGGCGTCAGGTGCGTTAACCGCTTCTTTCTCTGCCCTCGTCCCATGCAGCGGCGAATATAGGATCCGCGTCGCGCCAGTCGTAGAGCTTGCGCCTGCCAACACCAGCTGCACACGCCGCCTCGGACACGTTGCAGGTATTGCGGAACACGGAGAGAAAGGTCTCGCGCGCGCGATCTGTGCGGTTTGTGCGCAAGGCGCGAAGAGACTTAGGCTGAGGCTTAGACTTCGACACGCGCTCTCACCCCTTGTCGCTGCGCCCCATACCCCGCGCGACGTGCAGCAGCAATCGCACTCGGGTCGAGGAGATACCTCCGAAAAAAGGCTTCCTGCTTGGGCATCAAGGCGAGAGTTTCGCTCAAATCGCCACACCGGGACGCTCCGTTCGGTGGAGGATGCGTGGAGAGGCGAAAGCCTGCTTCGATCCCTGGTATCAGAACCGGGCAATCAGGCTGATCCGTGCGATGCTGCGGGTGAAGCCTGTCGACGTGGCTGCGCTTGAGGAGCTGTAGTCATAGGCCGCTTCGAGATCGACGCGGGCCGAGAGCTGGTGGCGCAGATAGGCCGCGCCGCTGATGATAAATCGCTCGGCACTGCCCACATCGCGCTCCGCCCCGGCGCTGGCCCTCAGCCCATACCAGGTGCGGCGCCCAAGCTGCCCGTCCAGCCGCAGCGTCGCTTCCAGTGCGTGATATTCCCCCGGGCTGAAATAGCCGGGTTGATTGACGAGGCGGAAGCTTGTGCCGGTGTAGCGCGCACCGACGTAGAGACGCGGGGCCAGCGCGAGGCGCTGTTCAAATTCGGCCTGCCACCAGCTCTGGCGGTTGCCATCGGAGTAATCGGCAATCGCGGTGCGCACCGTCATCCGGCTGCGCTCGGTCGGCAGGAAATCGGCCGAGAGCTTGGCCTGATCCACCACCAGACGGTTCCGTAGCGTCGGCTCACTGTCGAAGGTGAAGCGCTGCACCCCGGCATCGATCCGCCAGCGATCATCGGGGAAAAGCGTGACATAGGCATCGTAGGTCAAAAAATCGCTGGTGCCACCCGGCCCAGGTGCATCGATGGTATCGACCCCGATGGTGGCGTTGAGGTCGATCGCATCGCTAACCCGCCAGCCCACGGCAGCCCCGATGCGGGTGACGGTGAAGACGTCGCCCGGCGCGTCCGAGGGATCGAAGGCGGCATATTGCAGGCGCGGGCCGATCCGGCCCCGACCGTCGGCGAGGCGATAGTCGCCGCCGAGGTTCACCTGTTCGATATCGAGTCCGTCCGACTGGTCGAAGCGGCGAGCGTCCATGCGAAACTCGTGGCGATTGTCGCGCGCCAGCCGGCCGAGCAGCCAGCGGGCGCGCTCGTCATCGGGCGCGGCGGCGAGGCGGCTGCGCAGGGTCTGTGCCGCGCGGTCCGGGCGGCCCAGCCATTGCTGCGCCTCGGCGGTGATGGTGGTCGCTTCGACCGGGTCGGAAGGCAGGACGGGAAGCCGCGCCAGCGTCGTCAGCGCGGCGCGTTGCCGCCCGCGCCAGCTCTGCACCCGGGCAAGGCCGAGCAGCGCGCGCTCGTCCGCCGGGTCTATTGCCAGCAGCGCCCGGTAGGCCGCCTCGGCTTCGGCCTGGCGATTGTCCCACGAGAGCGCCTGCGCGCGCAGCAGCGCCGCCTCCCGGTCGGCGGGATCGAGCGCCAGCGCCGCATCAAGCGCCGCAACCGCCGGGGCGTAGTCCCCCCGCCGTGCCAGCGCCCGCCCGAGGCCGGTCTGCGCCTTCCGCATCAGATCGGCCCGCCCGCTGGATATGACCGCGCGATATTCCACGACAGCCGCATCGAGTTCACCTGCCCAGGTCAGCTGATCCGCGAGTTCCAGCCGCCAGTCGGGCCGCTCCTCACTCGCCAGCCGCAAGGCCTCGCGATAGGGAGCGATGGCCTCGGCAGAGCGCCCGCCATCTGCGGCGCGGCGAGCTTGGGCGAGAGGCGCATCGGAAGCCTCCTGCGCTAGCGCCGGGGCGGCAGGCAGGGCAGCGGCAAGAGCGGTGCCCATCAGCAGGCGGGTCAGGGACTTAGCGGGCATGAAGCAGATCCTTGGCAAAGAGGGCACTGACAGCAGGCGCGGCGCGCAGGCCGACGACGCAGGCGAGGATCCACAGCGACCAGAAGCCGGCGAAGACCTGCTCGGCGTGAATGAAGAACCCCGCCCAGGTGACGAGTGTGATGCAGAAGAAAATCTCGAACTTGAGATAGGCCGGGTCCTTGATCCGGCTCTTGGAGCGCGGCGCCTTGGGAGCGCCTGCGGTGCCGGTCGAAGCGGTTTTGGGAGTGCGCACGAATTCGGCATGAAGCGGCCCCAGCATCCCCTCCAGGAAGGCGCAGAAGTGGTGCGGCATCATGCCGGTGTTGAGGATCATGTAGGGCACCACGCGCGCCATTCGCAGCAGCCGCGCCCGCCAGCCGTTGCGGCCTTGCAGCGCATAGGTCGGGCGCGCCTCGTTCGCGGCGATCATCCCGGCCAGCACGGCAAAGAACAGCGGCGGGAAGACGTAGGCCGCCACCGCCAGCTCCATCCCCAGCGTCCCGAGCCACATGCCCGTCGCGATCAGGAATGGCAGCACCATGACCCACACGGTCCACAGGAACCACTGCCATGAAATCCCCGCAAAATAGGCAAGGTAAAGCCGCCGGGCAAAAGGTGTGGGATACCGGGTCAACAGGGTCGGCATGTGCAGCCGCTGAAGCTGCGCCCAGCCTTGCGTCCAGCGCTTCTGCTGCGAACGGTAGGCGGCGATTGTCGACGGCAGTTCGGCCGGGGCGACGATGGTGCCCACGAAGCGCGTGCGATAACCTGCGAACAGGGCGCGAATGGAAAGCTCGCAGTCCTCCACCAGGCTCGCCGCACGCCAGCCGCCCGCCGCCTCGATCGCCTCGCGCCGCCACACCCCGGCGGTGCCGGTGAAGTTGACGAAGCCGATCACGTCGCTGCGCCAGGTCTTCTGCAAGGTGTGGTGATCGTCCACCCACAGCGCCTGCGCGCAGGTGAGGAAGCTCTCGCGGTCGTTGAGGTGCCCCCACTGCGCCTGCACCACGGCAAGATCGGCGATGGGGCGCCCGGCGAGGTCGTAGAAATGCGGGATCGCGCGGGTCAGGAAATCGCGCGGCGGGACGAAGTCGGCATCAAAGATCGCGAAAAATTCGGCATCGGTCTGATGACGCCCCGCCTCGAGCGCGCCGGCCTTGTAGCCCTGCCGGTCGGTGCGGTGAAGCCAGCGGCAGTCCACCCCGGTGCGCGCGCCGATCTCCTCGCAGAATTGGCGAACCCGCTGCCTCGTCTGGGGATCGGTCGAATCGTCGAGCACCTGCACCTCCAGTGCGCCGCGTGGCCACTCCAGCGCGCAAGCCGCAGCGATCACCCGCTCGGCCACGGCGTCCTCGTTAAACATCGGAAGTTGCACGCAAACCTTGGGCGTGCGGGGAGGCAGGTTGCCTGGGCGCGGCGGACGGGCGGCCACGCGGAAATAGTCGAACCGCTCGATCAGGCCGAAAAACAGAAACGAGAGGATCGCCAGGAACGGCGCGTGCAGCACCGCAACCAGCAGCCAGGCGCGCCAGTCGGCAGGGCGCTGACCGGGCTCCGTCTGTAGGGTGACGAGCGCGAAGGCGAGCGCCCACACGGCCATCGCCAACAGGATCGCGAGGTCGGCGCGCTTCATGGCCGGCCACCGACGCGATGGTGCCAGTCCGGCAAGGCGCAGGGCATGGGGGGTTGTCGTGTCATGCACGGGCTTCTCCTGGACATGAGGGGAGGCCCGTCGCCGACCCGCGACGGGGAGGTTGCGCCAACCGGACGGGTCGTTCCGGCTGGCATGAAAAGAACGGTTCAGCCGCTGCGCCTATTCCGCGATCGGGAAGAAATGTTTCACGTGAAACACGCGCTTGGAGGCGTTGCTGCGAGGGGTCTGGAGGGGGTCTGGGAGGGGTCGAGGGGGTGGCTGGAGCGATCTGGCACGCAGCAAGACCCCGGCGGCTGCGACCCCTGCGCGCAGGCCGCCGTCATGCCGCGACCGGCGTGGGCACCGCCAATGCGCCCGCCAATCTCCCGGCGATGTCCCGCCCGGCACCGCGCAGTGCCGCGCCCAGATCATGGAGCGGGCGCACGCCGCTGAAGCGGTGGCGATGCTCCCCCCGCCGCGCCGCCCGCGCGCGCGCGCGCTGCTGGCGCTGCACCAGATCGACCCGGGCGGCGAGGCCGGCGGCATTGACGTTCTGGATTTCGAGCCCGGGATAGGCATTGCACTCCAGCACCTGAACGCCTCTTGTGGCATCGATCACGAGATCGACCCCGACATAGCCCAGCCCCAGCGCGGCCGAGCACCGCCGCGCGGCTTCCACCGTCTCGCGCCAGAACGGCAATTGTGTCCCGATCAGCGGCGCACCGGTCGAGGGGTGGTCCCACACCTCGTCTTGCCCCAGAACGCTGCGAAAGATCCTGCCGTCGCGGAAATCGATCGCTGCGCCCACCGCGCCCTGATGCAGGTTGGCCCTGCCTGCGCTTTCCATCGTCGGCAACCGGGTCATCGCCATCAGCGGCACATCGCCCAGACAGATGATGCGGATATCGGGCAGGCCGAAGGGCACCATCCGCGCAAGATCGGGATGGGTGCGGATCAGCGGCTCGATCAGCGCGGCGTCCGAGTTGCCGCCTTCCAGCGACAGCTCGCCCGCAAGGATGCGCGTCACATGCGCGCGCAGCGCCCTTTCGGTCAGCACCGCGCCGTCCAGCTTGCGCCAGCCGCCGTCACAGCGGCCATCGACAAGGATCACCCCTTCCCCGCGCCGGCCGCGGTTGGGCTTGATCGCGAAGGCATCGGGCAAGCTGGCGAAGTCGAACCGTGCCGCCTCCGTCTCGTCCGCGATCAGCGCGAGGGTCGGCGGGACCGGCACCCCGGCAAAGGCCAGACGCTCCTTGGTTTCATACTTCTGGTTTACCGCCTTGATGGCCTGGCGCGGGTTGAGCCGAGCGATCAAGGCATTGCGGCGGTTCATTCCGAGAACGGTCATGTCATGCTCCATGTTTGGCGGCGCGGAAGCGCGAAAGTTCGGACAGGCGCAGGCCCTGGTAGCGGCCCAGCACGATCATTGCGGCGATGCTCGCCAGCGGCATTGCCAGCGGATGTTCGGCGGCGAGCCACACCACCGCGGGTGCGGCAACCAGCCCCTGGATCGCCAGCGCGACGGAAAGCGTGGTCGCGGTCATGCGCACCGCCTTGGTCGGACCATCGGCCTCGAAGGCGTTCCACCACCGCTCCACGATCAGCGCGGTGACCACCACGGGGAAGGCGCTGACGAGCGCCGGCTGGCGGAATTCCATCGCCATCGCCCCCAAGGCCGAGACGACGATGGCGATCAGCGTGCCGAGAAAGCCGACGCGCGACAGGTTCAGCGCCTTCAGGAACGGCACGGCCAGCATCCCGATCAGGATCGCGGTGGTCGAAATCACCGGGCCGGCGATGGGGCCGGATTGCAGATAGGCCAGCGCCAGCAGCATCGGGGTGAACAGGCCGAAGGTCTTCCACCCCAGCACGCTGCGCACGAACACCACCACGCTGGCGCCCATCGGCATGACCAGCAGCAGGTGAATGTCCGGCAGGTTCCACGGCCGCGAGGGATCGCCGAACATCGCGATCACCGCGCTGGTGACGATATTGTCGGAGCGGTCGAACAGCGCCCAGACAATCGCCCCGAAGGTCGCGGCGACGGCGGCGGCCAGGGCATAGCCGGTGCGCAGCAGGGCGATGTCGCCCGGCAGATGAAGATCGTCAGAACGCATGGGAGACCTCCACCTCGAAGCGGTAGCCGGACCGGTCGAAGGACGGATCGGTGGAGTTGCGGAGGATGTAGCGCGCCTCGCCTGCGATCCGCCATGGGCCGGGGCTCCAGATCAGGGTCAGTTCGGGCCAGAACAGATCGTCCTGCCGCACCCCGCCGCCTGCAACCGGGCGTCCGCCGAAATCGAGCCGCTGGTAGCTGAGCTCGCCGCGCAGGCGCAGGTCCTGTGCGACCGGGCGCTGGTAGCTCGCCTCGGCGAGCCAGCGGCTGAGGTTGCGGCGCGCTTCGGGCGAATTGATTGCGTCATAGCGCCCGCGCAGGAAGGCATAGTGATTGGGCCCGAAGCGGTAGCGATACTCGCCGTCGATGCGGATGCCGTCCCCGCGCGAACCGGTCGCATCGTCGTAGCTGCGCTCCCGCCAGCTGGCGGCCAGCGCCACGCGGTTGGCCGCGTCGAGGCTGTGGGTGATCTCCCCGCCGAACTCCCATTCGTCGGTCGAGGTGAATTCGGCGGCGAGGATATTGTCGCTGCGCTCGCCGAAAGCGGCAAGGCGGGTGGCCTGCGACAGGTCCCAGGCAATGCCGATCCGCGCGGTGTTCTGCCAGCGGTCGGTGCGGCCTGCGTCCTCGAATTCGAGCCGGGTGGTGGCATTGCGCAGGGTCACGGTCACATCCTCGCGGGTCAACACCAGCGAGGGGGTGATGACCGCGGCAATCGCGTTCCCGTCGATCACCTCGTCCTCGCCCGGCGCCGTTGAGCGGGCGGTGATCCCGCGCGCGGTCAGGCGCAGGCCGGGGTCGATCCGCCAGTCCGAAGCCGGCGCGGTGGCGGCGGTTTCGTCGGTCTCATCGTCGATGCCGCTGCCCTGCTCGGCAGCGTCAGGTTCAGCCGTCTCGGCGGCCTCGGCGAGGGCAGCGGTGGCAAAGCAGGCCACGGGTACCGCCAGCACGAAGGCTTGCAGCATTCTGTGGGCCAAGGGGTTGCAAGAGATCACGAAAGGCTCCTGTTGCATGCCGGCAGCGTGCCGGTTCGCAGCAGGAAACGGGGCGGCTCACAGGCTTATTCCCTTGCGATCACGATAAAATTTTTTTGCCGTTCTGCGGGAATAACCGGAGCCCTCCGCCCGTTTGCACAGGTCAACCCTGCACCAGGAGTAAGGCCATGTGCCCGCCATATTCCCCCGATTGCTTTCGCGATTTCTCCGTCGATGCCGCCCGCGACATCTCGCCAGCGGCAGGGCGAAAGTGGCGGCTGCGGAGGCTGGCTCTCGCCGGGCTGGGCGTCCTCGACATCTGGCTGCTGGTGCAGCTGATGCAAGCCATCGATGCGATGCTGGCGCAGGACAATGCGCCGCTCATCTCCGCCCTTGCCGCAGCCGGATGCGCGTTGGAAACGGGCGCGGCGCTGCTGCTCACCTGGTTGCTGATCGAGGAAGGCACCGGCGAGCCAACCGTTTTTTCGCAATCGCAGGCACAAAACCTAAACCAGGTGATTGTAAGGAAGTTCACGTGATATCGTCCCTTCCTGAAGGTTTGAAGATGAAGACAAGTGCAGTGATGCGCAGGATGTGTGGTGCGGCCATGTTCGGAGCAGCGCTGACCGGGGCCTCGGGCGCTCAGGCGCAGGGTCAGGGGACATCGCAAGGCACGGCTCTTCCGCGGCTCGAAGTGCAATGGGAAGGCATCGACATTCGCCTGACCGGCGGTGCCGCAGCGCAGGGCGCGATCTTCAACGATGATGACCCGGCGACCGATTCCCCCGATGCCAAGGTCGATCTATTCGCGCGGCTCAATGCCCAGTGGACCTCGCCCGGCGGGATCATCATCGGCGTCAACGCCGAACAGAACAGCCGCCGGCGCGCCTCCGAAGTACTCGAAGCGGGCGAAATCTACGGGTTCGTCGCCAGCGATTACGGGCGGGTCGAAGTCGGCTTGCAGGACGGCCCGGCCGACACGCTCGCCTTTGCCGCGCCGCTCGTGGCGCTGGGGCAGGTGCGCGGCGAGTTCTCGCGCTACGCCGGCACGCAGGCCCTGCTGCGCGCGCTCGACACGCAGGACGCCTTCAAGGTGATCTACCTCTCGCCCCCCGTGGGCGGCCTGCGCGGCGGCGTGTCCTATTCGCCCAAGGTGCGTCGCAACCCCGCTGCGGTCGACTCGCGTGAACGGATCGAGGTCAACGATGCCTTCGAGTTCGGGCTCCAGTACCAGCAGCCGGTGGGCGACTGGATCCTCGGCGCCAGCGGGGGCTATGCCACGGGGCAGGCCGATCCGATCACCACCCGCGCAGATCTCAACAGCTGGAGCGTGGGCGCCGAAGCGCGGCGCGGCCCGCTCAGGATTGGGGCGGCTTACGTCGATCGCGGCGATTCCAACCGGCTCGACCGCGGGTTCGACCAGTGGGAGGTGAACGGCGGGATCGGCTGGGTGACGCCCGAGTGGGGCGTGGCGGGCAGTGTCGCTTACACCAAGGCTTCCGATCGGGAGAACCGCCTGATCGGGTCGGCGGCTTCTACCAGCTGCACCCCAATATCCAGATCCGCGCCGACGTCGTCTCGTTCCGCGAGGAGCGGTTCCTGATTGCGACCGACAGCGGCATCGCCAGCGTGGTCGAGGTGCTGTTCACGATCTGACGCGGCGTTCAGCGCGGCACGCAAAAAGCCCGGGCGGTCATGCGACCGTCCGGGCTTTTTGGTATGCGTCTGGTGCTGCTATTTCTTGCCGAGTTCCGTCAGCTCGTCGGCCCCGGTTACCGGATCGCTGTCGATCATCGCATCGACCGCAGCGACCACCGCGGGTGCGGCATCGCCCCCGGCGAGCTTCATCTCCCCCGCCGGAGCCGCGCGCCGCCCAAAGGCTTCGATCTGCCAGCCGGCGCCGTTCCCGCCCGCACAGGCGAGCGCGTCGCTGGTCGTCCCGCCCCTGCCTTCGATCATGAACTGGCGGCACAGCTGGCCATCGGCGTTGCGGAAAGTGAGCACCACCTCGCCCTCGCCAAGCGCGGCCAGATCGACCCGCTGGCCGCTCGGCGCGCTGTCGAGCATGGCGTCGAGATCGGCGCTGGCGAGCACCAGGCTTCCGCCTGCGGGCACATCCGCCCCGCCACGAAGCAGCGGACTGCCGAGCACGACCCCCAGCGCAAGGCTCGCGGCGATGGCGCCGAACTGCGGCCAGCGCCAGCTGCCGCGGCCGGTGTCGTTGGCGGGAACCGGCAGCGCCGACGGCTTGGCGGCACGCGCGGCAGCGAGATCGACCACCTCGGCCGCGCGCGGGGCCGCCGCTGCGATCAGGCGCTCGGGCACCAGGGCTTCGAGCACCGGCGCGAAGGCACCGCGCACCAGCGGTGCGAATTCGTCGCCCGCCGCCAGCGCCTCGGCGCGCTGCGCCAGCGCGGGATCGGCATTGATCGCCGCCTCGATGGCATCGATCAGGGCCTCGTCGGCAAGGCTGCCGTCCATGAAGGCGGCGAGCTGCGCGTCGGTGAACTGCGGGCTCATTGCACCGCTCCCGTTGCGGTCATGCGTGTCGCCAAAGCGGCCTTGGCGCGGGAAAGCCGGCTCATCACCGTTCCGATCGGCAAGCCGAGCAGGTCCGCCGCCTCGCGGTAACTGAGCTCCTCGAGCATCACCAGCGCAACCACGTCGCGCTGCTCGGCAGGCAGGCTGTCCACCGCCGCGCGCACCATCCGCGCCTCGGCGCTCGCCTCGACCACGGCCAAGCCGTCATCGCCGGCCAGATCGAGCATCTCGCCGATGTCGTCGTGCCCCATCCGGTTGTGCGCCCGCCGCCGGTCATCGACCCAGTGATTGCGGGCGATGCGGAACACCCAGGAGTCAAGCCGGGTGCCGGGCTGATATTGTTCGAGATTGACCATCGCTTTCTCCAGCGCCGCCTGCACGACATCGTCGGCATCGGCTATCGAACCCGTCAGCACCCGGGCGAAACGGCGCAAGCGCGGGATCAGAGCGATCAGCGCCTTTCTTGTCGCATCGTCCGGGGTCATCGGGCGGTTCATGGGCTCAACGGTTCAGCGAGTGGCAATATTCCGCCCATAGACAGGACAGTGGAATAAAAGAACAGTCAGATTCGTATCTTCCGAGGTAAAGGAACGAAATCTGTCCTGACGCTTTTTCGGCGCCGGGCATTGGGGGCATTCGATGCAGCTGCGGATCATCATCGCGTTTTTGCTGATGTCTGGCCTTGTGCTCGGCCCATCCGTGGGGCTGCTGACCGAGCCGCTCGCCGCGCAGGACGCGGGCGATGATGATGATGATGACGACGACAACGACAGCGCAGATGACGACGGCGACGTCGCGGACCCCGACGATCAGGATCCCGGTGCCGGTGATGTCGGCGGCGATGATCCGGGCAGCGATGACGTCGGAGGAGACGACACGGGCGGCGATGACATAGGCGGCGATGATCCGGGCGGCGATGACGCGGGCGGAGACGACACGGGCGGTGATGACGACACCGGTGGAGCCGAGGCGGGCGACGATGACGGCGCAGCCGGCGGCGATGACGACGATGACGGCGCGACTGGCGGCAGCGATGACGACGATGACGGCGCGACCGGCGGCAGCGATGACGATGATGACGGCGCGACCGGCGGCGATGACGACGATGACGGCGCGACCGGCGGCGACGACGACGATGACGGTGCGACCGGCGGCAGCGATGACGATGATGACGGCGCGACGGGCGGCGACGACGACGATGACGGTGCAACAGGCGGAGACGACGATGACGGCGGCAACGACGACATCACCGACGATCGCGGCGACACCGACGATGGCACCGACGACCTCGACGATGATCCCGGCCAATGGCTGCTGCCCAGCGGCGAGAGCGAGAACGAGCGCGCTGCCAACGACGAGCGCGACCGCATCGACACCGACGGCGACGGCTTCCGCTATCGCCGCAGCGAGTTCGTCGCGCTCGACCTCAGCCCGGCCGACATCGCCGAACTGAAGGCGGGCGGGTTCGAGATTCTCGCAACCGAGAAGCTGGCGGCGGTGGAGGGCACGCTGCTGCTGCTGCGCGGCCCGGCGCAGCTGGGCGACGAGGCGGCGCTCGACCGGCTAGACGAGATCGCCGATCCCGACACCATCGGCTACAATCACCTCTTCGACAGTTCGGCGGTGCAGACCAAGCGCAACAAGGCCGCCACCATTCCGCAGCGCGCCGCCTGCGGATGCCAGATCGGGCTGATCGATACCGGTATCGCGACCAATCTCGCCACCTTCAAGCACGTCACGTTCAACCAGCGCGCCTTCAACGGCAAGATCGCCGAGGCGAAGCTGCATGGCACGGCGGTTGCGCACCTGATGGCCGGGACCAGAGCCGATCCCGCCGCGCGCACGCGGATCTTCGTCGCCGACATTTTCGCAGGTCCGCGCGAATCCGCCGGATCGAGCTTCGCGCTGATCAAGGCGCTCGATTGGCTCGCGGCGCAGGGCGTGCCGGTGATCAACATCAGCCTGTCCGGCCCGCGCAACCCGGCCGTGGCCGGCGCCATCGCCCGCATCACGAAACGCGGCCACGTGATCGTGGCCGCAGCAGGGAACGACGGCCCCGCTGCCCCCCCGGTGTTCCCGGGGGCCTACGACAATGTCGTCGGCGTCACCGCGGTCGATGCCCAGAACCGGGTCTATCGCTATGCCAATCGCGGTGAGCATGTCGATTTCGCGGCGCGCGGCGTGGCCGTGCCGGCGATCGATGCCAAGGGCGAAGTGCGCGATGCCACCGGCACCTCTTTCGCCGCCCCGCTGGTCGCCGCACGCCTCGCCCGGCAGCTTGCGAGGCCCGATCCCGCCGCAGCCCAGAAGGCGATCCGCACGCTGGAGGCCGAGGCGCGCGATCTGGGCCCGCGCGGGCGCGATCCGATCTATGGCGCGGGGCTGGTGGGGTCCGAACCGTGAGCTGGCTCTCCTCCCTCACCGGCCTTGCCGCCACCGCCGCAGCAGCAGCAGCCGCGGTGCAGCCCACCCCGTTCCCGCTGCCCGACTACGAGCCGGGCGATGCCTTCGTCTTCTCCGACGGCCGGGTCGAACGGGTGATCGACAGCGATGGCCCGCGCCTCACCTGGGCAGGTCTTTCGGGCGCAAGCTACAAGCGCAGCCGCAACTTCGTGGTGCCGGTGCTGGAATGGCGCAGCGGCCGGGCGACGGGGCGGCGCGAGGTACACGGCAACCCGGATGCGCTCTGGCCCATCGGCAAGAGCAGGTCGGCGCGCTTCCGGGTGGTGACCGAGACGAAGGCCAACGCCCAGGCCGGGCTCCTGCGCTCGGTCAGCCTGTGGGTGTGCAAGACAGGCAAGCTCCGCTCCTTCACCGTCCAGGCGGGCACCTACGAGGCGATTCCCGTCAAGTGCGACCGCTATTCGCCCACCACCATGCGCCTGCTGGAACAGCGCGAGTGGGATTATGCGCCGGAACTGGGCCATTATGTGAGGCGGGTGACGGTCAATTATCTGCGCGGGACGACACGCAAGGTCGAACTGGTTGCCGCCATCTCCGGCCCGGCGGCCAGCAAGGCCCGCCTCACCGCGCTGGCCCGCGCGGCGCGGCAATCGGCTGCGACTGCCAAGCGATAGCGGAGGGCAATGAAGGGGAGCCGGCGTCCTGCTCTGCAACCGGGATCGACGGGACCTTCTGGCTGCGCGGGTCATGGCGGCGATGGATCAGGTCGCTGGATGCCCCGCAAGGATTCGAACCTTGATTGACGGAGTCAGAGTCCGCTCTCTTACCATTAGAGGACGGGGCATCAGCCATGCGCCAGTCGCAGCTTGGCGTTGTGGCGAGGGCGCTCCGTAGTTTCGTGCGCCCGCAAGGTCAAGCGCCGAGGTTGGCAGGCTGCCTGGTCGCTGCTTGCTCTTGCCGCGGTGTTGCGTTAGCCTTGCAGCAAGTGCCCGGCGGACGAAAGGTTGTGCCCCGGGTGAAATGAAAGCAGTGCGATCATGGCGGAAACACTCCCGCCGGACAGGAATAGAAGTGCTGGGAAAAACCGGGGCGGCAAGTCCGGCAAGGTAGCCGATTTCCGCTACAAGCGCCCCCCTCAGCCCGATGCCCGTGCCAACGGCGGCCGTGACGGCCGGACCAAGGGCACGGCCAAACCACCCTCCGGCGAAGCGCGCCGTCCCGGGCGCGGGGCCAAGGCGGCGGGCCGCGCGCGGCCCGACCTTGTCGATATCGGCGCGATGCGCCCTTCCGCCGGCGGCGAAGCTTATGCCGCGCTTGACCTCGGCACCAACAATTGCCGCCTGCTGATCGCCCGGCCCTCGGGCCGCGATTTCACCGTGATCGACGCCTTCAGCCGGGTGGTGAAGCTCGGCGAAGGGCTGGCCACCACCGGTCGCCTGTCGGATGCGGCGATGGACCGCACCCTCGCCGCGCTGACCATCTGCGCCGACAAGCTCCAGCGCCGCAACGTGCGCCTTGCCCGCAGCGTGGCGACCGAGGCCTGCCGCCGCGCGGAGAACGGGCCGGCCTTCATCGAACGCGTGCGGCGCGAAACCGGCATCGCGCTCGACATCATCAGCGCCGAGGAGGAAGCCCGGCTGGCGGTGCTGGGCTGCCATATCCTGCTCGAGGCGGGGGAAGGCCCGGCGGTGATCTTCGACATCGGCGGCGGTTCGACCGAGCTGGTGCTGGTCGAGGCGGACGAAGGCGCCCGCGTGCCGCGCATCCTCGACTGGCAGAGCGTGCCGTGGGGTGTTGTCTCGCTGACCGACACCGTCGGCCGCGCCGAGGACAGCGAGGCTGCGCGCGTCGCGCGATTCGCCCGGATGCGGGAAATGGTCGCAGAAAGCTTCGCGCCCTTCGCTTCGCGCGTCGCGGCTGCTGCGGGGCACCCCGATATCCGCCTGCTCGGCACCAGCGGCACGGTGACGACTCTCGCCAGCCTCTATCTCGAATTGCCGAGCTATGACCGCAAGGCGGTGGACGGCTTGATCGTGCCCGCCGGAGAGATGCGCGACATCAGCGCACGGCTTTCGGTAATGACCCCCTACGAGCGCGCCACTTTGCCATGCATCGGTCAGGACCGCGCCGATCTGGTTGTGGCGGGCTGCGCGATCCTCGAGGCGATTCTCGATCTGTGGCCGGCGCGGCGGCTTGGCGTGGCCGATCGCGGCATCCGCGAAGGCATCCTCAGGAGCATCATGGCCGCAGAGCGCCAGTCCGAACGCTCCCTCCACGCGCTCAACAAGCACCGCAACGGACACGCGGACACGTGACCCGCGGCACCAAGGCCCCGGGCAAGCGGGTCAAGACCGCCAAGGGCCGCACCGCCAGCCAGGTGCGCTGGCTGGAGCGGCAGCTCAACGATCCCTACGTCCGCCAGGCCAAGGCCGATGGCTACCGCAGCCGCGCGGCCTACAAGCTGATCGAACTCGACGAGAAGTTCGGGCTTCTGAAGGGGGCGACCCGCGTGGTCGATCTCGGCATCGCGCCGGGCGGGTGGACGCAGGTCGTGCGCGCGAAGAAGCCCAAGGCCGAGGTGGTGGGGATCGACCTGCTGCCGGTCGAACCGATCGAGGGCGTCACCATCTTCCAGATGGATTTCATGGCGGACGATGCCCCCGCCGCGCTTGCCGAAGCCTTGGGCGGTCCTCCGGACCTCGTGCTGTCGGACATGGCGGCGAACACCGTCGGTCACAAGCAGACCGATCACCTGCGGACCATGGGCCTCGTCGAGGCCGCCGCGTGGTTCGCCGCCGAAAACCTCGCCCCGGGCGGAGCCTTCGTCGCCAAGGTGCTGGCCGGCGGGACCGATGCGGACCTCCTCGCCCTGCTCAAGAGGCACTTCGCGACCGTCAAGCACGCAAAACCCCCGGCGAGCCGCAAGGGCTCGTCGGAGTGGTATGTCATCGCTCAGGGGTTCAAGGGAGCGGCCTGACGCCGCCCTCCCCGGGATTTACTCGGCAGCGGCTGCCGGGTCAGTGCCCGCTTCGGCCGCGGCGACGCCTTCGGCCTCGGCTTCGGCCGCTGCACCCTCGGTCGGTGCGCCTGCCGCCGCGTCGGCGACAAAGGTCGGGACCGGCAGGTTGGAGCCCTTGGAATTGAGATACATCGCGATCGCCGCGCGGTCCTCGACCTTGGAGAGGCCAGCAAAGCTCATCTTGGTGCCCGGGACATAGCCCTTGGGGTTCTTGAGCCAGTCGTTCATCTTGTCCCAGTCCCAGGTGCCGCCAAGTGCCGTCAGTTCGGCACTGTAGGCGAACCCGGCATGCCCGGCCACGGCCTTGCCCATCGTGCCGTAAAGATTGGGGCCGATGCCGTTCGCTCCGCCTTGATCGACGGTGTGGCAGCTCTGGCACTTGGCGAAGGCCTTTTCGCCCGCGGCGATGAGTTCGGCGGCGGGCATGGTGTTGAGCGCTTCGGCCATGGACATTTCGGCCGGGCCGGCATCGGCTTCGACCACGCCCTCGATCACGTAGCCGAGCTGTTCCGGACGATGCGGCTTGTCGGCCTCGAAGTAGTGCTTCGAGATCTGCGCAAGGCCCAGCCCGACGATGCCTGCGAACAGCACCCAGCCAGCGGCAGTGTTGAACAGATCGCCGCCACCGTTCTGGCCTGCGGCTTTATCCTGCGAAGAGTTGTCCTGAGTCATCCCGCGCGGCTCATAGTGTCGGCCAGCGACGCGCGCAAGACTGATCGTGGCACGAATTCTTGCACCTTTTGCAAGCGAGCCGATGCGGGATGAGGTCGGGGCTTGTCTGCCCACGCGCACGCCTCTAGGCGCCTCACCATGACGCGATCCTTCCCCGGCCCCGCCCTCGCCATCGTCGAACGCATGCGCACCGCCGCAGCTGCCGATCCGGCGCGCGCGATCGCCTTTCAGGGCTCGCCCGGCGCCAATTCGCACCGCGCCGCCACGGAAGCGCGGCCCGAACTCGCCCCGCTCCCCTGCTTCAGCTTCGAGGACGCCCTGGAGGCGGTGAAGGACGGGCGCGCGGCCCAGGCGATCATCCCGATCGAGAATTCGCAGCACGGCCGCGTGGCCGACATCCACTTCCTGCTGCCCGAAAGCGGGCTCAACATCATCGGCGAATACTTCATGCCGATCCACCATGCACTGATGGCGCTGGGGGCCGCTGAACCGGGCCGCCAGTTCGAAGCCGCCTATTCGCACCCGCAGGCGCTCGGCCAGTCGCGCCATTATCTGCGGGCGCGCGGGATCGTCCCGCTCAGCCACGCCGATACTGCGGGCGCGGCGGCCTATGTCGCCGAGCGCGGCGATCCTTCCGTGGCCGCCATCGCCCCGGCGCTCGCGGCGGAACTCTACGGGCTCACCATCATCGAGCACAATGTCGAGGACAGCGCCGACAACATGACGCGCTTCGTCATTCTCGCGAAAGACGCGCTCGCCCCGGCGGCGCTCGCGGGGCAAGCGGTGATGACCACCTTCATCTTCGAGGTGAAGAACATCCCGGCCGCGCTCTACAAGGCACTGGGCGGGTTCGCGACCAACGGCGTGAACATGACCAAGCTGGAAAGCTACCAGCAGGGCACCAGCTTTGCCGCATCGAAATTCTATGCCGACATCATCGGCGCTCCCGGTGATCCTCTGGTTGACCGGGCGCTGGAGGAATGCGCGTTCCATTCCAAGGAATTGCGCCTGCTCGGCAGCTACGCGCAGGCCCGCCCGAGAGGCTAGGATCCGGGCGCCGCTGTTTCCCGTTGCGTGGCCGGTTGGGGCGTGCCACCACCACAGCCGGGATGACCGTCGCCGCTGCCACACCCCCATCCGGATCCCTGCCACAGGCCGGCACCTCGCCGCCCGCCGGGTGGGAGGCGTTGCGGGCCGACGGCGACGTGCAGTTCGCGCCCGTGCCCGTCACCGAACCCCCTCCGCCCGAACCCGGCTGGCTCGACGAGGTCCTGCGTGACCTGTTCCGCTGGTTTGCCGAACTGCTCGCCCCGCTGGGAGAGGCGCTCGGGGCTTCGTGGTGGTGGCTGCAGTGGGTGCTGGCGGGTCTCGTCGGACTGTTTGCGCTGGTGCTGCTGGCGCGGCTGCTTGGCGACGGGCTGGGCAGGCGCGGGAGGAGGGCAAAGACCGACCCGGCGCAGGAGGAATGGCGGCCGGATGAAGCCGCGAGCCTCGCCCTGCTGGAGGATGCCGACCGGCTTGCGGGCGAAGGGCGCTTCGATGCCGCCACCCGCCTGCTGCTTCAGCGCAGCGTCGGCCAGATCGCCGCCGTGCGGCCCGACTGGGTGGAGCCGTCCAGCACCGCGCGCGAACTCGCCGCGCTTCCCGCCCTGCCCGATGCGGCGCGCGCCGCCTTCGGCGTGATAGCCCAGCGGGTGGAACGCTCGCTCTTCGCCCTCCGCCCGCTTGACCGCGCCGACTGGGAAGCGGCCCGCGCGGCTTATGCCGAATTCGCGCTCGCCCGGATTGAAGGCGCAAGGCTGAGTGCGGGGATCGCCGCATGAGCAGCCCCGCCGCCTTCTCGCGTGGCAGCGCGCTGGCGCTGGTGGGCGGCGGCTTTGCCCTGTTCCTGGCGATGCTGTGGCTGATCGGAGCCGGCAGCGATTTCGGCGGCGACCGCGGCACCGGGCAGGCCCATGCCGCTGCCCCCGGGCTCAACGGCTATGCCGGGCTCGTCCGTCTGATCGAGGCGGAAGGTTACCGGGTCGAACCTTCGCGCAACCCCGAGGCGCTTCAGAGCGAGGGACTGTTGATCCTCACCCCGCCGCCCCACGCCGATGCCGAGGAGATCGGCGACATCCTCGCCAAACGCCGCTTTGCCGGGCCGACGCTGGTGATCATGACCAAGTGGATAACGCGCGGCCCGCCGCCGAATTTGCCGGCCAAGGAACGCGCCAAGTTCAAGCGCGGCTGGGTGACGCTCGGACCGCCGCTGCTCTCCGAATGGCCCACTGCGCTGCCTTCGCCCTTTACCTTCACGCAGAAGCTCGAAGAAAGCGGGGAGGACGCGCGCCCGGCGCGTTGGCGCGGACTGGGCCTTGCCGGGAGCCTGCCTGCCCCCGGCACGCTCCATGCCGACCCGGCACCCGGACACGAGGCGCTGATCACCGACGAGGCGGGCCGCGTGCTCGCCTTCGCCATCGACGGCGATGCGCCAAGCAATGAGGACGGCTACGGCCCGCAGCCGGTGATCGTGCTCGTGGACCCCGATCTTGCCAACAATTACGGCCTTGCCGATCCGGCCCGCGCGGCGGCGACGATGGCGCTGGTGGACGAGCTGACCCATGGCGGCGAAATCGGGGACGTCACCTTCGATATGACGCTCGCGGGCTTCGGCGCTTCGGAGAACCTGCTGACGCTGGCCTTCCGCCCGCCGTTCCTCGCCGCGACGCTGAGCCTGCTGGTGGCGCTGCTGATCGTCGGCTGGCGGGCGTTCCGCCGCTTCGGCCCGGCGGCGAGCGCGGGGGGGCCGGACATCGCCTTCGGCAAGCGCCAGCTGATCGCCAATGGCGCGGGCCTGATCCTGCGCGCCCGGCGCTTCGGGCTGCTGGCACGGCCCTATGCGGCGCTGGCGGCGCGGCGTCTGGCCGACCGGCTGGGCCTCGCCCGGCCCGACCCGCGCGAAGTCGACGCCGCCCTCGCCCGCCGCCTTCCGGCAGAGGAACCCTACACCCGCCGCGCCGCGCGATTGGAAGCGGCGGCCAAGCCCGCCGACATCCTTGCCGCCGCGCAAAGCCTCGATGATCTCACCACCCGATTGCAACAGGGACCGACCAGCCGATGACCATGACCCTCGAAGACGTCCGGAGCCTTACCGGCGCCATCCGCGCCGAGATCGCCAAGGCGATCGTCGGGCAGGAGGCGATGGTCGACATGCTGCTGGTGGCGCTGCTTTCGGAAGGACACGTGCTGCTCGAAGGCCCGCCGGGCACCGCCAAGACCTTCCTCGCCAACAGCTTCGCGACCGCGCTGGGGCTCGATTTCGGGCGCATCCAGTTCACCCCCGATCTGCTGCCGGGCGACATTCTGGGATCCAACCTGTTCAACTTCCAGACCAGCCAGTTCACCCTCACCCGCGGGCCGATCTTCTGCGACATGCTGCTGGCGGACGAGATCAACCGCACCCCGCCCAAGACCCAGGCCGCGCTGCTCGAAGCGATGCAGGAACGCCGCGTGACGCTCGACGGGGAGACCTACGCGCTGCCGGATTGCTTCATGGTCATCGCCACCCAGAACCCGATCGAGAACCAGGGGGTCTACCCGCTGCCCGAAGCGCAGCTCGACCGCTTCCTGTTCAAGCTGCTGGTGCCCTACCCCGCCGAGGATGAGGAGGCCCGCATCGTTGCGACCTACGGCCAGCGTTCCGGCCCGCAGCGGCCGGCCGATCTGGGCGTTGCCGCCGTCACCAATGCCGCCGGGATCGCCGCTGCCACCGCCGCGCTCGGTCAGGTGACGGTCGCCGAGGAGATCACGCGCTATGTCGTGCGCCTGATCCGCGCGACCCGCGAGCACAGCGAACTCACCGTCGGCGCATCTCCGCGTGCCGCCGTGCTGCTGGCAGGCGCCGCCCGCGCCCGCGCCGCGCTGGAGGGGCGCGACTATGTGATCCCCGATGACGTCAAGGCGCTCGCCGTGCCGGTGCTGCGCCACCGGTTGACGCTGTCGCCCGCTGCCGAGATCGAAGGCCGCGACATGGAAGCGCTGGTCGCCGAACTGGTCGAAGCGACCGAGGCTCCGCGCTAAGGTGAACACCGTCCTGCGCCTGCTTGGCCTGCTGCTGCGCCCGCTGTCGCCGCTGCTGATCGTCGCGCCGACAGAGCGTGCGGCATGGGTCGCGGCAGGGCTCGCGCCGGTTGCTGTGGTGATCGCGGCCACCGCGCCCGGGGCGTGGATCATAGCCCCACTCGCGGGCCTTGCGCTGCTGGTGCTGATTGCCGTGGACGCGGTGCTTTCGGGACGACTCGATGGTTGGGAGGTGCGCACGGCGGAGGACATCGAGGTCGGCCAGCCCAGCGTGCTCGCCGTCACGGCGCGTTTCGCCGGGCGCGGCCCCCCGCGGGCGGAGGCCGCGCTCGCCTGCGATCCCCGCCTTGCGCCGGACGGTCGGGTAAGCCTGCCCCTCACCCGCGAGCCCCATGGCGATGGCTGGCGCGGCGAGACCACCCTCGTCCCCGAACGGCGCGGCACCGCCATCATCGCCCGCGCATGGATGCGCTGGGAAGGGCCGCTTGGCCTCGGCGCGCGGCAGGTCGATTACCCGCTGGACAAGCCGGTGCGGATCTGGCCCGACCTCTCCCCCGTCCGCTCGCCCGACTTGCAGACCTTCCTGCGCAACGCCCAGATCGGCCTCATCAACCGCCGCATCCGGGGCGAGGGCACCCAGTTCGAAGCCTTGAGCGAATACGAACCCGGCATGGACCGCCGCCGTATCGACTGGAAGGCCAGCGCCCGCCACACCCGCCTGTTCGCGCGCGAGAACGAGAGCGAGCGCAACAACCAGATCGTGTTCGCCTTCGATTGCGGGCAAGCGATGTGCGAGCCAGTGGACGGCCTCCCCCGCATCGACCGCGCGGTCAGCGCGGCGCTCACCTGCGGCTATGTCGCCTTGAAGGGCGGGGACAAGGTCGCGCTGTTCGGCTTTGCCCGCAGGCCGCAGTTGATGACCCCTTTCATCGCCGACGCGCGCGCCTTTCACCGCCTGCAAAGCGCAGCGGCGGGCCTCGATTACGAGCCGGTCGAGCCCAACTTCACCCTCGCGCTGGCCACGCTCACCGCCAAGCTCAAGCGCCGGTCGCTGGTGGTGGTGTTTTCCGATTTCACCGATCCGACGGCGGCCGAACTGATGGTCGAAAGCCTCGGGCGGCTGGTGGGCAAGCATCTCGTGCTGTTCGTCACCATGACCGACAGCGAGGTCGAGGACCTGATCGCCGCGCCCCCGAGCGATATCGCCACCCTCGCCCGCGCCGTCACCGCCGACAGCCTCGCCCAGCAGAGGAAGCTGGTACTCCAGCGGCTGCGGCGGCTGGGGATCGACGTGCTGGAGGCCCCCTGGGAGACAATCGGCCCGCGCCTCATCGACCGCTATCTCGCGATCCGCGGCAGCGAGGCGATTGGATGAAGGCCCCCGTCATCTCCGCATGGTTCGGCCGCGGGCAGGTGGAAGCCCCGCCCGACATCGCCAGCGCCACGCTGCGTTCCGACCGTTTCCGGCTGGAGCGCGAAGGCGAGTGGAAGCGGCTGGAGGCGATCCTTGTCCGCATGGAGAAGGGTGGCCTCAGGCGCATTGCCGACGATGATCTGATCGCGCTTCCCGCGCTCTACCGCACCGCCGCCTCCTCGCTCGCCGTCGCGCGCGAGACATCGCTGGACGCGGCCACCCTCGCCTATCTCGAAGCGCTGGTGCAGCGCGCGTGGTTTCAGGTCTACGGCCCCCGGCAAGGCTTCACCCGGTGGCTGCGCGGCTTCATCTTCGGCGGCTGGAGCCGCGCGGTGCGTGCGCTGTGGCTCGACATCTGCATCGCGCTGTTCGTGATGGTGGCCGGCACGATCGTCGGCTGGCTGCTCGTGGCGCAGGACGAGGCGTGGTATTACCGCCTCTTCCCCGGCGGACCGGGCGATGTCCGCCAGCCGGGCGCGACACGCGAGCAACTGCTGCAAAGCCTCGCCCATGACGAAGGCGCGGCCGGGCTCGCCGGGTTCGCCGCGCAGCTGTTCAGCAACAATTCGGCCGTCTGCATCCTCGCCTTCGCGCTGGGATTTGCCTTCGGCATCCCCTCGCTGCTGCTGCTGGTGCACAACCTTGCGCTGCTGGGCGCGCTGCTGTGGCTCTATGACGGGCAGGGGCTGGTGGTGGAGCTGGCCGCGTGGCTTTCGGTGCACGGCACGACTGAACTGTTCGGCATCATGCTTTCCGGCGCGGCGGGGCTGCATATCGGGCGGGCGATGGCCTTTCCGGGCAAGCTCCCGGTGCTGGAAGCCGCCGCTGCCGCCGGACGCCGCGCGGCGGTGGTGATGGTCGGCGTGGTCATCATGATGATCGTCGCCGCGCTGCTCGAAGCCTATCCACGCCAGCTGGTCGAGGACACGGGCAGCCGCTTCCTCATCGGCGGGACGATGCTGACCTTCTGGCTCGCCTATTTCGTGCTCTACCGCCCTGCGCCGCCTGCCGATGCCGGGCAGGAGGCCGCATGAGCCGGACCGCGCCCGCCGACACCCGCTCCGCCGACCGGCGCGCGCGCACCCTCGTCACGCCCGAGGGGCTGGTCCTGCCGATCACCCTCGCCTCGCGCGCGGGCCGTGCCGGGGCGCTGATACTCGACATCATGATCATCACCTTCGGGCTCATCGCCTTCCAGCTGGCCCTGCTGTGGATCGCCGGCGGGCTGCTCTCCGGCACCGGCTTCGATCCTGACGCCATGTCGGGCCCGGCGCTGGAATTCCTCGGCATCGTCTCCGCACTGTTCGTCTTTGCGGTCTGGTACGGATATTTCCTCGTGCAGGAACTGGGCCCGCGCGGGGCGACGCTGGGCAAGCGCATCGTCGGCATCCGCATCGCCGCCCGCGGTAGCGCGCGCCTTACGCCCGAGGCGGTGATCGCCCGCAACCTGCTGCGCGACATCGAGATCTTCTATCCGCTGGTGACGCTGCTGGTGCTCGTCTTCCTCGCCGATACGGGGCAGGATATCGGCGCGCTCGGCTGGGTGATGACCGGCTGGTTTGCGCTGTTCCTGCTGTTCCCCTTCTTCAACCGCGACGGGCTTCGCGCAGGGGACATCGTCGCCGGCACCTGGGTGGTCGAGCGCCCCCGTGCCAAGCTCGCCGCCGTGCTCTCCGCCAAGGGCGCGGCCGCCGCCGCGGGGGCGAGCGCGGTGACAGGCGTACGCTACGAATTCGGCGAGGCCGAACTTTCAGTCTACGGCGAGAAAGAATTGCAGACGCTCGAGAAGATGCTCCGCGATTCCCAGCCCGAGGCGCTGGCCGCGGTCCATGCCACGATTTGCCGCAAGATCGGCTGGGAGCCCGGCGCGGGCGACGAAAGGGCTTTTCTCGAAGCCTTCTATGCGCAATTGCGGGCAAAGCTGGAAGGCGACATGCGGTTCGGCAAGCGCAAGGCGGACAAGTTCTCATGAGCATCGACAGACGGCATTTCATCGGCGGCGCGCTGGCGCTGGGCGCGGGCGCGTGCATCCCCCCCGACCAGAGTCCGATCGGGCGGCTGGCGGCAGAGCTGCGCATCATCGAGGCGGCGGGGAACGGCACGCTGGGCGTGGAGCTTTACGACACGGCAACCGGCCGGTCGGTCGGGATCAATCAGGACCGGCGCTTCGGCCATGCCTCGTCCTTCAAGTTCAGCCTTGCCGCGATGCTCCTGCAACGCCACGCGGCGGGGCTGATCGACGCCGACCGGCGGGTGACGTGGACGCAAGCGGACATGACCCACCATGCCCCCTTCACGGCTGAGCGGATGGCGACGGGTGCGACCCTTCGCGAGTTGGCCCGGGCGACGCAGACCACATCGGACAATCCGGCGGCCAACATCCTGCTGCGCAATCTGGGCGGCCCGGCGGGGCTCACCGCCTTCTGGCGCGCCCTCGGCGACGAAGTTAGCCGGGTCGACCGCTTTGAGCCGGAGATGAACCTCGTCCCCACCGGCGAGTTCCGCGACACCACCACGCCCGCCGCGATGGCGCGGACGGTGGCGAAGATCGTCTATGGCGACGTGCTGCCCGAGGCCGAGCGGGCCGAGCTGAAGGGCTGGATGATCGCAACCGAAACCGGTGCTCGGCGCGTGCGGGCGGGGCTGCCCGAAGGCTGGGTGGCGGGCGACAAGACCGGCACCAGCGGGCTGATCGGGGCCACCGAATACAACTACATCGACATCGGTTTCGCCGAGGGGCCCAAGGGGCAGGCGCCGATCACCTTCGCCTGCTATTTCCGCGCGCGCCAGACCGAGGACGAGATGCTGCCGCGCGGCGAACAGGCGCTGGCGCGGGTCGGCCGCATCATCAAGGAATTCGCCGAGCCGGAGCGCGGGCTGCCGGTCATCGGGAAGATTTACTAGGTTCCCCCCTCCCTTGGGGGAGGGGGCTAGGGGGTGGGGGCTCAGCATTAGCGGGCGTCGCACACCCGTCCCCAACCCCTTCCCTCAAGGGAAGGGGCTTTAGTGGTCCGGCGTGTTCGACACCTTCGCCTCGCCGCCGAAGATCGCCACCTCGCGCAGGCCTGCGCTATTGGCGCGGCCGCGGTACATGCCGGTGGTGTTGAAGCTGAAGAGCCCATCGCCCGCAGGTGTCATGACGATCACCCCGCCATCGCCGCCCAGCGCCGCGACATCGGCCATCACGTCATCGGCGATCTTCTGGGGCGCATTGGCCCAGAACTCCGCCGGATATTGCTCTTCGGCCCCCTCGTAGGCCCGGAACTCCTCCAGGGCCCTGAGACGGCCGCAGATCTCGTGCGCCACGCCGACCCGGATGAAATATTCGCCCCACCCGGTCGCCGAGACGGCGCAAGCGCGGTTGTCGGCATAGGTCCCCGCCCCGATCATCGGCGCATCGCCGACGCGGCCCCAGCGCTTGCCAGTCATCCCGCCGGTCGAGGTGCCCGCCGCCAGATTGCCCTTCGTGTCGAGTGCGACCGCTCCGACCGTGCCGAACTTGTGATCGACATCGAGCGCCGAAAGCTTCTCCGCCTTCAGCCGCTCCAGCGCCTCGGCCCTGGCCGGGGTGGCGAAATATTCAGGCGGGGTGACGGCAAAGCCCTTGGACGCGGCGAAATCTTCCGCCCCCTTGCCGATCAGAAACACATGCTCGCTCTGCGTCCGCACCGTGTCGGCGAGGAGGATCGGGTTCTTCACCGTCTTAACGCCCGCGACCGCGCCTGCGCTGCGATCGCGCCCGTCCATGATCGAGGCGTCGAGCTCGTTGGTCCCGTCCCACGTGAACACCGCGCCCTTGCCGGCGTTGAACAGCGGCGAATCCTCCATCACGATCACCGCGGCCTTGACCGCATCCATCGCCGCGCCGCCTTCGCTGAGCACCTTGCTCCCCGCATCGAGCGCCGCCTGCAAGGCCGCCTCGTATTCGGCGCGCTTCTCGGGCGTCATCTGCGCCGGGTCGAGCGTGCCCGCCCCGCCGTGGATCGCCAGCGACCAGCCCGGCGGAGCTGTGCGCGATGATGCAGGCTCCTGGGCCAGCGCGGGTTGGGACAGCAGGGCGAGCGCGACGAAGGCGGCGAGGTTCTTTGTCATGGCCCACAGGTCTAACGCCCTCCTGCGGCTTTCGCCAGCTTAACAGCGTGGCTCCCGCAGGCTAGGGCAGACCCATGATCCTGCGCCCCGCAACCCCCGCCGATGCCCCCGCGCTTGCCAAGCTCGGGGCCGACACCTTCGTCGCCGCCTTCGGGCACCTCTATCGCCCGGAAGACCTCGCCGCCTTCCTTGCCGAGGTGCACAACGAGGCTGCCGTGGGCGAGGAAATCGCCGGGGACGAATGCACCCACCGCCTTGTCGAGGTGGATGGCAGCCTCGTCGCCTTCTGCAAGCTGCGCTACCCCACCAAGTTCGGCGAATACACCAACGCAGCCGACCCCATCGAGCTTGGCCAGCTCTATGCGCTGCCCGGCTACACCGGAAGCGGGATAGGGGCGCAATTGATGGACTGGGCGCTTGGCCACGCCCGCGATAACGGCCACGATGCCGTTCTGCTCAGCGTCTATGCCGAGAACTTCGGCGCACAGCGCTTCTACCAGCGCCGCGGCTTCGGCAAGATCGCCGACATCACCTTCAGGGTCGGCGATCATATCGATCCGGAACATCTCTACGAACTGAAGCTATAACCGAGAGAGGGAGAGGGACATGAGCGAATTCGGCTGGGGCAGCACAACGGACGAGGTGCTGGCGGGCAAGGACCTGTCGGGGCGGACGGTGTTCATCACCGGCGCGAATTCGGGCCTCGGGCAGGAGACCGCGCGGGCGATGGCGAGCAAGGGCGCGCATGTCATCATGGTGGGCCGAGACCAGGCCAAGCTTGACGAAAGCGTCGCCGCGATCCGCGAAACGGTGCCCAAGGCTCAGCTCGATACGCTGACCGTCGACCTCACCAACCTCGAGAACATCCGCGCCGCCACCTCGCGCGCCCGCCAGCGGTTCGGCAAGATCGACCTCCTCATCAACAATGCCGGCGTCATGGCCACCCCGTTTCTGCACACCCATGACGGGTTCGAGATGCAGTTCGGGACCAACCATCTCGGCCATTTCGCGCTGACCGCCGAACTGATGCCGCTGATCGAGCGCGGCCATCTGAAGCGTATCGTCAACCTTTCGAGCCGCGGGCATTTCATGGGGCAGGTCGACTTCGACGACCCGCATTTCGTCCGCCGCCCCTACGATCCCTGGGCGAGCTACGGCCAGTCGAAGACCGCCAACGTGCTGTTCACCGTCGGGCTGGAGCAGCGTTTCGCGGTGCTCGGCATCCATGCCTATGCGGTGCATCCCGGCGGGATCGAGACCAATCTGGGCCGCCACATGACGCCCGAAATGCGCGAAGGGCTGATGAAGCGGGTGACCTCGTCGGACGGTGGGTTCCAGTGGAAGACCATCCCGCAGGGCGCGGCGACAAGCTGCTGGGCGGCGACCGCCGATGAACTGGAGGGCCGCGGCGGGCTCTATTGCGAGGACTGCCACGTCGCCGAGGTCGACGACGAGAACCAGAAGGAGGGCGTGCGATCCTATGCCCTGAACTCGAGCTCCGCCGAGCGGCTGTGGAAGCTCTCCGAGGAGGCGACCGGCGCGAAGTTCCCGAGCTAGGCCGCGATGAAGTCCCGCACGAGGCGGAGCGCATCCTTCGCCTCGCGTGTGGGAACGATCGCCATGAAGACGTGCGGCGCGGCCTCGTATTCGTAGAGCCTCGCGTCCACCCCGGCGGCTCGCAGACGCCCGAGGAAGCTGCGCGAATCGATGATGAACAGGTCATGCCGTCCGGTCCAGATGCGGGTCGGCGGGAGCTGGGCGAGGTCCTCGGCCGAGGCGTAGAGCGGGCTCACCGCGGGATCGTCGATCGCCCGCCCGGCTGCGACCAGTCCGCCGCAGGCACGCAGGGTGCCGATCTTGAGCATGATGTCATGGGGCTCGACCGCGGCGATTGCGGGGTCGGCAAGCCCGAGGTCGAGCCACGGCGCGAACAGCGCGAGCTTGCCGGGCATCGGCCCTCCGGCCTTCACCAGCCTGAGCGCCAGGGCGAGCGCCATGTGCCCGCCCGCCGAATCGCCATTGAGGATGATCCGCGCCGGATCATGGGCGGCGGACAGCCCGGCGTAGACCGCATCGGCGAGCGCGTCCTGCTCACCCGCGGAGGCCTCCGGCACCACCGGATAAAGCGGCACGGTGACGCTGATGCCGCAGACCTTCACCATCTCCGCGACCAGTGGCCAGTGCTCCTTGAACATCGGCCGCACGAAACCGCCGCCGTGGAAATAGAGCATGTGCCATTCGGCCGGCCCGCTGCTGGGGTGGAGCGTCACGACCTTGTGCCCCAGCACATCGCGTTCCTCGACGATGAAGCGGGTGCGGAAGCCTTCCGGCATCGGCGCATCCTCCGGCAGCCGGCGCCCGTTCATCACCGCGTGGAAGCCCGCCTCGTCATGCGGGAACACCGGGGGACGGCGGCCGACCAGCCACTTCACGAAGCGCAGCAGCAGGCTTGGCGCGGGGCTGCGCAGCTCGATCGAGGCGTCGGTCAGCATGGTCTCTCTCCCCTTGAGCCCGCCAACCTGCCGCCGCCGCTGCCCAAGTCAAGCGCCCGGCGCTTTGCCCACCCGCCGTGCATTGCCCCGGAGCGCTTTGCCGACTATATGGCGGCCCATGTCTTCCATCCGTCCGTGGCGCACGATCGAGCGGCGCAAATGTCGCCAGATCATGGTGGGGAATGTCCCCGTTGGCGGTGATGCACCCATCACCGTGCAGACCATGACCAACACCCCGACCGAGGACGTGCGCGCGACGCTCGACCAGATCCGGCGATGCGAGGAAGTGGGCGCGGACATCATCCGCGTGTCCTGCCCCACGGAAGAATCGACGCGCGATTTCAAGAAGATCACCCGCGCCGCGCGCATCCCGATCGTGGCCGACATCCATTTCCACTACAAGCGCGCGCTGGAAGCCGCCGATGCAGGCGCGGCGTGCCTGCGCATCAATCCAGGCAACATCGGCGGGGCCGACCGCGTCGCCGAAGTGGTGCGCGCCGCCAAGGCCAATGGCTGCGCGATCCGCATCGGGGTCAACGCAGGCTCCCTTGAGAAAGACCTGCTCGAAAAATACGGCGAGCCCTGCCCCGAAGCGCTGATCGAAAGCGCATTGGATCACATCAAGCTGCTGCAGGATCACGATTTCCACGAATACAAGGTGGCAGTGAAGGCCTCGGACGTGTTCCTCGCGGTCGCGGCCTATCATGGCCTTGCCGAAACGGTCGATTGCCCGCTGCACCTCGGCATCACCGAGGCAGGCGGGCTGATCGGCGGCACGGTGAAATCGAGCATCGGCATGGGCAGCCTGCTGTGGGCCGGGATCGGCGACACGATCCGCGTCAGCCTTTCCGCCGAGCCGGAAGAAGAGATCAAAGTCGGCTACCACATGCTCAAGGCCTTGGGCCTGCGCACCCGCGGGGTGCGGGTGGTGTCGTGCCCGTCGTGCTCGCGGCAGGGCTTCGATGTGATCCGCACGGTCGAAACGCTGGAAAAGCGGCTCGAACACATCAAGACACCGATGAGCCTTTCGGTGCTCGGCTGCGTGGTCAACGGCCCCGGCGAAGCGCGCGAAACCGACATCGGCCTGACCGGCGGCGGCAATGGCAAGCACATGGTCTACCTGTCGGGCATGAAGGCCCATGCCATCGACGATGAGGCGATGCTCGATCACATCGTCCGGCTGGTCGAGGAAAAGGCCGCGGCCATCGAAGCGGGTGAAGTCACCGCCTTCGATCCCCACGCCGCGCCGCAGCAGGTGGCGGCGGAGTAGCAACTTGAAACCGGAGGTACCTTTCTATACTGTATAGAAAGGAGGCCGCATGGCGCTGAGCATCAAGGATCAAGAGACGGACGAGCTGGTTCGCAAGCTCGCCGACATCGCCAAGGTCGGCTATACCGCGGCCATCCGCATGGCCGTCGCCAACGAGATTGCGCGGCGCCAAGCCCCCGCCCGAAATCCGGCACGGATCCGCGAGGCGGCGCGCGCGATCCAGCGCGAAATGCAGGACCTTGCGATCATCGACCCGCGAACGCCGGACGAGATCGTCGGCTATGATGAATTCGGGCTTCCGCGTTGATCATCGTCGATACCTCGGCGGTCATCGCCATCGCGCTCGCGGAACCCGACAGCGACAGGTTCCTGACAGTCGTCAGCGATGCCGACGAGGCCCTGATATCGGCACCCACCGTCCTCGAACTTGAAATCGTGTTGCGCGGCAAGGTGGGAACGCAAGGCAGGCCGGCAACCCAGATGCTCCAGGACCTTGCCATCACCATCGCCCCCTTCACGCTCGATCATCTTGCAGAAGCGGTGTCGGCATTTCGCCGGTTCGGAAAGGGCCGACACCCGGCAGCGCTCAACTTCGGAGACTGTTTCTCCTATGCCTTGGCGAAGGCTGAGGGTGTGCCCTTGCTCTTCAAGGGCGATGACTTTTCCAAGACCGATATCGTTCCGGCCCTGGCCTGAGCTTCAACGCATGATCGCCGCCCTTCTTCTCGCGCTCGCGCTGGCGATGGACGCCTTTGCCGTTGCCCTCACGCAGGGCGCGAGATTCCGGCCCGATGCGCGCGGCGGGTTTGCCATTGCGTTGACCTTCGGCGCGTTCCAGGCGCTGATGCCGCTGATCGGCTGGGGGATCGGCGCGGTCGCGCTGGCTTACGTGGAGGCGATCGACCACTGGATCGCCTTCGGGCTGCTGAGCTTTCTCGGGGTGCGTATGCTGGGCGGCCACGTGGGCGAGGAAGAGGCGGCGCGCGCGCTGACGGGCCACGCGCTGCTTATGGCGGGGGTGGCGACCAGTATCGATGCGCTTGCGGCGGGGATCACCCTGCCGACGCTCGGCGTATCCCCTTGGATCGCGGTGGCGCTGATCGGGCTCGTCACCTTCGTCATGAGCGGCGCGGGCGTGGTGCTGGGCCGCCGCGCGGGCGATCATCTGGGCGAATGGGCCGAGCGCGCGGGCGGCGTGATCCTGATCGGCCTCGGGTGCAAGATCCTCGCCGAACATTCCGGCTGGATCTGAGCGCTGCGTGCTACACGTCGTCCACCACGCCGACTATATGGCGCCGCGACCGGAACGCGGCACCTTCCGCTTCGACAAGTACTACCTCGTGATGGAGGAGTTGCGCGCCAGCGGAGCGCCGATCACCGAGCACGCGCCTCAGCCCATGCCCCGCGAATGGCTGGAGGCGGTGCATTGTCCCGACTATGTCGACGAGGTGCTGCGCGCCGAAGTTCCGCGCCACAAGGAACGCCGCATCGGCTTTCCCGTCACTCCGGCGATCCGCGACCGGGTGCGCCACACCAATGGCGGCACCTGGCTTGCGGCGCAGCTGGCGCGCGAACACGGCTATGCCGCCAACTCCGCCGCCGGAAGCCACCATGCGCTGCACGATACGGGCGCAGGCTACTGCGTGTTCAACGATCTCGCCGTGACCGCCAACCGCCTGATTGCGGAACGGCACGCGCGCCGCGTCCTGATTGTCGATTGCGACGTGCATCAGGGCGATGGCACCGCCAGCCTCACCGCGGGGCGGGAGGACATCTTCACCCTTTCGCTCCACGCCGAGAAGAATTTCCCGGTGAGGAAGGCCCGGTCCAGCCTCGATGTCGGCCTGCCCGACGGCATTGACGACGATGGCTACATGGAGGCCCTCACCCGCCATCTGCCGAAGGTGCTGGCAGACTTCGCGCCCGACTTCATCCTCTATCAGGCCGGCGTCGATCCGCATGTCGACGACAAGCTCGGGCGGCTGGCCCTGACCGACGAAGGACTGGCGCTGCGCGACCGCTTCGTGGTCGGCGAGGCGCGCAGGCGCGGGCTGCCCGTGGCGAGCGCACTGGGCGGCGGTTATGGCGACGATCCGCGCGTGGTCGCCGCGCGCCACGCGGGCTCGATGCTGGCGATGGCCGCGCAGAACGCCGCGTTTCGGGCAGGCCCGGCGACGAGCGGAGGCTAACATACGATAGAATGCACCGCGCCCCTGTTGGGAACACGCGGGTGCCCGTTTACGTTACGTCCTGATGAAGCGGCGCGATATTCTCAAGGGCACCCTCGCAGCGGGCGCGGCACTGGCTTTGCCGGGGCGTGTCTTCGCGAGCCCCGCTGCGGGTCGCCCGCGCGACCGCATCCTGTTCGACATCGCCAAGCGCGAGCTGGCCCGCCACGGCAATGCGATCTGGCGGCACGATATCGTCGGCATCGCCGATTTCGGCCTCCATTCAGCCAAGCCCCGCTTCCACTTCGTCAATCTGGAGCGGGGCGAGGTGCAGTCGCACCACGTCAGCCACGGCGTCGGTTCGGATTACCAGCACGATGGCTGGCTCAAGCAGTTCTCCAACGTCGAGGGCTCCAACGCGACCAGCCGCGGGGCCTACGTGACATGGGAGTGGTACAAGGGCCGCTACGGCACCTCGGTGCGGCTCGGCGGGCTCGACCAAAGCAACGATGCGGCCCTGCGCCGCTATATCGTCATGCACCACGCGGACTATGCCGAGACCGCGCATCTGGAGAAATGGGGCCGCCTCGGTCGCTCCAACGGATGCTTCGCGATGGGGACCGAGCAGTTCCGCGAGGCGCTGCTGCACCTGTCGGGCGGGCGGCTGCTGTTCGCGGATTCGCTGGGGCTGGAAGAGGACGGCAGCATCCAGCCGTTGCCCGAACTGGCGATGATCGACCGCGCGCCGCTCGATTTCGGCAGCAGCCCACTCGCGAGCGCCTACTAGGGCGGCCGCAGTCCCTGTCCAGACCGGCGCAGACCGGCCTCAGACCCGGGCCAGCCCCCCTCTAGCTGTCCCTCAGATCGTCCTCGATCACGATGACTTCATCGGTCGGGGTGGCGGAACGGTTCCTCACCCGCGGTTTGTCGAGGCTGGCGAGCACCTTGGTGTCGCGGCCGTAGATGTCCTTGAAGGTCGCCATCTCTCCGTTGATGTCGGAGGCCATGGTGAAATAGGTGATGTACGCAGGCCATTGTTTTTCCAGCATGACCTTGGTGTATTTGCGCGAATTGGCGATCGCCACCGCCTCCTCCTTGGTCGCCCCGCGGCCGAGGATCGCCATCGTCATGGCCAGCTCCAGCGCGCGTTCGGTCCGCACACAGCCATGGCTTAATGCTCTGAAATCGCTGGCAAAAAGGTGCCGCGAAGGGGTGTCATGAAAGAAGATCGCGTGCTCGTTGGGCATCTCGAGCTTCATCAGCCCCAGCGAATTGCCCGGCCCGGGCTGCTGGACGACGGTGATGTAACCGTTCGCCCCCTTGGTGGCGACATAGCCGTTGGCCTTGGCCCATCCCGGATTGGCAAGCGCACGCGCGCCCAGCCCCTCGCCCTTGACGATCGACTGCGGCACCGTCCAAGTCGGGTTGAAAACCACGCCCTCGACCACTTCGGCAAGCTGCGGGGTGGCGGTGCGCCCCGGCTTGCCGACGATGGTGCGATAGGTGCTGATGATCTTGTTCCGGACCGTCAGGCGCAGCTGGAACTCGGGCACGTTGGTGATGAGGTACTGCGAGCCAAGATCGCGCGCCAACCAACGCCAGCGGTCCATGTTGGCCCGAATCAGCTTGCGCTTGGCGGTCTGGCCGTCCGACGTGGCAGCCAGCTCCGCCTTGAGCTTGGCATAGTCCGGATGTGTCGGGTTGAGCTTTGCGAGCGTGCCGGCGATGTCGCCGCTCTTGAGCGCCCTTGCGAGCACGTCGCCAGAAGGGTTGGCGTCACGGTCGGGATCGACCACGAACCATTGCTCGCGCGCATCCATCGGAGTGCGCCCATCGCGCAGGTCCTCGACCAGCCAGATGAAGCTCTGCGAGGCGAGCTGGTTCAGTTCGTCCGAAGGACCGGAGACGATCGCGGTCCTGAGCGGCTGGAGATCGTAGTCGGCAGGGTCCAGCCCCTCGGCTCCGATCCCCTCGATGACCGATACGAGCTGCTGCGCCTGGGCGACGGTCCAGGTCTGCACCGTCGGCATCGTGAAGGTGACGCCGCCCTGCACCACGGGCTGGGAGACAGAAGGCGGGAAGGCCTGAGCGAAAGCGTCGGACGGGGTGGGCGAGGGAGCAGGTGCAGGAGCAGGCACGGCAGGGGCGCCGCTTGCGGGAGGCTGCACGCGCACCGCTGCGCCATCCTCCGCCAGTGCCGTGGTCGCCACCAGCGCGGCGATGGCCGCGCCGCCCGCCAGTCTGCCCATCATGCTCGTCATTTTCCAAACTTGCCTTCTGCCGCTTGCGACCGCTCGCCGGTCGCAAGATCGTGGACGCGGCCTTACCCGCTGCGGCCCGCCCCTATCAACCATTCAGGCTTTCACCTCGATTAATGTCCGTGCCCCTGTGACATTGGCGTGACCCGCGTGACTGGCAGGGCATGAACGACTAAGCCGCAATGATGTCGCTGCGCCACCACGCCCTGCTTCCCTTCGGCGCTGCGCTGGTCGGTGTCGGCTTTCTCTCGACGATGGACGCCTTCATGAAGGACGCCGCCCTGCTGATCGGGGCCTACACCGCAACGGTGCTGCGCGCCTTGATCGGGGCGGCGCTGATCGCCCCCGTGTGGCTTGCGCGCGGGCCTGCAGTGCCTTCGCGCAAGGTGATGAAGCTCCATTGCGTGCGAGGGGTGGTCTCGGCCTTCATGGCGCTGACCTTCTTCTATTCGCTCACCAAGCTGCCGCTTGCCGAGGCGATCGCGCTTACCTTCATCGCCCCGCTGATCGCGCTCTATCTGGCAAGCGTGCTGCTGGGCGAGAGCATCAGCCGCGCAGCGATGCTTGCCAGCGTGCTCGGCTTTGCGGGCACACTGGTGATCGTCGGGGGACGGGTCGGCGAGGGAACGCTCGACACCGACGCTGGTCTGGGGATTGCCGCGCTGTTCGTCTCCGCGCTGCTTTATGCCTACAACTTCATTGTCATCCGGCGGCAGGCGCAGGTCGCGGGGCCATTGGAAATCGCGACCTTCCACAGCGGGATCGGCGGGCTGGTGCTGCTCACCCTCGCGCCGTTCCTCTGGGAGGCGCCGGGGGGAGAGGCGTGGGGCTCGCTCGTTGCGGCAGGCGCGCTGACCGTGGCGGGATCGCTGGCGATCGCCTGGGCCTATGCCCGCGCCGAGGCAAGCGCGCTGGTCGCGACCGAATATTCGGGCTTCGTCTGGGCGGCGGCGCTCGGCTGGCTGGCCTTCGACGAGGCGGTGACGTTGCCGACGCTTGCGGGGACGGCGCTGATCGTCACCGGCTGCTGGATCGCCGCGCGCGCGCCGCGCCCCTCTCCCGTGGCTGCGACCTGATACGAAAGCCGGAGGCCTACCCCTCTTGACCTCGCGCGCGAGGCAGCGCAGGGACGCGGGCATAAACCGCGCCCTTGGTGGATCGGGGGCGGGTCAATCAACAGGACGGAGACCCTCCCATGACCGCAATCGGCCAGGATTCGCTCGGCACGCGCCAGATGCTTGACGTAAACGGCAAGCAGTACGCCTATTACTCGCTGGCGAAGGCCGCTGAGCAGCTGGGCGATATCAGCAAGCTGCCGATTTCCATGAAGGTGCTGCTCGAAAACCTGCTGCGCTTCGAAGACGGCGGCTTCACCGTCGCGCGCGAGCACATTCAGGCGCTGGTCGACTGGCAGGCGAACCCCACGACGGGTGAGGAAATCCAGTACCGCCCGGCGCGCGTGCTGCTGCAGGATTTCACCGGTGTGCCTTGCGTGGTCGATCTGGCAGCGATGCGCGATGCGATCAAGAAGCTCGGCGGCGATACCGCCAAGATCAACCCGCTGGTGCCGGTCAACCTCGTGATCGACCACTCGGTGATGGTCGACGAATTCGGCCACCCCAAGGCGATGGAAGCCAACATGGCGCTCGAATACGAGCGCAATGCGGAACGCTACGACTTCCTCAAGTGGGGCTCCAAGAGCTTCCAGAACTTCACCGCCGTGCCCCCGGGCACCGGGATCTGCCACCAGGTGAACCTCGAACACCTCGCCCGCGCGGTGTGGTCGTCCGAAGGGCCGGACGGCGTGACGGTCGCCTATCCCGACACTTGCGTGGGCACCGACAGCCACACCACCATGATCAACGGCCTCGGCGTGCTGGGCTGGGGCGTGGGCGGGATCGAGGCGGAAGCCGCGATGCTCGGCCAGCCGGTCTCGATGCTGATCCCCGAGGTGGTCGGCTTCTACCTCGAAGGCGCGATGGCCGAGGGTGTGACCGCGACCGACCTCGTGCTGACCTGCGTGCAGATGCTCCGCAACGTCGGCGTGGTGGGCCGCTTCGTCGAGTTCTACGGCCCGGGCGTTGCCAACCTCACGCTGGCTGACCGCGCCACCATCGCCAACATGGCGCCCGAATATGGCGCGACCTGCGGTTTCTTCGGGATCGACGACAAGACCCTCGATTACCTGCGCCTGACCGGCCGCAGCGAAGAGAACATCGCACTGGTCGAAGCCTATGCCAAGGCGCAGGGCATGTGGTTCGATCCCGCCAACGTGCCGGTCTTCACCAAGACCCTGAGCCTCGACATGGGCACCGTCGTCCCCAGCCTCGCCGGGCCCAAGCGCCCGCAGGACAAGGTGGTGCTTCAGGAAGTGGACGACCTGTTCAATTCCGATCTCACCAAGGCCTATGGCAAGGCCGCGCCCGCACGCGTGGCGGTCGAAGGCAAGGATCACGACATCGGTGACGGCGACGTGGTGATCGCCGCGATCACCTCCTGCACCAACACCTCCAACCCCGATGTGCTGATCGCCGCGGGTCTGGTGGCGAAGAAAGCCAACGAGAAGGGCCTCAAGCCCAAGCCGTGGGTCAAGACCTCGCTCGCCCCCGGATCGCAGGTGGTCACCGATTACCTCGTGAAGTCGGGCCTGCAGGAGCACCTCGACGCGGTCGGCTTCGACCTTGTCGGCTACGGCTGCACCACTTGCATCGGCAACTCTGGGCCGCTCGCCGCGCCCATCAGCGCCGCGATCAACGGCAACGACATCGTTGCGGCCTCGGTGCTCTCGGGCAACCGCAACTTCGAAGGCCGCGTCTCGCCCGACGTGCGCGCGAACTTCCTCGCCTCGCCGCCGCTGGTCGTCGCCTATGCGCTGAAGGGCACCGTCACTGAGGATATCACCACCACCCCGATCGGCCACGACCAGAACGGCGATCCGGTGATGCTCGCCGATCTGTGGCCGACCAACGCCGAAATCGCCGAGCACCGCGCCGCCAATATCGACCGCTCGATGTTCGTCAGCCGCTACGCCAACGTCTACCACGGTGACGAGCACTGGCAGGCGATCACGGTCGAGCCTTCGGACACCTACCAGTGGCGCGCCGGCAGCACCTACGTCGCCAACCCGCCCTATTTCGAGGGCATGACCATGACCCCGGCGCCGATCACCGACATCGTCGATGCCAAGCCGCTGGCGATCCTCGGCGATTCGGTCACCACCGACCACATCTCGCCGGCCGGTTCGATCAAGGAAGACAGCCCGGGCGGCAAGTTCCTGATGGCCAACCAGGTCGCCAAGAAGGACTTCAACTCCTACGGCTCGCGCCGCGGCCACCACGAAGTGATGATGCGCGGCACCTTCGCCAACATCCGCATCAAGAACGAGATGGTCCCCGGCGTCGAAGGCGGCTTCTCGACCTATGGCGGCGAGACCATGCCGATCTACGACGCGGCGATGAAGCACAAGGAGAACGGCACGCCGCTGGTCGTCATCGGCGGCAAGGAATACGGCACCGGCTCCAGCCGCGACTGGGCGGCCAAGGGCACGATCCTGCTGGGTGTGCGCATGGTGATCGTCGAGAGCTTCGAGCGCATCCACCGCTCGAACCTCGTCGGGATGGGCGTGCTGCCGCTGCAGTTCAAGGAAGGCGACACCCGCCAGAGCCTCGGCCTTGCGGCGACCGACACCTTCTCGATCCGCGGCCTTGCCGACCTCACCCCCGGCCAGGACGTCACCGTTGAAGTCACCCGCGCGGACGGCTCGCAGTTCAGCTTCGCCGCCCTGTGCCGCATCGATACCGCCAACGAGATGGAGTATTACCGCCACGGCGGGATTCTCCATTACGTCCTGCGCAAGCTTGCCGCATAAGGAGCGCGATGACGCGCCGCGATATCGCCCTGCTCCTGTCGCCCCTGCCGCTCTCGCCGCTGCTGCTGGCACTGGCGGCCTGCGGAAGCGATCAGGAGCGGGCGGATCGTTTGCGCAAGGAGGTGCCCTCGCCCTTCGGGTTCGAGATGGCAATGGCCGGGCCTGCGTCGGGCGGTGATGCGGGCGCAGTAGCGCCCGCGCTCGCCTCGCTCACTCCGCCAGAGCGCGCGGTGCGGATGGCGGCGCGCGATGTCCGCCCGATCGATCAGTTCACTGCCGTGAATGAGGCCGAGGGCAGGCTTCCCGCCCGGGACAATTCGGGCCAGCCCACCGGACACCGCTAGAAAAATTCCGCCGCGGCATAGGAAAAGGGGCGACCGTCACCGGCCGCCCCTTTCCTTTTGCCGAGCCTTCGCCTGTCAGCCCAGGAACTTGCGCCGCCCGAGGACCGCAGCGGCCGCCAGGCCGAACAAGATGGTCATCGGCGGGGCGGGAACATCGTGCCCGCCCGAGGAGCCGCTGGTGCTGCTGCTCGACGACGAGGACGAGCTGGAGGACGAGGAAGACGAGCTGCTGCCCGACGAGCTCGAAGACCCGCTGCTGCCGCTCGACGACGAGGAAGACGAGGACGAGGACGACGAGCTGCTGCTGGTGCTGCTGGTCATGTCGCCGGACGAGCCGCCGCTGGTCGCCCCGCCCGAGGACGAGGAGGAGCTGCTGCTCGAAGACGAAGACGACGAGCTACCGCTGCTGCCGCCCGACGATCCCGAGCTGGACGAGGACGAACCCGAAGACGACGAACCCGAAGAGGACGAGCCCGAGCCGCCCGAGCTCGTCCCGGGCTTGCCGCTGCTGCCCCCCGACGAGGAAGACGAGGAGGACGACGAGGACGAAGACGAGGAGCTCGACGAAGACGAGGAGGACCCCGAACTCGTCACCGCGCCGGTCGAGGAGCTGACGTTGCCCGAAGAACTCGAGACGTTCCCGGAAGAACTGGAGACATTGCCCGAGGAACTCGAAACGTTGCCCGAGGAACTCGTCACGCCGCCGGTGCTGCTCGACACCGCGCCCGTCGACGAGGACACGTTCCCCGACGAGGAAACCGCACCGGTCGAGGACGAGACGTTACCCGTCGACGAGACCGCCCCCGTCGAGGACGAGACGTTGCCGGAAGACGTGGTGCTCGACACCTGACCCGTGCTGCTCGAAACCTGCCCGGTCGAGGAAGTCACCGTTCCCGAGGAAGACGTGGTGGTCGAACTGATCTGCCCCGAGGACGAGGTTGTCGAGGTGGAGTTGTCGATGTCGATATCGATGACGACGCCGCTGCTGCCGCCGGTCGTGCCGCTGGTGCCGCCCGAACTCGAACCCGAGGTCGAAGTCGTGGTCGATACCGACACATCGCCCGAGGATGAACCGCCCCCGCCGAAGAACCCGCCGAAGAACCCGCCGCCGAAGCCGCCACCGAAACCGCCGCCGAAGCCGCCGCCCCAGCCACCGCCGGGGCCGCCGCCGCCCGAGATCGGCGGCAGGGGCGGAAGCGGCGCAGGCATGTAGGCAACCTGCGCGATCGGCGGGCATTCGGCCGGATCGAAATAGGCCTGCACCGCGCCCGCAGGCAGGCTCGCCGCGCCCCCCGGGCCTGCGGGCCCGACCGGCTGACACTCGATGGTGCGCTCGACGATGCGGCGGCGCCGCTCCTCCGGCATGGGGATGACCCGTTCGCGCGTCTTGATGTAGCGCGCGCCGGTGACAGGATCGACCTGAACCAGCTTGCCGTCGATCTTGGTCGAGAAGTCGGGCGCTTCGGTGTTCATCGGTTCGGCCATGCGAACCGCACCACCTTGCAACAATGCAACCCCTGCCGCAGCGGCGGACAGCTTCGCGATGGCCAGTTTGAGCGACATGGTCGTGTACCCTGTTTGCCTGTGGAGCCGATGCGGACCGGCCGCATCTCTTCCAAATCCAGCCTCCTATTGATGTCAGAAGCGGCACAGGGGCAATCGGGTTAACCAAGCCGGGACGCGCGAAGTGGCCGGAATGGCCTCGGAATCCCGGGATTTCGGGCGCTCTGTCCCGAACTGGCACCGAAAAGAAGGGGCGGTTAGCTGATTGGTTAACGTCTATGCCGCGCCGGTCCGGCGACTCAGTCCTCGAACAGTCCGGACTGGGTCGGGGGCGATTCTCTGGGCGGGGTCAGTTCGAGATGTGCCCAGCCGGCATCGTTGAGCATGCGCCCGCGCGCGGTGCGGGCAACGAGGCCGAGCTGGATGAGGTAGGGTTCAACCACTTCCTCCACCGTGTCGCGCGGCTCGGCAAGGCCGGCGGCGAGCGTTTCGATGCCCACCGGGCCACCCTTGTAGATGGTCGCGATCATCGAGAGGTAGCGCCGGTCCATCAGGTCAAGGCCGAGGCGGTCGATCTCGAGCCGGGTGAGCGCCTCGTCCGCCACGGCGCGGGTGACGGTGGGGCTGCCCGCAACATCGGCAAAGTCGCGCACGCGCCGCAGCAGCCGCCCCGCCACACGCGGTGTCCCGCGCGAACGGCGAGCGATTTCGTGCGCCCCGTCAGGCGCGATGGCGAGGCCCATCAAGCCAGCCGCGCGGGTGACGACGCGCTCAAGTTCCTCGTGCGTGTAGAAATTGAGGCGAACGGGGATGCCGAACCGGTCGCGCAGCGGCGTGGTCAGCAGGCCCTGCCGGGTGGTCGCCCCGATCAGGGTGAAGGGCGGCAGGTCAATCCGCACGCTGCGCGCCGACGGCCCCTCGCCGATGATGAGATCGAGCGCGCGGTCCTCCATAGCCGGGTAGAGCACTTCCTCGACGACGGGAGAGAGGCGGTGGATCTCATCGATGAACAGCACATCGTGGGGTTCAAGGTTCGTCAGCAGCGCGGCCAGATCGCCCGCCTTGGCGATGACGGGGCCGCTGGTGGCGCGGAAGCCCACGCCCAATTCGCCCGCGATGATCTGCGCCAGCGTGGTCTTGCCGAGGCCCGGGGGGCCGAAGAACAGCGTATGATCCATCGCCTCGCCGCGTGCCCGCGCGGCGGCGATGAAGACGGCGAGGTTGCCCTTGGCGGCCTCCTGCCCGACGAATTCGGCCAAGCGGCGCGGGCGCAGGGCTGCGTCGGGATCGCCGGGTTGGCGGGTAGGGGTGTGGAGGGGGTCAGTCATCGGCCCCCCTATCCTTTGCGGATACCTCCAGCGCCGCGCAACCGATCAGCGCGGTTCGCGCCGATAGGCGGCAAGTCTCGGCCAGAGATGCCACACGACCAGGATGAACAGCGCGAGATACTGCCACGGGCCCATGCCTGCGCCCACCAAGGGCGTGTTGCGGAACGTATCCGGCCCGCCGATCTCTCCGATCAGCGACAGGATCAGATTGGGGCCGACGAGAACGAGGAAGATGATCTGGAGAACGCGCGGCCTGCGCCCCGGCTCGAGCGGGACCGGCTCGGTCGGCGGATAGCGCCGCAGCTGCTGTTCGGCAGCCCTGCTGGCACGGTAGATCTTCCACGGAAACCACACCAGCCAGCTGCCCACCCACGACAACAGCGCGGCAATGAGTAAGGTGATGGCGATGATGTGCGGGAAAAGGGGGGCCACAAACATTGCCGAAATCATGATGGCCCATGGGGCTCCGAAGACGATGATGATTGCCAGCCTTTTTGCTCCGCGCACCGCCTCTGCGTAATCCGTCCCGAGCCGGTTCCAGTCGCGGGCGGTGACCGACACTGCTCCGCTCCCGTCCCTCAGCATATAGGTGTAGTTGCCGTCCGACCTCCGGCGTGCCCGATGGACGAAGCCGGTTCGCGTAATCGCTTCGAAAAGGGTCGGTTCGATCATGGTCGGGGATCCTGCAACTGCAGCCATGATCAAGGCAAGGCGTTAACATCCTGCGAAAGTTGGAGAATGGGGCAGAGCTTTTCATCACCCAGCAGCCTTCTTCAGCGCCACGCGGATCAGATCACCCTCGCTCGCACCCTCGCCCAGTTCCTCCAGCGCCCGCGCCACGGCCTGTGCCGCCACCGCTGGCTTGAACCCGAGGTTCTCCAGCGCGCTCGCGGCGTCCGCGCCCTTGCTGCCTGCGGGGGCAGCTGCGGCACTCGGCGCAAACCCGCCGCTTCCGCCGGGCATCGCGCCCGCCTTGTCCTTCAGCTCGTTGACGATCCGGCCTGCCAGCTTCGGCCCCACGCCTTGCGCGCGGGCCACCATCGCCGCGTCACCCTTGCCGCAGGCGTCGCGCAGTTCTCCGGTCGAGAGCGCCGAGAGGATCGCGAGGCCGACCTTGCTCCCCACGCCCTGCACGCCGGTCAGCAGCCGGAACCAGTCGCGCTCGGCACTGTCGGCAAAGCCCAGCAGGCGCATGTCGTTCTCGCTCACCTGCAATTGCGTGTGGACGGTGCAGGCCTCCCCGACCTCGCCCAAAGCGGCAAGCGTGCGGCTGGAGCAGTGCACGAGGTAACCCACTCCGCCGACATCGACCACCGCCCAGTCCTCGCCGGTCGCATCGAGCCTGCCTGAGAGTTTGGCGATCATGGTTTGTTCCTGCCCCAAGCCGCAAACGGCGTCCAGCCTTTATGGACAGATGCCCACACTTGCGCCAGATGGCACTCCCATGAGCTGGAACACCTTCGGACGCGTCTTGCGCTTCACCACCTGGGGAGAGAGCCACGGGCCTGCACTGGGCGCGGTTGTCGACGGGTGCCCGCCGGGGCTGGCGATCAGCGAAGACTTCATCCAGCCCTTCCTCGATGCCCGAAAGCCGGGCACCAGCCGCTTCACCACCCAGCGCCGCGAGGATGATCTGGTGCGGATTCTTTCGGGGGTGTTCGAGGGCAAGACCACCGGCACGCCGATCAGCCTGATGATCGAGAACACCGATCAGCGCAGCAAGGACTATTCGGAAATCGCACAGCGATACCGCCCCGGCCATGCCGATTACGCCTATGATGCGAAATACGGCATCCGCGACTATCGCGGCGGCGGGCGCTCTTCGGCACGCGAGACGGCGGCGCGGGTGGCGGCGGGCGCGGTGGCGCGGCTGGTGATCCCGGAAGTCACCATCACCGCCTATGTCTGCGAGCTGGGCGGCGACCGGATCGACCCGGCGAACATCGATTACGCCGAGATCGCCAACAACCCCTTCTTCTGTCCCGATTCCGCAGCGGCCAAGCGGTGGGAGGAGAAGGTCGACGCGGCGCGCAAAGCCGGGTCCTCACTCGGCGCGATCGTTGAGTGTGTCGCCACAGGCGTTCCGGCGGGTTGGGGCGCGCCGATCTATGCCAAGCTCGACAGCGACCTGGCGAGCGCGATGATGAGCATCAACGCGGTCAAGGGCGTCGAGATCGGTGACGGCTTCGAGGCCGCGCGCCTGACCGGCGAGGAGAACGCCGACCGGATGCGCCCCGGACCGGATGGCAAGCCGGTGTACCTCGCCAACCACGCGGGCGGCACGGCGGGCGGTATTTCGACCGGGCAGCCCGTGGTGTGCCGGGTGGCCTTCAAGCCGACCTCCTCGATCCTGACCCCGGTGGAATCGATCAACGCGGCGGGCGAGGCGGTGGAAGTGGTCACCAAGGGCCGCCACGATCCCTGCGTCGGCATCCGCGGCACCCCGGTGGTCGAGGCGATGATGGCTCTCGTTCTGGCGGACCACAAGCTGCTGCACCGCGCGCAAGTCGGCCAGCCCTGAGCGGCGCTGACTGCCGGCTTGCGCCCGAAACTCTACGCCAGGCTGCAGTTCGCAGACCTCCGAGCGGTCAGGCGCAACATTTGCAGCACGCCCTGCCTGCACCCACAATGGCGGTGTGCAGCGCATGTGCGAGCCTGCCGTCGGAAACTTCGGTCAGAACATCGCGCTTCACTGCAACAATCCTTTCGCTGACCGGCCCGAGATCATCGAAGGCCGACTGCACGATGCCAAGCACGTCCATGCGTGAAAGAGCGATCGTGGACTGCTCGGAAGCGATGGGCGAATTCTCGAAATCAAATGCAACCGGCGCGATGGCAGGCTTGCCATATTCCTCTGACATGCAATTCGCTCTCTATACTCAGCTAACTCGCCCCATCCTGCGCCTTTCTTTACACAGGTGAAGGTCATACGCAAATTATACTATGGTTATAAGGATTTTAATCTTATATTTTTCTATCGAGAGCGGAGCTTTTTTGAAACAATATTATTCAAATAAGCTTTGTGCGCGAACTATATGCTGCACGCTTCCCTGCTGGCACTCGGCCTGCAGCAGGATGGACACGCTTCGTCGAAAAAGAGAATAACATGGGTTAGGAGTGCCTCGGGCAAAAACGCTCCGGCACTTTTTCGAGCGACCAATCCGATTGGTTCCCGGCGCACTCATTGAAAAAAGCGATTTTCGCAATCGCACAAATCAACTTTTGTGCAGCGCAAAACATACTATCTGGGCACCGTCAGTTTCGACCCTCTCAACCACCCTGGACAAGGACAAACTCCCATGGGTATCATCGGTTCGACCATCACGCCGTTCACCGCCACCGCCTTCCAGAAGGGCAAGGACTTCTTCACCGTCACCGAC
>VFQM010000177.1_pt1 | contig 79764 bp, 70 predicted proteins | sample 3512391 | NCBI WGS metagenome assembly VFQM01 (sample SAMN10412369, study PRJNA504923) | tailings metagenome | isolation source: Replicate 1 from Balatoc abandoned mine | place: Philippines | reverse complement strand
TACAAAGTGGGCAGTGTCATTTCTATTTCGCGCAAGCAGTTCGCAAGATTGATAACATACATTATGTAAATACCGATACCTTAACTGTCCGAAGAAGCCAAGGCGGTTGCGCAGCGGTTGGAAAAAGTGACGCCAAGGCAACATTAACCAGCCGCGAAACTGATCACCTTCTCGTCATTGTTGAAGGCGGGGAACGGCAGGTACGAGATCCGCAGCCGCTGTTGCAGCGCCAAGCGGTGCTCGCCTGCGGGGAAGCCGCCGGGGTAAGCGACCAGAATTAACGCCGTCGCGCCGAAGGCCCAGCGCCGGTCATAGGCGGTTTCCATCTCCGCAAGCGTCAGCGGCCCAGGGCCCTCGTCGAAGCGGATCGCTTCGCGCGGCAAGGCCTCGCCGTCGATGCTGACCGCGAGATCCTCGATCATCGACAGGCCGAGCCCGCGATAATAGCCGAGCTTGGTGACGAAGCTGAAGCCGGTCGGCGCATCGGCGGGGCCGATATTGGCGATGCTGGCGGGGTCGATGATATACTTGTCGAACATCAGTTTGCGCTCCCCTTGGCGTGGCGGGCTTCGGCCTTCGCGATCAGTCTTTCGAACATCACGTGCTGGCGGCGCACCTGTTCGCGGCTGTCGACCTCCTGCACATCCTGAATCCAGCGGTTGCCTTCATATTCGCTCGACAGCGTGCCCTCCCAGCCGCAGCCGACGAGAACATCGATGACCTCGGCATAGGCGATCGAGGGGTCGGTGCAGTCCTCGTCCATTTCGTAGAACTTGGCCTGGATGTGGCGGAAATAGGGGGCGTATTCGGCCAGCCGCTTGGGGTTGGCATAGGGCGCGTGGCGCAGCGTTTCGGCCATCGCGACCTCGGCCTTGTTGCCCTGCATCTTCACCGCGACCTCGTAGATCGTGTATTCGGCCATGATCTTGGCCTCGTGCTGGTCGACGATGAACTGCGTCACCTCGGGCCGCGCGCCCTGCCGTTCGAACCGCGCGCGGAAGGCGGGCGGGTAGTGCTTCATGAAGATGCCCATGTCGGGCAGGATGCCGAGGTGCTTGGTGCCGAGTCGGTCGGCTTCCTCGATGGTGCGCAGGATCCAGGCGTGTTCGAGATGCCAGGGCGCGTGGACTTCGACCCCCATATGGACGTCGAGCTCCTCGGCCACCGGCACGCAGCGGCCCAGAATGTCGGGGCGCACGAACACCAGCACGCGCATGTTGCGGATGCCGAGCCGGTGGCACAGCCTCAGGTCGCGCACAATGCTTTTGACCTGCTCCTCGTCGCTCATCAGGCTGTCCTTGCGGACCTTGGTGTCGAGGAACATGTCATAGGCGGTGAAATGGCAGCCGTGCCGCTCCACCATCGCCTTCCACTGATAGACCTCGGCATCGCTGAGATGCGGGAAGCCGGGCATGTTCTGTTCGGGCAGGATTTCGATGCCCGTGGCACCGATCGAGGCGGCGAAGGCCACGCAATCCTCGACCGACATGGTGCCGAGGAACATTTCCTCCTGGAACGAATAGAGGCTGACCCCCCTGCTGATCTTGGACGCCAACAAGTTTCCTCCTTTAGCTGCTCGGTTCCGCGGTTGAGCCTGTCGGGCGCAGCTTTGCGGTCATCCCAGAAAGGCCCAAAGGTAAAGCGCGCTGTCCCGAATATCGAACACCAGCGAGAAACAAAGCTGGAACAAGGCCAGATGGTACCACAGGCCAAAAGGTGTGCGCTTATCCAGGGCCGGATAGCGCCGCACCATCAGCACAAGCGCCGGAATCCAGACAAGGTGGTTCAGGCTGACCAGTCCAAGGCCCAGCCTATCGACGGGGGCCAGTGCTATCTCGGAAAAGGAGATAGCGTGGCTGACGATGATGCCGAGCAGATAGACGCGCGCCTCAACATGAAACAGGGCAAACAAAAGCGAACCTGCAAAGACGTAATGCTGGAAGCTCATCCACTGTTTCACCCACTGGGGTATCGCGGCGAAAGCAGCGTCCATCTTCGCAAATCGGTCCGTCATGGTAACTGCTTCGCCGCCGGGCAGGAATGTGATAGGCAGAAAGATCAGCAGGGCCAGCCCCACGATGGCAACCGCAGGCAGAATGCCTTCCGAACGGCCAAACGAAGGTTCAGTCTGTGTGGTCACTGGCTGCCTCCCGCACTATGAGCCCTCGTGGCCAGGACATGCTCCCTGTGCGTTGAGCCAAGGGCATCAAGGTGCGACGCGACTGTCTGATGCCCGCACACGTGTTCACGCCCGCACGACCTTTTGCGAAATGGTGCCGAACGGGCGGCGCTCGTCGGGCAGGATGCCGAACATCGTCACGCGGTCGCCGAACGCCATGAACGGCGTCTGCGGCGCGCCATGCGCGATGATCTCGATCGCGCGCTGTTCGGAGATGCAGGCCGATCCGCGCGTCGCGTATTCGGCGTTGGAGACCGTGCCAGTGCCGATGATCGTGCCCGCCACCAGATCGCGGGTGCGCGCGGCGTGGGCGACCAGTTCGGGGAGCGAGAAGGCCATCTCGTCGCCGTTGACGCGGCCGAAGCGGCGCTCGTTCCATTCCACCACCAGATCCATGCACACCCGCCCGTCGCGCCATGCCGGGCCGAGTTCGTCGGGGGTGACGGCGAAAGGCGCCATGCTGCACGCGGGCTTGGCCTGCACCCAGCCGAAGCCGGTCTTCATCTCGATCGGCGCGATGGCGCGCAGCGACCAGTCGTTGATCTGCACGATCAGGCGGATGTGCCGCGCGGCCTCTTCGACGCTCACGCCCATCGGCACGGCATCGACGATCACGCCGAATTCGCCCTCGAAATCGATCCCGAGCGTCTCGTCGGGCACCGGCACATCGGCGTGGGGGCCAAGGAAACGGTCGGACATGCCCTGATACATAAGCGGGCGCGAGGCATCGACCGGATCGAGCCCGAAGGCGATCTGCACCAGCTCGCCGTGGGTGTTGAAGGCTGACCCGTCGAGCCACTGCCACGATCGCGGCAGGGGCGCGCACAGGCTGGCGGGATCGAGCGGTTCGCCGCTGCCCGTCGACAGGGCCTCGGCGGCGTCCTGCAAGGCAGATTCAGCCTCGTGCCAGCGCGTCATCGCCTCCAGCAGGCTGGGCCAGCCATCGACAGCGCGGCAGGCGAGGCCATCGTCGGAGACGACCACCAGCTGCCCGTCGGGCGTGCCGTCATGGCGCGTGGCGAGCCGCATCGCGCGTCAGTCCTCGAAGATCGCGACAGCGCGCGTCCACCCGGCCGAGGCGCCCTTGATCTTGTGCGGGAAGCAGCTGACGGTGAAGCCGTTGGGCGGCAGCACTTCGAGATTGTGGAGCTTTTCGAGGTGGCAATAGCCGATCTCGCGTCCGGCCTTGTGGCCTTCCCAGATCAGCGAGGTGTCGCCGGTTTCCGCGACCTTCTGCGCCGTATGCACGAAGGGCGCGTCCCAGCTCCAGGCGTCGGTGCCGGTCACCCGCACGCCGCGGCTGGTGAGATACATGGTCGCCTCGTAGCCCATGCCGCAGCCCCGGCTGACGTAGTCGGAATCGCCCAGCGCCTTGCCCGCGGCGGTGTTGACCAGCACGATATCGAGCGGCTGCAAATCATGCCCGATCCGCTTCAGCTCCGCCTCGACATCGGCGGCGGTCACCACGTAGCCATCGGGCAGCTTGGTGAAATCGAGCTTCACGCCGGGCTGGAAACACCATTCGAGCGGGATTTCGTCGATCGTCAGCGCGCGCTGCCCGCCGTCCTGCGTGGGGTGATAATGCCATGGTGCGTCGAGATGCGTGCCGTTGTGCGTGGTCAGCCGCACCCATTCGGCCGCCGCAAAGCCGGCCCCGTCCGGGGTCTGCTCCGCCGTCACCCCGGGGAAGAAATGGCCGAGTTCTGCCATGGTCTCGTCATGGGTCTGGTAGGTGATCTCGGGCCGCAGGAAGGGCGGATCGCTGATGACCTCGTTGCACAGGGTGATCGACAGGTCGACGAAGCGGCGGGACATCAGGCGTCCTTCCAGTCATAGGCGAGTTCGCCCTCGCGGAAGGCGAAGCGGTCGACATGGCGCTCGACTGCGCCCTTCAGGCCATCGCGCTGGCCGGGGGCGCTGGCGTCGATCCGGCAGACGAGCGCATCGGCCTCGGGCGTCAGGGTCACCAGGGCATCGGCGGGCCAGTCCGCCCCGCGCGTATCGCGGGGGAAGCGGATAGTGACGGCGTCGCCTTCGAAGGTCACTTCCATGTTGTGCTGCCAGTGCTTGCCGACCTGCGCCGCGTATTTCTTCGCGCTCGCGGTGGCGACGCGGGCCTCGGTGCTGAATGTCATGCGATATGCCCTCCCAGAGTTTCGGCGAACCAGTCGGCGATGCAATCGCGGCCATAGGCCATGTTGTCCGCACCGACATGCTCCACCCCGCCCTCGCGCGCGGTGAAGATCACCTTCTCGCGGCGCGGGGAATTCACCAGCTGGTCGTAGAGATCATCGGCATAGGCGACGCTGATCTGGCGATCCTGCGCGCCGTGGGTGACGAGGAACGGCACCCGGATGCGGTCCATGTGGCCGTTGAGGTTCATGTCGGTGGATTTGGCGAGAAATTCGTCCATGTCGGCCGCGCCGAAGGCCCACATCACATGCGCCCAGTAATGCGGCACGGGATTCTCGCCCTCGCGCGCCATGCGCTTGTCCTGCACCTCGCGCCAGTTGTGGTTCGCGCCCCACACCGCCCCGCTGGCAAATCGCGGCTCATAGGCGACCGCGCGCGGTGCGAAATGGCCGCCGAGACTGATGCCGGTCATGCCGATGCGCTTGGGATCGACGTCCGGCTGCGCCTCCAGCCAGTCAACCGCCTTCGACGCCCAGTTCTCGCTATGTGGATCGACCGGCAGCCCTTGCAACCGCAGCGCCTCGCCCGATCCGGGCTGGTCGACGCACAGGGTCGACACCCCGCGCCGCGCCAGAGCCTCGGGCAGGCGCGACCAGTAGAGCAGTTCCTTGCAGCTATCGAGCCCGTTGCAATAGACCACCACCGGATGCGGCCCTGGCCCCGGCGCGCGGGTGTAGAGCGCGGGCATCGTGCCGATCGCCAGCGGGATCTCCACCCGCTCGCGGTTGATCTGGCCGAGCGCGGTCGACTTGTCGAAGGCCGCGCGGGCGCGAGCATAGGTTTCCTTGCGGCCCGGACGGCCATGGCCCTGCATGCGTTCGGCGGTGAACAGGTAGAGCGAGGCGCGCTCCAGCTTGTCCGACGCGCTGAAGGCCCGCCCCTTGGCCTCGTCCTCGGCGGCCAATTCGATCAGCTTGTCGCCCATCGCCGCCCATTGCTGCATGAAGGCGGGCGTGCCGACATCCGCGCCGCCGGCGGCCGCATCGCGGATCGGCGCGCACATGTCGATGATCTCGCCGATCTGCCCGCCGCTCTCCATCGCGATCGCGACCGAGAGGTTCCAGATGTAATTCGGGAAGAATTCGAACAGCGCCACTGCGTCAGCCTTGGGCCAGAGCGAACAGGCCGGGATTGGGCGCGGGGTGCGGCAGGGTCTGCGGCCCGCCGGTGCCGATGCCCCACTGGTCCATCACCAGCGGTGCGGGGGTGTGGACGGTGGGCTGATGGGTCTCGAAATCGACCTCCTCCAGCTCAGAGGTATATTCGGTCACGAACCCGCCGGGGGTGACGAAATAGCTGAAGGTGTTGTTGCCCGCCGTGTGCCGCCCCGGCCCCCAGCCGATGTCGATGCCCTTGAGCTTCAGCCGGTGCGCCCCGCGCATCATGTCGTCGAGGCTGAGCATGTCATAGGCGACATGGTTGAGGCACGGCGGCCCGGGCAGGATCGCGATGCGGTGGTGCGCCGAATTGCAGCGCAGGAAGCACATGAAGTCGCCCAGCCAGTCGGACACCTTGAACCCCAGCACATCGGTGAAGAAGCGCACCAGCGCCTGATGATCGGGCGAATGCAGCACGATGTGGCTGATCTTGAGCGGGATGCCCTCCCACTGCGCCAGCGCGCGAGACGTGCCGCGCGCGACATCGCTCGAAATTTCGAACAGCAGGCCATCGTGGCTGAAGAAGCGGAAGCCATAGCCGGCGCCGGGAGTGGTCAGATTAGCCGGTTCGCTGACGATCCGGCATCCGGCTCCGACCACCTTGGCCCGCAGCGCATCGACATCCTCGCGGCTGTCCGCAGCCAGCGCGATTACGTCGACGCGGTTCTCGTCCGCGCGGCGCAACTGTACCACATGATGCTCGTCATGGCCCTGCGCCTTAAACCAGGCGTGGTCGGCATCCTCGCCGACCGGTTCGAGGCCCCAGATGTCGGCGTAATAGGCCTTTTCGGCCTCGAAGTCCTTCACGCCATATCCGACATAACGGATTTCGGTAACGCGGCTCATGCTTGGCTCCTGTGCGTCAGATGGGCTGGGAGACCACGGCGAACATTTCCGCTGTGGCCTTGTGGTTGTCGACCGCAGGGCCCTTGCCGAGCTGGCCCATGCAGATCGCGAGGCTGGATTCGACGATGTAGCGGCAGCGTTCGAAGCGGCGGTCGCGGTAGGCGATCAACGCGGTCTCGATATCGTCGTGACGCGCGAGTTCGTCGGCCAGCACGATCGCATCCTCGATCGCCATGCCTGCGCCCTGCCCGAGATGCGGGGTAGTGGCGTGGACGGCATCGCCGAGCAGCACCACCCGGCCCTTGTGCCAGGGCCCGCGCACCAGCATCGCTTCGAGCGGGCGATAGACCACTCCGGCATCGTCGGTGATCTGCTGCGAGAGTTCCTGCAGGCGCGGGGCGCAGCGCGCCATGCGTTCGCGCATCCGCTGCGCCATGCCCTCTTGCGCAAAGCGCGGATTGTCCGGCTCGGGCGTAGTGACGAAGATGTACATCGCATCGGCGCTCATCGGCACGAGGCCTGCGCCGATCGGGCCGTTGAAGACCTGAAGCGCGTCCATCTCGGCAGGCCGGGGGAAGTTGTAGCGCCACACCGCCTGCCCGGTGAATTCGGGCGTCTCGGCCTCGGGGAGGATCGCGGCGCGGGTCTGGGAATAGATCCCGTCCGCGCCGACGACCAGATCGAAGCTGCCTGCCGTGCCATCGCTGAAAGTGACATGGGCCCGCGCGCCGTCATCGGCGATGGCCTCGGCCGTCACCCCGAGCCGCAGCGCCGCACCCAGCGCCACGGCGTTGTCGCCCAGCACCTTCTGCAAGGCCTTGCGCCCGATGCCGACATTGGCGGGCCGCCCCTCGACCAGCCGGGGCGAGGGCACACGTGCGACCATCGTCCCGTCGGGAATGTAGATTTCGACCGCATCGAACCCGCAGGAGGCATCGATGAAGTCATCAAGCACGCCGAGCTGATCCATCGCCCGCACGACATTGGATTGCTGGATGATCCCCACGCCATAGACCGACCAGGCCGGATCCTTGTCGATCAGCGTGACCTGGTGCCCCGCCCGGCCGAGCGCAATGGCGGCAGACAGACCGCCGATCCCGGCGCCGATGATCAGCACATCAAGATTGTGCATGTCCGTGTGTCCTCAACGTCGTGGAAAATGAAGGGCCGGGCGGATATGATCCTGCCCGGCCCTTGCGATCATGGCTTCAGACCTGGGGCAGCCCCTCGATCAGAAATCGAACCCGACACGCACGCCGTAGGTGCGCGGCGGCGCGAACTGCCAGTTGTACAGGCGGTCCGGTCCGGCGACGACGAAGGCCGCGAAAGACAGGGGCCGTTCGTTCTCGATGTTCCGCACGAAGGCCTGAATGAACCACTCGCCGCCGGTCGGGCGGAAGGTCAGGTTCGCATCGGTCTGCGTGAAGGCTTCCTGCCGGGAGTCGTTGTAGTTGAAGATGTCGGTGAAATAGGCGCTCTTGAGCACCGAGAACACGCTCGCCGTCAGCGTCCCGGCATCGCCGATCTGGAAGTCATGATCGTAGCCCAGATTGAGCGTCCAGGTCGGCGTGTAGGGCGGGGTGTTGTCACCGAGGTTGGGCTGGGTGATCTGCCCCGGGGTGGTGCCAAGGTCGCCCACGGCCGCCGAACCATTGCCGCTGCAGCCCGGGTTGACGCAGAACACCGGGATCGATGCCAGCAGCGTGCCGTAGGATGCGTTGACGTAGTTGATCGAGCCGCGCAGACGGCCGTTCTCGCCGACCGCGATCTGGGCATCGAGTTCAGCGCCGTAGATTTCGGCCGAACCCGCATTGAACACCTGCCCGCCGAGCGCGGAGTCGATCAGCACGTTCACCTGAAGATCGGTGTAGTCATAGTAGAACGCCGCGATGTTGACGAAGCTCTGGCCGTTAGCACCAAAGTTGAACTTCGCGCCCGTTTCATAGGCGGTGTTCTTTTCCGGATTGTAGGTGCCCACGGCATCGAACCCACCGCCCTTGAACCCGGTGGCGATGCGCCCATAGATCAGCGTATCGGCGTTGGGCTGATAGTTGAGGCCCAACGTCCAGGTGAAGGCATCGTCCTTCGCCACAAGGTTGCGGTTGACGATCGGCGCGGGGAACACGGTCGGACGGACCGGCCCGGTGTTGAACAGCGGGTTGGTCGGCTGGTTGATCGCGCCCGGATAGTTGACGAACAGGGCGTTGCGATCTTCCGTGGTATAGCGACCGCCGACAACCAGCGTGAGGGTGTCGGTGAGGCTGATATCTGCCTGCCCGAACGCGGCATAGCTCTTCGAGTCCACGTCGCGCAGGAAGTAGTTCACGTAGCCACCGTTCGCCCCAAGCAGAAACGCAGGCGGAGGGGCACGGAACAGGCCGCGCTCGATGTCCTGCTTCTCGTTGAAGTAGAACAGACCGGTCTGCCATTTGAACCCGGTTCCCTCACCCGTCAGCAGCAACTCGTGGCTTTGGGTTTCGATATCTTCGTTGAAGTTGTTGAAGATGTAATTGGGCTGGAGCGTCAGCGGGCCGCCACGGTCGGTCGTGCGATAGCCAACGCGGTAGGCAAGGGTCGCGCCATCGAAATCATAGGCAATGCGCCCGCGGCCGATCCAGGCATCGTTGACGAAGCGCCCGAGACCGGTGGTCGGTGCATCGTAGCGGCTGCGGTTGATGCCATCGAGCCGGTTCGTATTGCGCGGGATGCACTGGGTGCCCGGCACGGCGGGGGCGATTTCGACCCAGCCTGGCGTCGCGGTGCAGCCGGCACCCGGCTGGTTTCCGGCAAGGTTGAAGTTGAAGGTTGCCGTGATCGGCGGGACGACTTCGCTGTAGACGTGCTCGACCGCCGCGTCGATCGTCAGACCCTCCACCGGCTCCAGCCGCAGCGAGGCACGCAGGCCGAGGGTATCGTCATCCTGGCTGCGGCCATTGATATTGGGATGGAAGTTGTACCCGTCGCGCTTCGAGTACTGGCCCGCAAACCGGATCCCACCGATATCGCCCAGCGGCACATCGACCCCGCCCTCCACGATCAGGTGATCGAAATTGCCGTAGCTGATGCTGCCGTTGGCACTGAAAGTGTCACCGGGCTTGCGGGTGATGAAGTTGACGGCGCCCGCGGTCGAGTTGCGGCCGTAAAGAGTGCCCTGCGGGCCGCGCAGCACTTCGACGCGCTCCATGTCGAACAGCGAGGCGTTCAGCACCCCGCCGCGATTGAGGAATTCCCCGTCGATATTGATGGCGACGGTCTGGTCCTGGGTTTCGTCGTTGCTGTTGGTGCCGACACCGCGGATCGCCACGCGGGCATTGACGCCGTCGACCGTGACGTTGAGCACCGGCGCAAGACGCTGGATCCCGGCCAGATCGGTGATCCCGGCATTCTTGACCTCCTCGCCACCAACCACGTCGATGACGATCGGCACGTCCTGAACGTCTTCGGACCGGTTCTGCGCGGTAACGAGGATTGTGCCGGCGTAGTTTTCGGTATCCTCCGGCTCGGCATCCTGAGCAAAGGCAACGCCCGGGATGGTCAGCACGGTCGACGCCAGCAAAGCAGCATAAAGTTTCATGGTCACTCCCCCGATATCCGGTCCGCTTTGGCGCGGATCCTTTAAGAACTAATATCAGAATTTAGGTTCTATTAATGGCACCCTCGCACCCTGTCAAGCACCCCCGTTGCGCGCGCCGGGCGCTTGTGGAGCGGCCCTTCGTCATGGCTGCCGCAGGAAGGCGGCGATCATTGCGGCAAGGTCTTCCTTGAGGATCGACCAGTCCCCCTCCCACGCCGCATCGGTTGCCGAACCGAAGCCGAGGTAGCGCGCGATGGCGGCGTAAAGGACGCGGAACGCACTATCGACGGCGCGCTCCGGATTGGCGCGCACGATGTCCTGGCGTTGCGCCAGCAGGAACCGGGTGAAGGTCCGGACGGTTTCTGAGTGATACCGCTTGCCGGTGGCGAGCACCTGCGGATCGGATGAGGCAATCCGCATCAGCGCCGCCATCGGCCCGGCGTGCGCGCGCAGGGTCTCGGCGATCGCTTCGACCAGCCGCTGCACCAGCTGATCGAGCCCGGCATAAGTACCGATCGCGCCCGCGATCCGCTCCCCCATCTCGCGATTGACCCGTTCGAGCACGCGCAGCTGGACCGCATGCAGCAGCGCTTCCTTGTTTTCGAACCGGTTGTAGATCGACCCGATCGACACCGATGCCGCGCGGCTGACTTCGCTGAGCGTGAAATCGCCGTCCCCGCGCTCCCCCAGCAGCTGCTCGGCGGCGGCCATCATCCGTTCATAGGATTCGCGGCTGCGCTCCTGCACCGGCGCGCGCAAGGCTGATGCGAGCCCCACATCGGCCCCAGGCTGATCCTCGAACATGCTGCCCTCCCCGCAACACACTTCTCCGCTTGTCGAACCATAATTCTAGTTTTATCTTTGCGTCAAGGCCGCTGCGACAGCGGCACTCGGGAGGGAGATCAGGGATGAAGTATCGGGTCATGACGGCCGTGGTGGCGGCCTGCACGATGCAGGCGGCACAGGCGCAGGAATTCTACGCCGACTATGTCGAAATCGCCGAACCGCGCCAGCCGGGCGAGGTGTTCCTCCCCACCGTCAGCCCCGACACGCCGGACGCAGAGCAATGGATGACCCAGAACGGCGTCATCGGCGTGCGCAATATCAACAAGCCGACGCTGGTGCCGGTGCTGCCCGCGGGCCCCTCGACCGGGGCGGCGGTGATTGTCGCGCCGGGCGGCGCCTTCCTCGGCCTCGCGATCGATCACGAAGGCTGGCAGGTGGCGCACTGGCTCGCCAATCACGGCATCGCCGCATTCGTGCTCAAGTACCGGGTGCTGCCCACCCCGCGCGACAATGCGCAGTTCCGTGACGAGAACAACTTGCAGCGCAACGGCGGCAAGGCGAGTTTCGCGCCGCCGGGCAACACCCCGCCCTTCGCGCTGGAGGACGGCATCGCCGCGCTGCGCCATGTCCGGGCCAACGCTGCCGCCTATGGGATCGATCCGCAGCGGGTGGGCTTCATGGGCTTTTCCGCAGGCGGCTTCCTGACCCGCAGCGTGGTCGAGCACGGCGGCGCCGATGCGCCCAACTTCGCCGCGCCGATCTATCCCAACATGGCCGCGATGACGGTGCCCGCCAAGGCCCCGCCGCTGTTTGTGGCGATCGCGGCCGACGACTTCCTGTTGCAGCGCGTCGAGGGCCTGCCGCTGGTCGAGAGCTACCGCAAGGCGGGCGGATCGATCGAGTTTCACCTGCTCGCCAATGGCGGGCACGGCTTTGGCCTGGCGCAAGGCACCAAGGGCAAGGCGAGCGAGGACTGGATCACGCTGCTGCACCGCTGGATGGGCGTTATCGGCATGCTCGACGGCCAGCAGGCGGACGCCGCGCCCACGCCCTGAGCGCGGTTCAGGCCGCGTCGCGCAGGGCGGGATCGGGCCGGAAGATCGCGCCCGGCAGGCGCAGCGCCAGCATGGTCGTGGCGGCCAGCACGGTGGCGATCACCAGCCCCGCCCCCAGCGAAGGCAGTATCAGGCCACTGGCCTTCAGCGCGAAATAGACGCTCCCGCTGATCGCGATGCCCACGGCACCCCCGACCTGCTGCGCGGTCTTGAGCATCCCGCTGGCAGCGCCCGCGTGATCCTTGTCGACCTGCGCCAGCGAGACCGGCGCAATGCAGCCCGACAGCGACCCCATGCCCAGCCCCGCCAGCACCAGCGGCACCAGCAGCACCGTCCATGGCATCTGCCACAGCCCGATCCCGGCGAGGATGACGACCTCCGCCACCATCATCGTCACCCCGCCGCCGACCAGCACCCACTTGCCCACGCGCGGCAGGAAATTGCGGCCCAGCACCGCGATCCCGATCATCGCGCCGAGGCCGAAGGGCATGTGCAGCAGGCCCGTCGTCAGCGCGCTTTCCCCGCGCTCGCTTTGCAGGGCGAAAGCGAAGGTCAGCAGGAAGCCGGCGTTGGCAGCCGCAAAGCAGATCGAAATGCCAAGGCCCAGCCGGAACGGGAGGATTGTTAGCAGCGAAGGATCGAACACCGCCGACTGCCCGGCCCGCACCCGCGCTCCGGCGTGGCGCCAGGTCAGCGCGGCGAGCGGCACCACCAGCGCCAGCGCCAGCAGCTCGGCGGTGCCCCAGCCGGTCTCGGAGCGGGTGAGCGGCCACAGCAGGCTCAGCACCGCAAGCCCGAACAGCACGATCCCGCCGCCATCCAGCCCGCCCATATGGGCGGACTTGCGGTCGGGCAGGAACAGCCAGCCCGAGACAAGCGCGAACAGGCCGATCGGCAGGTTGATGAGGAAGATCAGCCGCCAGCCGAGCCCGAACAGGTCGAGCTCGATCAGCAGGCCGCCCAGCACCGGCCCGGCAATCGCGGCGAGCCCGCCGACCAGCCCGAACAGCGCCAACTTCGAGACACGCTCTAGCGGGGTGAACAGCACATGCATCAGCGCCAGCGCCTGCGGCGACATGATCGCACCACAAGCCCCCTGCGCCAGCCGCGCCAGCACCAGCTGCTCGGGCGTCTGCGCCAACCCGCAGGCGACCGAGGCGAGCGTGAAACCACTTACCCCCCACAGGAACACACGGCGATAACCGAAGGCATCGCCGAGCCGCCCGCCCGCCATCAGCAACAGCGCGAAGCTCAGCGCATAGCCCGCCACGGTCCACTGCACCGCTTCGGCCGAAGCGCTGAGGCTGGACGTGATCGCGGGCAGCGCGGTGTTGACGATGGTGAGATCGACGATCTCCAGCACGACTGCCACGATCAGCGTCATCAGCGCCAGATTTTGCTGGCGCGGGGTCAAGGGCTGCGGAGCGTTCACGGTCAGATCTTGCCCTCGCGCAGCATCGAGGCCGCCGCATCGCAGGCCCGTGCGGTCAGCGCCATGTAGGTGAGCGAGGGGTTCTGGCAGGCGGACGAGCTCATCTGCGCGCCATCGGTGACGAACAGGTTGGCCGCATCATGCGCCTGGCTCCACTTGTTGAGCACGCTCGTCGCCGGGTCGTTGCCCATGCGTGCGCCGCCCATTTCGTGGATCGCATTGCCGCCCGGCCCCGGCTGGTCGAAGCCCATGATGACCTTGCCCCCCGCCTTGGTCAGCATCTCGGCCGCATCGGCCTTGGCCTGAGCGAGCGCGGCGCGTTCTTCCTTGCCGAAGGCGAAGGCGATGTTGAGCTGGGGAATGCCGTCCGCATCGACCGCCTTGGGATCGAGCGTCAGGCGGTTGCTCGCGCGGGGCACGCAATCGGCAAAGGCGACCAGCACCATGCGCCACATCCCCGGCTTTTGCAGCTTGGCCTTGAGGTCCGCACCGATCCCCGGATCGCGCTTGCCCGCCGTCCAGGTGCTTTGCAGCGCGCCGCCCTGGAACGAGAAACCGCGGGTGTGTCCCTCGCCGTCCATTGTGTCCATGTTGCGGTAGCGCGCGACGACGACGCCCGTCGGGCGGTTGCCGACACTGGTGCGCCCTTCGAACCCCGGCATCAGCGCAATCGCCGAGAGGGTGTTGGCGTGGTCCATGATATGGGTGCCGAGCACGCCGCTGGAATTCGCCAGCCCGCCCGGCATCGCCTCGCTTGACGAATTGAGCAGCAGGTGCACCGAATTGAACGCCCCTGCATTGAGGAACACCATGCGCGCGGTCGCGCTTTTGCGCGTCTTGGAGGTGCGTTCGAGATAGCGCACCCCGGTCACGCGCCGGGTGGCGGGGTCATAGTCGATCTTCTCCACCACGGCATCGGTGATCACGGTCAGCCGCCCCGTCGCCATCGCGGCGGGCAGCGTGCTCGACTGGGTCGAGAAATAGGCACCATAGGAACAGCCGCGCGCGCAGATCGAGCGGTTCTGGCAGGTGCCGCGTTCGCCCTTGGCCTCGGTCAGGTTGGCGGTGCGCCCGATGGTCAGGCAGCGTTCGGGCCAGTTGGCCTTCATCACCTCGCGCACGTGCTGCTCGACCGGGTTCAGCGCCATCGGCGGCTGGAACACCCCGTCGGGAAGCTGCTTAAGCCCCTCGGCCGCGCCCGAGACGCCGATGAAGGCTTCGACCTTGTCGTACCACGGCGCAAGATCGGCATAGCGGATCGGCCAGTCGGTGCCGTGGCCATCGCGCTTGTTCGCCTCGAAGTCATAGTCCGACCAGCGATACGACTGCCGCCCCCAGGTGAGCGACCTCCCGCCCAGCTGATAGGATCGGAACCAGTTGAAATCGGTCCCCTCGGCCTTGGCATAGGGGTTCTGGACATCGTTGACGAAGTGCCCTTGCGTGTATTCGTTGAAGTGCCGGTTGAGCATCTGCACCGGGTATTCGCGGGCATACATCGCCTGATCGCCCGCGCCGCGAAAGGGCATCTCCCACGGGGCCTTCATCTCGGTCTCGTAGTCTTGCTGATGGCGGATATTGCGCCCGCGCTCGATCATCAGCACCTTGAGCCCCGCCTCGGTCAGCTCCTTGGCGGCAAGGCCCCCGGTGATGCCCGAACCCACGACAATTGCATCGAAATCCATCGTCCCGTTCCTTTCAGCCAAAGTCCACCGCGGTCCAGTCGCTCGAGAAAGCGCGGGTCTGCGGGGTGACGGGGACATCCGGCTGGAAGGTGCCGGGGACGAGATTGAATTGCAGCTCCTGCGAGCCGCCAGCCTCGCTGGTGTAATAGCCGGTGAGGATGAGCGCCTTGATGGTGCGCCAGGGGTGCTCGCGCACGCCTTCGCCATAGGCCTCGGCATCGAGCCCGGTGATAAGTGCGGCCTGCTTGTCGGCAGGTGCCTTCAGAAAGTCGCCCCCGGCCCGGCGGTCAAGCTCGGCCTCCAGCCATGCGCCCTGATCGAGCGATCCGTCCTTGCGGGCGTGCGCCCTGAGACCTTCGGGCGCATCCTCGGCCAGCGGCGCGCGGGACTTTTCGAGCCCGTGCGCGAGGCCCAGCAGCACGAAATCCCCCGCCCCGACATCACCAGCGCCGGGCGTATCGGTGGCCGGAATGACAATCTGGCTGACCTGTTTCATAAGGCTGCGCTGGCGCTGGCTCGGCGCTTCGGTTCCACCGAACAGATCGAACCGCAACGCCGCGACCGGCACGCCGATGACAGCAGCAAGGATCGCCGCTCCACCGATGATGTTCCTGCGGCTCCAGCCGCTTGGCTCTGGCGTGTCCATGATCCGAGGCCTCTCCCTGCCGGTTGTTCTTGTGCTGCTCTAGAAAAGAGATTATCAGAATACAAATTCTATTTCTAGGGGAGAGAGCCGATGCTGCGCTGGTCGCGTCAGCTGGATTACGGCAAGCCGGCACCGGGCTTTGCCTTGCCCGATACCGAGGGCACCGTCCGGACACTCGAAGAATTCACGCAGCCAGCGCTGCTGATCGCCTTCATCTGCAACCACTGCCCGGTGGTGCTGCACATGCTGGAGGGCCTGTGCGACTTCGCCCGCGAATATGCACCGCGCGGGGTGCAGGTGGTGGCGATCTCGTCCAACTGGCCGGATGATTTCCCCGAGGACGATTACCCGCACATGCAGGCCTTCGCCCGCGACCATGCGCTGCCGTTCCCCTATCTGCACGACGAGAGCCAGGACGTCGCGCTCGCCTACAATGCGATCTGCACGCCGGATTTCTTCCTCTACGGGCCGGATCGCACCCTGTTCTACGCCGGGCAATTCTGCGCCAGCCGCCCGCGTCTGCCTCACCCGCCGGTGCCGGGCGCGCCGCCGCAGCGGACTGACGTGCCGGTGACGGGCGAGGACATGCGCCGCGCTGCCGACGCGCTGCTGGCAGGCCAGCCCGCGCCCCAGCCGCAGGTGCCGAGCGCGGGCTGTTCGATCAAGTGGCGGCCGGGCAAGGATCCGTCATGGGGCTGAGCCGGTGGATGTGATCGCCCGCCACTGGGTGCCCGCCGCAGCGGTAATGCCGCAGGAATGCGGCCCCGACTTCCTCGGGATGGTCGACGATGCCGCATGGTCGGAGGGGCGCGGGTTCTATCGCGGGTTCTTCACCACCTTTCGCATCCGCGCGGGCAAATCGGTGTGGTTCCACTGGCCGCTGCCCACACCGGTTGTGCTGGACGGCCAGCGGATGGCGCTCGCCGCGGCGAGCCTGCTGTGGGAAGTGATGGACGGCGCGGCGATCAGCTGGATCACGGTGCAGCACGGCGGGATGGATCGGATCGAGCTCACCGGCCGGATGCAAAGCCCGGGCGCGGTGCCGGTGCCCTTCACCCCTGCCGAGGAATTTCGCCCCTACTGCCCCGAAACCCATCGCCGCTTGAGCGAATTGCCCCTGCCCGAGCCGCTGGCGTTGCGCTTTGGGGTGCAGCTGTGCGTGATGGTGTCCGCTCCCGAGGCGGGAGATGGCACCGTCCGCTTCTATGGCGCCGGGGCCGACTTCGTGGCCGCACCCGGTTAACCCTGAGAAATCCTTTGCCAGCGGTGCGTGCCGCTCATTATAAGAAGATAAGTTCTAATAAATAGCGGTTATCCCAACCGCCAGGCGATCCGGGCCGGTCAAGGCTGCTTGGTGCCGCTGATGCGGAGAGAGACGATGGAGGGTGATCGCCTGCGCCTGTCCGAGAAGCTGGCCTACGGCTTCGGCGATATGGGCTATAGTCTGCCGTACAACATGGCGAGCGGCTTTCTGCTGCTCTACTACATCAACGTCGTCGGCCTGCCGGCCGCTGCCGTCGGCACGATTTTCCTGGTGGCGCGGCTGATGGATGCGGTGATCGACATGGTGGTGGGGATCGCGGTCGATCGCACCCGCACCCGCTGGGGCCGCACCCGGCCCTATTTCCTGTGGACCGCACTGCCCTATGCGATGATGTCGGTCGCGGTCTTCGCGGTGCCGGACAGCTGGAGCCAGGGCGCGCAGCTGGCCTATGCCTTCGTCACCTTCAAGCTGCTGGGCATCCTGATGAGCCTTGGCGCGATCCCCTACACCGCGCTGATGCCGATGATGACGGCCGACCGCGACGAGCGGCTGAAGCTGAGCGGGATGCGCTCCTTCGGAACCTCGGTCGGCGTGGTGCTGGGCACAGCGGCGGTGCAGCCGATCCTCACGGCCTTCGGGGGTGAGAAGCAGCCGGACGGCTATCTGGCAGCCGCCGCGATGTTCGGCGTGCTGTCGCTGCTGTGCATCCTGTCGCTGTTCCGCAATTGCCGGGAACGGGTGGTGGACGAGGCTCCGGCACGTTTTCCCATCCTTCCGGAAATCGGGCGGATGCTGCGCAACCGGGCGTGGGTCATCTCGTTCCTGTTCTGCTTCACCTACTTCATCCGCTTCGGCGGCATGATGGCGATCACGGCCTATTTCGCGATCGAGGTGATGCGGGCACCGTGGATGATCGGGATCATGCTTCCGGCGGTGGCGGGAACCCTGCTGCTGTCCGCATTCGTCGCGCCGCCGATCCTCGCACGGACCGGCATCCGGCTGGGAAGCACCGGCGCGCTGGGGCTGGCGGCGGCGCTGTTTGCGCTGCTGCCGCTGCTCGAATTCTCCCCGCCGCTGTTCCTCGCGGTCTATGTCGCGGCCTGCCTTGCCACCTCGATCACGACCACGGCGGCCTTCACCATGTGCGCCGAGGCGGTCGACCATCACGAGGCGCTCTACGGCTCGCGCCGCGAGGGGTTGCTGTCGGCGGGCGTGAGCCTGTCGACCAAGGTCGGGATGGCGCTGGGGACGGCGGGAGTCGCCTTTGTGCTTGCCGCGGGCGGTTATGTGCCCGACGCGGTCAGCGACGCGGCGCGCGAGGCGATCCGGTGGAGCTATTACGGCGGCACGGTGGCGCTGCTAATGGCGCAGGTCGGCATTGTGCTCGCCTGGCCGTCCGCGCCCTCGCGCAAGGTGGCCGGAGGTTCGCTCGCGCTTGAAGGAGGTGTGGCATGAGACGCGGTCTTCTCGCTTTCGCCCTGAGTCTGACCGCAGGAGCCGCGGCGGCGCAGGTCATCGTCAACGTACCCTACCGCCCGCCGGAAACCGTGCAGCGCGTCGCGATCCCGGTCAATCCGGCGGAAAAGCGCCTCAACGTGCTGATCATCTCCGGCCGCAACAGTTACGAACACGACTGGACCGGCGTGAACAACATGCTGCGCACGCTGATGCAGGACACGGGCCGCTTCGATGTCCGGGTGGTCGAGGATTTCGACCACGGCTCGCTGGCGATGCTCAAGGCCTATGACGTGGTGCTGCTCAACTACTCGAGCCGCTGGAACTACGCCGATCCGGTGCAGGAGATCTGGTCTCCGCAAGCCTTCGAGGCGCTCTATGCCTATGTGCGCGAGGGGGGCGGGCTGGTCGCCTATCATTCGAGCTTCACCTGGGGCCGGGACATTCCCGAGTACAAGCGGCTGATCGGCGCGGTGATGGAGCCGGGGACCAGCCGCAGGGCTCCGCCGGGGGCCTTCCCGGTGCACCTGATCGATCGCGGCCATCCGATCACGCAAGGGATGCGCGAGTTCATCTGGACCTACAACGACGACATGTACACCAACATGGCCTTCGCACCCGAGGCGAAGATCCAGGTGCTCGGCACGGCGCATGATGCCGGGGCCGCCTACAACCCCAAGCTGACCGGCCCGAAATATCCCGCCGAGGCCTATACGCCCGAAAAGCTCAAGGCGATGAAGGGGATCGATGCCGACCACCCGCAGCTGTGGGTGCAGGATTACGGCAAGGGCCGGGTGTTCTCCATCACCATCGGCCACGACGAGGTGAGCCTGCATTTCCAGCCGCTGCAGACGCTGATCCTGCGCGGCACCGAATGGGCTGCGACCGGCAAGGTGACCTTGCCGGTGCTCGAGGAAGCCAAGGACTACTGAGTAAACGAAAAAGGGGTGCCGCAGCGCGGCACCCCGAGTGAGGAGAGCGGTTGTCCGCGCGGGGCTCAGGCAGCCAGCGCGCGGATATGGGTGAGCGCTGCGGCCGTGTCGGTTCCGGTCGGGCTGAGCTCCAGCCCGATCGGGCCCGTGTAGCCGACGCTCTCGATCAGCTTGAGCACGGCCGGCCAATCGACCTCGCCCGAGCCCGGTTCGCCGCGACCGGGAGCATCGGCGATCTGGATGTGCCCGACATGCTGCGCCACCCGGGGCAGAACTTCGGCGGGGTTCTCACGCTCGGTGATCGAGTGATAGACATCGTAGAGCAGCTTGACGCGCGGACTGCCGATCTGCTCGATCACCGCCACCGCGTCCTCCGTCATCCCGAACAGCACGCCGGGGTGATCGACCCGGGTGTTCACGGGTTCGAGCAGGATCGTCAGCCCGTGCGCCTCGGCGACCGGCACGATGCTCGCGATCGCGCCTGCGACGATCCTGAGCTGCACCGGACGCTTCATGTAAGGCACCGCAATGCCCGACGGCACGACGATGTTGCTCGCCCCCAGCTCGGCCGCCTCGGCCGCGGCCTGGGCGAACATCTCGCGGAAGCGGTCATGCTGGTCGGCCATCACCAGCGCGATGCGCGGGTCGGTGACGGTGGCGAGCAGTTCGCAGCCTGTCTCGGCCAGCGCCGCCTTGAGGCTCGGGACGTCGCGGTTGGCGGTGGTGAAGATCTCGACCTTGCGAAATCCCGCGGCGGCGGCGGCGGCCATGCGGTCTTCCAGCCGGTCACCGGCCTCGTGGAACATGTATTCGAGGCTGACGCTGAATTCGAAGGACATTGGGGTGCTTCCTCTGGATCAATACGCGAAGGTTTCGCTGAAGGTGTGATAGGGTTCGGGCGGGCGCGCCTCGAGGCGCTGGGCGGTGTCGGTGCGATACATGTTGCCCATCACCGTGGCGGGGCCGTCGACCGGCGGCATGAAAACCGGTTTGCCGTCCTCGCCGACATACATCAGGTCGACGTTGAAGGCGTCGTCCTGCGCGGCGGCCGCGAACGGGATCCAGCCCATGCCATAGGGCGCGCGGGCGACCTCGAAGCAGTGGAAGTGCCAGATCTTCCACTCGCCGTCCTGCTTGATGAAGTCGATGCCGTACTTGAGGTAGACGTTGTGCATCCACACCTTCTTGCCGCCCACCATCTCCTTCTCGAACATCCAGGCCGGCATGTTCTTGGCGTGCTCGGGATCGACCAGACCGGACTCGAGCCCGTTGACGATCCACAGTCCCTTGGCGGTCTGCCCGTCCCCGGCGATCTCGATCATCGGCGTGGTGACATAGTGCATGATCAGCTTGCCGCGCGGTGCCGGGCGGCCCTGATGGTAGGAGATGATCTTGTCCCAATCGGTGTAGACGCCGAGATTGGAATACTGGGCCCGCACATCCGGCGTGCCCTTCTTCGCCCATAGCGGGATGATGTCCGTGTCGCGGAAGGCGTTGTGCAGGTACATGTAGCGGGAGAAGAGGTTCTCGACCTCGGCACGATCCCTGGCCGCCGATGCTGCCTTGCGCAGATCCCCCAGCTCCTGCTCCAGCGCGGCAAGACGCTTGTCGGCATCCGCAGTTTGGGCAAGCGTCGGCGATGCGGCGGCAAGGCCGATGGCGGCAGCCATGGTCAACTTCAGAACCTGTCCTCTCATTGCAACTCTCCCGGTTGTTGGCGATCATGCCGCGCTGCCAGCACCACCAGTGCCAGCAGCCCGACTAGGATGGCGTTCTGCGGCAGGGCGTCGGCCTCACCGCGAAAAGCGTGCACGGCCGCGGCCACGAACTGGTTCGCGATCAGCGCGAGCGCGGCGGCTGCGGCCCACGGCCGCGTGGCGGCGGCGCCGTAGCCCAGCAGCAGCAGCCCGCAGAGCAGCTCGCTCCACCCCACGATGCGGCCAGCCGGTTCGGGCAGAACGAGGGTCCAGACGCGATGCTGCGCGAGTTCAGCCAGAGGCGAGAAGGCCTTGTGATAGCCGACGAAGGCAAAGAACGCCGCGAGCAACACGGCAAGCAGCGCAACGCCCACAGTCAGCTCGCGCCTCGGCGCCATCTGCCCTTCTCCCCCTTCCTCTCGCCCCGATATAAATATCATAATTCTAATTCTGTCAACGCGGCAATTTTGCGAGGGGACAGCTTCATCGGGCTTGACGCGGGGGGTGAATTATAAGAATAGAAATTCTAATTAGGGCGAGTCCCCAGGGAAAGGTCATGCCTTCTCCCGCTTTGGCAAGACACGATCCAACCGTGGAGAGGACCAAGATGAGCTACGACATCAAACGGGGCGTGAGCCTCTATTCCTATCAGAACGACACCTTCGACGCCACGCTTACCCGCGACGATTGCATCCGCATCTCGTGCGAGCTGGGCGCCAACGGCATCGAGGTGATCGGCGAGCAGTCCTTCTGGGGCTGGCCCGAATGCGGCATCGACAATGCCGATATCGCCGCCTTCCACGACAGCATGAAGCGCTATGGCGGGATCGGCATCAGCCATGACTTCATGCTCGATTACAAGCGCTACAAGGGCCGCCCGATGCCGTTCGAGGAACAGGTGGCGAGCGTGAAGAAGGACATCGATTTCGGTGTCCTGCTCGGCATGAAGTTCATCCGCGCGCTGGTCTCGATCGCGCCCGAAGTGCTGGTCGCCGCCGCGCCCTATGCCGAGGAGAAGGGCATCAAGATCCTGATCGAGGTCCATGCCCCGCTGCACTTCGACCATCCGTGGATCATCCGCCACGCCGAAGCCTTCGAGAAGTCCGGCTCGGACGCGCTCGGCTTCCTGCCCGACATGGGCATGTTCCTGTTCAAGTTCCCGCGCGTGTGGAAGGAAAAGTTCATGCGCATCGGCGTGCCGGCGAACATCGCCGACTACATCGAGAAGGCCTACGAGGACCGCGTCCTTTCGGAATATGTGATCCTCGGCGTGCAGGAACTGGGCGGCACCGGCCCCGCCATCGCCATGGCCGAAACGCTGCGCCACAACGCCGCCTTCGAGCCCAAGCGGATGCTCGACTACATGCACCGCATCCACAACATCCACGGCAAGTTCTACGAGATGACCGAGGACTATGTCGAACCCAGCATCCCCTATGATGAGATCGTGCGGGTGCTGAAGCAGGGCGGCTACAAGGGCTACATCTGCTCCGAATACGAAGGCAACCGCTGGATCGAGGACGCCGAGGAGCCCAATTCGGTCGAACAGGTGCGCCGCCAGCAGGTGATGCTCGCAAGGCTGCTCGGCGAGACCGAGATGCCCGCTCTCAAGACCCCCCTGGCCGCCTGAGGAGAGACAGAGCCATGATGGACCACAAGATGATCGTCGCGGGCAGCCTGGTCGCTGTCGAAGGCGGCTTCGCCCTCGAAGCCCGCCTGCCCTATTACCGCGGCCTCGGCCTCTCGATGGTCGAGAACATCGCCGTCAGCGTCGACGGGGAAGCCTACCCGCGCGAAGCCGTGCGCTTCACTGTCCGGGGGCAGACCTATACGCTCGACGAGATGGAAACCTGCTACGACAACCGCTGGAACTTCGGCGAGAAGGCGCTGATCACCGTGCTCGGTGCGGAACTCGCTCCGGGGCCGCACAAGGTGACGGTCGCGGTGCGCAAGCGGATTTCGTACCTGCCCTTCGTGCCGACGCTCTCGGCGACCAAGGAGCTTGCGCTGGCGGCCTGACAGCGAACCGGGCAGGAGAAATCCTGTGGTCGATACGACGCGGAGGGATCTGCTGGCTCTGGCGGCCGGAGCGATCGGAACAAGCGCTGTTCCGGTGCCAGTTCTGGCCGCCGCCGATCCAGGCTCACCCGGGAGCGGTGCCGCGGCACTGCCCCGGGGGCGCACCTTCGAAGGCCAGCGCTGCGCCGATAAGGGCGACGGAACCTATCGCAATCCGATCCTCCCCGGCTGCAATCCCGATCCCTCGATCCTCAAGGATGGCGAGGATTACTACCTCACCGTCTCCAGCTTCGAGGCCGATCCGGGCCTGCTGATCTGGCACTCGCGCGATCTGATCAACTGGCGGCCGTTCGCCAATGCGCTGCCCCGCCCGATCGGATCGGTCTTTGCCGTCGATCTCGTCAAGCATGGCGGGCGCTACTTCATCTATATCCCCTTCATCCCCACCAGCTGGTCGAAGGGGCTGACGGATGCCGCGATCCACGTGATCCACGCCGAATCGATGACCGGCCCATGGAGCACCCCAGTCGATCTCGGCATTCGCGGACGGATCGATCCGGGCCATGCGGTGGGGGAGGACGGGCGGCGCTATCTGTTCCTGTCCGCCGGCTACCGGGTCGCGCTGACGGACGACGGGCTGGCGACGGCCGGGCCGGTCGAGAAGGTCTATGACGGCTGGAAATATCCCGAGGACTGGGTGACCGAGGCCTATGCGCTCGAAGGCCCCAAGATGCTTCGCCGCGGGGACTGGTTCTACATGATCAGTGCGGTCGGCGGCACCGCCGGTCCGGCGACCGGCCATATGGTGATCGCGGCGCGGTCGCGCTCGATCCACGGGCCATGGGAAAACTGCCCGCACAATCCGATCGTGCGCACCAAGTCGGAGGCGGAAGCCTGGTGGTCGCGCGGCCATGCCACACTCGTCGAAGGTCCGGCGGGCGATTGGTGGATGGTCTATCACGGCCTCGAACACGGCTATCGCACCCTTGGCCGCCAATGCCTGCTCGAGCCTGTGGAATGGACGGCGGACGGCTGGTTCCGGGCCATGGGCGGTGACCTGTCGCAGCCCCTGCCGGCCCCGCGCGGCGGCACGCGCCAACCCCACGGCATGCCCCGGTCGGACGACTTCCTGACCCCTTCGCTCGGCACGCGCTGGGTGTTCCATGCCCCCGGCGCAGGCGAGGCGGACCGCGCGAGCTTCGGCGCGCAGGGCCTGCGCCTGGCAGCACGCGGCACCGGCCCGCACGACAGCGCGCCGCTGACCAATACGGTGGGCGACCGGGCATACGAGATCACGGTCGAGCTCGAGCTGGAAGGCGCAGCGTCAGGCGGCCTGCTGCTGTTCCTGAGCAACCGGCTGTTCGTCGGTATGGGGATCGATGGCCAGACGATGACGACCTACGGCGCAGGCCGCCGCCACCACTGGCGCGAGCCTGCCCCGCCGGCGCGGCGCATGTGGCTGCGGATCGAGAACCGCGCGCATATCGTGACCATGTTCTACAGCCTCGATGGCAAGGCATGGACCCGGCACGGGCTGCGGCTCGAGACATCGGGCTACAACATCAACACGACGACGCCGGGCGAAGGGGAGAACCTGCGCCCGGCGCTGTTCGCCGCCGGCGAGGGCGCGGTGCGGTACCGCAGTTTCCGCTACCGCGCGCTCTAGGTGTTTGGTCCCAGCATGTGATGGTTGGGTTTGACGATAAAGACATCGGGTTTTGATTTCCAGAGTTCGTCGATGGCTTCGTATGGCGTCCTGAACTTGAGAGCCTTGAGCTGCTTGGCGAAGTTGTAGGCGATGAGCCAGTCGCTGACGTGTCGTCGCAGTTCGTGGATCGAGGCGTAGTGGAAGGATTTGACGGTTGCTTCCTTGATCGTCCTGACCATTCGCTCGGCCTGGCCGTTGGTCCAAGGGTGATAGGGTTTGGTGAGGCGATGCTCGATGCCATTGCTCTGGCAGGTGCGCCCGAAGATGTGGCCGATCCAGGTTTGCGACACGCCCTGATAGCGATCGACGAACTGGACGCCATTGTCGGTCAGGATGGTATGGATCCTGTAGGGCACAGTCCTGACCAGCACCTTCAGGAAGGCGGAGGCCGCCAGCTTGGTGGCCTTGCGGTAGATGCGGGCAAAGACCAGCTTCGAGGTGCGGTCCACCGCGACGAACAGGAAGCCCTTGCCGCCCTCATAGCGCAGCTCGGCAATGTCGATGTGGAAGTAGCCGATTGCGTAATCCTTGAACTTCTTCGGTTTCTCGCGGTCAGCCTTGGGCAGTCGGCTGATGCCGTGGCGTTGCAGGCAGCGGTGCAATGACGAGCGCGTCAGGTGCGGGATCACGTCCTTCAAGGCGATGTAGACATCATCCAGGGGAAGTCGCGCCTGCACCCGCAGCGCCACGATGGCGGCCTCCTCCATCGCTGAGAGCACAGTACTGCGGCGTTCCTTCGGTCCCATTGGCATATCTTCGATCGATTGCCGATGGCGCCACTTCAGGACGGTCTTCTCGTTAATCCCGTATCGCTTCGCGAGGCTCGCGACCGAAGCTTGCGATCGCTGTAACTCACTTCGAATGGCGTGCGTGGTCTTGGCGCTGCCGTGTAGAATCTGTCCCATAGGCCCCTCCGCTGTGACGATGACAAATTTACACCATCACATGCTGGGACCAAACACCTAGCCGGCTCTATCCGATCCCCATCAGCCGCTTGTTGAGTTCGCGGTCGGCGCCGCCGGCCGCGAAGTTGTCGAAGGCGTGTTCGGTGACGCGAATGATGTGGCGGGCGATGAAGGGGGCGCCTTCGGCCGCGCCCTGTTCGGGGTGCTTCAGCGCGCATTCCCATTCGAGCACCGCCCAGCCGTCAAAGTCGTTCGCTGCCATCTTGCTGAAGATCGCCGGGAAATCGACCTGCCCGTCACCCAGGCTGCGGAAGCGTCCGGGCCGGTCGACCCACGACTGGTAGCCGCCATAGACCCCGCTGCGGCCATTGGGGCGGAACTCGGCGTCCTTCACGTGGAAGCACTTGATGCGCTCGTGATAGATGTCGATGTAAGCAAGGTAATCGAGCTGCTGCAGCACGAAGTGGCTGGGATCATAGAGGATATTGGCGCGCGGGTGGTTGCCGACCCGCTCAAGGAACATCTCGAAGGTCACGCCGTCGTGCAGGTCCTCGCCCGGGTGGATTTCGTAGGCGGCATCGACCCCGTTCTCGTCGAACACATCGAGGATCGGCTTCCAGCGCCGGGCCAGCTCGTCGAAGGCATCCTCGACCAGTCCCGCCGGACGCGCGGGCCAGGGGTAGAAATAGGGCCAGGCGAGCGCGCCCGAGAAGGTCGCATGAGCGGTGAGGCCGAGGCGGCGGCTGGCGATGGCGGCGTTCTTGACTTGCTGGACGGCCCATTCCTGCCGCGCCTTGGGGTTGCCGTGGACTTCGGGCGGAGCGAACCCGTCGAACTGCGCGTCGAAGGCGGGGTGGACCGCGACCAGCTGGCCTTGCAAATGGGTCGAAAGCTCGGTGATGGCGAGGCCCTTGTCGGCCAGCATCCCCTTGATCTCGTCGCAATAGGTCTGGCTCTCGGCGGCGAGCGTCAAGTCGAACAGTCGCGCGTCCCAGCTCGGGATCTGGATGCCCTTGTAGCCCAGCCCCGCGACCCAGTCGGCAATGGCGGGCAGGGAGTTGAAGGGCGCATTGTCGCCCGCAAACTGGGCGAGGAAGATCGCCGGGCCCTTGATGGTCTTCATGATAATGCGTCCTTTCAAACGGTCAGCGGCACCCAGCCGGCCCTGTCCCGGCTGGCGCGAACGGCGGTGTCGATGAAGGTCATGCCGCGCAGGGCATCCTCGATCCCCGGCAGCAGCGGGGCAGGCTCGCCGCGAAGGGTGGCAGCGAAATCGCGGTAGATATTGGCGAAGGCTTCGAGATAGCCCTCCGGGTGCCCGGTCGGCGTGCGGGTGCGGCTGGCGGCGTCGGGGCCGAGCTGCGGGCCGCCCGCGTGGACGATCTCGGTGCGGCCGTCGAGGCTGTGGAGCGTCAGGGTATTGGGCACCTCCTGCCGCCACAGCAGCCCGCCCTTGTCGCCATAGACTCGGATGCGCAGGCCGTTCATCTCGCCGACCTCGATCTGGCTTGCCAGCAACACCCCGCGCGCGCCGTTGTCATAGCGTAGCAGCACCGCGCAGTCGTCATCGACGGGTCGTCCCGGCACCACGGCGGCCAGATCGGCGAGCAGTTCCACCACTTTCAGGCCGGTGATGAACTCGGCGAGCTGGAAGGCGTGGGTGCCGATATCGCCGATACAGCCCCCGGGGCCGGAGCGCGCAGGATCGGTGCGCCACTCGGCCTGCTTGCCGACCGCCTCGCCCGCGAGCCAGCCTTGCGGATACTCGACGACCAGCTTGCGAACCGTGCCGATCGCCCCCGCCGCGATCCGCGCGCGCGCCTCGCGCACCAGCGGGTAGCCAGTGTAGGTGTGGGTCAGGCCGTAAGCCAGTCCGGCGGCTGCGACACAGCGGGCCAGCTCCTGTGCCTCTGCGAGGGCGGCGGTGGCGGGCTTGTCGCTGATCACCGGATAACCCGCTGCCAGCGCCGCGCGGGCGGCGGGGAGGTGATGATGGTTGGGGCTGACGACGGCGACAAAATCGATGCCATCGGGCCGCGCGCGCTCGGCCGCGAACATCGCATCGAGTGACGGGTAAGCCCGATCAGGCGCGATTCTATAGCTTTCTCCCGCCGCCCGGCTCTTGTCCGGATCGCTCGAAAAGCAGCCCGCCACCAGTTCGATCTCGCGGTCCATCTCCGCCGCGATCCGGTGGATCGGACCAATGAACGAACCCGGCCCTCCGCCGATCATCGCCATCCGCAAGCGTGCCATCCCGAACCTGCTCCCATCGTACCTTTTTTGAAATGCCGATTCTATTTTTCGCGAGGCACCCCGTCAAGTGTGCAAGCGCGATTGCAGGCTTGACCATAGCCCGGTGCGGCCATATGCTCGAATGCATATTCTAATAATGTGACAGCTCGTGTCCTTGGAGAGCGAAGCGTGCAGGCGTTGACCAGTTTCTTCAGGGATCTGACCCTGAAGCCCCGCGGCATGATCGTTGGGCTCGATTGACAGTTTCATGGCATGGCTCGACCTCAACAGAGTGCTTCGCGAGTCAGCGGGCAAGGCGCAATGATGCCCGAACCCGCGCTGCCTTCGTCCTTTCTTCCGCTATCCCGACGCCGCCTGCTCGGGACGGCAGCGATGGTGGCGCTTGCTGGCATCGCGGACAGGAGTCTCGCCGCACCTTCCCCTAGCGCACGGGTCGAATCCCTGCTGGCGCGCATGACCGTTGCCGAGAAAATCGGGCAGTTGACGCTCTATCCCGACGACGTCCGCCCGACGCCACGCCCGATCAATCCCGATATCAATGCGCAGGCCGAGGCCCGCGAGCGCGCCGCCTTCCAGCGCAGCGAGATCGCAGCCGGAAGGGTCGGCGCGCTGCTTGGCGGCACCGGGGTCGCGCTGGGCCGCGAATTGCAGAGGCTGGCCCTTTCCTCGCGGCTGGGCATTCCGCTGATGTTCGGCGCCGACATCGTGCACGGTCTGCGCACCATCTTTCCGATCCCGCTCGGCCTTGCCGCGAGCTTCGATCCGTCGCTCGCCGAAAGCACCGCCCGCGCCGCCGCCGAGGAGATGACCGCCGTCGGCGTCCACTGGACCTACGCCCCGATGATCGACGTTGCCCGCGATCAGCGCTGGGGCCGGGTGGCCGAAGGATCGGGCGAAGACCCGTGGCTTACCGCGCAATTCGCCGCCGCGTATGTGCGCGGCTTTCAGGGCGATGATCTGAGGTCGGCCACAGCCGTCGCCTCATGCCCCAAGCACTTCGCCGGTTACAGCGCGGCGATCGGGGGCATGGACTACAACAGCACCGACATAACGCCGCGCGAGTTGCGTCAGACCTACTTGCCGCCGTTCAAGGCCGCCTTCGATGCCGGAGCGTTGACCGTGATGGCAGGGTTCAACGACATTGACGGTGTGCCGGCCTCGGGCAACCGCGAGCTGATGACCGACATCCTGCGCGGCGAGCTAGGCTTTGCCGGGTTCGTGGTGTCGGATGCCGGATCGGTCGAGGAACTGCTCCCGCACGGCTTCGCCAGTGATCCGGCCGATGCGGCGGCGATCGGCTTCGATGCCGGGGTCGACATGAACATGGGCGGCGGGCTCTACAAAACCCATCTGCCCGGCCATCTGGCGAGCGGCCGGGTGTCGATGGAGCGCCTCGATGCCGCGGTGCGCGCGGTACTGATGGTCAAGGAACGGCTCGGCCTGTTCGACGATCCCTTCCGCTCGCTCGATCTCGAACGCGAGCGGACCGGCATTCGCACTCCGGCAGGCTTGCAGCTGGCCGAGGAGGCGGCGCGCCGGTCCGTGGTGCTGCTCAAGAACGAGAGCAATGTCCTGCCGCTGAAGCCCGGCGCACGGGTCGCGCTGATCGGCCCGCTTGGCGATGATCCGGCCCACATGGACGGCTGTTGGGCCCCCTGGGCCAAGGTCGGGGAAGCCGTGACCCTGGCGGCAGCACTGCGCGAAAGGCTCGGCGAGCGGCTGACGATCGCCAAGGGCAGTGAGATCAACGCGCCCATCGAGGGGGGTATTGCGGCGGCGGTCGCTGCGGCGACGCAGGCCGATGTGGTGGTGCTCGCCATCGGCGAGGGGCAGGACATGTCGGGCGAGGCCAAATCGCGCACCGAGATCACTGTGCCCGCGCCGCAGCAGGCTCTCGCCGAGGCCATCGCCGCGCTCGGCAAGCCGGTGGTTGCGGTGCTGAATTGTGGCCGCGCGCTGGCGCTGGAGGGCGCGGTGCGCGATGCCGATGCGATCCTCGTCGCGTGGTTCCTCGGCTCGCGCGGGGGACCGGCGCTGGCGGATATCCTCATCGGCACCGCCGCCCCGAGCGGTCGCCTGCCGGTCAGCTTCCCGCACCGCTCCGGCCAGCAGCCGTTCTATTACAACCACCGCTCCACCGGTCGCCCTCAGCAGCCGGGCGAGCGGCCCTTCTTCAAGGCCCGCTATCTCGATGCGCCGAACGCGGCGCTTTATCCCTTCGGACACGGGCTCGGCTATTCGCGCATCGCCTACGATCCGCCGGTCATGGACGCGGCCGAACTTCGGCGCGGGGGCAGCGTGACCGTGTCCGCGGTGGTGCGCAACACCGGCGCGCGTCCCGTCGACGAGGTCGCGCAGCTTTACATCCAGGATGTGACTGCCAGCATCACCCGCCCGGTGCGCGAGCTCAAGGACATCCAGCGGATCACCCTCGCCCCGGGAGAGGCGCGCAGCGTGCGCTTTGCCATCACCGAGGCCGATCTGGCCTTCGTCAGCGCGGACCTCGTCCGGCGTGCCGAGGCGGGTCTGTTCCGCGTGTGGATCGCAGGGTCATCGGCCGAGGGCGAGCCGGCGTCCTTCACCCTTTTGGCCTGACGGAGCGACCGATGCCGACCAGAGCCGGGACCCTATCTGGCATGCTCCCGCTCCTTTCTCGCAATTTCGAGACGATGATTCGAATTTAACGAGTGCCACCCCGCCAGGGCGCGGGCGCGATTGCAGGCTTGACCATGCTCTCATCCAGCCATAAAATCGAACGCAAATTCTAATAATGCGACAGCTCGTGTTCTGGGAGAGGGAAGCGTGCAGGCACTGACCAATTTCTTCAGGGATCTGACCCTGAAGCCGCAGGGTGTGATCGTGGTGCTGGCCGCCTTCCTGCCGATCATCGCGATCGTGGCGATGGGTCCGGCGGTCCCGGCGATGATCCAGCATTTCGCCGCCGATCCCGAGGCGCGGGCCAAGGTGCCAGCCATGATCGGCGCCCCCGGCCTTGCCATGGCGCTGCTTGCGCCCTTTGCCGGACTGCTCGTCGACCGCTTCGGCCGCCGCCCGCTGCTGCTGCTGTGCACCGCGCTTTACGGCGTGTTCGGCGCGGCCCCGCTGGTGCTCGATAATCTCGACCACATCTACTATTCGCGCCTGCTGCTGGGCGTCTCCGAAGCCGGCATCCTGACCGTGGTGAACACCCTGATCGGCGACTACTGGGACGAGAAGGGCCGCAAGAACTGGCTGTTCCTGCAAGGATTGCTCGGGCCATTCCTGGCGGGCTTTGTCGCGCTGATCGTCGGCTATGCGACCACGGTGCAGTGGAACGGGGTGTTCTTCGTCTATCTGGTCGCCTTCCCGATCTGGGCGATGATGTTCGTCTGGCTGTTCGAGCCCCGGAAGGCAGCCGCGCGCGGCGTGACCATCGCGGCCGAGATCGAAACGCCGAAGACCCCCTTCCCGCTCGCCAATCTCGTCATGATCGCGGCGGTGACGCTGTTCAGCTCGATGCTCTACTACGTCTTCATCATCAATGGCGCGCTGGTGTTCCGCGAGGTCGGGGTGACCGAGCCGCAGACTTACGCGGGGATCATCTTCATCCCGCAGTTCTTCATTCTGGCCGGCGCGGCGCTGTTCAAGCTGCTCTCGAACCAGCGCTATGCCGTGCAGATGGGGTGCTTCCTCAGCCTGATGGGCGCGGGCCTAGCCGGGATGGGTCTGGCGACGACGCCGGTCATGATGGCGGCCGCGCTGGTGGTCCAGCAGACCGCTGCGGGCATGGCGGTGCCGACGCTGATCAACTGGACGCAGAGCAAGTTCGATTACCACCACCGCGGCACGGGCATGGGCGTATGGACCGCCGCCTTCTTCCTCGGCCAATCGCAGTCGCCGCGGCTGGTGCATGTCATCGACGCTGCGGTCGGATCGATGCAGGGCGCCTTCCTGATCGCCGGCGGGGTCGCCCTGGCCGGCGCGGCAGTGGCGGGTATGCTGAGCATGATCGCACGGCCGCAGGTGGCACAGGCCTGAGCCGCCCTCGTTCTTGACAGGCCTTTCGCGACTGCACACATACGGGCACGGCCGCCGGACGCCGAATGCAGCCGGCAAAAAGCGACGAAAGAGCCGACTGCGATGCCTGGAAGCGTGAAGAAGAAGGACGAAAGCAAAGCCTTCGCAGTGGCCGATGTCAGCCGCAAGCCGCAACAGGGCCGCTCGCTCGCCTCGTTGCGCCGGATGCTCGAGGCCGCCCGCGACCTCATGCTCGAGCGCGGCAACGAGGAATTCACGCTTCAGGAAGTTTCCGAGCGCGGGCAGGTTTCGATCGGTTCGATCTATCTGCGCTTCGAGAGCAAGGACAATCTGGTGCGCGGCGTCATCGCCGAGGCGCTGGAGGTGCTGGCTGCCGAGGAAACGGAGCTCGTCGCCCAGCTGCGCGCCAACAGCCCCGATCTGGCAACCTTCATCTTCGGCTATGTCGAAGGCTATGCCGAGGTGCTGCGCAAGCACGCACCCCTGCTGAGGCTGACGATGGACCGCGCCGAGCACGATCCGCAGGTCGCCATTCCGGGCAAGGCCCATGCCTTGCGCGCCGAGCGGGATGCGGCCGAGGCGATGCTCGCCTACTCCGCCGAGTTCGGTGGTGATGGGCCCGAGGATCATACCACCAAGGCCCAGACCGGTTATCACGTGATCTTCGCAACCCTCGCGCGCCAGCTCAGCCTGGGATCGAGCGGCGAGGCCGCACATGCCTATGACTGGAACCGGATGAAGCGCGAACTGGCCCGCATGGCGCTGGCGTACCTGCGCGCCGATTGACAATCACCGTTCCTGAATTAGATTAATCCTTCTAATAATGGTGCACCCACCGGGATGCGCCTGTAACAGGGGGATGGGGCCATGGCGTCTGCGCCGCAGCTGTCGCAACGACTGACCTGGCCCGAACGGCTGGCATGGCTGGTCTGCGCCATGCCCGAACTGGTGAAGTCCTTCGCGTGGGACGCCTTCGTGCTGTTCTTCTATGCGCAGGTCGTGGGCTTGTCCGGATGGCTCATCGGCATCGCCATTGCCGTCATCATCGTGTTCGACACGCTGGTCGATCCGTGGATCGGCGCGGTGTCCGACCGGATGCGCGGCAGCCGGCTGGGGCGACGCCACACGCTGATGTTCGCCGCGATTGCGCCCTTCATGCTCGGCATCGCTATGGTCTTTGCCCCGCCGCCGGGCATGGCGCAGTTGCAGATCCTCGCCTGGCTGCTCGGCTGGGGGCTGCTGGCGCGCTGCGGCATATCGCTGTGGACCGTGCCCGCCTATGCGCTGGGCGGTGAGCTGACCGCCGACACCGCCGAACGCCGCTTCGTGGCGGTGCTGCGCAATGTCGGCAACCAGCTGGTGATCCTGACCGTCCCCGCGGTCGCCTTCGGGGTGTTTTTCGTCAACGCGCCGGGCTTTCCCAAGCCGCAGCTCAACCCAGCGCCCTATCCCGGGTTCGGCCTGTTCGCGGCGGCGCTGGCGGGCGTGCTGATGCTGGCAGGAGCGCTGGGCACCTATCGGCGCGCGCGGGCGATCGAGGCGGGTGAGGAACCGGCGGCATCGGCGAGCGACGGCGGCTCGGGTCCGCTGGCCGTGCTGGCCAGCCTTGTGCAGGCGGTGAAGATCACGCCCAATGTCGGCAAGCTGCTGCTGGTCGCCTTTCTGGTGCTGTTCGTGAATTCGGTCATCAACCAGCTGACCCTGCACCTGGCGACCTACTTCTGGCAGCTCGATCCGAGCTGGACGCCGCGCCTGCTGATGGCGGCGACTTTCGGTTCCTTGCTGGCGATGGCGCTGGCACCGCTGTTTCTGAAACTCTTCTCGACCCGGCAGGCGATGGTGATCGGCCTGTCGACCTTCTTTGCGGTGCAAGCGCTGGCGGTGCTGCTGCCGCTGGGCGGTCTTGCCCCTGCGGCTGGCACTGCTGCGATCGGCGCATTGATTGCAGCCCTGCGGTTTCTGGGCGGGGTCGCCTACGGACTCTACGTCGTGCCCTTCAATGTCGTCACCTACGAGATCGGCGACGAGCACACCTACGACACCGGCCGCCCGGCGCAGGGCATGGTGGCGAGCTTCATGTTCATCGGCCTGCAACTGGGCAGCGGCGCGGTGGCGCTGCTGGCGGGGTCGTTCCTTGGCCTGATCGCCTTCCCCGTCGGCCTGCCGGTCGACCAGATGCCGCAGGACAAGGTGGACGCGCTCGCCTTGTTCGTTCTGGCGCTGATCGTGCTGGCGGGAGGAGCGATGGCGTGGCTGGTCAGCACCTTGCGGGTCGACCGGGCCAAGGTCGACGCACTGCGAGAAGGCCGGACGCTCTCCGCCTGAACCATGGAAAAAGGGGCAGCGGCCATGCCGGCCCTGCCCCTCCCCCCAAATGCGGCAGCCGCGAACGCTCAGGCCGCTTCGGCGAAGATCCGGCGGCACATGGCCTGATGCTTTTCGACCTGATCGAACCCGTCATCGCCAAGATAGGCGTGGCCCTCCCACTCGCTCACGAGCGTGCCGGTGAAGCCGCCGTCGCGGAACAGGGGCAAGATGGTCTCGTAATCGATCGCCTCCTCGCGGCCCTCGTCGGTCATGCCGTAGAACTTGCCGTGAATGTGGATCGTACGGTCGACCAGCGCCGCCCAGCTCCTGGGATCGTGGTTCGACAGGATGAAGAAGGCGAGGCTCGCGGCCTGGATGTGGTCGGGCGCGTGACCTTCTGACAGCGCCCACTCGCGCAGGCGTCCGGCCTTCTCGTGGCTCATCCCCGGCTCGACCCAGATTTCCTTGAGCTTGTCGATCAGGCCTTCCTTCGCGCCCGCTGCACGCGCGGCATTCAACATCGATTCCGGGATCCGGCTGGCGGTGCCGCCGAAGTCGGGTATCCAGCCGAGATAGGGCGTATCGAGCTTGTCGTACATCTCGCCATAGGCCTGCACAGCGGGGTGGCCCGCCCACATCGGGGCGTGAACTTCAACCCCCATGCGAATGTCCAGCTCTTCGGCGTAGGGCGCGATCTGGGGCAGCAATTCGACCGGCAGGGCGAACTGATAGCGCACCAGGCTGAAGCCCATCTTCTTGGCAGAGCGCAGCTGGCGCTTGTGATATTCGATCAGCGTCGCATCGTCGATCGGCTGCTGACCGGGCTTGAGGAAGCGGTCGGAATTGATCGCACAGGACACCGCGTTGAGGCCAGCTTCGGCCATCATCTGCTTGAATGTCTCGGCGAATTCATCCGACACATCGGGGAATTCACGGAAGTTCTGGAAGCCGATGATTTCGATGTTCGGCCCCATGCCGCGCCGGGCGACTTCGTGAAGCAGGCCGTCGAGCTCGAACTTGCGATTGAGCCAGGCATTGGTGAAGGAATAGAGCGTGACGCCGGTCTGCGGGCCGCTGCTGTGAGTGGTCATGTCTGGAGGCTCCTTCAGGCGGCGACGCGCAGACGCTGGGTCTGCAGATTGGTGCGGCGCATGCCGGGGATGTAGGGCGGGCTGACGAACAGGCTGAGCGCGACCTCGTGCTCGGTGCCCGGCGAGGCATCGACGCCGGTCAGGTGCAGAAAGGCGCTGTCACGGACGAACCAGAAGGCGTTGGTCTGCTCGCCATTCTCCGCCAGCGGCCACACCTTCCCATCGAATTCGATCCGTGCCTGTGACAGATCCACCGGCGAGCCGTCGATCGTCACCCCGCCCACTTCGACCACCGAAAACGGCAACGACCTGTACCACGGCAGGCGCATCGCGAGACGCACCCCGTCTGGCGTGGCGCTCAACCCTTCTTCTCCGATGATCCGTTCAACCGGCAGCATCGCTTTCTCCCGCTATAATTAGAACCATGTTTCTAATTGTTGCTTGACAGACGGTCAAGCGTGGTGTTCAAAAAATCAAAACAGCGGTTCCATTATCGCAGAATGCGACGGGGGAGAGTGGGCTTGGCCCGGTTCGACTACATCATCGTTGGCGCGGGCTCGTCAGGCTGCGTGCTCGCCAACCGGCTGAGCGCCGATCCGCGCCGGCAGGTGCTCCTGATCGAGGACGGCGGGCGCAACAATCACCCCTTCATCCTGATGGCGGGCGGCTTCGTGAAGATCATGGGCAATCCGGCCTATTTCCGCGCCTACCCGGTCGTGCAGCAGCCCGGGCGGCGCAAGGAAATGCACGCCTATGGCCGGGGTCTCGGCGGCTCTTCGGCGATCAACGGGACGTGGTATCTGCCCGGCATGCCCGGCGATTACGATGGCTGGGCCGCCATGGGCCTCGCCTGCTGGGGCTGGGAGGACATTTCGCGCTGCATCGCCCGTTTCGAAAACTACCGCGCACCCGGCGCCCATCCCGGTCGCGGCGTTGATGGCGAGCAGCAGATCACCCCGTCCGACTACAAGGGACCGGTGTTCGACGCGCTCGCCGGAGCCTTCGCGCAAGGCGGGATGCCGTGGGTCGATGACATCACCGCGCCGGGCATCACCGGTGCGGGCCGGTCGCAGTACACGGTCGATCGCAAGGGCCAGCGCCAGTCGACCTATGAGGCCTTCGTCGAGCCGGTGCGCGGCCGTCCCAACCTGACCGTCATCCATCCCGCCGCTGTCACCCGCCTGACCATCGAAGAGGGCCGCGTCACCGGCGTGATGTGTGAGCGCGAAGGCGCCGAGGAATTCATCGAGGCGGGCGAAGTCATCGTCAGCGCCGGGGTCTATGGTTCGCCGCAATTGCTGCAATTGTCGGGCATCGGGCCGGGGGCAGAGCTGCAACGGCTGGGCATTGCGGTGGCACACGAACTGGCGGCAGTGGGACAGAATTTCGCCGATCACCAGAAGATGGGTGTGTCTTTCGATCTGCACAACAACCCCGGCAACAACCGCGAATTCCTCGGCTGGCGGCTCTATCGCAATGCCCTGCGCTATTTTCTTACCCGCACAGGGCCGCTGGCGCGCGTGGGCATGCCGATCACGGGGCTGATCTCGACCGAGGGGAAGGACGACTGGCCGGAATTCCAGGTCGCCGCTGCGCCCTTTGCGATGCGCACCATCAACGAAATGGCCGAACGGCCCGGCAGTCCGCTGACCGACCGGCCGGGGCTGACCTTCTCGGGCTATCACCTGCGTCCGAAGAGCCGGGGCACCGTTACCCTTGCTTCTCCCGATCACCGCGATGCGCCCGTGGTCGATCCGAAGATGTGGAGCGATCCCTACGATCAGCAGAAGGCGATGGAACTGTTCCACCTGTTCCGCAAGCTCGCCGCCATGCCTGCGCTCGCGCCTTACATCGGTGCGGAACGCATGCCCGGCGCGGATGTGACGGATGAGGAGGCGCTGGTCGCCGAAGTGCGCAAGATGACCGAATGCGGTCTCCATGGCACCGGCACCTGCTCGATGGGCACGGACCCGGCGGCATCGGTTGTCGATGCGCGCTGCCGTGTCCACGGGCTTGGCGGGGTGCGGGTGGTCGATTGTTCGATCATGCCTACACCGGTCTCGGGCAACACCAACGGTCCGGCCATCGCCGTGGCGGAACGCGCCGCCGAACTGATCCTTGAGGATGCACGCGGGTAAGCGCCATGTATCTCGGGATCGATCTCGGGACGTCGGGCGTCAAGGCGGTTCTGATCGGCGATGACGGAGCGGTTGCGGCACAGGCCAGCGCCCCGCTCAGCGTGGCCCGGCCGCACCCGCTGTGGTCGGAGCAGGAACCGGACGACTGGTGGTCCGCGACCGAAGCGGCGGTGCTGCGATTGCCGAACGATCTGCGCGCACGGGTGGCCGCTATTGGCCTTGCCGGGCAGATGCACGGCGCGACCCTGCTGGGTGCAGACCACCAGCCCCTGCGCCCGGCGATTCTGTGGAACGACGGACGCTCGGCAGCGGAATGCGCCGCGCTCGAAGCGGCTGTGCCCGATCTGCGCGAAGTGGCAGCCAATATTGCGATGCCCGGCTTCACCGCGCCCAAGCTCGCATGGGTGCGCACGCACGAACCGGACATCTTTGCAGCGACCCGCAAGGTGCTGCTGCCCAAGGACTATCTGCGCCTGCTGATGACCGGCGAGACCGTCAGCGACATGTCCGACAGCGCCGGCACATTGTGGCTCGATGTTGCGGAGCGCCGCTGGTCCGAGCGTCTGCTGGCCGCCACCGGGCTCGATCTTTCGCACATGCCGCGCCTTGTCGAAGGCACCGAAATCGGCGGCACGCTGCGCGCCGGGGTGGCCGCGCGCTGGGGCATGGGCCGGGTGTCCGTGGCGGGCGGCGCGGGCGACAATGCCGCGGGAGCCGCCGGGGTCGGCGTGGTGCGTGACGGCGAGGCGCTGCTGTCGCTCGGCACCTCGGGCGTGATTTTTGTTGCGACCGACCGGCTGCGCGCCAATCCTGCGGGCGGGGTCCATGCCTTCTGCCACTGCCTGCCCGGCATGTGGCACCAGATGAGCGTCCACCTCTCCGCCGCCTCCTGCCTGGAATGGGCGGGGGCGGTCATGGGCCTGACTCCTGCCGAACTGATCGCCTCAGCCGAGGCCGAGGGCGCGGGCAGAGGGGACGAGCTCTTCCTGCCCTATCTTTCCGGCGAACGCACGCCGCACAATGATCCCCAGATACGCGGCGCCTTGCTGGGGCTCGGCTTCGACAGCAGCCCCGGCAGGGTCGCGGCAACCGTGCTGGAAGGCGTGGCCTTTGCCCATGCCGATGGCCTTGCGGCGCTGGGGGCCGCAGGCACCCGGGTCGAACGGCTGGCCGTGATCGGGGGCGGCGCCCGTTCGCAATTCTGGGGCAAGATCATCGCCTCGGCGCTGGGCGTGCAGCTCGATTACCTCGCCGGAGCGGAAGTCGGCCCGGCCTTGGGTGCAGCGCGGCTGGCGCAGATCGCCGCGACCGGCGCGGTGCCTGCCGATGTCTGCGAGCCGCCGCCGGTGGGGCACAGCATCGCCCCCGATCCCGCCCTTGCCGACCGCCTTGCGCCCAAGCTTGCCCGGTTCCGCTCCGCCTACGCCGCCATCAAATCCATTTGAGAGGAAGCTTCATGTCCGCCGAATATTTCGCCCCCTTCGCCCCCGTCCGTTACGAAGGGCCGGACAGCACCAACGACCTCGCCTACCGCTGGTACGACAAGGACCGCGTGGTGCTGGGCCAGCGGATGGAAGACCACCTGCGTTTTGCCGTGTGCATGTGGCACACTTTCTGCTGGCCGGGCAGCGACGTGTTCGGGGCGGGCACCTTCGATCGCCCATGGCTGAAAGGCCCGATGGACGCGGCCAATGCCGCTGCCAAGCGCGAAGCGGCGCTGGCCTTTGTCGAAAAGCTCGATCTGCCGTTCTACTGCTTCCACGATGTCGACGTGATGGCCGAGGCCGACACTATCGCCGATTTCCGCCGCAGCTTTGCCGAAGCGGTCGATCATCTCGAAGCGTTGCAGGCGCGCCATGGCCGCAAGCTGCTATGGGGCACCGCCAACCTCTTCAGCCATCCGCGCTACATGGCGGGCGCCGCGACCAATCCCGATCCGGAAGTCTATGCATGGGCCGCGAGCCAGGTCCGCGACGCGCTGGAGGCGACGCACCGGCTCGGCGGGGCGAACTACGTGCTGTGGGGCGGGCGCGAGGGCTATGACAGCATCCTCAACACCGAGATCGGGATCGAGCAGGAAAACTTCGGGCGTTTCCTCAGCCTCGTGGTCGATCACAAGCATCGTATCGGCTTTGACGGCACGATCCTGATCGAGCCCAAGCCGCACGAGCCGACCAAGCACCAGTACGATTTCGACACCCAGAGCGTGTTCGCCTTCCTCAAGCGGTTCGGGCTGGAGAACGAGGTTAAGGTCAATATCGAGGCGAACCACGCGACGCTTTCGGGCCACACCTTCGAACACGAGATCGCGATGGCCCGCGCGCTGGGGATTCTGGGGTCGATCGATGCCAACCGGGGCGATCCGCAGAATGGCTGGGACACCGACCAATTCCCCAACTCCGTCGAGGAACTGACCCTCGCTATGCTGGAGATCCTGCGTGCCGGGGGGCTCGGCAATGGCGGGTTCAACTTCGATGCCAAGGTGCGGCGCCAGTCGATCGATGCGGCGGACCTGTTCCACGGCCATATCGGCGGGGTCGACACCATCGCCCGCGCCCTGCTGCGCGCGGCCGCGATCATCGAGGACGGGCAGCTCGAAGCCTTCCGGGCCGAGCGTTATGCCGGGTGGCAGGCGGAGCTTGGCAGGATGATCCACGCCGAGGGCACCTCGCTCGCCCGGGTTGCCGATCACGCGGTCAACGCGAACAGCAATCCCCAGCCCCGCTCCGGCCGTCAGGAATGGTGCGAGAACATGCTCAACCGGTTCTGACGTCGGCCGACCGGTCAGACCGGCAGGCCGACGTAATTCTCGGCAATCGCGGTCTGCATCGCGGTCGAGCGGGCGAGGTAATCGAGTTCGGCGGTCTGCATCCGGCGTTCGAAGGCGTTCTGGTGCGGGAAGGAGTGCATCAGCTTGGTCAGCGACCAGCTGAACCGCTCGGCCTTCCAGATGCGCGAGAGTGCCTTGTCGCGGTAGCCGGTGAGGCCCGCTTCTTCCCCGCGCCGGTAGTGCGCAATGATCGCATCGGACAGGTAGAGCACATCGGAAGCGGCCAGATTCAGCCCCTTGGCCCCGGTCGGCGGGACGATGTGCGCGGCATCGCCTGCGAGGAACAGGCGGCCGTGGCGCATCGTCTCGAACACGTAGGAGCGCAAGGGCGCGATCGACATCTCCAGCGCCGGGCCGCGGGTGACGCCATGCTTCGAGATGGGATTGAACCGCGCCTCGAGCTCGTCCCACAGCCGGTCCTCGGGCCAGTCCTCCAGCCGTTCGGTCATCGGCACCTGGATGTAGTAGCGGCTGCGCGTCGGCGAGCGCATCGAGGCGAGCGCGAAGCCTTCGGGCCCGTTGGCGTAGATCAGCTCGTCATGGCACGGCGGCACATCGGCGAGAATGCCGAGCCAGCCGAAGGGATATTCGTGGATATATTCGCTGGCGAGGTGCGCCGGGATCGCGCGGCGCGAGGGGCCGTGGAACCCGTCGCATCCGGCGATGATGTCGCATTCGAGCGTGACGGGTTTGCCGCCTGCCGTGTAGGTGACGAAGGGCTGCGCGCTGTCGACATCGTGGAGCGCGAGGTCTTCGGCCTCGAACACGATTTCCAGCCCCCGCTCAGGCGCGGCGGCGATCAGGTCGCGGGTGATCTCGGTCTGGCCATAAACCACCACGGTCTTGCCGGTCAGGGCCTTGATGTCGATCCGCACCATCATGTCGCCGTCGGCGAGGTTGAAACCGTCTTCGACCATCGCCTCGCGGTTCATGCGGGCATCGAGGCCGAGGCGGCGCATCAGATCGGTGGTGACCGTCTCCAGCACGCCCGCCCTGATGCGGCTTTCGACATGCTCGCGGGTCTGGCGCTCGAGGATGATGCAGTCGATCCCCTCGGCCTTGAGCAGGTGGCCGAGCAGCAGCCCCGCCGGGCCGCCGCCGATGATCGCGACTTGAGTCTTCACGCGGCAAACTCCTCGGTGTCGATGGTCGCCTGCATGGTCGGGGCGTAGCGCGGCCCGGCGACGGTGTGGCGGTTGATCAGCGCGTCAAGTTCTGCGGCGAGCACGGCGGGCATGGCCCAGCCGGCGCGCGCGATGTTCTCGGCAAGGTGCGCAGGGTTAGAGGTGCCGGGGATCGCCACGATGTGCTCCCCCTGCGCCAGCACCCAGCCGAGAGCGAGCTGCGACGGGGTGACGCCCTCGCGCGCGGCGATGGCGTTGAAGGCGTCGACCAGCGCGAGGTTCTCGGGCCAGTTCTCGTCGTTGAAGCGGGGCATCGTGCGCCGGAGGTCGCGCTCATTCAGCGCCGCAACATCGCGCACCCCGTTCGCCAGCACGCCCCGCGCCACCGGCGAGAAGGCGACGAAGGTGATGCCGAGCTCGCGGCAGGTATCCAGCACCGCGATTTCGGCCTGACGGCTCCACAGCGAATATTCGGTCTGCACCGCCAGCATCGGGGTGACAGCATGCGCCTCGCGGATGTGGGCGGCCGACCATTCGGAAACGCCGTATCCGCCGATCTTTCCGGAAGCGATCAGCTCGCCCATCGCGCCCGCCATTTCGGCCACCGGCACCTTGGGGTCGAAGCGGTGCATGTAATAGAGGTCGACGTGATCGGTCTGGAGCCGCTGAAGCGAGGCGTCGATATTGCGGCGGATTGCGTCTGGCGAACAGTCGATCCCGCGGTTCTGGCCCTCGATCACGATGCCGGTCTTGGTGGCGAGGAAATACTCCCCGCGCCGTGCCTTCAAAGCCTTGCCGACCAGCGCTTCGTTATGGCCAAGGCCGTAGATGTTCGCCGTGTCGAGATGGTCGTAACCCAGATCGAGCGCCGCGTTCAGCAGCGACAGAGCGTCGGCCTCGTCCGGTATCGCGCCATAGCCCCACGACAGCGACATGCAGCCGAGGCCGACCGGTCCGACGGCGCGGGTGCCGAGGCGGCGCTTCATGCCGACAGCTGCTGTTCGAGTTCGCCCAGCACCCGGTAGCAATCGAGCACCTGCGCCACCGAGGAATTGGGCTCGCGCCCCTCGCGGATCGCGGCGACGAATTCGCGGTCCTGCAATTCGATCCCGTTCATGCTGACATCCACTCCGCTGACATCGATCGGCTCCTCGCGCCCGTTCACCAGGTCATCGTAGCGCGCGATGTAGGTCGCGGTATCACCAATATAGCGGAAGAAGGTGCCGAGCGGCCCGTCATTGTTGAAGCTGAGCGAGAGGGTGCAGATCGCGCCGGTTTCGCTCTTCAGCTGGATCGACATGTCCATCGCAATGCCGAGGTCGGGGTGGTGCGGGCCCTCGATCACGTTGGCCTTGACGATCCGGCCCGCCTGATAGGCGAACAGATCGACTGTGTGCGCCGCGTGGTGCCACAGCAGGTGATCGGTCCAGCTGCGCGGCTCGCCCTTGGCATTCATGTTCTGGCGGCGGAAGAAATAGGTCTGCACGTCCATCTGCTGGACGGCGAATTCGCTCGCCCTGATCTTGTTGTGCACGTATTGGTGCGAGGGATTGAAGCGCCTTGTGTGCCCGACCATGCAGACGAGGCCGGTCTGCTGCTGCTTCTTCAGCACCGCCTCGGCATCGGCCCAGCTGTCGGCGAGCGGGATTTCCACCTGCACATGCTTGCCCGCTTCCATGCAGGCGATCGCCTGCGCGGCGTGCATCTGGGTGGGCGTGCACAGGATCACCGCATCGACATCGTCGCGGGCGAGCGCATCGCCCAGCTCGGTCGAGGCGTGCTTCGCGCCGTATTTCTGCGCGACTGCCTCGGCCTGTTCGAGGCGGCGGCTGATGATCGAGACGATCTCCACGCCCTCGATCAGCTTGAGACCATCGAGGTGCTTTTCACCAAATGCGCCAGCTCCGGCGAGGGCAATTCTCATGATGCGGGTTCCAGAACGATGTGGCCGATGGCCGTGTTGCTGCAAGGGATGTGGTAGTGGCGGTGCAGGCGGCGGACCTTGCGGCCCAGCGCGCCGCGCATGATCAGCCACATCACCATCTCGATCCCCTCGCTGCCCGTCTCGCGCAGATATTCGATGTGCGGGATATGGCGCGCGGCGTCATTGTCGGCTTCGAGCAGATCGAGGAAGCGGTTGTCCCATTCGCGGTTGAGCAGGCCTGCGCGCGGCCCCTGCAACTGGTGGCTCATCCCGCCCGTGCCCCAGATCTGCACGTTGAGGTCCTCGGGGAAGCTTGCCACCGCCCGCGCGATCGCCTCGCCCAGCGCCCAGCAGCGGTTGCCCGAGGGGACGGGGTAAGTGACAACATTGACCGCGAGCGGCACGACCTTCACCGGCCATGCGTCAGGCTGGCCGAACATCATGGAGAGCGGCACGGTGAGGCCGTGGTCGACATCCATCTCATTGATGATGGTCATGTCGAATTCGTCGAGGATCAGGCTCTGCGCGATATGCCAGGCAAGATCGGGGTGCCCCTCAACATCGGGCACGGGGCGCGGGCCCCAGCCTTCGTCAGCGGGCTTGTAACGCTCCCCGCAACCGATCGCGAAGGTGGGGATCAGCTTCATGTCGAAGGCCGAGGCGTGGTCGTTGTAGACGAGGATCACGACGTCGGGCCTTTCGGCCGCCTCCCAGGCCTTGGTCCACTCATACCCAGCGAAGATCGGGCCGAAATAATCGTTCCCGGTCTTGCCCTGATCGACCGCCACGCCCAGCAGCGGCACGTGGCTGGAACCCACGCCTGCGGTGATGCGCGCCATCTCAATAGCCCCCTTTGATCGAGCGATTGCCTTGCGGAGAGCGACCGCCATCGAGCATCATCTGGCGGTATTCGGACCAGGTCATGTCGGTCATGGTGCTGACCGCCTCGGCAAAGGATATCCCGTCGGTCGAGAAGATCTTGGAGAGGAAATAGATGTTGCCCCCCATATCGAGCAGCGCGTTGTAGTCGCGCGCCGCGATGGCGGCCTTGGCCTCTTCGCTGATCGGCCATTCGTCGCAATAGGCGCGCTCGTCCGCTTTGAAGCGCGCGCGGTTCTCCGGCTTCATCAGGCTCATGGCGAACTGGTTGAGGTGGTAGCCCTTCCGCGCCCGCGCCGCAGTGAAGACGCGGGTGCCGGGGATATCCTCGAACTCGGCAAGGTAGGCGTGGATATCCGACGGGATCACAAGCCGCGCTCCTTCAATCGCGCATCGAGCCGCGGAAACACCCGGCGGGCATTGCCTTCAAAGATCATGTGCCGCTCCTGCTCGCTGATATCGAGCGCATCGATGTAGCGTTTGGTGTCGTCGAAATAGTGCCCCGTGGTGGGGTCGATCCCGCGCACCGCGCCCACCATCTCGCTGCCGAACAGGATGTTCTTGTTGTCGATCACGTCGGCCAGCAGATCGATCCCGGGCTGGTGATAGACGCAGGTATCGAAGAAGATGTTGTTCATCAGATGCGCATCGAGGCTCGGCTTCTTCAGCATGTCCGCCAGCCCCCGGTAGCGCCCCCAGTGATAGGGCACCGCCCCGCCCCCGTGCGGGATGATGAAGCGCAAGCTGGGGAAATCCGCGAACAGATCGCCCTCCAGCAGCTGCATGAAGGCGATGGTGTCGGCGGCGATGTAATAGCCGCCGGTTGCATGCATCGCCGGGTTGCAGCTGCCCGAGACGTGGATCATCGCCGGCACATCGAGCGCGCACATCGCCTCGTAGAAGGGATACCAGAAGCGGTCGGTCAGCGGCGGGTGCCGGAAATGCCCGCCGCCCGGATCGGGGTTCAGGTTGCAGCCGATGAAGCCAAGCTCGTTCACGCACCGCTCCAGCTCCGCGATCGAGCTGGTCATGTCGGCCTCAGGCGATTGCGGAAGCATGCACACGCCCGCGAAGGTTTCGGGGTAGAGGCCCACCACCCGCGCAATCAGATCGTTGCACGCCCGTGCCCAGGGCACCGCGACGCTCTGGTCGCCCACATGCGGCGCCATCGCCGAAGCGCGGGGGGAGAAGATCGTCAGGTCCGCGCCGCGCTCCCTGAGCAGGCGCAGCTGGTTCGCCTCGATGGTGGCGCGGATGTCCTCGTCCGGGATGTCGGGATATGGCGGGCACGGCGTCCCCGCCTTGAAGGCCGCCTTCTGCGCCTCGCGCCATGCATCGTGCGCGGCGGGCAGGACGGTGTAGTGACCATGGCAATCTATGATCAGGCTCATGCTGCCCTCGCCGGCTGGTGGGTTGTGATGGCCGCGAGCTTGGCATCGAGCCCCTCCGGCACGCCGCCTGTCTCAAGCGCGCCGATCCGGCGCTGCCAGAGCGCGGCGGCGCGGCTCATGACAGGCTCGATACCGAGATCGGCAAGGGTCGCTGCGACCTCGTCCATCTCTGCTGCACGGCGCGTGCCGTGGGCCAGCATCCGGTCGAGGTGGTAGTCGAAACGCGTGGCCCAGTCCTGCCCTTGCGAGGTTGCATCAAGCGCGGCGATGACGGCATCGGTCACGCCTGCCCGGCTGGCCGCAAGCGCACATTCCGCAGTGAGCGCCTCCAGCCCCTTTATCATCACCGAGCGGATCATCTTGATCGCCGCTGCCTGCCCGACCGCCTCGCCTGCGACCGACGCGCGGGAGAAACCGAGCGCGGCGAGCGCAGAGACGGCGGCCTCGGCATGAGGCCCGGCAGCCAGTAACGGAACAGCGCGGCGGGCGGGCAGCACCGGAGCCATCACCGCGATATCGGCATAGCGCCCCCCGGCGGCCTCGACGGCGGCGGCGGCGCGGCGCTTGGCGGCGGGGGAGACGCTGTTCATGTCGAGCCACAGGGCTCCGTGCGCCAGATGCGGGGCATAGGCCTCGGCCGCAGCGACCGCCTGATCGGCGGTCACGAGGCTCATCACGACCTGCGCCCCGACGAGCGCGCCTGCCGCGCCGTCCGCGCCCGTCACCCCGGCAGCCGCATAGGCGGCCAGCATCGCAGGCCGCGTCGCAGGCGCGTCGGTCTTGCGGTCATAGGCGGCGGCACCGGGGAAGGCCAAGGCCTGCCCCGCCTCGCCGAACCCGATGAAGGCGACTGTCGTATTCATGCCGGAGGCTTATGAGCGGCCCCGCCCCGACGGCCAATCCAATTGCACGGGCGCTTATTGCTTTTTGTGAAGTCTGGTTTCCTGTGAGGCCTGTTCGAGCAGTTCGACAAGCCGCCGCTGCGGCTGGGTCGGGCGCCAGCCGCTGCGGGTGGTGAGGCCGATGGTGCGCACACAGCCGGGCAGGTCGACGAGGATGCGCACCAGCATCCCGCTGGCCAGCTCGACCGCGATCTGATCGGGCGAAAGCAGGGTCAGGAGGTCGCTCTGCGTCACCACGCCCCTGATGACCATCACCGATCCGCACTCGACCGGCACCGGCGGCGCATCGTCTCCGAACAGCGCCTGCCAGTGGGTGCGCAGCGGGGTGCCGGTGGGGCCGACGATCCACGCCTCGCCGCGCAGTTCGTCGAGCGTGACTCGCCGCCCGGCGAGCGGATGGCCGGCCCGCGCGAACACCGCCAGCCGGTCGGTGAACAGCGGAATTTGCTCGACGCCAGCGGGCGGATCGTCGCGCAGCGCGCCGACCGTGAGATCGAGCACCCCGTCGATCAGCGGGTCGATCAGCTCGCGCCAGGCGCCCTCCACCACATCGATCACCGTCCCCGGATATTCGCGCAGGAACAGCGCGATGGCGCGCGGGACTACCAGCGCGCGGCTCAAGGGCATGACCCCTATGGCGATGCGGCCCGTGGGCTCGGCCTGCCCCTGTGCCTCGGCAATCCCGGCCGCGATCTCGCCCGCCGCCAGCCGGATCCCGCGCGCCATCGCGCGTCCGGCTGCGGTCAGCACCATCCCGCGTCCGCGCCGCTCGGCCAGCACTGTGCCGGTGATCTGCTGAAGCTCGCGCACCGCGCGGTGGATGCCGGGCTGGGCCATGCCGCTCGCCGCCGCCGCCCCGGCGAAGCCCTGTGCGTTGGCAAAGTGGAGGAAGGCGGAAAGCTGGGTCGCGGTCATCAACTGTTCGGGCCGCGCGAACCCCCGCCCGCCCGCGCGTCCGGACCGGCGCACCCCGGCGGCGAGCGCATCGAAGGCGCGCTCCACCCGCTGGGCCAGCGCCTCGCCCGCCGCGGTCGGCGTGATCCCCCCGGCGTGGCGTTCGAACAGGTGCACGCCCAGCTGTCGTTCGAGCTTGGCCATGCCCTGCGTGAGCGCGGGCTGCGACAGGCCCGCAGCCTCCGCCGCGCGGTTGAGACTGCCGAGCGACAACACGCTGACCAGCGCGCGCAGATGCCGCAGGTTGAGGTCAAAGGGCTCCGCCATCGAACCGGACATAGCAAATTCTTATAGGGCGTCCACAAGTTGGATTGGCGCAGCCCCGGGCGGGACAGGCACGGCGGGCAGCAAAGGAGCCGCGCCATGGGAGTTGTCGTCCAGAACATCGAACGCGCCGATCCCGCCGTCATCGACGGGCTCGGGGCGGCAGGGGTCGCGACGGTGCACGAAGCGCAGGAGCGCAAGGGGCTGCTCGCCCCGCACATGCGTCCGATCTATCCGGGCGCGCGCATCGCCGGGAGCGCCGTGACCATCTCCGCCCCACCCGGCGACAACTGGATGGTCCATGTCGCGATTGAGCAGCTTCAGGCGGGCGACATCCTTGTGCTCGCCCCCACCAGCCCCTGCGTGGACGGCTATTTCGGCGATCTGCTCGCCACCAGCGCGATGGCGCGCGGGTGCCGGGGGCTGGTGATCGACGCCGGCGTGCGCGACGTGCGCGATCTGACGCAGATGGGCTTTCCGGTCTGGTCGAAAGCCGTGTTCGCGCAAGGCACGGTCAAGAACACGCTGGGCAGCGTCAACGTGCCGATCGTGTGCGCCGGGGCCGCGATCGAAGCAGGCGACGTGATCGTGGCCGACGACGATGGGGTGTGCGTGGTCGCTCGCGCCGAGGCGGCGGCGGTGCTGGCAAAGGCGCAGGCGCGCGAAGCGGCGGAGGAGACCAAGCGCCGGAGGCTTGCGGCAGGCGAGCTCGGCCTCGACATCTACGACATGCGCCCCCGGCTGGCGGAGACGGGTCTGAAATATGTCTGACCCCATTCGCTGCATGTGGATGCGCGGGGGAACGTCGAAGGGCGGCTTCTTCCTTGCCGATGATCTGCCTGCCGATCGCGCCATGCGCGATGCGCTGCTGCTGCGCCTGATGGGCTCGCCCGACCCGCGCCAGATTGACGGCATGGGCGGCGGCGACCCGCTGACCAGCAAGGTCGCCGTCGTCAGGCGGTCGCAGCGCCCCGGGGTCGATGTCGACTACCTGTTTCTGCAGGTCTTCGTCGATCAGGCAATCGTCACCGACGCGCAGAACTGCGGCAACATGCTCGCAGCGGTCGCGCCCTTCGCGATCGAGCGCGGGCTGGTGACGGCGGCGGACGGCGAGACCCGCGTGGCGGTGTACATGGAGAACACCGGGCAGGTTGCCGTCGCGCGGGTCGCGACACCCGGGGGGCAGGTCAGTTATGCGGGCGATGCCGCAATCAGCGGCGTGCCGGGGACGGCAGCAGCGATCCCGCTGGCGTTCCGCGACACCGCCGGGTCATCCTGCGGGGCGCTGCTGCCGACCGGCAATGCCGTGGATGTGATCGACGGGGTCGCCGTCACGCTGATCGACAACGGCATGCCCTGTGTGGTGATGGCGGCAGCGGATATCGGCATTACCGGCTATGAGGATCGCGACACGCTCGATGCTGACGCGGCAATGAAGGCGCGGGTGGAGGCGATCCGGCTGAAAGCAGGGCCGCTGATGAAGCTTGGCGACGTGACGGCAAAATCCGTGCCCAAGATGATGCTCGTCGCGTCCCCGCGCGATGGCGGAGCGATTGCCGTGCGCTCGCTCATCCCGCACCGGGTCCATGCCTCTATCGGCGTACTGGGCGCGGTCAGCGTGGCGACCGCGTGCCTGCTTGAAGGCGCGCCCTCGGCCGCGCTGGCGCGGGTGCCGGAAGGTGCGGCCAAGGTGATCGGGGTCGAACATCCCACCGGCGTCACCGAATGTGTCGTCACCGTGGATGAGGGTGGCCGCCCGATCGAGGCCGGGATGCTGCGCACCGCGCGCAAGCTGATGGATGGAGTGGTATTCGCATGAGCCGCAGCAAGACCTGGGTCGACGCGCCCTCGAAGCCCGTCTGGACACCGCCGCCGGGCGCGGTGGATGCCCATGTCCACGTGTTCGGCCCGGAAGCCCAATTCCCGTTCAGCCCCAAGGCCAAATACCACCCCGAGGACGCGACGCCCGAAATGCTGTTCGCGCTGCGCGACCATCTGGGCTTCAGCCGCAACGTCATTGTCCAGGCGAGCTGTCACGGAACCGATAACGCCGCGACGCTGGCGGGCATCGCCAAGTCGGGCGGGCGCGCACGCGGCGTGGCGGTGGTCGATCCGGATATCAGCTTGAGCGAACTGAAGGCGCTGCACGAGGGCGGCATCCGCGGCGTGCGCTTCAACTTCCTGAAGCGGCTGGTCGACAATGCGCCCAAGGACAAGTTTCTGGAGATCGCGCACAAGATCGCACCGCTCGGCTGGCATGTCGTGGTCTATTTCGAGGCGGACATACTGGAGGAGCTGATCCCGTTCCTCGAAGCGATCCCGACGATCATCGTCGTCGATCACCTCGGCCGCCCCGACATCGCGCAGGGGCCGGACGGGGCGGACATCACCGCCTTCAAGCAGCTGCTCGACACGCATCCCAACATCTGGACCAAGGTCTCGGGCGCGGAGCGGCTATCGCTTCAGGGGCCGCCGTTCGACGATTTCGTCGCGGTGATCCGCCCGGTGGTGGAACGCTACCCCGATCGCGTGCTGTGGGGCACCGACTGGCCGCATCCGAACATGGAGCACCGCATCCCGGATGACGGCCAGCTGGTCGACGTTCTGCCGCGCATCGCGCCGACGCCGGAGCTTCAGCGCAAGCTCCTCGTCGACAATCCGATGCGGCTCTACTGGGCCGACGCCTGACGCGGGCGCTACTTCCAGAACCAGCGCGGGGCGAGCTTGCGGTCCTTGCGGTTGGCCCACATCGAGGCATACATCCATAGGCCGGAGACGGCGAAGAACAGCAAGGCGAGGCCAGTGGCGATCGATATCGCCGTGCCGAGCGGGCCGAACTGCTCGCCCGAATGCAGGTGGTGGAACAGGCCCGTCAGGGTCTTGATGCTGCCCGGCGGTGCCTTGGGCCGACAGATCATGGTCTCGGGGCAGACAAACCCCTGAGGCACCGGCGAGACGCCCGGCGCGGGCGCTTCAGGCCATACCGCCACGGCATGACTGGCCAGGCCCGTTGCCGCCATCCAGAGCATGAAGGCGCCGAAAAACACGGTCGTCCAGCGATGCCATTTGCGCATGGGTGATGCCCCTGATCCTGTGAAGCTTGTTTGCGATGTCGAAAGTATTTTCGTGATTCTATTTTGATCAGCGCAACTGGCGTTGATCGTAATCAATCGCAACAATTTTCTCTGAGACTCGATCGTGCTCAACCTGCGTTTGAGAATAGGGTGCTAGCGCCGCCCCTTAGAAACTGATTCTGACCGGCCACACAGACTTTCGCGCTCGGACATTACATGGGCTCGGAGCCGACAAAGACGACATCATCCCACCTGACTTACACGATCCGATGTCGACGCAAGCCCCCTCACCACATAATTTGATTGCCTTGGGCAACTTGCCTTAAAGGGATCGCTCACCGGACACTTTCCAGGTGCCAGAGGTCAGCCCCCCCTCCCCTCCGCAAATCCGGCTTGCCCGCTCTCTCATTAAGGTGGTACGCTTTATTTTCTCACACAGGGGCCTCATCCGTTACAAATGACCAACACTCTCATCGGATATGCCCGCTGCTCGACCGACAAGCAGGACCTCACGGCCCAACGCCGAGCGCTCATCGAGCTCGGAGTTTCCGAGGACCGCATCTACACCGACCACGGCCTGACCGGTCGCAACCGCGATCGCCCCGGACTCGCCCAGGCACTAGCCGCGGTGCGTGCTGGCGAGACGCTGGTCGTGCCGAAACTGGATCGCCTCGCCCGGTCGGTGCCTGACGCGCGGGCGATCGCCGATGAGCTCGAGAAGCGGGGTGTGAGCCTGGCTCTCGGCAAGCAGGTCTACGATCCCAACGATCCCATGGGCCGGATGTTCTTCAATATCCTCGCCACCTTCGCCGAGTTCGAGAGCGACCTCATCCGCCTACGCACCCGTGAGGGCATGAAGATCGCCCGGGAAAAGGGCAAGCTCCGCGGCAAGCCACCCAAGCTCTCCGACCTGCAGCAACGAGAACTGCTAAAGATGCACGCTACCGGCGAATACTCCATCAGTGATCTCGGCAAGCTGTTCAAGGTCTCGCGACCGACCGTGTATCGGACGATCCGTCGAGACGGCGAAGGGCGTTGAGGGGGCAAACTGCATTGCGCCCACAAACATGTTCGGCCAGAAGACACTCTAGGGGAACAAGACATTGAACCATCAATCGCTTTCGGCCTTCATCTGGTCCGTCGCAGATCTGCTGCGCGGGGATTACAAGCAATCGGAATACGGGCGCGTCATCCTGCCCTTCACGGTGCTCCGGCGCCTCGATTGTGTGCTTGCGTCCACCAAGCCAGCAGTGCTCGAGGCGGCAAGAAAGAACCTGCCCGACCCCATGCTCACCCGCGCAGCGGGCAACACTTTCTTCAATCGCAGCCCGCTCGACCTGGTCAAACTCATCGGCGATCAGGATAACATCGCCACCAATCTGCTGAGCTACATTCAGGGCTTCTCACCCGAAGTGCGCGACATCTTCGAGCAGTTCGAGTTCGCCGCCCAGATCGATCGCCTCGCCAAAAACGGCCTGCTCTACCAGGTCACCGAACGCTTTGCCGGCATCGACCTTCACCCTGATCGGGTGGATAACAACCAGATGGGCCTCGTCTTCGAGGAGCTGATCCGCAAGTTCGCGGAGATCTCGAACGAGACCGCCGGGGAGCATTTCACCCCCCGTGAAGTCATCCGGCTGATGGTGAACCTCATCTTCGTTGAGGATGATGATGTGCTGTCCAAGCCCAGCGTCGTGCGGTCGATATATGACCCGACAGCGGGTACTGGTGGGATGCTGTCGATCGCGGGCGAATACCTGCACGAGCACAATCCGCAGGCCCAGCTCACCATGTCGGGGCAGGAACTGAACCCGGAGTCCTACGCCATCTGCAAGGCGGACATGCTGATCAAGGGGCAGGACATCACCAAGATCGTGCAGGGCAACACTCTGTCTGATGACGGGCACCCGGCCCAGACCTTCGACTACATGCTGTCCAATCCCCCGTTCGGCGTCGAATGGAAGAAAGTGCAGAAGGAAGTGCAGGACGAGCACCAGCGGCTTGGTTTCGCAGGTCGCTTCGGTCCCGGCCTGCCCCGCGTGTCCGATGGCTCGCTGCTGTTCCTGATGCACCTGCTGTCGAAAATGCGCCCCCATGCCGAGGGTGGCTGTCGCTTCGGCATCGTCCTCAACGGCTCGCCGCTCTTCACCGGCGGGGCAGGCAGCGGGGAGAGCGAAATCCGGCGCTATGTGCTGGAGAACGATCTGGTCGAGGCGATCATCGCCCTGCCCACCGACATGTTCTACAACACCGGCATCGCCACCTATGTTTGGGTGCTGTCGAACAAGAAGCCCGCCGCCCGCGCAGGCAAAGTGCAGCTGATCGACGCAAGCAGCTTCTGGCAGAAGATGCGCAAGTCGCTGGGCTCCAAGCGCAAGCAGATGAGCGACAACCAGATCGCCGAGGTGACGCAGCTGTTCGGCGCCTTCGTAGAAGCGGAGCTGGCGACGGTGCTGGATGCCGACGGCAAGGAGGTTGCCCGCCATGTCGTGCGCGCTCTTGAGACCCCGCCAGCAGCGCCGGAGGGTGGGAAGGTGAAGCTCGCCCCGCTCAGCCGCATCTTCGACAATGCCAGCTTCGGCTATCGCACCATCACGGTCGAGCGGCCCTTGCGTGATGAGGATGGCAAGATCGTGCTCGGCCAGCGCGGCAAGGCCAAGGGCAAGCCTCAGGCTGACAGCGCCTTGCGCGATACCGAGAACGTGCCGCTGTCCGAGGACGTGAACGCCTATTTCGAACGCGAGGTGAAGCCCCACGCACCCGACGCCTGGATCGATCACGACAAGTCCAAGATCGGCTATGAAATCCCGTTCAACCGGCACTTTTACGTCTTCGAGCCGCCGCGTCCGCTGGCCGAGATCGATGCTGATCTGGCTGAGGTCACCGCGCGCATTCAAGGCATGTTGCGGGAGCTGGCGGCGTGAGCGTTCCCGCCTATCCCGAATTCAAGGATAGCGGAGTGCCATGGCTGGGTGCTGTGCCGATTGCTTGGTCGGTTGAACGCTTTCGCCACGTTTTCCGTGAGAGTGGCGAGAAAATCGAGGTCGAAGTAGTCGGCCCCATGCTCTCCGTGTCCGGCTATCGCGGCATCGAGATCAAGGAATACGACGACGAGAACCGACGGCGCCTTGACGAGGAACTTGTCGGCTATCGGATTGTGCGTCCCGGCCAGCTGGTCGTGAATACGATGTGGCTCAATTACGCCGGCCTTGGTGTCTCCGACCATGAAGGCCACGTCAGCCCTGCCTATCGGAGCTACTGGATCGAGCGTGAAGTGGACCGCAGGTTCATCCACCACTTGATGCGCAGCTCCATCTATGTGCAGGGCTACACCCGGCTTCTGACCGGCATCCGGCCCAACTCGCTCCAGATGAGCCGCGACGATCTCATGGACTTCCCAGTCTTGTTGCCTCCGGCGGACGAACAAGCCACCATCGCCGCTTTCCTCGACCGGGAGACGGCAAAGATCGACGCGCTGGTGGCAGAGCAGGAGCGCTTGATCGCGCTGCTCAAGGAAAAGCGGCAGGCGGTGATCTCCCACGCCGTCACCAAGGGCCTCAACCCCGACGCCCCCATGAAAGACAGCGGCATCGAATGGCTCGGCGAAATCCCGGCGCATTGGGATGCCACGGCAGTAAAGCAGACGGTCTCGCTCGTAACATCCGGTCCTCGGGGATGGTCTGATTTAGCCTCTGACGATGGCGCGTTCTTCTTTCAAAGTCAGAACATCGGACGCGACATGGAAGCCGATTTCAGCCAAGGTAAACGCATCGAAGTGCCAATTGGCCCTGATGCCGAACGTGCCCGCTTGCAGTTGGATGACGTTGCTGTTTGCATCACGGGCGGCCGAACAGGTGCTGTGGCTCATATCGATGAATTGGCCGAAGATGCCTTCATCAACCAGCATGTTTGTGTCTTGCGGCCTCGGCCAGGTCGGATTGTCGGCCGATACTTGGCCTTCAGCCTGTTTGGTCTGCCGGGACAGGAGCAGCTTGCCTTGGCGATGTATGGGCTAAAGCAGGGATTGAGTCTTGAGAACGTCCGCGAGGTTTCGCTGCCTCTCCCGCCGCTAGATGAACAGAGAGACATCGCGGAGTTTTTGAATAAATATTCCTCCGACGTCCGATCTCTGATCTCAGAAGCCCAATCCGCCATCACCCTGCTGCAAGAACGCCGCGCCGCACTGATCTCCGCTGCCGTCACTGGCAAGATCGAAGTGCGCGGGCTGGTCGATACCCCCGCTCGTGCAAACGCCGAACTGGACGCGGCATGAAGTTCGAATCCTTCAAGGCGGGCAAGTGGCAGCAGCGTTACCAATACAAGAGCTTCGAGCCGGTGCTGGTGAATTGCGAGTGGACCTGGGACGATGCCGTCACCAACACCCTGCTGGAAAAGGCCAACCGCGCGCTGGGCGAACTCAACGCCTTCTCGCTGATCGTGCCCGACATCGATCTGTTCATCCAGATGCACGTGGTGAAGGAAGCGCAGACCTCAAGCCGGATTGAGGGCACGCAGACCGCGATCGACGAAGCCTTGATGCCCGAAGAGCAGATCCTCCCCGAAAAGCGCGACGACTGGCATGAGGTGCGCAACTACATCGATGCCGTGAACAGGGCCGTCGATGAGCTGGGCCGCTTGCCGCTATCCAACCGGCTCCTGCGCGATACCCATGCGGTGCTGATGCGCGGTGTGCGCGGCGAACATAAGGGGCCGGGCGAGTTTCGGATCAGTCAGAACTGGATCGGCGGGTCTGGCCTGGCTGATGCGGTATTCATTCCTCCGCACCCCGATGGGGTGCCAGACCTCATGAGCGATCTGGAGCAGTTTTGGCACAATCAGGATATTGCAGTGCCGCACCTGATCCGCATCGCGATCAGCCATTACCAGTTCGAGACCATCCACCCCTTCCAGGACGGCAATGGCCGGATCGGGCGCTTGCTGATCCCGCTCTATCTGATCAGTCAGGGTCTGCTGGCCAAGCCATCACTCTATATGTCCGACTTCTTCGAACGGAACCGGGCAAGCTATTACGATGCCCTCATGCGGGTTCGGGTGTCGAACGATCTGGTGCATTGGGTGCGCTTCTTCCTGCAAGGCCTGGCCGAGACCGCCAGCAAGGGGCGCGACGTGTTCCGCCAGATATTGACCTTGCGCACCGAGGTGGAAGCGGCGGTGCTGACGCTGGGCAAGCGCACGCCCCGCGCGCGAGCTGCCCTGCAGCTGCTGTATCGCAAACCGATCATCGTGGCTGCTGATCTGGAGGAGGCCTTGGGAATCAGCACGCCAACGGCCAATGCCTTGCTCCGCGACTTGCAAGAGCTGAACATTCTCAAGGAAATAACTGGACAGCAGAGGTGGCGGGCCTACGCTTTCGATCGTTACCTTAGCCTGTTTGTAAGTTAAGGGAATGGATGGAAACTTAACTTAGAATGCCGCTTGGTAAAGGTTTGGGGGGCGGAATGAGCCTGCACAAGGAAATCAGCTTCGAGAACGAGATCTGCGGGCACCTTGGCGCGGCAGGCTGGATTTACGAGGATGGTGCTGCGGTCCGGTATGATCGCGGGCGGGCGCTGTTTCCTGAAGATTTGCGCGAGTGGCTGAAGGAAACGCAGCCCAAGGTGTGGGAAGCGCTGGAGAAGGCGCATGGTCCCGCCGCCCTCGATGTGCTGGGCGATCGCCTGCGCAAACAGCTCGATGATCGTGGCACACTCGATGTGCTGCGTCACGGGCTCGAACTGATCGGCGTGCGCGGACTGGTCAGCCTTGCCCAGTTTGCCCCGGCATCGGGTATGAACCCGGAGATCGTCGCGCGCTATCAGGCCAACCGCGTGCGGGTGATCCGGCAGCTGCGGTATTCGCGGTCGAACGAGAACAGCATCGATCTGGGGCTGTTCCTCAACGGCATACCTGTCGCCACCGCCGAGCTGAAGACGGATTTCACCCAGAGCATCGGCGACGCGATCGACCAATACAAGTTCGACCGGAACCCCAAGAACGAACCGCTGCTGACCTTCGCACGCGGGGCACTCGTGCATTTCGCGGTCTCGAACCGCGAAATCATGATGACCACCAAGCTCGAAGGCGGCAAGACGCGCTTCCTGCCGTTCAACCAGGGCAATGATGGTGGCGCTGGTAATCCGGTGAGCCAGACTGGCCACTCCACGGCATACCTATGGGAACAGGTCTGGCAGCGTGACAGCTGGCTGGAGCTGATCGGCCGCTACATGATCGCCAAGCGCGACAAGAAGAAGCAGATCAGCACGGTGATCTTCCCGCGCTATCACCAGCTCGATGCCACACGGAAGTTGCGTCAGCAGGTGCGCGCCGAGGGAGCCGGTGGGCGCTTCCTGATCCAGCACAGCGCCGGGTCCGGTAAAACGAACTCGATTGCATGGTCAGCGCATTTCCTCGCTGACCTTCATGATGGGGCCGACCAGAAGATCTTCTCCAGTGTGATCGTGGTGTCCGACCGCAACGTGATCGACGCCCAGCTGCAGGAAGCCCTGTTCGAGTTCGAGCGCACAAAGGGGGTGGTCGCAACCATTACCAGTGACAGCGGCAGCAAGAGCGCCGCACTCGCCGATGCTCTTGATGCGGGCAAGAAGATCATCGTCTGCACCATGCAAACCTTCCCCTTTGCCCTTGAAGCGGTTCGCGATCGGGCAGCAACCGATGGCAAGAAGTTCGCAGTGATCGCCGATGAGGCGCACAGCAGTCAGGCTGGTGAGACTGCCTCTAAGCTCAAAGCCGTGCTGTCACCCGAGGAGGTGGCCGAACTCGGAGATGGCGGGGAAATCAGCGCCGAAGACATTCTTGCAGCCCAGATGACGGCGCGGGCTGCGGATGACGGCGTGACCTATGTCGCCTTCACCGCAACGCCCAAGACCAAGACGATGGAGCTGTTCGGCCGCAAGCCGAATCCGACCGCACCTGCAGGAGAAACCAATAAACCCGGGCCCTTCCACGTCTATTCGATGCGGCAGGCGATCGAGGAAGCCTTTATCCTCGACGTCCTGAAGAATTACACGCCCTACAGTCTGGCCTTCAAGCTGGCGAGCGAGTCTGAGGAGTGGGATGAACTCGAGGTCGAGCGCAGCGCCGCTGTCAAAGGCATCATGCGCTGGGTGCGCCTGCACCCCTACAACATCGCACAGAAAGTGCAGATCGTGGTCGAACACTTCCGCGAGAACGTGGCACCGTTATTGGACGGGCAGGCCAAGGCCATGGTCGTTCTGGGCAGCCGCCTCGAGGCTGTTCGCTGGCAAATCGCAGTTGAAGGTTACATTAAGTCGCAGGGCTACCGCATGCGCACGCTGGTCGCTTTCTCCGGCGAGGTGAATGACCCCGATCACAAGGGCGAGACATTCACGGAGGCCAGCGCCAGCCTCAATCCCGGCTTGAACGGGCGCGACATCCGAGCAGCCTTTAACGACGATGATTGCAAGTTGCTGCTTGTGGCGAACAAGTTCCAGACCGGCTTTGATCAGCCCCTACTATGCGGGATGTATGTCGATCGCAGACTGGCTGGGATTCAGGCGGTCCAGACGCTATCGCGCCTCAACCGTGCCCATCCGGGCAAGGACACGACCTACATCCTCGACTTCGTGAACAGCTCTGAAGAAATTCTCGCGGCGTTCCGGCAGTATTACGAAACCGCCGAGATAGAGGCGGCGACCGATCCCAACCTCGTCTATGATCTGCGCCAGAAGCTCGATGGCCAAGGCTATTATGACCAGTTCGAGGTGGACCGGCTTGTGGCGGTCGAGCTCGATCCTACCACGACGCAAGGCCAGTTAATTGCCGCAATCGAGCCGATAGCCCAGCGCATGCTCACGCTCTTCAACAATGCGCGCGATCGCCACAAGGCAGCCACCGAGCGCAAGGATATGTCGGCAGCAGGCGAGGCCAAAGAAGAGATGGATGCGCTGCTGCAGGCGCGCGGCGATATGGCGGCCTTCATCCGGATATACGCGTTCCTGTCGCAGATCTTCGACTACGGCAGCACCGAGATCGAGAAGCGCTACCTGTTCTTCAAGCGGTTGGTCCCGCTGCTGCAATTTGGGCGCGAGCGTGAAACCGTGGATCTGTCCGGCGTCAAACTTACCCACCACAGCTTGAAGGATCAGGGCTCACGTCAATTGCACCTCAGCGATGACAAGGTGCCTCTCCCCGCCATCACGGGTGTAGGATCGGGATCGGTGCAGGAAAAGGAAAAAGCACTGCTGGCGGAGATCATCGCCAAGGTAAACGATCTGTTCGAAGGCGAGCTCACCGATGCCGATCAGCTGATCTATGTAAACAATGTCATCAAGGGCAAGCTATTGGAGTCGGAGGAACTTAGGGCACAAGCGATGAACAACAGCAAGACGCAGTTCGCGAACTCACCGACCCTTGCCGATGAGCTGGTCAACGCAATCATTGATGCGATGACAGCCCATGAAACTATGAGCCGTCAGGCCTTGAACTCGGTGAAGGTGCGCGACGGCCTGCGCGACGTTCTTCTCGGCCCCGGCCGACTCTATGAGGAGCTACGCCAAGCCCCAAAATAGGATTGGCGTGAGAGAGATCGGGTAGATTTTGAAGGAGGTTGATCACCAGAATTCCGAAAGGGCACCCGGCGCAGAATAGCGATTGCCGACTTGCAGGCGAGTCCGACAATCGCACGTGAAGAAAATTAGCAGGACTTCCTCTGTTTCACTTGATTAGAATGCAAGCGGACGGCATCGAGCATCTATGGCCACGGGATCGACCATCAAGGATTTTTTCAAGAGTTCCGAGACGTTTGAGTCGACGCTCTCGAACCCTTATCTGAACTTCGATACGGCTAAGGTGGCGCGCGAACTGCGGCTCGCTGAGCGTGGCCAAGAAAATGGCGCTCAGAACCTGCCCAGCACAGGTTCACAGCAGCCAGATGCGGTTGAAGAGGAGGTTGCGGCACGTGTAAACCGTGCGTGGCAGCAAGCCACATCGGAAGCTGAGCGTTGGTTCTTGGCGATCGATCAGCGGATCTCAAACCTGTCCTTCCTTACACAGCTGCCGACCATCCAGTCTTCTGCAATTCAAATTGAAAGCCGAATGAAAGCTTCGGTGATGCAAGCCACTCTAAGGTTGACCACAGCTCGGGATGGCGTGCAGCAAAGTTACGAGCAACTGAGAACATTCCAACGCGAACATAATCTTCGCAGACCGGCAAAGCTGGTACCGTCAGAGTACAAGACCTCAGGGGCTATCGCTATAACGTGGCTCATCGAAACCGCTGCAAATGCGATGCTGCTCCGGGAAAACGACGACCTTGGCTTGATTGGCGGGGTAGGGGCTGCTGCGGCTATCGGGGTCATCAACGTTGGCCTTGCCGTGTTCATCGGCCGGATGGTTTGGCCCCGAATGAATCATCGTCCTCCCGTGTCGTACATCTACATCGGCCTGACGCTCCTATGGGCTCTCTTCGTAGGTTTCTGGAACCTGTTGGCGGCCCATTACCGCGACGCAAAGGTAGCGGGGATTGAGGCGCCGGAATTCGCAGCATTGGGTATGATGGGCGACTTTCCTGCCTCGATATACTCAGGTGGGCTTTTCATCTTGGGAGTGATGTCTGCAGTCATCGCGGCCATCGCGGCATTCAAGATGAGCGATCCTTACCCCGGTTATGCTGAAGTCTGGAACGAGCACGAACAGCGTTGTGCCGACTACGCTGGCGAGATCGAAGCCGCGTCTGACGAGCTTAAGGAGCTCCATGATGAAGCGAGTGACGAATTCAACGACATCAGGATTGGTTTGACACAGCAGCTCGCAGATCAATCACGTGCTCTGACAAGTCGCCAAGCTTTCGCGCAGCGCTTGGCCAGATATCATGAGGAGCTGGAGCAGGCCGGGCGGCAGCTTCTTGCAACTTATCGGGATCACAACCGGGCTGCGCGCTCTGAGCCGCCACCAAGCTACTTCGAGCAAACTTTCATACTGCCGCCGCCCAGTATTCCTCCTGCGCCCCAGGTTGCAGTCACCAAGGCGGACGTCGAACGCGGGGACCATATTCTGTCCGACGCGCAGAAGGTTGTGTCTGCTGCCTATTTGGAAGGGGTCCGGAGTTTCGAAACACTTGAGGCATTGAAAGCGAGGCTCCCAGCATGAGCCCGAAGCGTCGAAGGATATCTCAAGCGCAGCAGCGCCGCCAGCGCGAGCGCTTTAAGGGCCTTCTTTATATCGGGATCACGGTGACGGCAGTGTTCGTCTTCGCCACGGTGTACTACGTGGTGAAGAGCGAACAGAGGGTTCTCGACCCTGAAACGCTGTGCTCCGATAAGCCAACATCGCTCACGGTGCTGTTGGTCGATGTCACTGACCCTATGAACACACCCCAGCGGCAAGATTTCATCAACCAGCTGACGAGACTAAAGAACTCCATCTCAAGATATGGGGAGCTGGCTATCATGCGCGTCGATCAGTCCGGGGATCAGCTGCTATCGCCCGTGATCACGCGTTGTAGTCCCGGAACTGCCAGTGATACGGACGAGAAACAGGGCAATCCGCAAAAACTTCAGCGTCAATGGGAGACGGGGTTTTCCGCCCCATTGGACCAAGCTTTTCTCGAGATAAGCCGGGCCAGCGGGGCTGATAAGTCGCCCATTATGGAGTCCGTCCAGGCAGCCGCTTTGACTGAGCTCCAGAAACCGGGCCGTGACGGCATTCCTAAACGGCTCATCATTGCTTCTGACCTCCTTCAGAACACCGATGACATAAGCTTTTATGGCACCCTGCCCGCTGCGTTGAATTTTACGAACTCCGAAGTTTTTCAAAGGGTCAGAACTGATTTGCGAGGTGTAGAAGTAGAATTATGGCAGCTGAAGCGCCCTGATTCCTCAAAAACGCAGCCGCGCGCCCTGTCTAGGCTCTGGGAAAGCGCAATTGCTGCTCAAGGCGGTGAGGTTGTTCGAATTTATGACGTGAGCGGGTGATTGATGTTCGAAGACAACGACGACCTCATAGATCGGCTGCGCAATCGTGAATTGATCGATCGCTGGGCTTTTCTCGCATTCGCCTTCGGCGGGTCCATTCTGATCTGGCTTGCGAAAGCTTCCGGCCTCAATGCCATTCTGGTCGCATTGGGGGCTATGCTCGTAATGCTGTCCTACGCGGCTTTGGTGAGCCTGGGGAGCAAGCTCAAGCTGCGCGCTGATCAGCTGGGAGACAATTGCTACTACCTCGGTCTGGTATTCACCCTTGCAAGTCTCTCTTATGCAATCTTCACGTTCGATCCGGCCAATACGGCAACGACTATCGTCCAAGGCTTTGGCGTTGCTCTGGTGTCGACCGTACTCGGCCTGGTCCTCCGCGTCTTTTTCAGTCAAGGTCAGCCCGATATTGCTGCGGCTGAGGAAAATGCGCGCATAGCACTCACCGAAACTGCTGCGCAGGTTAGGGCGGATCTGGATGGAGTCCTGCTCGCGTTTCAATCGTTTTCTGTTCAGACTAAACAACACCTTCTCGAACTCCGCGAGCAGGTACAGAGCGATATTGGGGAAGCGAGCTCGACCGCCAAAGCGTCGATCGCCAACGCAGCTGAAGAAGCCAAAGCAGCGGTGGAAGAAACCGCTAGTGAAGCCGTTAGTGAGGTTAAAAGGGTTTCAAGCGCTACCAACCGCTTAGTCAAGGCAGTCGAGAGCCACGCGGTAGTTTTGGCAGAGGTCGCCGCGACAACTGCAACACAGCTTGAAAACCTCAAAACCGTGGAGCTTGCTAGCGAGGCAGCGAGCCGCGCACTGACCGACGTTGCTTCGGCGGCAGAGCTCGTGAAAAGTTCACAGGAAACTGTAAACCAAAACAGCACCGTTCTTGCTGCTTCTGGCAACTCGATTGCGGAAACTCTTGCAGCAGTACATCAGGCTACAAAGGGTATCGAGGGTGTCGTCGAGGCGAGGTTGAAGCTCTTAAGTGACGCTTCTTTGACAGCGAACCAGCGTGTGGACGCGGCGCTAGCCGAAGCAATCCAGCGTTGGCAGGCAACCATCGATCAGCATGCAGCGAGCCAAAAGGCCTTCCTTCTTTCGCTGGAACAAGAACGGACGCAGGAGCTGCAAAATCTCCGAAGGCATAACGATGCCCTCCAGGCTGAAGTAGAGAAGAGCAAGGACAAGGTCGGTCTGGTGCAGTCAGCCTTGGTGGACATGACTAGACAACTAACGTCACAAATCTCGAACGGCAGCTAAGTTCTCAAAGTGCGCGACGACGACAAACCCTACCGGCGTGGTCTGATCCTCGGGCTGACAGTTGCCGAGGTGATGATCCTTCTGATTTTTGTGCTGCTAATGGCATTGGCAGCCGCGCTGCAGGACCGGGAAAAGAAAGTCGAAGCGTTAGACCGAGGTGGTGCAGCTCGCTTCGTCGAGGAGCTGCAAAGAGCGTATCCGCAAGCCCGCAATCAGGACGAGTATTTCAAGGAGCTCGTGCGCGCTATCGAAGTTCGCCGGGTCGTCGAAAGAGAAGGGCCGGATCCCATTAAGGAGTCGATCCTTGAAGATGCATCGATCGGACGCAACGTGCGGGAGGCTGCAGAGCGAGAGGGCGTTGACAACCCTCGAGAGTATGCGCGCAATCTGGCTGCCGCGGCCAATCGATCACGTCGTGGTGAGTGGCCGCCATTTGTGAGTTTGAGTGAGGCAGGCGGCTACTTCTTCGACAGCGGCAAAGCCACCTTGCGTCCCGAATTCGAGCGTAATCTGATCGAACAGGTGATCCCGATGCTCGCCAGAAATCTTGTCGACTATGATGTGGATGTGATCGAGGTTATTGGCCACACGGACGAAGTGCCTATGTCTGGGGAAAGCAACCTTGACGCTCAGTTGGCCGCAGCGTCAGCTGGCCGGTTCCCGATCTCGAGTCTGCGTTCGACCGATAACGCAGGCCTGGCGATGGCCCGCGCCGTGTCCGTGGTTCGGGTATTACGCGCCGATCCGCGGTTGGCTCGTGCCGCCATTTTACCGCTCTCGGGCGCACAGATGATAGTCCCCGTCGATCGTATGGCTGACGGCACCGCGCGTTCTGGCGATCAGGCCCGCCGGCGGATCGAAATTCGGCTCCGCCGTTCGACGAAAGAGGCGGTGGCTGCGCCGGTTGCTCGCCCGTGACCGAGTTGGAAGAAGCTCTCAAGGAGCTGCGAGCGGCCGTCGAGGCACGCAAGGCAAGTAACCGTATGGTGAAGAAGGAACGGCCATGGTGGCTTAGCTTATTTGGCGGTCAGGCCAGTGAGTAGGAGGTCGAGCCAAAAGAAGCGCAGACCCAAGTCTGACGGTAAGCACTTCGCCTCCACTCTAGCGCTAATGACGGCGGGCCTAATTTTTATGTCCGCAATGGGCTTTGCTTTCTCGGCAGGCGAATTCCGATCTCAACCCTGGTCATCGGCAAATGAGTCGCCTGCGCCATCCTCAGAAATCAGCGGATTACTTGCTCCAAAGCCTGAACAAGCCCCTTCTGGAGCGGCAAACATTGCGAGACGCGATAAACCAATCGAAGCCTTGAGTTCGGATAGGACCCACTTCGAATGCGCGAGCGCGACGGTAACAGATGGTGATACGCTGCGATGTGGGGATCTGCGAGTGCGCTTGGCTGGGATCGATGCTCCTGAGCTTCCGGGGCACTGCCAACCGGGACGGCAATGCGTCGAAGGCGACCCATTTGCCAGCGCCTCAAACCTTGAGTCTTTGACTTCTTCGAAACCGCTATCCTGCATTGCTGTCGATACCGACGCATACGGACGAACCGTCGCGTTCTGCGGATATGGGTCCGTTGATTTGTCGTGCGCGCAGCTTGCCAGCGGAAATGCCATAGAGCGATACAGCCCCATCACATGCGAAGGATCGCGTCGAATTGAATGATTGGCAGTTCGGCATCTATTCGATCACCGCTCCTCACCCAAGATATCTGTGTTCGCGATGCCAAGCCAGCGCATCCTCCGCCGGGGCAGGAAAGCCAGGCTTCGGCGTGCGAAGCACCCGACCATGAAGATCATAATAGTGGCGGCCGTTGTCGAAATCGGCCTTGAGGCGATGGCTCACCTCAAAACGGTGATCTTCGGACACGGTTACATAGCCCAAATCGAACAACCGATGGATGTCGGTCCGCAGCAAAAGGCCGTTGGCGGTGTCATGATCGCCGCCATCACCATAGGCTCGGATATGCGCAGCATCGAGAATCGGCAGCGTCTTCTCGTCTGATACGGCGCAGCGCCGCTCATAGGCGTCAGTCACCGCCAGTCGGAACGCACCTTGGCCCAGACGTGGCTGGACAAGCTGTGGCTTGCCGTAGCGCTGGGCCTCCAGCCTCGAAATGCCCAGCCCACCCGATCGATCAGCAAGAGCATCCCACAAATAGCGGCCATCGGCCTCTTCAGTGCTGTAGCGCTTGCCGGCAACGATGTTGCGCGCGAAGCTTTGCGGCACGGGAAGCCATTGTTCACGGGGCCAGAAGAATGGCTGTGTCAATATTCGGCAGCCAACCGGGGGATCCGATCTGGGGTCGAGCAGCGCGTCGTCTCGCCGATAGCGGGCAATCCGGTTGCGCATTTCGTTATGCGACTTCACGCCGTTCTTGATGCCAAACGCCTCCCAGGCGAGGGACAGAGGTACATTGGAGGCATGGTGGAAAACGCCGCCGCCCACGATGAAGTCTTCCGGGGCATGGAGCTTGAACAGAAACAGTTCGCCACATGACACCGCCCGGAAACCGCGGGAGCCGCTCGGTGCCCAGAAATTGACCTCATCAGGCTGTTCCTGACTGAGCAGATCAAACCAGCTGCGGTCCGTGATTGCGACAAACATATTGACCATGCCGGCCAAGCTTCTTGCGAGTTCACGAAAAAGGCAAGCGCAATCACGGGCCTACATTGCCAGAGCTTTCATAGACTGCGAGGCGATCACTCGCCTAGTAATCGACCAGACGGCCCTCTCCTGTGCCTCCAAACAAATCGTCGCGGCCGCATCAACGGACGGTTGCCTATCTTAGCGCAGCGAGAAAGCTGGTCGGTGTCAGCTCGACGTGCGCCGAGAGCGGGGGCCGAAGGCTGAATGCTCTTGGTTGGCGCGCGAAATTCCAGACCCTCACGAGGTGCCAATCATCAGTGCGGGTCTCAGCAACCGTGATTTCATTTCTGCTGATGTGAAAAGGTGTACGTTCCCAGCCATTGGTCGTCTTCACCTCAATGAGCCGTTCGCGGCCATCCGGCTCGAAGCTGGCGATGTCGAACCCATAACCATCGCCGTCCTGCACGGCTGTCCAGCGCACTTTGTCGGCAAGATCGTCTCGTCCGGCTTGCAAGAGCGACTGGCGCTCGTGATGCAGAACCAGCTCTTCACCAGCCTTGCCCAGTCGACGGTTCCTGGCATCGCGTTCGGCCACATCATATTTCTTGCCGATGGCGGCCATCAAAGCCGGATCTATCAAGGGCGGTTCATTCTGATGCGTAGGTGGAGGTCCAATCAGGAGCGACGATACGTTACGAACCAGATTGCCTTCATGAGCCTGAGTTCTTGGCTCAAGCCAATCGGGGCGTTGGTCCAGCCAGCGCAGGACTCCGTCTGCCAACGCATTCTGATAGTGCTTGGCTGGCTTGAGGCCAGTGACCCATGGCTGTCCGAAGCCGATCATGATCGCGCTGATGTTCTGGTGCTTGCGCTCGATCGATTTGATGTTTCTCGGGATTTTTTCAGCAAGGCTACGATAGAGCGCGAGCTTTACAAAGGGACGGCCTGCGAGTTCGTCGGCAAGCATTCCGAAATAGTCAGCGACAACCGCGTCAATTTCGAATTCGGTCCAATCCTCCGCCATAAGTGTGAGCTAACCGATTTGGCGAAGCCTGACCAGGACGTGTGAAATGGGCCTATTCACCATTGGCCGCGACGCCCGAGGAAAGGCCAAACTTTGCCTCCGATGACCTTCGGCACTTCTCGGGGTGTCATCTCACACCGGCCCGAAACCGTCCCTCGCAGGGGCGCCTCTTTCTCCTGTGGCGTCCTGTCGGTGGAAGATTAGTCGGTGCAGGTTTAACATTGAGGTTTGCTGATCCGTCGTGAAATGGTCATAGATCGCTGCTTGGGTGACTAAACCACCGTGACAAAACAGCTTTCAGCCCACTGCGCTCAGCAAGGTAGGACCCGCCAATAATGGTCAGCTTTTTTCTCCTCGCCCTGCAGATAGCGGTGGTCCCGGCAGGGCAAAGCTTCAGCTGCACGCCAACCCACGTCTGGGACGGTGATGGCCCGGTTTGGTGTGCGGAGGGTCCGAGGCTGCGGCTGTCCGGAATAGCCGCCCGGGAGCTCGACGGATCCTGCTCGCCCGGCCACCCATGCCCCGACAGTGACCCCATCGCTTCCCGCGATGCGTTGGTGAATTTGCTGGGCACCAGAACAGGCGTTAGCCCTCATGGACATATTCTGGTTTCGGGACCCAGGATGCGCTGCACTTCCACCGGCGGCGCTGGCGGGGATCGTACCGGCGCTTGGTGTGTCTCGCCGCGGTCGGGCGATATCAGCTGCGCTATGGTGCGAGGCGGGTGGGCGGCGCGCTGGGAGCGGTTCTGGCAAGACCATCGGTGCCCGTGATGGATCACAAGATGGGGCCAAGTGAGAAGCAAGATAAGTGGCTTTTGGCCGAGGGGGTCATACTCGGCGCTATTCTGCTCGGCATGCTGGCTTCGACTTTAACTGATGCGCTCTCGGGACTTTATCGTTGGGTGTTGCATTTGTTCGTCTAGCCCACCTCGGTGAATATGGCGGACGCGCTGGGTTGAAACGACGGCCCTATGGCAGGCTGTCTGTCAGAAAAGTTTGACTGGTGATCGGCGCGCGCGGACCTCGACCCTTGACGAACGTTTCACAGATCAAGTCACCCAAGCCGCACACGATTGCCGTCTACATGCCGGAATGCCCGGTCCCGGCAGGTGAGGAGAATAACCTGCATTTGCGAGGCTGCTTCGGTCAGGATGTCGATCATGGTGTCGAGCCTGGCATCGTCAGAATACACCAGCGGATCGTCGAGGATCAGCGAGATCGGCTTTCCCTGATCGCGCAGCATGTCGGCAAAAGCGATCCGGGTCAGGATTGCGAGCTGCTCCTGCGTGCCGCGGGACAGGGTGTCCGACTGCTCTTCGGTTCCCGCGCGTATGACGCTCTCCAGCGCCATGCTGTCAGAGAATGCAAGCTCGCACCCTGGCAGAAGCCGCTCGATATAGCCCTTGGCGCGCCGGGCGACCGGTCCGACAAATCGCGCCGAGGTTTCGTTGCGTGCAGCTTCTAGCGTGTTGCGCAGGAGTATGATGGTGTTGGCCTCATCGCTCACGCGCTGAAGCGCCGCCCGAGACGCCTCGAGTTCGTCGCGAGCCATGGCCGCCTGCTCGGAAAGGCCGCGTCCCCCTTCGCTCTCGATTGTGGCCTCGAGCCGGGCAATGTCCTTCTCAAGGGCTGCCTTTTGATCAGCCGCTGCCTTCGCGCGCGCATCAATTGTCGCGATCTTGCGGTTGATGTCCGCCATATCGTGGGCCGTCGCATCGCGGGCCGCTCCATCCAGTTGGATTGAAGCTTCGGCGCTGCGTTGGCGCGCGCCCGATAACGCTTCGTCAATCCCGTCCCAGTCGCGATGTGCTTCAATGGTGGCTATCGCGTTCTGCGCGGTGGTCAGATCATTCTGTGCAAGCGCCTCGGCGGTCGCGTGAGGCGTTTCCTCGGCTTCGCACTTGCGCAAATCCTCGATTGCGCTCTGTACCACGCCTTCTGCCCGCGCCAGCGCAGTAGCATCGGTCTCAAGTCGCTGCTTCAACTCGTCGAGGTCGACAGCAACATGATCATTCCCGGCTGCCGGTTGGGGCAGCGAAGCGACAAACACCTTCAATGCGTCTGCCCCGGCGGCAAGACCAATGCGCTCGTCGGCAGGCGAAGCTGCCGCAATCCTGGCCGTAAGCGTCCGGATTTCGGCTGAAGCTTCGCGCGCGGCGATGGTTCGCTCGCGCGCCGCCGCAAGATCTACCACCCCCAGAGCGAACAGCGCGTCATCCTGTTTGCTGACTGCCTCGGCCAGCAGCTCCTCGGCGCTGGCGGCCGAGGCAGGCGGTGTGATGGCAAGCTCGGTTCTGCCCAACCGAATATGCGTCGTTCGTGTCAGGGCTCGGGTGCCAGGTGCCATGGGCTCGCCATCGATCGTGACCCCTTCGGCATCTCCGCTCAGCGTGACGTGTGCTGCGCCCGCATCGACCCGGGCGCGCGCTTCGACGACAGCACGCTCATTCGCTTCGAGTGCCGCCAGCTTTTCGTTCGGGATCGCACCGAGCGCGACGCGCTTCATCGCCTCGAGCTCTGCTTCGAGTCCCGTAAGCTCGCCATGACGGCGGCGGGCTTCAGCGGCTGCTTGCTGCCATTGCTGTTCTGTGTGGGCCTCGACGCCTTTCGCCCAGGCATCGGCCGAGCGCTGGTGGGCCGCCTGCACTTCGACAAGAGCCACGCGCGCCTCGGCAACCTTGCTCTGGGCAGACTTTACGCGCTCGCCGGACGTCGCCCGGAGCTCGCGGGCCCCCGCCAAAGCACGCTCCGCATTGTCGCGCGCAAGCGCCGCAGCTTGGTGCCGCGCCTGAATATCCTCGAGCTTGGTGAGGCGCCCGGCGGCCACTTCGTTCTCTGCCTGCCGGGTCGCAAACAGCTGCGCTGCCATGCGCGCGATCTCTAGCGATGACACAAGATCAGCGCGTGTCTGGCTATCGGTCTGATCGGCCATTTCGCGCTGCAGAACAGACAGGCGCTGGCGGCAAACATCGAGCTCGCCAAAGGTCCTCTCAAGCTGCGCGACTTTGTCATCAGCCTCCGCAGAGGCCGTTACAGCGACCTCGTAGCGGCGGAGTGCCTCGGACTGACGCCCCTTTTTCACACCCGTCGGGGTCCAGTAGAGCTCGTATTGGGCATCAACGCGCTCTCGGACCTTGCGATAGGCCTCACCGCCCATGATCGATCCGACTTCCGCTTCAAGCGAAGCGGTGATCGTGTCGCGCACGATGGCACCCGGTGCACGGATTTCGAGTGCGTCCATCTGCGCCACCCACAAAAGGCCCAGCGCACCATAGGTCGAAATATCCCCTGCCCTGCTCGTATCGCGAACTGAGCCAAGCAGCGTGTTGAGCAATGCCTCGGCGTCATCGCCCTGCGCCCTGCCTTGCGGCCCCTCAACGTCAATCGATGCGGACTTGAGGAACTTCTTGCGAACCGACCATTCCGCACCGTCGATGAGAAAATCGACTTCCACCTTGGGCGCAACTGAATCGCCGCGCGGCGCAAACGACTTGGCAAGCTGGTTCTGCGTGTTGTGGCGCACGAAGAACGCGGCACGCAGCGCCTCCATCAGGGTCGACTTGCCCGTCTCGTTTGGTTCGATGATGATGTTGAGACCATCGGTCAGATTGTCGATCGTGAACGGATCACGGAACTTTTTGAAATTCTCGATGGCGATACGCCGGATCACCAGGCTCATGGCTGCTCTCCTCGGCTGTATTCAACGAAGAGGCGCTCGAGCGCGCGCTTTGCCAGAACAGCTTCGGTTCCGCCCGAAGCGGCCTGCTCATTGAGACGGGCCGCTGCAACGCCAAGAATGCCCTCGACGGCAAGTCCGGCGAGATCGTCGTCGCTAGGCCGTCCCACAAGGTCATCGCTGCGGATATCGAGGAAACGCAGGCGATGAGTAATGTCGCTCTCTAGCGACTGGAGCATCGCGACCCGGTCACCCAGGCTGGTGATCCCGGCAAGTGACAGCTGAAGCAAGGTCGATGGCGGATCGATCGTTTCAAGCAATCTGCTACATTCCGCTTCGAATGCGGCATGTTCATTCACCGTCCAGGAACGCATCAGCCACTGAAACCGGCCAGTGCGAATGGGCGTGACGACCGGCGCTGCACCTTCGGCAAGCTCAACAAGAAGCGCATGACCAGGTTCGTCGCGCTGAAAGCTATCCGTTTCGGGGGTGCCGGAGTACCAGGTGCGGGCATCGACCTGCAACGCGCCGTGCCAGTCACCCAAGGCGAGGTAATCGAGCCGCGAGCGTGTCGCCCGGTCCGGCGCAATCTGGTTCTTGGACTCACCGCGCGATCCGAAATCCCGGATAGAGCCATGGGCAAGACCAATCCGGAGCCGCGCACCGGGCGTCTCCATGGCGTCAAAGGCCTCAGTCGGATCCTCGAGATTGTGGCGATAGGTCAGCGGCGCGGGCAAGAGCCAGACACCCTCCTCCACCTCGACCGGCTCTGCTTCCGTCACAACATTGATGGTGGGGCCAACACGGCTCCTGACACGGTCCCAAAGCCCCCCACTGCGCGCATAGTCGTGGTTGCCCGGCAAAAGCCACCAGCGGCACGAATGGCGGCTCATGCGAGAGACCGCCTGCACGATTGTGCGATCATCAGGCCCTTCAGTGTCGAAGACGTCACCGGCAACCAGCACATGCCCAGCGCCGTGCTCACTGGCGAGCCGGCCGAGCGTGTCGATGGCGTCAAAGCGGGCTTCGTGAAGCGCAGCGCGCACATCGGGTTCGAACCGACCGAAAGGCTTGCCCAATTGCCAGTCCGCGGAATGAACGAATTTCATGAGCACCCCTGTCTCATTGATTTGCAAGCTCCCGTAGAAACATGGGAGCAGATCTTAAGCCGTTGCGATTGCTGCACTCTGACACGTCGCGCTTTGAAATGAAAAGCGTTTCATCCGCTTGCACGCGCGCAGGACGTAGCTCAAGTCGAGCTCACGTGATCCCGCTTCTAGACCGTTTGGCTGAAGGGAGGTTTCTCAGCGGCGGCAGGCGAATTGCCGCTGCCCCATCAGCTATTCCGCAACGACATCTGACGAGCCAGACCCAGTCGTTCACAATGGCAAGATTGAACGGCCAAATTCTCCTAACGCCGCTACATTCAGCGATATCGAGGTGCCTAAAGCCGACGATGGCAGCTGGATCATTTGCGATTGCGGTTTAGGTCTGCATTACAGGCACATCCGCTCGATTGGCCGAGACGGTTCTACAACATCTCCTCGTCTTACGGCGGGATAGGTGCCATAGCTTGAATGAGGAGAGGGCATGACGAACGAGACCATACACAACCCTGACCAGTACATGACCGCGCTACGCACGATTATCGCAGGCGGTCGGAAGCGGATTGGCCTGTTGCTCGGCGCCGGTGCGTCCGCCGGCATGCGCAAGATCGATGGCAGTTATCCACTGATACCCGCAGTCGCCGGTCTGACGACGCAGGTACTCGGAATTCTGGACTGTGAGTATGCAAAGCAGATCGCCGAACTGAAGAAGGAGTTGGCCCCAAAGGAGGACATTGAGACAATTCTCTCACGCGTGAGAGCTCTAGCCGGGATTATTGGTCCGGCGAAGATCCACGATCTTGATGGTCCCGGTTATGCAAAGTTTGGTGAGCGAATCTGCGAAGAAATTGGCACCATCGTCAATGTGTCATTGCCGCCGACCGGATCTGCCTACAGCGACATCGTCACTTGGATTGTGGGCACAGCCCGCGATCACCCGGTCGAAATCTTCACGACGAATTACGATCTGCTCATGGAGGAGGCGCTGGAGCGCGTTCGGGCGCCTTACTTCGACGGCTTCACGGGTGGCCGCGATCCGTTCTTCGATCCAGTAACGGTCTCTAACAACGACCTTCCGGCCCGTTGGACGCGCCTCTGGAAGCTTCACGGTTCGCTCGGGTGGTGCTCGAACGACAAGGGCGAGGTCGTCCGCTCCGGCAAAGATAGCGCCAGGCATCTCGTGTTCCCGGAGCATCTCAAATATGAGCAAACCCAGAAGGCTCCTTATGCGGCCCTTCTGGACCGGCTCCGCGCTTTCCTTGCTACGCCCGACACGCTGCTGATATCAGTGGGCTTTTCGTTCGCGGACGCGCACATTTCCGCAAGGATCGACGAGGGGCTCGCCGGTAATCCGTCCGCTAGCGTGTTCGCGTTCCAATTCCAGCGGCTCGAGTACGAGGACTGTGCCGGCGAATTAGGTCGCCGCCTTCCGAACCTCAGCGTCTATGCGCGCGACGCGGCCATCGTCAACGGCTCTGCGGGCGTATGGAAGGTTCCCGACCAGTTGCCGAGCAAAGATTGGGGGCCGATCCGCTCGTCCTACTGGTCACGCCCGGATGACGCCTCACCGTATGAGTTCATCCTCGGCCGGATTGAAGACTTCGCGCGCTTCTTCTCCGCCTCGCGGTCCGCACAGGCTTTTGTCGCCTCACCGTCTCAACCGGCGAATGCGGACACCGTGCCACCGGCTGAAACGCTTAGCGCGTGACGAACGCACCCACCCTCCTCGGCTACGTTGGCGCGGTGACTGGATCATCCATCAGCGTACGGCAATACGAGGGCGTCGCCTCAGGCATCGCGATCATCGGCGGCCGCAGCTACCGCGTCGGCCAAGTAGGAAGTTTCGTCCGTCTACCCCAGGGCTATCACGATCTCTACGGCATCATATCCGACGTCGGAGCGACGGCGACCCCGGAGACGCTGGTCAATGCTCAGGCGCGCGGCGAGCGCTGGATGAAGGTCCAGCTCGTTGGGGAGGTGATCGAGGCGACTTTCGAGCGAGGGATCAGCCAGTATCCCGCAATCAACGATCAGGTTCATCTCGTGGTCGAGGAGGATCTGGGACGGATCTATGGCAACGCCGACGCAGGGCAGGTCACAATCGGGCGGCTATCGGGCGCAGAAAGCATACCTGTTCGCGTTGATCTGGACAAATTGCTCACCCGCCATTCGGCCGTGCTGGGATCGACCGGCTCGGGCAAGTCGACTACCGTAACCAGTCTCCTTAGATCGCTGTCCGCTGGACAAGGGGAAGGCGCCGGTTTCCCGAATGCACGAGTTCTACTCATCGACATCCACGGCGAATACGGGCGCGCTCTTGGCGAGGTGGCTCGCGTCTTCCGCGTTAACCCACTCGAGGGAGAGTTTCCGCTCTACGTGCCCTACTGGGCTCTCGACCTTGCGGATCTATTGGCCTTCCTGCTCGGTAAGACCGACGAAAAGGCGCTTACGGCTATCCAAGACCGTATTCTTCAAATGAAGACCAATATCGTCGCGAACGGGGCCTATCCCGGAGCCGATCCAAATTCTCTTACATCCGAAAGCCCTTTGCCGTTCAGTCTAAAGTCGCTGTGGTTTGCTTTGATCGATCCTGAGTTGAAGACGTGGGTCGAGAATACTCAGCAGACTTCGGCACGCACTGCCGAGGGTGACGCGGAGACGCTCATGCCGCCGACCTATCCTCTACCGGGGATCGGCGGCGCGACTCCATTCGCGAACAAGTCGAACGTGCTCTCGATTAGGCGTCAGCTTGACCAACTGCGGTCACGTCTCCTTGACCGGCAATTCGACTTCATGCTCCGCCCGGGTCCGTGGGAGCCCAACCTCGAGGGCACGCCGGAAAGCGACCTCCCACAACTTCTTGAGAGTTGGCTTGGCCATGATCGACCGGTCACCGTTCTCGATCTCTCAGGAGTGCCAAGCTCTGTACTGATGCGCCTGATCGGTGGCATTCTGAACGTTATCTACGAAGCGCTCTTCTGGGGACGCGAGCGTCCGGAGGGCGGTCGTCAGCGGCCCCTGCTGGTCGTAATGGAGGAAGCGCACCGGTACCTCGGCCGGGACGATGCGAGCCTCGCCCGGGATGCTGTCCAACGAATTGTGAAGGAGGGCCGCAAGTTCGGCATCGGAGCGATGATCGTCAGCCAACGGCCGTCGGAGATCGACGATACGATTCTTTCACAGTGCGGTACCTTCTTCTCGCTGCGGCTCTCGAACGCGGCGGATAGAAGTAAGGTGCAGGCTGCCCTACCCGACAGCCTGAGCGGCATCGTCGACAGCCTCCCGGTGCTGCGCACCGGCGAGGCAGTGATCACTGGCGAGGCGGCGAAGTTGCCGGTAAGATGCCGCATCACGCTTCCCGAGGAGGGAAAGCGGCCATCAAGCGAGGATCCAATGGTGGCGCAAAGTTGGCGCAAGGATCGCGGCGCAGAGGATTATTCCTCGCTAACGGCCGCTTGGCGGTCTCAGAACCCACGTTGGACAGAGGACTAAGATATGGATCGTAAGGTAGTCAGCTCATCGAACCTCGCTTCTATCGGATACGATCCCAACACCGAAATTCTAGAAGTAGAATTTGCGAAGACCGGTAGAGTCTACGAATACTACAACGTGCCGCAATTCATGTTCGATCGACTGATGGAGGCGCCCTCCCACGGTGTTTTTTTCAACGCCGAAATCCGCAACGCTTACGGGTGCAGCCCTCTCTGACGGCGATCAAAAATGAGGTCGGGCTTTTACGGAGCCTAGGGGCGGCACGGCGATGACTGATTCAAGAAAATCACTGAAGGATGTCGCCGGGGGGGCAATGGGCCTCGGCGCCTCAAACGCACTCGACCTTGCGCTAGAGGCCCAGCGTTCGAGCGACAAGCTGACGACACTCGGGGCGTTTCGGAAGTAAGCGTCCGGTGAAAACCGTGGCGTCATATGGCCGGTTTCGGGAAAACGGCCGAGAGGTCGGAATGACCGGAGGTGGGTGGATTGTGTTGAAAAACCCCGCGCTGAGATCGGGGCTGGCGCGAGCCTGATCGTGTCGCTGAGGCCTGGCCCCCGCTTATGCGGGGGCTGAGGTGGCTGGCATGGGGATCAGCTTGGCCATCTTGCGGAGGTTTTGGGCGGTGGCGGCGAGGAGGAACTCGTCTCTTGCGCCGTTTGGACCTCGCAGGCGCAGGCGATCCATTCTGAGGATGCGCTTGAGGTGCGCGAACAGCATCTCAACCTTCTTTCGCTGGCGGCGTGAGACCAGATAGGCATCGGTCGTGGCGATATCGCGAGCGAGCTCCCTGGCGCCCTCGTGGACTGATCGCAGGATCTTGCGCGCTGGCTGGGTCGGGCAACAGCGCGGCTTGAGGGCGCAGGCATCGCAGTCGAGCTTGCTGGCGCGGTAGCGCAGCATGCCGTTCTCATCGACGAACGGCCGATCCTCACGATAGACCTTCTGCCTCTGGCGCAGTCGCTTGCCGGCAGGGCAGATATAGCTGTCGTCTTCATGATCGAAGGTGAAGGCGGAACGCTCGAAGGTATCGTCGCGCCGGGTGGAATGATCGACCACAGGGATATGCGGCTCGATCCCGCGCTCCTCCACTAGCCAGGACAGGTTCTTGGCATCGCCATACCCGGCATCACCCACGAGCCGCTCGGGCCACAGACCAAAGCGCTCCTGTGTTCTGTCGATCATGCGGCGCTGGGCGGTCACCTCGGCCTGACGGATGGCGGTGGTCGCCTCGACATCGACGATCACCGCGTTCTGGAGATCGATGAGGTAGTTGGTGGCATAGGCGAAGAAGGCGCGCTCGCGGCTTGCCGCAGTCCAGCGCGCAGCCGGATCGGCCACCGCCAACTGCTTGGGCGGCACCGGGGTTGCGCCCCCGAAGGCGGCATCATCGAGCATGGCCAGATACTCGCGAACGGCATGGCTGGTGGCCGGGTCCGGCAGGCCATCGGCTTTATCGACGGCATGCTGGCGGTTCACATCGGCGCGCACGAGGCTGCCATCGACCGCGAAGCCTTCGCCGCCGACCAGTCCTTCGGCGATGCAGCGCGCCACGGTCGTCTCAAACAGCTGGCGCAGCAGATCACTGTCACGGAAGCGCCCGTGCCGATTCTTGGAGAAGGTCGAGTGGTCGGGCACATCGCCTTCCAGCCCGAGGCGGCAGAACCAGCGATAGGCGAGGTTCACATGCACCTCCTCGCACAGCCGCCGCTCGGACCGAATGCCCATGCAATAGCCGATGATCAGCATCCGTATCATCAGCTCGGGATCAACCGAAGGCCGACCGGTCGAGCTGTAGAACGGGCGCAGATGTTCGCGAATGCCCGACAGATCAACGAACCGGTCGATCGAGCGCAGCAGGTGATCCGCCGGCACATGCCGCTCCAGGTTGAAGCTGTAAAACAGCGCCTCCTGCGCCACCGTCCGCTCGCCCATCATCCTAACATCTCCACCTGCCTGCGGAGACATAGAATCAATACTTTAGCACCATTGCAAGGCCGAGTTTTTCAACACAATCGGGTGGATTGACGACGTCTGGTTTTACGGATCCTAGCGCCAATTCGGATGACGGTTGGTTGAGCGATCCATTTAGAAACATCGCCAACTCCATATTCGCAAACGCCTGCAAGAACCTTTTAAAACTGTTTTTAAAGGCTTAGCCTTCTGACGACAACACGGGACGAAAAGCGAACCGAGGAATATGAAGCTACTGAGGCGCCTTGGGATTTTTCTAGCCGCATGTGCTGCGCTCTATCTCAGCGCCCTCGTCTTCGTCGATCCGAGATGCAAGTTTGATGGTAATCCGTTCGATTGTGACGATGACGTGTTGGGACCGATAATCCATATCGTTCCGGATGCCGAAAATACTCCATAGCCAACCTGCGACTGTTTCGAGCTATGGCGGCAACGGGGTCGATGCACGAACCCGCTTCGCGGGAGTGTCGCTGGCGGCGAGGGTGATGTAGAACGACAGGCGTAGCGCCTGATCCGAGAGAGGCAGACGATTGTGGCTCCTTCAACCAAGGAGTCGAACGATGAACGAGATTATTCCGATTGGGCCGGTCAGCCCGCTTCGCCAGCGGCTGATCGAGGATATGTCACTGCGCCGGTTCGGGCCGGAGACGCAACGCAACTACCAGCGCGATGTGGGACGGTTCGCGACCTGGCTGGGGCGCTCGCCGCATACCGCGACCGCCGAGGATGTCCGCCGGTTCCAGATTGAGCAACGGGAAGCCGGGGTGCCGGCGCCGACCATGAACAGCATCGTGGCGGCGCTGCGGTTCCTTTTCACCCACACCCTCGACCGGCCCGACCTTGCACGCAAGCTGGTCCGCACCGCGCACGCCCGCAAGATCCCGGTGGTGCTGACTCAGAGCGAGGTAAAACGGCTGCTCGATGCGACCACCTGCCTCAAGCACCAGGCCGCGCTGTCGGTCGCCTATGGTGCGGGTCTGCGCGTCGGCGAGGTCGCGGCGCTCAAGGTGCGCGATATCGACAGCAAGCGCATGCTGCTCAGGATCGAGCGTGGCAAAGGCGGGCGATACCGCAATGCCATGCTGCCAGAGGGCTTGCTCGTGCTGCTGCGTGACTGGTGGCGCGCGGGGCGTCAGCAGGGTGTGCTCCACGCTGATGGCTGGCTCTTCCCGGGACGAGGCGCCATGCTGCCGATCAGCACACGCCAGCTCCACCGCGTCGTCGTCGAAGCCGCCGAGGCAGCCGACATCGCCAAGCGGGTGGGACCGCACACCCTGCGGCACAGCTTCGCCACGCATCTCCTCGAGGACGGGGTCGATATCCGCGTCATTCAGGCGCTGCTCGGCCATGCCAAGCTCAACACCACCGCCTTCTACACGCAAGTGGCGACCAAGACGGTGCGCGCCGTGGTCAGCCCGCTCGACCGGCTCGCGCTGGCAGCGCCGGATAAGGAGGCGCCGAGCGGCTGAGGACCGGTGCGCGCCGCACTCGAGGTCGCCGACGTTTTCCGCGCTGCCGGGCCAGCCTATCGGCTCGCCCATGCCGGGCACCTGAGCCTGCATCAGCTCAAGGTCATGTCGGCGATCGAGCACTGCCGCACCGCCGCGCTGGGCGGGCACGTTGAGGCCTGCATCGACTGCGGACATTGGCGGATCGCCTATAACAGCTGCCGCAACCGCCATTGCCCCAAGTGTCAGGGCGCCGCCGCGCGCACCTGGCTCGCCGCGCGCGAGGCCGACCTGCTGCCGGTCGGCTATTTCCATGTCGTCTTCACGCTGCCGGCCGAGATCGCGGATATCGCGTTCCACAACAAGGCGCTGCTCTACGACCTGCTGTTCAAGACCGCGTCCGAGACCACGCTCACCATCGCCGCCGACCCGAAGCATCTCGGTGCCCGCATCGGCATCACCGCCGTGCTCCACACCTGGGGCTCGGCCATGACCCACCACCCGCATATCCACATGATCGTGCCGGGCGGCGGTATCGCGCCGGATGGGGAGCGATGGATATCATCCCGCCCGGCCTTTCTCCTCCCCGTGCGCGTGCTGGGCGCCTTGTTCCGCCGCCTGTTCCTCACCCGGCTGCTGGCGCTTTACGATGCCGGCAAGCTCCCCTTCTTCGGTCGGCTCGCTCATCTCGCTGATCGTCGCGCATTCCTGCGCCACCTCGCGCCGGTGCGCAAAAAGCGCTGGGTGGTCTATGCCAAGCCGCCCTTCGCCGGTCCCGAGGCCGTGCTCGCCTATCTCTCGCGCTACACCCATCGGGTTGCCATCTCGAACAGTCGCCTTCTCAGGTTCGACGAGCACGGGGTCACGTTGCGCTACAAGGATTATCGTCGCTCCGAGCCAGACCGGCAGCAGGTCATGACCCTCAGCGCCGACGAGTTCATCCGCCGCTTCCTGCTGCACTGCCTGCCACGCGGGTTCCACCGCATCCGCCACTATGGTCTGCTCGCCAGCGGCACCCGCAAAGCCCACCTCGAGCGCGCCCGCCTCCTGCTCGCCCTCGCGCCGCCCACCGCGGTCGAGCCACCCGCCGAGCCGCCCGATCCGCGCCCGCCATGCCCTTGCTGCGGCGGGACCATGATCATCATCGAGACCATCGAACGCCGCTATCTGCCGCGCGGCCCGCCATGCCCCATCGCCCCATCCGGGAACCTCGCGTCGTGACCCGGCACGGCACGATACCGCCAGACCTCACCGCAACCGCGCTTCCGGGGACCAGGGCGTCTGCATATCATCCGCCCAGAAGCAGTCGTCCCATCGCCAAAATCGGACGGACAAGCTCCCCACAGCCGCCCTGTCACTTCAAAATCGGACGGGCTGCTCTCAGATCCGTCCGCTTATCGCCACCGTCAGAAGACGCCCGGACCGGTCCAAAATCGAAATCCCCATAGCTCAGCGCATCCGGCCCGCGGGTTCGGGCACCGTCGACTTTCCGACGCCTCACGGCGTCCGAAACTCTAAACGCTTCCTGAAAGGCAGCTTCTGGCGGAAAATCGCAGATAGCTGCCATTGGCGCA
>VFQM010000176.1_pt1 | contig 80059 bp, 72 predicted proteins | sample 3512391 | NCBI WGS metagenome assembly VFQM01 (sample SAMN10412369, study PRJNA504923) | tailings metagenome | isolation source: Replicate 1 from Balatoc abandoned mine | place: Philippines | reverse complement strand
AACCTGCTCAAACATTCTTAGACACTCTAAGCAGCAGGCCTTATCTTCTGCGCCTGCTCGACAGCCCCTGGCTGCTCGATACCTCACACGAGATTCGTTGCAAGGATTTCCCCGATGTCCTGGGACTCACTGCCGCTGCTGTTTGTCGCCGGCCTGCTGCTGTGGGTGCTGTACGCTTTCGTGCGCGAGAAGTGGAGCCCGGACATCGTGGTAGCGGTTGCCGTCGCCGCACTGCTGGTCAGCCAGTTGCTGACCCCAGGCGAAGTGCTCAGCGTACTCAGCAACTCCGCCCCCATCACCATTGCCTGCATGTTCGTGCTGTCTGCCGCGCTTGAACGCACCGGCTGCATCGATGCCTTGGGCAACTGGCTGGGCGATCTGGTGGGCACCAGCCCGGTGCGTGTGCTCACCGGGCTGACGCTGACCGCGCTGGTAATTTCCGCCTGCCTGAACAACACCCCAGTCGTGGCCATTCTCACCCCGGTGGCCATCGCCCTGGCCCGGCGTGCCGGCACGTTGCCATCCAAGCTGCTGATTCCGCTGTCCTACGCCACCATCCTCGGCGGCACCCTGACCATGATCGGTACGTCCACCAACATTCTGGTGGACGGTGTGGCCCGTAAGGCTGGCCTGGAACCCTTCGGCATCTTCGAGATCACCGGGGCCGGCCTGATCATGGCTGCTGCCGGTATGTTCTACCTGCTAACCATCGGCCATCGCCTGCTACCGGAACGCGAGACGCTCTCCAAGCAACTGCGCCCGGACCTCGCCCGGACCTTCATGAGCGAGCTACTGGTGCCGCATGATTCGCCGATGATCGGCAAGACCCTCAGCGAGGCCAATCTGAACGGCGGTAGTGGCTTGCAGGTACTGAAGATCTTCCGCGAACAGGAAGAACTCACCGAACCAGGCCATGACACCGTGCTGGCTGCGGGTGATCAACTGGTAATCCATGGCCAGGTCAAGGATGTGGTGGAGCTGCGCGGCAGCGGGCACCTGACCTTCAATCGCGGCGAAGCCTTCGAGACCATTTCCAGCCATGACGTTATCCTCGCTGAGGCCATCGTCGGACGTAATTCGCGCTACAGCCACCGTCCGATGCGCGACCTCGACCTCACTGCACGCTACGGCATCGCCGTACTGGCCGTGCATCGCCAGGATGAAAATGTCTCCGGCAACCTGGATGACTTCCAGTTGCAGTTCGGCGACGTCATGCTGGTCGAAGGCACCCCGGCTCAGATCAAGCGTTTCGCCGACAACGGCGAACTGATCAGTCTGAACGCCGTGCAGGAGCGCGCCTTCCGCCGCGACAAGGCGCCGATCGCCATCATCGCCACCCTGGCGGTGATGTTGCTGGCGGCACTTGGGGTCATGCCCATCGAAGGCCTGGCAATCATCGGTGCCGCGAGCGTGCTGGCCACCCGCTGCCTGGATGTGGAAGATGCCTACAAGGCAGTGGACTGGAAGATCCTCAGCCTGATCTTCGGCATGCTGGCCATCAGCATCGCCATGGACAAGGTCGGCCTGGTCAAGCTGCTGGTGGAGAACGTCATGGGCTGGCTGCCCTGGGCCGGCCCGCTACTGATGCTCAGCCTGATCTACCTGCTGACCTCCGTGCTCACCGAAATGCTCTCCAATAACGCCGTGGCGGTGCTGGTCACCCCCATCGCCATCGGCCTGGCCCAGCACATGGGCGTCGACCCGCGGGCTTTCGTTGTCGCCGTGATGTTCGCCGCCAGTGCCAGCTTCGCCACGCCGATTGGCTACCAGACCAATACCTTCGTGTATAACGCCGGCGGCTACCGCTTTACCGACTTCATGAAGGTGGGTATCCCGCTCAACCTGCTGCTATGGCTGGTGGCCAGCCTGGTCATTCCCTGGTTCTTCCCGCTCACGCCGCTCTGAGTAGCACGTCGCCAGGCGACTTTGTTGCCACAGGTCATTGACCTGCGGGCCCTGCCCTCGCCATCCTGCGGGTCTTTTTCCGACCCAGCAGGAGCGTGCCCATGAAACTGGAAACCCTGGCCATCCACGCCGGCTACAGCCCCGACCCCACCACCAAGGCCGTCGCCGTACCGATCTACCAGACCACCTCGTTTGCCTTTGACGACACCCAGCATGGCGCCGACCTGTTCGACCTCAAGGTTGCCGGCAACATCTACTCACGGATCATGAATCCGACCAACGCGGTGCTCGAGGAGCGCGTCACCGCGCTGGAAGGTGGCGTTGGCGCGCTGGCTGTAGCCTCGGGCATGGCGGCCATCACCTACGCCATCCAGACCATCGCCGAAGCCGGCGACAACATCGTCTCGGTGGCCAAGCTGTATGGCGGCACCTATAACCTGTTCGCCCACACCCTGCCGCGCCAGGGCATCGAAGTGCGCTTCGCCGCGCATGACGACATCGCCACGCTGGAAGCACTCATCGACGACAAGACCCGCGCGGTGTTCTGCGAATCGATCGGCAACCCGGCCGGCAACATTGTCGACCTGCAGGCACTGGCCGATGCCGCCCACCGCCATGGCGTGCCGCTGATCGTCGATAACACCGTGGCCACACCGATGCTCTGCCGGCCCTTCGAGCACGGTGCCGATATCGTGGTACACGCGCTGACCAAGTACATGGGCGGTCACGGCACCACCCTCGGCGGCATCGTGGTCGATTCCGGCAAGTTCCCCTGGGCGCAGCACAAGGCGCGCTTCCCCCTGCTCAATACCCCGGACGTGTCCTACCACGGCGTGACCTACACCGAGGCGTTCGGCCCGGCCGCATTCATCGGCCGCTGCCGCGTGGTGCCGCTGCGCAACATGGGCGCAGCCCTATCGCCATTCAACGCCTTCCTCATCCTGCAGGGTCTGGAAACCCTGGCCCTGCGCATGGAACGGCACTGCGAGAACGCTCTCAAGGTCGCCGCCTACCTGAAAAACCACCCACAGGTAGCCTGGGTCAAGTATGCCGGCCTGGCCGATCATCCCGAGCATGCCCTGGCGCAGCGCTACATGGCAGGCAAGCCGGCGTCGATCCTCTGCTTCGGCATCCAGGGTGGCAAGGAAGCCGGTGCCCGCTTCATCGACGCCCTGCAACTGGTGGTACGCCTGGTCAATATCGGTGACGCCAAGTCACTGGCCTGCCACCCGGCGACCACCACCCATCGTCAGCTCAATGACGAGGAACTGGCCAAGGCCGGGGTTTCCCAGGACCTGATCCGCCTGTCGATCGGCATCGAGCACATCGACGACATCCTCGCCGACCTGACCCAGGCCCTTGAAGCTGCCAAGGGCTGATCCGCCCCTTGATATCGCCGTTCGCGCCTCCAGATTGGTCACTACACCCCCTGGAGGCGCGTATGAGCGAACCCCTGCTGATCCCTTGCCCGGCATGCAATGGACTGAACCGCATTCCCGCCGAACGACTGGGCGACGCCGCGCGCTGCGGCCGCTGCAAAGCCGAGGTGCTGCCCGCCAGGCCCTTTGCACTTAGCCAGGCCAGCTTCGCCGCACAGAACAAGGGCGACCTGCCGCTGTTGATCGATGTCTGGGCCAGCTGGTGCGGACCCTGTCGCAGCTTTGCAGCGATCTTCGAACACGCTGCAGAGCAACTACAGGGGCGCTGTCGCCTGGCCAAGCTGGACAGCGAAGCCAATCCGCAGCTCTCCGCGGCAATGGGCATTCGCTCGATTCCGACCCTGATCCTCCTCAAAGGCGGCCGCGAAGTGGCGCGCCAGAGCGGTGCTCTGCCCTTGCCGCAACTACTCGGCTGGTTGCGCCAACAGGGCATCTGAGCGTTTCGGTCACTCAGGACGGCAAAACGGGTCATTCCCTGCGGCAATCTGTGCCCTTAGTCTGGCCCGACCACCCTCCGCACGGAGTCCGTCCTGCCATGCCCTTGCCCAGCCAACTGGTGCGCCAGCTCACCGAGGAACACATTGCCTTCATCCAGCGTTCGGGGCTTAAAGCCGAGGTAGTCGAACCCGGCCATGTGCGCCTGCGTATGCCACTGGCCGGCAACCAGAACCACCTTGGCAGCCTATATGCCGGCGCGCTGTTTACCCTGGCCGAAGTCCCGGGCGGCGCGCTGTTCTTCAGCAGCTTCGATAGCCTGCGCTTCATTCCGCTGGTCAAGGCCTTCAATCTGCGTTTCCTGCGCCCGGCACTGAGCGACATCACGGTGGAGGCTCGCCTGGATGCCGAACAGATCGCCGCGCTGCAGGACAGCGCCGAACGGCTCGGCAAGGCAGAGTTCAGCCTGGCCCTGCAGCTACAGGACAATCAGGGCCAGGTGGTCGCCCTTAGCGAAGGCCTGTACCAGATACGCAAACGCTGAAGAGGATTGCCGCAAGAGCGGACAAATCATCTAGACTCGGGGCTCTCGCGCAGGTAGCAGCGGCACGCAATGGAGGCCCCATGTTCAAGCACATACTCATCGCTCACGATCTCAGCCAGCAAGCCGATGTCGCCCTGCGTCGCGCCGCGCAACTGGCCGAACAGCATCAGGCGCGCCTGACCCTGTTGCACGTCGCCGAAGGGCAACACAGCAGCGCCAGCCTCAAGGAACTGCAGCAGGCTACCGAGCAGGTGCTCGGCGAACGCCTGAGCAGCTACAGCCACTGTCCGGCACAGGTGCTGATCCGCCAGGGCAAAGCCTCCGACGTCTTGCTACAGGCCCTGACGGAAGAGGACTACGACCTGCTGGTGGTCGGCAGCCACCACAAGAACAAACCGGAGCTATTCACCGGCACCAACCTGGAACGCATCGCCCGCCACTGCCAGGTGCCGCTGTTGCTGGCCTGTGGCCAGGATAGCCGGGCCTACCAGCAGGCCGTACTGGCCATCGACTCTTCGCTGTGCGCCTGCAAAGCCCTGGCCTGTGCCTACCAGTTGCTGCCGAGCACTGCCCAGCTGCATGCAGTGAACATCTTCAGCCAGCCGGCCAAGCAAAGCGCCAGCAAGGCCGCGGCCCAATTGGAAATCCAACAGGCGCTGATCGGCCAACTGGTTGACGATGAATGCAGCCAATTGCCCAGCGATGGCCCCAGCGTCAGCCACGAAGTTGTCCCTGGCACCCTGGCCGGCAGCCTCGACCAACTGATTCGCCAACGCCGCCCGCAACTGCTGGCGCTCGGCCAACACAGCCGCAGCGTACTGGTCAACGCGCTACTCGGCAGCCTGCCCGCGCACTATCTGCGCCAGGCGCCCTGCGACGTGCTGCTGGTCAAATAGTGCTCAATCGCCTGTGTAGCCTCGCACTGCTGCTCCTGCTCGGCCTGGTCAGCGCCGGCCAATGGCATCTGCTAGAAACTCTGCACGCCGAGCCACTGCGCTTTGCCAACCCCGGCCAGCTCAGCCCGCTGCACCAGCTCACGCTGGTCAGCCATGGGCAATTGCTGGCTACTGGCAATCTGTTGCTGGCCCTGGCCCTGCTCGCCAGCTGGGCTTACCAGCTGTATCGCCCGGCACGCAGGCGCTGGCTAGGGTACCTCAACAGCCTGCATGCGCTTTACCAGCTCTTCCTCGCGGTCATTGTCGGCACCTCCGTGAACACCATCCTGCAGGCGGTGGCCGGACAGCCACAGGCCCCGTTCAGTGCCGAGCTGTGGCTGAGCCTGTACGGTATTCCCGGATTACTCGCGGCGTTACTGTTTCTCTTCGGCCCCGGCCTGCTGCAGCTCGGTCTGGGCCTGCTGCAGCAACAACGCGCCCCGGCTTAACGCCCGCCATCAAGCAGGTCGTGCAACTCGACGAACTGCTGACTGAGCTTGTGACGCGGATCCAGGTAGATCAACGGCTTGCAGGCCTGGTGTGACTCGCGCATTTTCACCGAACTCATCAGGTTGACCGGCAGCACCGGCATGCCTTCGGCGATCAGTTCGTCGAGCAACTGCTGCGGCAACGCGGCACGCGGCTGGAACTGGTTGACCACGATGCCTTCAACCTGCAATTCCTCGTTATGGTCGTCGCGCAGCTCGGCAATTTCCTGGAGCAGACCATACAGGGCCTGGCGCGAGAAGCTGTCGCAGTCGAAGGGAATCAGTACGCGATCTGCCGCGATCAACGCGGAAACCGTATAGAAGTTCAAGGCCGGCGGCGTATCCAGGTAGATACGCTCGTAGTCATCGCCCAGCTCGTCGAGCAACTTGCGCAGGCGATTGATCTTGTGTTTCTGCTCCAGCTTGGGCTGCAGGTCAGCCAGCTCCGCCGTCGCGGTGATCACGTGCAGGTTGTCAAAGGGCGTTTCGTAGATGTCGACCTTGCCTTTCTTGGCAAAAGGCCCACCGGACAGGGTCTGCTTGAAGAAGTCGGCAATCCCAACGGGAATCTCGTCGCCCGTCAGGCCCGTGAGGTAATGACTAGAGTTGGCCTGCGCATCGAGATCGATAAGCAGGGTGCGATAACCCTGAGAGGCGCTGACCGCCGCCAGGTTGCAGGCAATGCTGGACTTGCCTACGCCACCTTTCTGATTGAATACCACGCGACGCATCTGACACCTCCCTGATGATGGATGCGTCGATTCTATGCAAAGGCTGGCGGCACGGCGAGCACCAATACCGTTACGACCGGCAGGCGACTGGCGTCTGCGCTGCAGAGCGACCAGCGCGCACTGCCAGATGGCTCAGTGGTACTGCGCAGACAGCTCGTGCACGGCCTCGAAGAAGGCGCGGGCGTGCTGCGGATCGACCTCCGGGGTGATGCCGTGCCCCAGATTGAACACATGCCCGCTGCCTTGCCCATAGGCGGCGAGAATACGCCCCACCTCACCGCGAATCACCTCGGGCTGTGCATAGAGCACGCTGGGGTCCATATTGCCCTGCAGGGCGACCTTGTCACCGACCCGCGCCCGGGCACTGCCAATATCGCAGGTCCAGTCCAGCCCCAGCGCCTCGGCCCCCGTGTCAGCCATCGATTCCAGCCACAGGCCGCCACCCTTGGTGAACAGGATTACCGGCACGCGACGCCCTTCATGTTCACGGATCAGTCCGTCGATGATCTGCTTCATGTAGCGCAGGGAGAACTCCTGGTAAGCCGCCGCCGACAGCGCACCGCCCCAGGAATCGAAGATCTGCACGGCCTGCGCACCGGCAAGGATCTGCCCGTTGAGATAGGCCGTTACCGAGCGAGCCAGCTTGTCGAGCAGCGCATGCATGGCCTGCGGATTGTTGTAGAGCATGGCCTTGGACTTGCGGAAGTCCTTGGAGGAGCCGCCTTCGACCATGTAGGTAGCCAGCGTCCAGGGGCTGCCACTGAAGCCGATCAACGGCACCCGGCCGTTCAGCTCGCGGCGGATGGTACGCACAGCATCCATCACATAGCCCAGGTCCTGTTCGGCATCGGGAATCGGCAAGGCCTCGATATCCGCCAGGCTCGACACCACCTTCTTGAAGCGCGGGCCTTCGCCGGTCTCAAAGTACAATCCCTGGCCCATGGCATCCGGAATAGTCAGGATGTCGGAGAAGAGAATCGCCGCATCCAGTTGCGGATAACGATCCAACGGCTGGATGGTGACCTCACAGGCCAGCTCGGGGTTCTTCATCAGGTTGACGAAATTGCCTGCCTGGGCACGGGTCGCACGGTACTCCGGCAGGTAGCGACCGGCCTGGCGCATCATCCACACCGGGGTGACGTCGACGGGTTGCTTGAGCAGGGCGCGAAGGAAGCGGTCGTTTTTCAGTGCAGTCATGGCGTAGTCCGGCATCAGAAACTGGGTGGGAGGGCGGCAACCTGGCTGCCATGCCTCGCCACCTCGGGGTGTGCCGCATTGTCGCAAAGCACTGGGCAAAAGGCACGGCGCCCGGCATGCCTTTTCGCCAGGGTCTTGATCCTGCTCAAGCCTGGGCGCCCAATAAAAAACGGCACGCCCCATCGGGGCGTGCCGCTATGCTCGACCTGACGCAGGATTACAGGCCGAGATAATCGAGGATGCCTTCGGCAGCCTGACGTCCTTCATGGATGGCGGTTACCACCAGATCGGAGCCGCGCACCATATCGCCCCCGGCAAACACCTTGGGATTGCTGGTCTGGAACTTGTACTGACCATCCGCCGGAGCCAGTACACGGCCCTGGCTGTCGATACCGATGGCGAAATCGGCGAACCAGGCCGCAGGGCTGGGACGGAAGCCGAAAGCAATCAACACCGCATCGGCCGGAATCACTTCCTCGGAACCGGGAATCGGCTCGGGGCTACGACGGCCACGGGCATCCGGTTCACCCAGGCGGGTTTCCACCACCTTGATGCCTTCCACCTTGCCGTTGCCGACAATTTCGATCGGCTGGCGGTTGAAAAGGAACTTGACCCCTTCATCCTTGGCGTTCTTCACCTCGCGACGCGAACCGGGCATGTTCTCGGCATCCCGACGGTAGGCACAGGTCACACTCTTGGCACCCTGGCGAATCGAGGTCCGGTTGCAGTCCATCGCGGTATCGCCACCGCCCAGCACCACGACCTTCTTGCCGGCCATGTCAATGAAGTCGTCTGCGGACTTTTCAAAACCCAGGTTGCGATTGACGTTGGCGATCAGGAAATCCAGCGCGTCGTAAACGCCCGGCAGATCTTCACCCGGGAAACCGCCCTTCATGTAGGTGTAGGTGCCCATACCCATGAATACGGCATCGTATTCATCCAGCAACTGCTGCATGGTCACGTCCTTGCCCACCTCGGTATTCAGGCGGAACTCGATACCCATGCCCGTGAAGACCTCACGACGCCGGCTCAGCACGTGCTTTTCCAGCTTGAACTCGGGAATCCCGAAGGTCAGCAAGCCACCGATCTCCGGATTCTTGTCGAACACCACCGGGGTGACGCCGTTGCGCGCCAGCACATCCGCACAGCCCAGGCCCGCCGGGCCGGCACCGATGACCGCAACACGCTTGCCAGTGGGCACAACCTTGGACATGTCGGGACGCCAGCCCATGGCGAAGGCCGTGTCGGTAATGTATTTCTCCACCGAACCGATGGTTACCGCACCGAAGCCATCATTGAGAGTACAGGCGCCCTCGCACAGGCGATCCTGCGGGCAGACCCGCCCACAGACTTCCGGCAGGGTATTGGTCTGGTGCGAAAGCTCTGCCGCCGCAATGATGTTGCCTTCGGAAATCAGCTTCAACCAGTTGGGAATGTAGTTGTGCACCGGGCACTTCCATTCGCAATAAGGGTTGCCACAGCCCAGGCAGCGGTGCGCCTGCTCGGCCGCCTGCAAGGGCTTGAAGCTGTCGTAGATCTCGACGAACTCTTTCTTGCGCTGGCGCAGCAATTTCTTCTTCGGGTCTTTGCGCCCGACTTCGATGAACTGGAAGTCGTTATTCAGACGTTCAGTCATAGCAAACCTCTTAGCAGCAGCTTCAAGCGCCAAGCTTCAAGCTGCAAGACAATCATCTTGGATCGACAAGCCCGCAGTTGCTTCTAACCTGCAGCCTGGGGCTTGTCGCGTACCGCTGCTTACTGCGGATTGGCCCGGGTACTGGAGAGTAGCGACTTGAGACTGGCAGCCTTCGGCTTGACCAGCCAGAAGCGCCGCAGGTAGTCATCCAGATTCTCCTGCAAATGCGTACCCCAACTGCTACCGGTTTCCGCCACATACTCGTCGAGCACCGACTGCAGATGGCTGCGATAGGCCTCCATCGCTTCACCGGTGATGCGCTGGATCTCCACCAGCTCATGATTGACCCGATCGACAAAGCTGTTGTCCTGATCCAGCACATAGGCGAAACCGCCGGTCATGCCGGAACCGAAGTTGTAGCCGGTCTTACCCAGCACACAGACGAAGCCGCCGGTCATGTACTCGCAACAGTGGTCACCGGTACCTTCCACCACGGTATGAGCCCCCGAGTTGCGCACCGCGAAGCGCTCGCCCGCCGTACCTGCGGCGAACAGCTTGCCGCCGGTGGCGCCATACAGACAGGTGTTGCCGATGATCGCCGATTCCTGACTCTTGAACGGACTGCCCGCTGGCGGAACGATAACCAGCTTGCCGCCGGTCATGCCCTTGCCCACATAGTCGTTGGCATCACCTTCCAGGTGCAGATGCAGACCACCCGCGTTCCACACCCCGAAGCTCTGCCCGGCAGTGCCCTTGAAGCGGAAGCTGATCGGCGCCTCCGCCATGCCCTGGTTACCATGTACACGAGCAATCTCACCGGAAACACGCGCGCCAATGGAACGGTCGCAGTTGCCGATTGCCAGCTCAAAAACAGCACCCGACTTACTATCGATAGCCGCCCGCGCCAGTTCAACCATACGTTCAGCGAGCAGCCCCTGATCAAACGGCGGGTTCCTTTCTGCCTGGCAGAACTGCGGTTTGTCCGCCGGGATCAGCTCGCTACCCAGCAGCGGGGTCAGGTCGAGATTCTGCTGCTTGCCGGTCGCACCGGGCAGCACGTCGAGCAGATCGGTCCGCCCAATCAGCTCACCCAGGCTGCGCACGCCCAGACGGGCCAGCCACTCACGGGTTTCCTCGGCGATGAAGGTGAAGAAGTTCATCACCATCTCGACGGTACCGATGAAGTGGTCCTTGCGCAGTTTCTCGTTCTGCGTAGCCACGCCGGTGGCGCAGTTGTTCAGGTGGCAAATACGCAGGTACTTGCAGCCCAGAGCGATCATCGGCGCGGTACCAAAACCGAAGCTCTCCGCACCAAGAATGGCCGCCTTGATCACGTCGAGGCCGGTCTTCAGGCCGCCGTCGGTCTGCACACGCACCTTGCCGCGCAAGTCGTTGCCGCGCAGGGTCTGGTGCGCTTCGGCCAGACCCAGCTCCCACGGGCTGCCGGCGTACTTGATGGACGTCAGCGGCGAGGCGCCGGTGCCACCGTCGTAGCCGGAGATGGTAATCAGGTCGGCATAGGCCTTGGCGACACCAGCCGCGATGGTGCCCACGCCAGGCTCGGCGACCAGTTTCACGGAAACCAGCGCCTGCGGATTGACCTGCTTGAGGTCAAAAATCAGCTGAGCCAAGTCTTCGATGGAGTAGATATCGTGGTGCGGCGGTGGCGAAATCAGCGTCACGCCCGGCACCGCATAGCGCAGGCGCGCAATCAGGCCATTGACCTTGCCACCCGGCAACTGACCGCCCTCGCCAGGCTTGGCACCCTGGGCGACCTTGATCTGCAACACCTCGGCATTGACCAGATACTCGGGGGTAACACCAAAGCGACCGGTAGCCACCTGCTTGATCTTGGAGCTCTTCAGCGTGCCGTAGCGCGCCGGGTCTTCGCCACCCTCACCCGAGTTGGACCGCGCGCCCAAGCGATTCATCGCCTCGGCAATCGCTTCGTGGGCCTCAGGCGATAGCGCCCCCAGGGAAATACCCGCGGAGTCAAAGCGCTGCAAGATGGCCTGTACCGGCTCTACCTCATCCAGCGCCAAGGGTTGCGCGGCTTCCTTGACCTGCAGCAAGTCACGGAGCATCGCCACCGGACGGTTATCCACCAGCGCAGCATATTCCTTGTACTTGGCATAGCAACCCTGCTGCACGGCAGCCTGCAGGGTGTTCACCACATCCGGGTTGTAGGCGTGATATTCGCCACCATGCACGAACTTCAGCAGACCGCCCTGCTGGATCGGCTTGCGTGCAGCCCAGGCCTCACCGGCCAGCAGCAGCTGTTCGGCTTCGATATCGACAAAGCGTGCCCCCTGGATACGACTGGCCACGCCACGGAAGCACAGCGAGGTCACCTCCTCGGACAAGCCTACCGCCTCGAACAGCTGCGCGCCGCGATAGGAGCCGATCGTCGAGATCCCCATCTTCGAGAGAATCTTCAGCAAGCCCTTGGCAATGCCCTTGCGGTAGTGCTTGAAGACCTCATAGAGGTCACCCAGCACCTCACCGGTACGGATCAGATCGCCCAGCACCTCATAAGCCAGGAACGGATAGACCGCCGAGGCCCCGAAGCCCACCAGCACGGCATAGTGATGCGGGTCGCGTGCAGTGGCGGTTTCCACGAGGATATTGCAATCGCAACGCAGGCCCAGCTCAACCAGATGATGATGCACCGCGCCCACCGCCAGAGCGGCATGAATCGGCAGCTTGCCCGGCGCAATATGCCGGTCACTCAGCACCAGCAGCACCTTACCGGCACGCACGGCAGCTTCGGCTTCCGCGACCACGCGACGCACGGCAGCCTGCAAGCCTTCGCTCTGCGCATAGTTAAGGTCAATGTGTGCGCGCTCGAAGCCCGCACGATCCAGATTCATCAGCGCTCGCCACTTGGAGGGCGAAATCACCGGAGAACTGAGAATGACCCGCGCAGCATGCAACGGCGACTCTTCGAAGATATTGCGCTCGGCACCCAGGCATACCTCGAGCGACATGACGATGGCTTCACGCAGCGGGTCGATCGGCGGATTGGTCACCTGCGCGAACTGCTGGCGGAAATAGTCATAGGGCGAGCGAACTCGCTGACTGAGCACTGCCATGGGCGTATCGTCGCCCATGGAGCCCACGGCCTCCTGACCCTGCTCGGCGAGCGGACGCAGTACCTGATCACGCTCCTCGAAGGTGACCTGGAACATCTTCATGTATTGCTTGAGCTGCTCGCTGTCGTAGAAGGCCGAACCATGATCATTGTCGGCCATGGTCGCCTGGATACGCAGGGCATGCTCGCGCAGCCATTTCTTGTAGGGATGACGCGACTTCAGACGATTGTCGATGTCATCGGTAGTCAGCACCTGACCTGTTTCGGTATCCACCGCAAGAATCTGTCCAGGCCCGACGCGCCCCTTGGCCAGCACGTCTGAGGGCTGGTAATTCCACACGCCGATTTCCGAGGCCAGAGTGATGTAGCCATTCTTTGTGGTCACCCAACGCGCCGGACGCAGGCCATTGCGATCCAGCAGGCAGGCCGCATAACGCCCATCGGTCAACACCACGCCAGCCGGGCCGTCCCACGGCTCCATATGCATGGAGTTGTACTCATAAAAAGCACGCAGCTCAGGGTCCATGGTTTCGACATTCTGCCAAGCCGGCGGAATGATCATGCGCACGCCACGGAACAGATCGATACCGCCGGTCACCATCAACTCCAGCATGTTGTCCATGCTCGAAGAGTCGGAACCGACACGATTGACCAGCGGCCCCAGCTCTTCGAGGTCGGGAATCTGCTCATTGGCAAACTTCAGACGACGCGCCTGGGCCCAGTTGCGGTTGCCGGTGATGGTATTGATTTCGCCGTTGTGCGCCAGGAAGCGGAAAGGTTGCGCCAGCGGCCATTTCGGCAAGGTATTGGTCGAGAAACGCTGATGGAACACGCAAATAGCGGTTTTCAGGCGCTCGTCGCTCAAGTCTGGATAGAAGGCGGCCAGGTCGGCCGGCATCATCAGACCCTTATAAATGATGGTCTTGTGCGAGAAACTGCAAATGTAGTGATCGCTGTCGGCAGCATTGGCTACCGAAGAGCGGCGCCGCGCGCTGAACAGCTTGATGGCAAACTCTTGCTCGCTGAAACCCTCGCCGCCGATAAACACCTGCTCGATCTGCGGCAGGCGCTCCAGAGCCAGGCGCCCAAGCACGCGCGTATCGATAGGCACCTTGCGCCATCCGATCAGCTGCAGACCGGCAGCGAGGATAGCGCGGTTCATGTTTTCGCGAGCCTGCTCGGCTTTGCTGGAGTCCTGATTGAAGAACACCATGCCTACCGCGTACTGCGCCGGCAATGCGACCGAGAACTGCTCCTGAGCCACCGCACGCAGGAACTGATCAGGCTTCTGGATAAGCAGACCACAACCATCACCCGTCTTGCCATCCGCATTGATGCCGCCGCGGTGCGTCATGCAGGTCAGCGCCTCAATAGCGGTCTGCAGCAAGTGATGACTGGCCTCACCCTGCATGTGGGCGATCAAACCAAAGCCGCAGTTATCCCTGAACTCATCAGGACGGTACAAACCTGCTTTCATAGACACCCTCACCGCAAAAACATGAACAATTACAGCAGCTTACCTTTCGCGCACAAGGAAACACCGAGTTTTCCACGGGCGAAAGGGAAGCCATTGTACATATCTGCCTGTGCGTGTCACACATTTTTGCGACTCAAACGCAAAAATATATGTCGCAATTATGAAAGAATCCGTCGCCGCACCATGTTAGAGCACTTTCGCACCAAAATGGCGCATCAATCCATTTCCTGCTGGATACTCCCGATACTACGCGGCCAAGGCTTACCCGCCTGAAGCCTTGCGGGCAACTCACGGATGGCAGCCTGCGCCGCTGTGCGACCACTGAACGCACCATATGTGACCACAAACAGCGGCTGCCCCTGATGCTGCTTGCGGAAGTAGCGATATTCGCCACCACCCTGGCGCACCAGCGCCTGCGCATTGGCCTCGGAGCGCGTACCCGCTACCTGCAACACATAGCGCCCTGCCGCCTGACTGCGATACCAGGCGCTATCCGCCAACACACCCTTAACCGAAGCAGACTGAGGCTTGCTGACTGCGGCCGGAGCAGGCTTCGCAGGCACGTTCTGTACAGGAGGGACGGGCTTCGGTGCCGGCGCCGGCGCCGGCGCTGGCGCTGGCGCTAGTGCTGATGCTGGTGCTGGTGCTGGTGCTGGTGCTGGCGGCAAGGCTGGCACAGCCACCACAGGTGCAATACTGGTAACCGGAGCAACAGGCTCAGCACTACCCGGCGAGACAACCTCCTCGGCTTCCGAACCCGCCGCCGCGGCAAGCGGCTGACGAATGACAGGCTGCGCTTCACCCACCAGCGGAAGCGGCAATGGCTGACGCGCACCATCGAAGGCAATTTCCGTCGACTCACCTGCCACAGGCTGCGCAGCCTTGACTACCGGCCGCACCGCCAATTCAAGGGGTCGCTCCGCCTCAACCTGCAGCGGAGCAGAGGTTTCACGCTGCATGAACCAAGCCGCCGCCATAGCACCAGCCACCACCAGTAGCGCCAACAAGTGCTTGACAGGCCACTGTACTCGCGAAACGGCCGCCGAGCGTCGTGCCGCCAACATGCCGTCCAGCAACTCATCCTTGGCAACCTGGTTAATACCGCCCGGCCAACCACCGGATGCACGATGGATTTCCTGCAACTGCTCTTCGTCGAATAGCTCGAGCGCCTGCCCCGCCCCCTCCAGGCGCTGCGCCAGATACTCGCAGCACTCCTCGAACGAATAAGGCTGCAAGGCTATGGCGTGATAGCGCTCTTCGCCGGCAGACAGGGAATCGAGACGCGCCAACAGGGAAGGCTCCGCAAACAGGAATAAATGCGGATGACCGTCTCGCCCCCCCTCTGCCAAAGCGAACAAAGCACGCAAAGCCGACTCATCGAGCAGCTCTGCATCATCCACTAACAGGTAAACTTCCTGGCCGGTCAAGGTAAGCTGTCCGATGCGCGCAAGCAGCATCGGCAACTCCGCCTGTTGCTCGCCAATTCCCTGCGCCACCTGACGCAACAGGGAGGCTGCATCTGGAGATGTTCGCGCCGACAACACCACACTGAGCACCGCCTGCTTATTGGTGCTGGCAACCAGTGCCTGCCGCAATAGCGTCTTGCCACTCCCCTGAGGCCCGCTCACCACCAACAACAACTGGCTATAACGCGCCAGATGATGCAACTGCCCAAGCACCGGCTTGCGTTGCGCAGGAAAGAATTTGAAGCCCGGCACTCGAGCCGCAAAGGGGTCATGACTGAGCTGGTAATGCGCGAGGAAAGCCTCGTCAGCATGCATGCTGTTCATTTAGCGTCGAATCTCTCAGAGTTGCGCGACAATAGCGGCATAGTCGGTTAGCAATACGTCCTGCAGCAGGCTCGCCGGATAATCAGCAGTGACACAGGCCTCGCCCATTGCCTTGAGCAAAACAAGGCGCAACTGACCATCCAGCACTTTCTTATCCACAGCCATATGCTGCAAGAAATCTTCCGCCGTCATCTCGGCAGGCGGCACCACGGGCAACCCCGCCGCAATTAACAAGCGCGCCACGCGATCACGCTCACTGGCCGTCAACCAACCCAAGCGATGTGACATCTGTGCGGCCATGAGGGTTCCAGCCGCCACGGCTTCGCCATGCAGCCAGTTGCCATAGCCCATGTGGGTTTCGATGGCATGCCCGAAGGTGTGTCCAAGGTTTAGCGTGGCGCGCAATCCCGACTCACGCTCATCCGCGGCCACTACCCGGGCCTTGGCAGCACAGGACCGCTCGATAGCCTCAATGAGTGCCGCCGGCTGCAACCCACGCAGGGCAACGATGTTTTGTTCCAGCCAGTCAAGAAAAGGCGCATCGCAAATCAAGCCATACTTGATCACCTCGGCCAAACCTGCCGACAACTCACGCGCGGGAAGGGTTTGCAGGGTGGCAGCATCAATCAGCACAGCCTTGGGCTGATAGAACGCGCCGACCATGTTCTTACCCAGCGGGTGATTGATGCCGGTTTTGCCACCCACCGAGGAATCAACCTGCGAGAGCAGTGTGGTCGGAACCTGGATGAAGTCGACGCCGCGCTGATAGCAAGCAGCAGCAAAACCCGTCATATCACCGACAACCCCACCGCCCAAGGCGATCAGGGTCGTGCGCCGATCATGGCGTGCCTGCAGCAAGCCATCGAAGATCAGCTGCAAGTGCTGCCAATCCTTAAAAGCCTCACCATCGGGCAGAACAATAGAGATAACCGCATAGCCACCGAGCGCCTGCTGCAAACGCTCCAGATACAAAGGTGCAACCGTGCTGTTGGTTACGATGGCCACCTGCCGCCCCGTAATGTAGGGACGCAACAAATCACCCTGCCCCAACAGATGACTGCCAATGATGATCGGATAACTACGCTCGCCGAGATCGACCTGAAGTGTACGCATGCTGCCCTCGCTAAAATGGCCATTAGCATACCGCAGAAGCGGCAGCCAATCAGCGAGGAGGAAGACTCTGCAGCTGCGCGAGAATTTCCTGAACCACCAGGCGCGGCGGCCGCTCATCGGTTTCGATGATGATATCCGCCACCTCTCGATAGAGCGGGTCACGAATCGCCATCAATTCCGTAAGAACACGCCCAGGATTGGCCGTTCGCAACAAGGGGCGGTTACGATCACGCGAAGTACGCTCCAACTGCTGCTCCACCGACGTGTGCAGGTAGATAACCCGGCCACCCTGGCGAATAGCCTGGCGGTTCTCGGGACGCATCACCACACCACCGCCTGTCGCCAGAACCAGGCCATCCTCTGCGCAAAGCTCAGCAATCATAGCCTGCTCGCGCTCACGAAAGCCCTGTTCCCCCTCTACATCGAAGATCCAGGGAATATCCGCCCCCGTACGCTGCTCGATTTCCTTATCGGAATCTTTGAACAGGTAACGCACTTCCTTGGCCAACAAGCGCCCGATGGTGCTTTTACCAGCACCCATCGGGCCGACCAGAATCAAATTGGCCACAAGCACTCAGCGATTCACGGCAATCGACTGACTATTCATGATGCGCGGGGTGAGGAAGACCAGTAGCTCATTCTTCTTGTCTTCCACAATGTCACGACGGAAAACACGACCGATAAAAGGCAGATCCCCCAAGAGCGGCACCTTGTCAACCGACTTGGTCTGCGTGTTGGAGAACACGCCACCCAGCACGATGGTTTCACCATCATTGATCAACACCTTGGCATTGACCTCATTCTTGCGGATGGGGGGCACCCCGTTAACCGCCTGAGAGAAGTCCGGCTCATCCTTGTTGACCTTAACTTCCATGATTACCCGATTGTCTGGAGTAATCTGCGGCGTTACCTCCAGCGAAAGAGCAGCCTCTTTGAACGAGGTACTCGTCGCGCCACTAGAGCTCGCTTCCTGGTAAGGAATTTCTGCGCCCTTGAGGATCTTGGCGGTTTCTTTATCGGAAGTGACCACCTTAGGCTGGGAAATCACCTCACCGTTACCGGTTTTTTCCATCGCCGACAGCTGCAAATCCAGCATGGCATTATCAGTAATGAAGCCCAAGCCAATGCCTGAAGTACTATTGACCAGCCCCATATCAACAAAGGGCACAGGCGCAACACCATTCTTCAATTTGAAGTTACCCACGGTATCCGTACCCGGCAACAACAACTGACTGACGCCCGTTTTATCATCAGTTTTGATAGAGCGTGCGCCATCCTTACCATAGATATCCCACTTGCTGCCGCCACCAAAATTACCACCCCAGCGGACACCCAAGCTCTTGTCATAGCCTACCGTCGCCTCGACGATGCGAGCCTCGATCATGACCTGGCGCACCGGAATATCCAGCTGTGCGACAACGCGGCGCAACTCATCCAAGCGCTCCTGAGTCTGGAATGCAATGATGCTGTTGGTGCGATCATCCACGGTAATTGAGCCACGATCCGGAACAGCGCCATCTGCAGTGGCAACCGACTGGAACAACTTGGCGATGTCAGAAGCTTTGGCGTAGTTAACCTGAATCAGCTCGCGACGCAGGGGGGCGAGCTCAGCAATTTGCTTCTTCGCCTCAAGCTCCTGACGCTCACGCGCGGCGATTTCTTCCGCCGGGGCAACCAACAAGACATTGCCGACCTTGCGCTTGTCGAGACCCTTGGTTTTCAGAACCAGATCCAGCGCCTGATCCCAAGGCACATTCTGTAGACGCAGCGTAATGCTGCCCTCCACAGTATCGCTGGCAACCAAGTTCAGGTCAGTGAAATCGGCGATCAACTGCAGCACCGAACGCACATCAATATCCTGGAAGTTGAGCGAAAGCTTTTCACCCGTATAGGCAAAACGCTCAGCTTTGCGCTTCTCCACTTCATCCTGGGCCAACGGCTTGACACTGATGGTCAGACGATTGTCAGCCTGAAAGGCCAGATAATCATAAAAGCCGGTTGGTTCAATGACGATGGACACATTATCGCCGCTCACACTGGCATTGACGAAGTTAACCGGCGTTGCGAAATCCTTGACATCAAGACGCGCACGCATGGCTTCAGGCAACTGCGTTTTGGCAAATGTAACGCGAATTTTGCCACCCTGCTCCTCGATATTCGGCGTGATACTGGAGTCCGAGAGATCAATAACCAGATTGCCCTCACCCTGCTCGCCACGCTGGAAATCAATATTCCGAATTTCCTTGGCTGCGGAGGTCAGTGCTTTAACGGGCGCCGTCACAACGGGCTGCGCCACCGGCGCAGCGGACGCGGCAACAGCCGCCTGGCATATTCCGAATTTCCTTGGCTGCGGAGGTCACTGCTTTAACGGGCGCAGTCACAACGGGCTGCGCCACCGGCGCAGCGGACGCGGCAACAGCCGCCTGGCCCGCACCAATCACCACGTAAAGGTTATTACCCTCAACACGGGTAGAGTAAGGCGTAAGCGTAGTAAGGTTAACAATCAGACGGGTGCGATCTTTAGCCTCGACTACAGTCAGGCTGCGTGCATTACCCGCACCCAACTCACGATTCTTGATCCCCAACTTACTGGAGACTCCAGGTAGATCCAGAGCAATTCGCGCAGGCTGCTCGATGGTATAGCCACGCGGAGCGGCGACCGGTTCATCCAGGCCAAGCTTGAGCTCAATCTTGTCACCTGGTAGCGAGGCGACGTCCAGGCTCTGAATGTTGGCGGCCAACAAGGAAGGCGCAAAGCCTGCCAGAACCGCAGCCAGACCGAGAGGGAGGAATCCGTGCTTCATCGGGCAGCCTCGACGTGAAGAGTTATCTGTGTTGTTCATCGTGCATTCGTCCTATGAGCGCTCTTTGAGCGTAAGGGAGCGCGGGCGCTCGACCCATCCGCCCTCACCGTCGGTAACAATTTCTACTACATCAATTTGCGACTCGCTGATAGCTACCACCTTGCCATGATTGGTGCCGAGATAATCACCGATCTTGACGCGATGCACGCCATCACTACCGGTAATCAACGCGTAGGTACCTGCGTCATTAGACAGCGTTCCCACCATGGTAAAGGTCTCTATATTGAAACCCTCCAGAAACTGCTTGATCCGCGTCTCGTCTGGCTTGACCACTCGATCACCAGCTTTTTGCTTAGCAGCCATGTCAATCTTGATGGGCGGCTGGAAGGGACTCCGCAAGTTGCTGGCCTGATAAGTAAAAGGCTCGTAGGCAGCAAACTTGGGCAACGGCTCGATAGCGCCCTTTGGACGAGCACGCACCTCATCCATAAAAGCATTCAAATCCGCAAAACCAGAGTGAGACTCGCAACCGGCAAGCAATGTTGCGACAGCAAGCGCAGCTAAATACTTAAAGCGGATCATTGATTAACCCCCTTATCGTTGTAGCGATAAGTTTTGGCCAAAATCCCCATCTTCAAACGTGAACTGCCCTCTGCAGCAGGAGCAATAGCGAAATCATGCAGGGTTACGATGCGCGGCAAGCTCGCCACACCGCTGACAAAAGTTGCCAAATCGTGATAGCTGCCCACCACATCAATCTGAATAGGCAACTCGATATAGAACTGCTGAGCCACCTCAGGTAACAGCTTGATTTGCTCGAAATCCAGACCACTACCCAGACCAGTACGCGTGATATCCTCGAGCAAGCCAGGCACTTCAGTATCGCTGGGAAGCTGCCTCAGCAAAGCACCAAACGACTCCTCCATTTCCACCATTTGCTCTTTATAAGCATCAAGATTGGCGGCCTGAAATGCCTTAACAGAAAACTGCTCCTTCAGGGTTTGCTCTTCCGCCACCTGTGCATCCAGCGAAACCTGCAGATCTTGCAGATGGAAGTGGTACCCGAGAAAAAGCACAACCACAAACAAAATAACAGCAAAGATGAACTTAACAGGTGCCGGCCAGACACCGATGTTATTGAGATCAAGCTCCGACAGCTCAACTTTCTTCAGCGATTCGAGACTCTTGGCAAAACTCATGGCTTAACTCCCGCCTGCTCACCTTCAACCGGCGGCCTGGTTTGCTGCACGGTCAACTGGAACACATTGGCCTGATCGACAGCCCCGGCAGTCACAGCCTTAACCTCGGTCAGGTTGGGCGCAGTCAGCCACTCGGAAGCATCCATGTTGCGCATCAGGTTCGACACGCGGTTGTTGGATTCGGCAGCGCCCACTACCGCAATGGTTTGGCCGTTCATTTTCAGACTGGTGAAATACACACCATCTGGCAAGGTGCGCACCAATTGATCAAAGATCCGCCCAATGATCGGGCGATTGCCTTGCAGGTCCTGGATGATCTTCATCCGCTCCAAGAGCTGTTCGCGTCGCTGTTTCAGCTCGCTGATTTCAGCGATTCGCGCATCCAGAACCGCAATTTCCTTGCGCAGATAGTCGTTGCGAGCCTGCTGGGACTCAATGGCGCCATTGAGATACTGGTCGCCAACAAAAACCAGGCCACCAGCCACGACAAGCACGCCAGCCAAGGTAACCATGAAGCGCTGCTTACGCTCCTCGCGCAGCTGCTCACGCCAAGGGAGTAGGTTGATCCGTGCCATCAGTCAAAGCTCCTCATTGCCAGGCCGCAAGCAATCATCAAAGCAGGCGCATCACTGGCGAGCGCACCCGCATTGACCTTGCCACTTAGCGCCATGTCGGCAAAAGGATTGGCCACCAGCGTTGGCGTGCCGATTTTCTGCTGGATCAAACGATCCAGATCAGCAATTGACGCGGTACCGCCAGCGAGCAGGATGTAATCCACATCATTGAACTGCCCAGAGGCAAAGAAGAACTGCAGGGAGCGAGAAACCTGCTGCACTACGGCATCCTTGAAGGGTTGCAAGACCTCCGACTCATAGTCATCCGGCAAACCACCCTGCTTCTTGGCCAACCCCGCCTCTTCAACGGACAGACCATAACGACGCTGAATCTCGTCAGTCAGCTGCTTACCGCCAAACAACTGCTCGCGGGTATAGATCGTGCGACCGTTGTGCAGGACGCTCAACGTAGTCATCGTGGCGCCAATATCCACCACAGCCACGGTAAGATCATCAGAGCTGCTACTCAACTGCGATGCCAGCAAGCCATACGCCCGCTCCAGCGCATAGGCCTCCACGTCAACCACCTTGGCGGTCAATCCAGCCAGTGCAAGCGCAGCCTCGCGCACCTCGACGTTTTCCTTACGGCAAGCAGCCAGCAGCACCTCTACCCGTTCTGGGTTGCGCGCAGAAGGCCCCTGCACCTCGAAGTCGATCGCCACCTCTTCCAGAGGATAAGGAATGTACTGATCGGCTTCGATCTTCAGCTGAGTTTCCAGCTCGTCATCCGTCAGACCAGCTTCCATCTCGATGGTCTTGGTAATGACCGCCGAACCGGCAACGGCGACCGCAGCCTGCTTGACCCCGCTTTTGGCTCGCGCCACCACGCGCGCAAGAGCCTGGCCGACACCTTCCAGCTCGGCAATATTCTTCTCAACAACGGCATTGGGTGGAAGAGGCTCGACGGCGTAGGCCTCTACCTTGTAGCGGCTTCCCGAGCGACTCAGTTCAAGGAGCTTGACCGAGGTCGAGCTAATGTCGATCCCCAGCAGCGTGTTCGCTTTCTTGTTGAAGAGCCCTAGCACGACGGATTTCCTATCAGCATCCGATACTTACGGACGATTTATGTTTTTCCACATTAAATAACAGTCTTGACAGAAGCGCAAATGGCTCCCCTTGAAAAAAACCGCTTATAATGTGACCAGCTTTTCCCTTTTCACCGAAGCCTACTCTTAACTCATTCTTTTATCTGGAAATCCCATCATCTTGATTCGCCTGCTCAAGTTTTTCTGGTGGTCTGGCGTCGCCATATTTTGTGCTGCACTGCTCAGTTTCAGTGGCGCCTACCTGTATCTTAGCCCCAGCCTGCCGTCCGTCGAGTCGCTACGCAGCATCCAACTGCAGATACCTCTACGCGTCTACAGCCATGATCAGAAACTGATCGCTGAGTTTGGCGAGATGCGCCGTGCGCCCATTGCCTTTGCCGACATTCCTGAAGATTTTATTGCAGCCCTGCTTTCGGCCGAGGACGACAACTTCAGCCAACATCATGGCGTCGACTTCAGCAGCCTGTTGCGCGCTGCGACACAATTATTGAAAACCGGACAGATCCAAAGCGGCGGCAGCACCATCACCATGCAGGTGGCGAAGAACTTCTTCCTCACCAGTGAACGCAGCTTCTCACGCAAAATCACCGAGATTCTGCTTGCCTTGCAAATAGAACGAGAGCTGAGCAAGGAAGAAATCCTTGAGCTCTATGTCAACAAAATCTACTTGGGACACCGAGCCTACGGCATCGAAGCCGCTGCCCAGGTCTACTACGGAAAACCCATAGGCGAACTGAGCCTGGCCCAGATGGCCATGATTGCCGGCCTACCCAAAGCCCCCTCGGCATTCAATCCGCTGGTCAATCCTACACGCAGCAAGGAGCGGCGCGACTGGATTCTGGGGCGCATGTATCGCCTCGGCAAGATTGATCAGGCACGCTATCTGGCCGCCATCGAAGAGCCCATCGCCGCCAGCTACCACGTGCCAAAGCCAGAGCTCAGCGCACCCTATATCGCCGAGATGGCACGCGCAGAAATGGTCGGCCGATACGGCAGCGAAGCGTACACCGAAGGCTTCAGGGTGTATGTCACAGTACCCAGCAACCTCCAGGAAAGCGCCAACCGCGCCCTGCATGAAGGGCTGCGTAGCTACGATCAGCGCCACGGCTATCGCGGCCCGGAAGCACGCCTGGCTGAACTACCTCGCGAGCAATGGCCTGCCCGTCTAGCGCAGCAGCGCAGTCTAGGCGGCCTGGAGCCCGCCTTGGTCACCCAGGTTGAGCAAAGCGGCATCCTGGTCATGCTACGTAACGGTGAAGAACAGGCAGTCGCCTGGACAAGCATGCAGTGGGCGCGGCCCTTCCTCAACAGCAATAGCATGGGCCCAGTGCCACGCAAACCGGCCGATATCGTCCAGCCCGGCGATATTATCCGAGTCAAGCGTCTGGATGACGACAGACTCGTTTTCGCCCAACTGCCTGCTGCGCAAAGCGCACTGGTTACTCTGGATCCGGCAAACGGCGCCATTCGCGCCCTGGTAGGCGGCTTTTCTTTCGAGCAGAGCAATTACAACCGTGCCACCCAGGCCAAACGCCAGCCAGGCTCCAGCTTCAAACCCTTCGTTTACAGCGCTGCACTGGATAACGGCTACACCGCTGCCAGCCTGGTCAATGACGCCCCCATCGTTTTCCAGGAAGCCGGCATGGCCGAAGCCTGGCGACCGAAAAACGACAACAACACCTTCCTTGGCCCCATTCGCCTACGCGAAGCGCTTTATCGTTCACGTAACCTGGTATCGATTCGCCTTCTGCAGGATCTGGGTATCAATAAGACACTCAGCTATATCGAGCGCTTCGGCTTTCGCCGCGAAGACCTGCCTGGCAATCTTTCGCTAGCCCTGGGCACCGCCAATCTGACGCCGATGGAAATCGCTACCGGATGGGCAGCATTCGCCAACGGCGGGTACAAGATCGAACCCTACCTGATCGAACGGATTGACAGTCGTGACGGACAACAGCTATTCGTCGCCAATCCGCGCAGCGTGCCCGGCCTGACACCGCTGCTACCCAGCAGCGGTGTCCCGTCTAGCGAGAGCGTGCCGCCAAGCGCAGAGCAAATCATCGACCCACGCACCAGCTATATCCTCACCAGCATGCTGCAGGACGTCATCACCCGCGGCACCGGCAGGCGCGCCCTGGCCTTGCAACGCGCCGACCTGGCCGGCAAGACCGGTACGACCAATGAGTCCAAGGACAGCTGGTTCTCCGGCTACAACGCCGACCTGGTCACCACGGTGTGGAGCGGTTTCGACCAACCGGCCAGCCTGGGCCGTAACGAATATGGTGGCACGGTTGCCCTGCCGATCTGGATGAGCTTTATGGGTGAAGCACTCAAGGACCGCCCACAACGCCTGCTGCCACAACCGCCTGGGGTGGTAACCCTGCGTGTCGATCCGTTCAGCGGTCGCGCAGCGACGCCCGGCAATCCAAACGCCTACTTCGAGGTTTTCAAAAGCGAGGACACGCCGCCTTCGATGAGCGAGTTCGACCCCAGCCTGCAAGCCCCTGGCAGTCCGCTGCCCATCGAGGAAGATGCACCGCTGGATCTGTTCTGATCACCTAGAAAAACGCCCCGCGACCAAAGGTGACGGGGCGCAACCAGAACCCAGCGAGTTCAGCGGCGCAAACGCATGCCTGGCTGGTCATCCTCGCTCATTTCCAGGCTGAGCCCCTGACTCATGCTGGTCAGGTGCTCACCATCCGTTTCCGAACCGAGCTTGATCATCAGACGCAGGTCGTTCGCCGAATCGGCATGCAGCAAGGCATCTTCGTAAGTGATTTCGCCCTGCACATAGAGGTTGTACAGCGCCTGATCAAAGGTCTGCATGCCTTGCTCGGTGGAGCGCTTCATCAGAGGTTTGAGTTCATGAACCTCACCCTTACGGATCAGGTCAGCCGCCAGCGGGGTATTGATCAGCACTTCGATTACCGCGCGACGCCCCTTGCCATCCGGTGTCGGCACCAGCTGCTGAGCGACAATGGCCTTGAGGTTGAGCGACAGGTCCATCCACACCTGGTTCTGCCGATCCGGCGGGAAGAAGTTGATGATTCGATCCAGCGCCTGGTTGGCATTGTTGGCGTGCAGGGTCGCCAGACACAAGTGCCCGGTTTCGGCAAAGGCTACCGCGTAGTCCATGGTTTCACGTGTACGAATCTCGCCAATCAGAATCACATCGGGCGCCTGGCGCAGAGTGTTCTTCAGGGCAACCTCGAAAGAGTCGGTATCGATGCCCACTTCACGCTGGGTAACGATGCAACTCTGGTGCTGATGGATGTACTCGATCGGGTCTTCGATAGAGATGATGTGGCCACTGGAATTCTTGTTGCGATAACCGATCATCGCCGCCAGCGACGTTGATTTCCCGGTCCCTGTGGCCCCGACGAACAACACCAGGCCACGCTTGGTCATCGCCAGCTTCTTCAGCACCTCAGGCAACTTGAGGTCTTCCAGGGTCGGAATATTGGTTTCGATACGCCGCAACACCATGCCGGCCAGATTGCGCTGATAGAAGGCGCTGACCCGGAAGCGGCCGATACCACGTGCACTGATGGCAAAGTTGCACTCGTGATTTTCGGCAAACTCGCGACGCTGCTGTTCGTTCATCACCGAATGCACGGTTTCACGGGTCTGCTCGGGTGACATCGGCACCTTGGTCACCGGCATGATCTTGCCATTGACCTTCATCGACGGCGGCACCCCCGCCGTGATGAACAGGTCGGAACCACCCTTTTCGACCATCAGTCGCAACAGTTTTTCAAATTCCATGAAGCCCTACCTGCACTGGCACAGCGACCGCGCCGCCTCGGCGGGCGGTCGTATTTATCAGAAGTTTTCCGGAGTCTTGGCTTTCTCGCGGGCGTTTTCCCGACTGATCAGCCCCTTGGCCACCAGACTCTTCAGACAGGCATCGAGGGTCTGCATGCCCAGCGCACCGCCGGTCTCCTCCCCAGCTCACCCCCGGTCCCAATCGACGAATCCACCGGCGCGCCCTTGTCCTCGCGGATCAGGTTGCGGATGGCCGGCGTGCCGATCATGATCTCGTGGGCCGCTACCCGGCCACCGCCAATCTTCTTGATCAGCGTTTGCGAGATAACCGCCTGCAACGATTCGGAAAGCATCGAGCGAACCATGGATTTCTCCTCGGCCGGGAACACGTCGACGATACGGTCGATGGTCTTGGCTGCCGAGGTGGTGTGCAGGGTGCCAAACACCAGGTGACCGGTTTCCGCAGCAGTCAGCGCCAGGCGGATGGTCTCCAGATCGCGCATCTCGCCGACCAGAATAATGTCCGGGTCTTCACGCAGGGCCGAACGCAGCGCCTCGTTGAAGCCCAGGGTGTCGCGATGCACTTCACGCTGGTTGACCAGGCACTTCTTCGATTCGTGAACGAATTCGATCGGGTCTTCCACGGTAAGAATGTGGTGGTACTTGCAGTTGTTCAGGTAGTCGAGCATCGCCGCCAGGGTGGTCGACTTACCCGAACCGGTCGGGCCGGTCACCAGCACCAGGCCACGCGGCACATCGGAGATCTTCTTGAAGATCTCGCCCATGCCCAGCTCTTCCATGGTCAGCACCTTGGAAGGAATGGTCCGGAAGACCGCACCGGCCCCACGGTTCTGATTGAAGGCGTTAACCCGGAAGCGCGCGACGCCGGGCACTTCAAAGGAAAAGTCGGTCTCGAGGAATTCCTCGTAATCCTTGCGCTGCTTGTCATTCATGATGTCGTAGATCAGCGCATGGACCTGTTTGTGATCCATCGGCGGCAAGTTGATCCGCCGCACATCGCCATCCACGCGAATCATCGGCGGCAAGCCAGCCGAGAGGTGCAGGTCCGACGCGCCTTGCTTGGCGCTGAAGGCAAGCAGCTCGGTAATATCCATGGGACTCCCCAATCAGATGCAAGCAGGTAGAATGCCGCAGAGCCAAGACGGCCGGGCTATAGAGCGCAAGTAATGTCCACGATAGCAGAGAATATTGCAAAGGTTGCCGCGCGCATCCGTGCGGCAGCGCAAGCCTCGGGGCGTGATCCCGCACACATACAGCTGCTCGCAGTGAGCAAGACCAAGCCGGCACAGGCCGTGCGCGAGGCCTTCGCCTGCGGCCAGCGCGACTTTGGCGAAAACTACCTGCAGGAAGCGCTGAGCAAGCAGCAGGAACTGGCCGACCTGCCGATTACCTGGCATTTCATTGGTCCCATCCAGTCCAACAAGACCCGGCAGATTGCCGAACACTTTGCCTGGGTGCATTCGGTAGACCGCCTGAAAATCGCCCAGCGCCTGTCCGAACAGCGCCCGGCCAACCTGCCCCCGCTGAAGATCTGCCTGCAGGTCAACATCAGCGGCGAAGCCAGCAAGTCAGGCTGTACACCCGAAGAACTCCCGGCGCTCGCCGCCGCCGTGGCCAAGCTGACCAACCTGCAACTCTGTGGTCTGATGGCCATCCCCGAGCCCAGCGACGATCTCGCGCAGCAGCGCGCCGCCTGCGCGCAATTGCGCCAACTGGCGAGCGACCTGCAGCCGCCCCTGGCGACGTTGTCCATGGGCATGAGCCATGACCTGGAAGCCGCCATTGCCGAAGGCGCCACTTGGGTACGCATCGGCACTGCCCTGTTTGGCGCCCGTGACTACGCCACCCCTCACTCTTAAGGAATACCGATGAATTCGCCTCGCATAGCCTTTGTCGGCGCCGGCAACATGGCCACCAGCCTGATCGGCGGCCTGCTCGCTCAGGGTGTCCCGGCCAGCCATATCCGCGCCAGTGACCCCGGTGTAGAGCAACGCAGCCGCCTGAACGCCGAGCACGGCATCGAACTGTTCGCCGACAACCCGGCCGCCATCGCCGAAGCCGATGTCGTGGTTCTGGCGGTCAAGCCCCAGGTGATGAAAGCGGTCTGCCTGGACCTGGCCAGGCACCTCAAGGGGCATGAACTGGTTGTCTCGATCGCCGCCGGCATCAGCTGCGCCAGCCTTGCCAACTGGTTGCGTGCGGAGCGCCCCACTGCGCCAGCCATCGTGCGCTGCATGCCCAATACCCCAGCCCTGCTGCGCCAGGGCGTCAGCGGTCTGTTTGCCACACCCGAGGTCAGCCCGGCGCAGCGCCAGCTTGCCGAACAACTGCTGGGCGCGGTCGGCCTGGCCCTGTGGCTCGACGAAGAACAACAGATCGATGCGGTTACCGCCCTGTCCGGTAGCGGCCCAGCCTATTTCTTCCTGCTCATCGAGGCCATGACCCAAGCCGGCACACAACTTGGTCTGGATGCGCAAACCGCCGCACGCCTCGCCCAGCACACTGCACTGGGCGCGGCACGCATGGCCGCGGAAAGCCAGGTCGAGGCCGGCGAGCTCCGCCGTCGGGTCACCTCGCCCAACGGCACCACCGAAGCAGCCATTCGCTGCTTCCAGGCCGGCGGTTTCAGCGAACTGGTACACCAGGCCATGCAGGCTGCCCAGCAACGCTCGGCCGAACTGGCCGCCCAACTCGGCGACTAAACCCGGAGCTTACCCATGAATGGTTTGAGTACTGCCTTCATCTATGTCATCCAGACGCTCGGCAGCCTGTACCTGCTGATCATCCTGCTGCGTTTCATCCTGCAACTGGTACGCGCCGACTTCTACAACCCGCTCAGCCAGTTCGTGGTGCGCGCCACCCAGCCGCTGCTCAAACCGTTGCGCCGGCTGATTCCCGGCCTGGCCGGCCTGGACATCGCCTCGCTGGTGCTGGCTATCGGCGTGCAGCTGCTGCTGATGATCGTCACCCTGCTGTTGATGGGCATCGACGTTGGCGGGCATCTCGCGCAACTGCTGGTGTGGTCGCTGATCGGTGTGACTTCGCTGTTTCTCAAGGTGTTCTTCTTCGCCCTGATTGTCAGCGTGATCCTCTCCTGGGTCGCACCGGGCAGCTACAACCCGGCGGCACAACTGGTCAACCAGCTGTGCGAACCATTGCTGGCACCGATTCGCCGCCTGCTGCCCAACCTGGGCGGGCTGGACATTTCACCGATCTTTGCGTTTATCGTACTGAACCTTTTGGACATGCTGGTGATTGGCAACCTGGTCGTCATGACCGGCATGCCCAAGGCGCTCAGCCCGTTCATCTGATGAGCTACTTTCGCTGGGACGGCGCCGATCTGTTGCTCGACTGTCACCTGCAGCCCAAGGCCAGCAAGGATGAATTTGCCGGGCTGCATGGTGAGCGCCTGAAAATCCGCATCAGTGCCCCGCCGATCGACGGCAGGGCCAATGCCCAGCTACTGGCGTTCATCGCCAAGGCTTTTGGCGTGGCGAAAAGCCAGGTCAGCCTGGACAGTGGCGACAGCAGCCGGCAAAAGCGCGTACGCATCCAGGCGCCCCGCCAGCTCCCTGAGCTGCCCGGCCTGGCACCCGCATCCTGAGTGGTTACACAGGCGGCAGACTGCCACGCATTGACGCTGGGCTGGCGCTCTCCATAATGCAAGCACCGCCTACCAGATCGACATACGTCCGGAGAGATTGCCATGAGCATGGAACGACTCAGCCAGCAGGTCGATGCCTATGTCGCCTGGAAGCGCGAACTGATCCGCGAGATCACCCGCTACCGCAGCTGGCTGGAACACAACCGGCTGAACTCCGAGACGCTGACCGCCAAGCTGGAGCGTGCACTCAAGCTGTTGCGCACCGACCACATCACCCTGGCCTTCGTTGGTGAGTTTTCGCGCGGCAAGACCGAGCTGATCAACAGCCTGTTCTTCTCCGAATACGGCCAGCGCATGCTGCCCTCGCAGGCCGGGCGCACCACCATGTGCCCCACCGAGCTGTTTTTCGACCCACGCAGCGAACGCTCCTGCATCCGCCTGCTACCCATCGAGACACGCAGCAGCGCCGCCAACATCGCGCAGTTCAAACGCATCCCGCGCTATTGGGTGAATATTCCCCTGGACAGCAGCGATCCGGCCAACATGGCCCAGGCCTTTGCCCAGGTCGCACGCAGCAAAGCCATGCCGGTGGAGCAGGCCATCCAACTGGGCTTCCACCCCGACGGTCTGGAACCAGCCGGCAAACCGGGACAGGTACTGGTGCCGGCCTGGCGCCATGCGCTGATCAACTTCGATCACCCGCTGCTGCGCCAGGGCCTGCGCATCCTCGATACGCCCGGACTCAACGCCTTGGGCAGCGAGCCCGAGCTGACCCTGTCGATGCTGCCCAATGCCCAAGCCATTCTGTTCCTGCTGGCCACCGATACCGGGGTCAGCGCCAGCGACATGGCCATCTGGCAAAACCACATTCGCCAACTGGATGAAAACACCCAGAGCAGCCTGTTTGCCGTGCTCAACAAGATCGACATGCTATGGGATGACCTGGCCGGAGAAGCCAAGATCGCCCAGAGCATCGAGCAGATGCGCCAGAGCACTGCCAAGCAACTGGGCATCGACGCCGATAACGTGCTGCCGTTGTCCGCCAAGCAAGCGCTGCTGGCCAAGGTGCGTGGCGACCGCGCGCTGCTCGCGCGCAGCCGTATGGCCGATCTCGAGCACCTGCTCTGTGAACGCATCGTTGCGCAAAAGGAACGCCTGCTCGAAGAGCGCGTGGTCAACCAGGTGCTGGCCCTGCTCAACAACAGCCAGCACGCCCTCGCCCTGCGCCTGGAGAAAGTCCGCCAGCAACAGCAACTGCTGGAAAACCACCAGCAGGACAATGGCCAGTTGCTTTTCGAACTGACTGCCAGCACCAAGGAAGAACATGCCCAGCACCATCGGCGCCTGCTCGGCCTGAAAACCAATCAACGCCTGCTCAAACGCCAGGGCGACCTGCTCTGTCAGGCGCTGCGTGCCGAACAACTCGACCAGCAGCTCAGCCTGCTCAGCGACAGCCTGAACGGTAGCTGGACGACCCTGGGCATCCAGCAGGCCATCCTGCGTTTCTTCGACAGCATCGAGCATGATCTGGACAGCTTTGCCAGCGAAGCAGAACAGGCCAACCGCATGGTTGCGGCCATCTACCAACGGCACAACCAGGATAATCCGCTACACGGCGTCGATGCCCCGCAGTTCAACAGCAAGCGCTACCAGCGCGAGCTCGGCCAGCTGCGCCAGAAAGCCGACCAGTTCCGCCTGCAGCTAAAGACCCTGCTGACCGAGCAACGCACCCTGAGCCGACGCTTCTTTACCACCCTGGTGCAGGAAGTGGTCAGCCTGCACAAGCGCCTGCGCGAGGATGCCCGGCAATGGGCCGGCGACGCCCTGATGCCGCTGATGCAGTACACCCTGGAACACAAGCAACTGCTGGAAAGCCATATGCTGCGCCTCAAGGCCCTGGCCCAGGACACCCAGCAGGCACGCCAGCGTGGTCAGCAACTGGCGCGCTACAGCAGTGAACTGGAGCAGCAACTGGCCCAGGCCAACGACATGCTGCGCCAGCTGCGCCGTCCGGCGCCCATCCAGCGTCAGGGCAAGGTGGTCAGCCTGCCACAGGCGGCGCGCCAGGACTCCAGCGAGGCCTGAGGCTGCGCATTGCGCAGCCTTGCCGCTGGCCCTCACGCTCTTTAGACTGGCGCCTCCGTTTAGCAAGAGCAGGGTCCGATGCCCGCAGTGTTCCCCGCCGATTCCGTTGGTCTGGTCAGCCCCCAGCGACTGGCCTTCCAGCAGCCGCTGGCACTGGCCTGTGGCCGCCAGCTGGACAGCTACGAGCTGGTCATCGAAACCTATGGCCAGCTCAACAGCCAGGCCAGCAACGCCGTGCTGATCTGCCATGCCCTCTCCGGGCATCACCATGCCGCGGGCTACCACAGCGTGGACGAACGCAAGCCCGGCTGGTGGGACAGCTGCATCGGCCCCGGCAAGCCCATCGACACCAACAAGTTCTTCGTGGTCAGCCTCAACAACCTGGGCGGCTGCAACGGCTCGACCGGCCCGAGCAGCCTCAACCCGGCGACCGGCAAGCCCTATGGGGCGGATTTCCCGGTGATTACCGTGGAGGACTGGGTGAACAGCCAGGCCCGCCTGGCCGACCAACTGGGCATCCGCCAATGGGCCGCGGTGGTGGGCGGCAGCCTGGGCGGCATGCAGGCCCTGCAGTGGAGCATCAGCTATCCGGAACGGCTACGGCATTGCGTATGCATCGCCTCGGCGCCCAAGCTCTCGGCACAGAACATCGCCTTCAATGAAGTCGCCCGCCAGGCCATTCTGTCCGACCCCGACTACCACGAAGGGCGCTTCCAGGAACTTGGCACCATTCCCAAGCGCGGCCTGATGCTGGCACGCATGGTTGGCCATATCACCTACCTGTCCGATGACGCCATGGGCGAAAAATTCGGGCGCGAGCGCAAGAGCGCCACGCACAACTATGACCTGCACAGCGTCGAGTTCCAGGTAGAGAGCTACCTGCGTTATCAGGGCGAAGAGTTCTCCGGACGCTTCGACGCCAACACCTACCTGCTGATGACCAAGGCCCTCGACTACTTCGACCCGGCGGCGGCCCACGAGGGCGATCTAGCGCGCACGCTGAGCGTCGCCCAAGCCGACTTCTGCGTACTCTCCTTCACCACCGACTGGCGCTTTTCGCCGGCCCGCTCGCAGGAAATCGTCAACGCGCTGATGGCCGCCAAGAAAAACGTCTGCTACCTGGACATCGACGCTCCGCAGGGCCACGACGCCTTCCTGCTGCCCATCCCCCGCTACCTGCAGGCCTTCAGCGCCTACATGCAGCGCATCGAGGTATAAGTCATGCGTGCCGATCTGGAGATCATCCAGCACTGGATACCTGCCGGCAGCCGCGTGCTCGACCTGGGCTGCGGCAACGGCGAACTGCTCGCCTGGCTGCGTGAGCACAAGCAGGTCAGCGGCTATGGCCTGGAAATCGACCCGGACAACATCGCCCACTGCATCGAGCGCGGCGTCAACGTCATCCAGCAGGATCTCGACCAGGGCCTCGGCAACTTCGCCAGCGACAGCTTCGACGTGGTGGTCATGACCCAGGCGCTGCAAGCTGTGCATTACCCCGACCGGATCCTCGACGAGATGCTGCGGGTGGGCAAGACCTGCATCATCACCTTCCCCAACTTCGGTCACTGGCGTTGCCGCTGGTACCTGGCCAGCAAGGGGCGCATGCCGGTTTCCGACTTCCTGCCCTATACCTGGTACAACACACCGAACATCCACTTCTGTACGTTCAAGGACTTCGAGGCGCTGTGTCACCAGCGCCAGCTGCGCGTCCTCGATCGCCTGGCGGTCGATCGCCAGCACCGCCACAGCACGGCCAGCCGTCTATGGCCTAACCTGCTGGGTGAAATCGGTATCTACCGTATTAGTCGTGTCTAGGAGAGTTCCCATGCGTGCCCTGTTGCTTTGCCTGCTGACCCTCAGCCTGTCGCTACCTGCCAGCGCCGAACGCCTGCAACGTTTCGGTGAGCTGGAAGTGCACTACAGCGTGTTCAACTCGACCTTTCTGCAACCGGATATCGCGGCCGCCAGTGGCCTGGAGCGCAGCAAGCAGCGCGGTGTCATCAATATCGCCCTGCGCAAGGGCAGCCAGGCCCAGGCCGGCACGGTCAGCGGCCAGGTGCGTAACCTGCTTGGCCAGCGCAGCCCACTGACCTTCCGCGAGCAGCGCGAAGGCGAGGCCATCTATTACTTGGCACAGTTCACCATCGACAGCCGTGAACAACTGGTCTTTGAACTGCAGGTACAAGGCAATGGCGGGCCGGCGCATACGCTGACCTTCACCCAGGAAGTCTTCGCGGATTGATCCCTATGCAGCTCAACGAACTGGTACTGGCCAGCCACAACGCCGGCAAGCTCAAGGAACTGCAGGACATGCTCGGCGAACATGTACGGCTGCGCTCGGTCGGCGAGTTTTCCCGCGAGGAGCCTGAGGAAACCGGCCTGTCGTTTGTCGAGAACGCCATCCTCAAGGCGCGTCATGCTGCGCGCCTGAGCGGCCTGCCGGCACTCGCCGACGACTCCGGGCTGGCCGTCGATGCCCTCGGCGGCGCACCAGGCATCTACTCGGCACGCTATGCCGATGGCCAGGGCGATGCCGCCAACAATGCCAAGCTGCTGCAAGCACTGCGCGAGGTGCCCGAGGCACAGCGTAGTGCCCAGTTCGTCTGTGCCCTGGCGCTGGTCCGGCATGCCGACGACCCGTTGCCGATCATCTGCGAAGGGCTCTGGCAGGGTCGTATCCTGCAGGCTCCGCGCGGCAGCAACGGCTTCGGCTACGACCCGCTGTTCTGGGTCGAGGAGCGCCAGTGCAGCAGCGCCGAACTGGACAAAGCCAGCAAGAACCAGCTCAGTCACCGCGCCCGCGCCATGCAGTTGCTCAAGCAGCGGCTGGGGCTATGAATGCGCCACGCCAGCCAGCGCCGGCCACGGCGCTGAATGAGCGGCCCGCAGTCAGCGCGTCTTTCGAGCTGCCGCCGCTCTCGCTGTACGTGCACATCCCCTGGTGCGTGAAGAAATGCCCGTACTGCGATTTCAACTCGCATGCTGCCGGCCCCAGCCTGCCGGAAGAGGCATACGTCGATGCGCTGCTGGCCGACCTGGAGGCCGAGCGTGAGCAGGCGCAAGGACGCCCGCTGCGCTCGATCTTCTTCGGTGGCGGCACGCCCAGCCTGTTTTCCGCCAAGGCACTGGGACGCTTTCTCGACGGCGCGCAACAACGCCTGTCCTTCAGCGAGGACATCGAAATCACCCTGGAGGCCAACCCCGGCACCTTTGAGCAAGCCAAATTCACCGCCTACCGCCAGCTCGGCATCAATCGCCTGTCGATCGGCATCCAGAGCTTTCAGGACAGCAAGCTCAAGGCGCTCGGGCGCATCCATGATGGCGGCGAAGCCGTGCGCGCCGCCGACATGGCACGCGCCGCCGGTTTCGACAATTTCAACCTCGACCTGATGCACGGCCTGCCCGAGCAGACGCTGGAAGAAGCACTCGCCGACCTACATCTGGCGATCGCCCAGCAGCCCAGCCACCTGTCCTGGTACCAGCTGACCATGGAGCCCAACACACAGTTCTGGAGCCAGCCGCCGAGCCTGCCGGAAGATGACATTCTCTGGGACATCCAGGAGGCCGGCCAGGCTCTGCTCGCCGAACAGGGCTACGCGCAGTACGAAACCTCGGCCTATGCCCGGCCACAGCGCCAGGCGCGGCATAACCTCAATTACTGGACCTTTGGCGACTTCATCGGCATTGGCGCCGGGGCCCACGGCAAGCTCAGCCACGCCGACGGACGCATCCAGCGCACCTGGAAGACCCGTCTGCCCAAGGACTACCTGGCCAGCGCACAACGCCAGCAGGCCGGAGCCCGCTGGCTGGACGCGCAGGAACTGCCCTTCGAATTCCTGATGAACGCCCTGCGCCTGAGCGACGGCGTACCCAGTAGTCTGTTCAGCCAGCGCACCGGGCTGCCCCTCGCGCATCTTGACGCGGCACGCCAACGCGCCGAGCAGCAAGGGCTGCTCAATCCCGACCCACAGCGTCTGCAGGCCAGCCCCCGCGGGCAGCTGTTTCTCAACGACCTGCTGCAACTGTTTCTGTGAAGACAAGGACCGCCCATGGATATGCTTCTCGACCTGATCGTCAACCTGTCACGCTGGAGCCGCGGCCACCTCTACGACATCTCCCTGGCCATCATGGCAACCCTCTTCGTGCTGTTCGGCCCAGGACTCAATGCCTGGGTGCAACGCAGCATCGGCTCGCTCAATTTCATCCTGCGCACGCTGATCTTCGTTATCGTCTGCGCGGTCGGCTACGGCCTGGCCATCGTCTTCCTCACCCCCTGGCTGGCCAAGGGACTGGCGCACTTCAATAACTTCACCTTGTCGCCGGTGCTGCTGCTGGTGTTCTTTATCATCGGCATACTCGCCGACCGCAGCTGACCAGTCGCTCAGCTTTTTCGCCACCTGCGCAAGCATTTTGCCAAGCGGTTCCGCAACGGCCGCGAACTGTCACACCCTGGCACTGCGATGCTGCTCGCCAAAGCGGCATACTCGCCTGCAGTAGCTGCCAGGCCGTGATGCAACCAGCGAACTCGGCACTCCTCCCTCCCTAGACTGCGCAGCGCAACCTCACTCCCACAAGGAAACGCTGCATGTCAAAAACCTGGATCGCCGCCGCGGTGGCCACGGCCGTCGTCGGTGGTGCACTCGGTGTGCTGCTCGCCGAACAACCCACGCCCCTGCCTGCGCCCCTGCAAGCGGAAGACAGCCTTGGGCAACCGCCTGCAGTTACGCCAGCCGCCCTGCCTGAGCGTACTCAGCTGCCGCTCAGCGCACAGCCCAAGCACAGCCCCGGTGACCTACCTAGCGAGCGCGTATTGTGGAACGCCGACAGCCTGCGTGAAGAGCACGCGCAAGGGCTCACCCAGTACTACACGCAGATCAATCCACAACTGTTGCAGGACCTGCAGCAGGGCCAGGTCGTCAGTCTGGCCTTGCCTGGCCATGCACAGGTATTGCGCGCCACGCTGAGCCAGACCCGCAATACCGGGGACAGCGCGGTGTGGCATGGCGCGCTGGGCGAAGACGATGATCTGGAAAGCCTGACCCTGGTGCGCGGCAAGCTGGAAACCCATATCAGCGTAGCCACCCGCGACGGCAGCCTGGCCATCATCATCGACAACGCCACCGGCAAGACACAGATCACCGACGAGAACCAACTGGTACTGCGCGCCGCCCCTAACGACCACCTGCACTACGACCACCAAGAGCTGGCCCCGCTGCCGCCGCCCAGCCAGGGCTGAAACAAGGAAAATTCCATGAACAAAACGCAATGGCTATCCGCCCTGGCGCTCGCCATGGCCGCCCACAGCGCTCAGGCCAGCCCGCAGATCGTCGACATCATGGTGCTCTACACCAAGGATGCCCAGGCGCTGCCCAACGGCCGCGATATCGACGCACGCATCGCCAGCTATATCGAATACGCCAACAATGCCTATGCCAAGAGTGGCGCCAACCTGCGCCTGCGCCTGGTACACAAGCAGTTGCTGGATTGGGCCGACTACTACGACGTGTCATCCAGCAACCTCAACAAGTTCACCTACGACAGCCGGGTACAACGCTTGCGGGAACAATACGGCGCGGACCTGGTGCAACTGGTCAACCGTACCACCCAGGGCCAGGGCTACGGCGTCTGCGGCATCGCCTGGATGGGCAGCGGCAGCAAGAACAGCGACCGCTTCAACAACGGGGCCAAGGAAATGGCCTATGGCCTGACCGGGGTTGACTGCAGCCTCAGCACCTTTGCCCACGAGGCCGGGCACAATATGGGCCTGCGCCACTCCTACGAGCAGGACCAGCAGGAAGGCTATTACAGCAACAACGGGCACAGCGGCACCCACGAATGGAGCCGTGGTTATGGCGTGCAGGGCCAGTACAGCACCATCATGGCCTACCCGCAGGTCTTCGGCGCCCGCCGTCAGGCCCCGGTATTCTCCAACCCGCAACTCAGCGACAGCGATTGCAGCAACCGTCCATGTGGCGAACATGAGCGAGCCGATGCCGTTCGTGCCCTCAACGCCATGGCCGCACAGATCGCCGCATTCCGTGCCACCCAGGTACCCGTTACTGGCAATCCGGGTGGCACCACTCCACCACCGGCCGAATTGCCCTGGTGCAGCAAGCCGGCACTCAAGAGCCTGGTCGGCAATGGCGAATTCAACACCGGCGAGGGTTGGCGCAGCCTGTTTGGCCAGGGTCGCCTGAGCCTGGTGAATGTCGCGCTGAACTGCCGCGACAATGCCTTGCAGATGGAGACCCAGGGCTTCGATGCGCTGGTCACACCAGTCGGCGCGCTGAACCGCGGCAGCCAGTACCGATTGCGCGCCAAAGCCATGCTCAAGGCACGCGACAGCCGGGAAAATGTCCGCCTGGCCATCCTCCAGGAGCTCAACGACGGACGGCTCAGCTACAGCGCCGAACAGTCGGTCAGCCTGTCGCTCACCGGCAACGAGTTCTCCCGCCTGGAACGCAACTTCACCTTCCAGCCCGCAGCAGACGCACGCAGCACCTATGTTGCCCTGTGGAGCGATAGCGGCAGTAGCCTGCTGATCGACGAAGTCGAACTGGTCGAGGCGCAGACCGCCACGCCACCGGCTCCACCGTTCCCCAGCCAACTCAGCTGGAGCTTCGAGAATGGCATCGACGGCTGGTCGGGCTTCCACGGCAAGATCCGCGCCAGCAGTTATGCCCGCAGCGGCAAGCGCGCCCTGGAAGCCTACCAGCGGCAGTATGAAGGTTCGGGCGCCAGCATCAGCCTGCTTGGCCAGGTGCAGCCCGGCGCACGCTATCAGCTCTCGGTGGACCTGGCGATTGGCCGCAGCAGTGGCAGCAGCGCGGTAGCCTACGCCTACCTGTATGTCGAAGACAGCCAGGGCCGCGGTCAACACCTGAGTCTTGGCCAGCGCGCCACTCGGGCGGGCCAGTGGAGCACACTGGCTCAGGAGGTGCAGTTGCCGGCAGGCACGCTGCGCCGTGCCGAGCTACTGATCCTCGGCACCCAGCGCAGCCAGTCGCTGTTCATCGACAACGTCAGCCTGCGCAAACGCTAAGCACGCTCCGCGATGAACCAAAAAAAGCCCGTATCCGGGGATACGGGCTTTTTTATTAACCGCTGAACCGTGAACCGCGATCAGTTGCCTTCGCGGCGCAGCGCCTGGGCGGTGAAATCACGCGGGCGCAGTTCGGCAGAGAAATCGTACATCGGCTCGTTGTTGTCCAGGCCGTCGACGAAGTAGCGACCACCCTTCAGGTCGTAGATGGTCTCCAGGGTGCTCATGAACATCGGCACGTCGTAGTAATTGATCGAATGGGCTTCCTGCAGGCCATTCAGCTCGCCGTTCTTGTTGTACAGGTCGACGGCGAGGATCTGCCAGCTGTCCTCGTCAATGTAGAAACGACGCTTGGCGTAGGGATGGCTGAAACCGGTACGCAGCGTGGCCTCGACCACCCAGACACGGTGCAGCTCATGACGCAGCAGCGCCGGATTGACGTGCTTCTCCTGGAGAATATCGGTGTACGGAATACCTTTCTGGTGCAGCGCATAGCTGTTGTAGGGCATGAGCATTTCACGCTTGCCAACCAGCTCCCACTGATAACGATCCGGTGCACCGTTGTACATGTCCACTACGTCAGCGGTGGCCATGCCGCTGGTATCCGGCTGCAGGCTGTCATAGGCGAGCATCGGCAAACGACGCACGCGACGCTCACCACGGTTGAAACGCCAGGCTTTGCGGATCGACAGCACCTGATCCAGGGTTTCCTGCACGACCAGCGCATTACCGGCCAGCTTGGACGGTGCCACCACACGGTACTTGTAGAAGAACAGGGTGTTGTCCAGATCGCGCAGGCTTACCCCTTCACGGCCGTACACGAAATAGATCTCGCGCTCCAGCTTGAGCAGGTTGTAGGCACCGCTGGCCAATACAGCCGCCTGATTGGTGACATAGCGGAACTGGTCGCCGCGGTAACGCATGATGTGGTTCCACACCACCTCCAAGCCTTCCTGAGGAATCGGGAAGGGAATCCCCGAGGCGGCCCCTTCCACACCATTACCACCGGAGATCATCTGCGCATTCTGCGCGTTGTAACGGGTGGCATCGTAGATACGCTGCGGCACCGAGGCACTACGACGGGTCGGAAATACCCGCAGGTTGTAGCCAGGGTAGGTTTTCAGTAGCGCCTTGTGGCCTTCGCTGAGCTGCTGTTCATACTGCCCCATGTTACCGGCATCCACCTGGAACAGCGGGCTGTCGGCCTTGAACGGGTCGGGATGGTGCATACCCGGCTGATACTCCGCCGGCGGCGTGGTGATTCCGCCCTCCCAGGACGGAATGCTGCCGCTGGCATTACCCGCCTTCTCGGCGCCCAGCGGTGTCAGGTCAGCCCCCAGGCGCGCTGCCTGCACGGCGTCGACCTTGGCCTGAACGGGCAGAGCACAGGCCGCCAACAGCAATAGTGCCAATCGCTTCATCACAACATTCTCCTCGCAGCGGCCGTGGGCCGTACTTCTTGTTGGCTCGTGAGCGGCGCTCGGCGAACCCATCCTGAACATGGTGGAGCAGGTGAGGCCATCCTGGTGCCGGGTGATCCCAGTCTAGTCGTTCATCCCTGTGAGCGGCGTACGCCCTTGGTATATCAGTGCTCGCGGCGGAACTTGAGGTCCCAGACGCCATGACCCAGGCGCTCACCGCGGCGCTCGAACTTGGTTACCGGGCGCTCTGCCGGGCGTGGAATGTAACCGCCATCGACCGCCAGGTTACGATAGCCCGGCGCGGCATTCATCACCTCGAGCATGTGTTCGGCATACGGCTGCCAGTCGGTGGCCATGTGCAATACACCGCCGACCTTCAGTTTTTGCCGCACCAACTGCGCCCATTCCGGCTGGACGATGCGCCGCTTGTTATGCCGGGCCTTGTGCCAGGGGTCGGGAAAGAACAGCAGCACGCGATCCAGGCTGGCATCCGCCACGCAGTCACGCAGCACTTCCAGCGCATCGCAGCTGTACACACGGATATTCTCCAACTGCTGTGTCAGCATGCCGTTGAGCAGCGCACCAACGCCGGGGCGGTGCACTTCCACACCAATGAAGTCCTCGTCAGGCGCCGCAGCGGCCATCTCCAGGGTCGCCTGCCCCATGCCAAAGCCGATCTCGAAGGTACGCGGCGCCTGACGACCGAATACCTCATCGAAGTCCTGCAGGCCGGCGGCCAGCTCCAGACCAAAACGCGGCCAGCCCAGCTGCAGGCCACGCTGCTGACCTTCGGTCATGCGCCCCGCACGCATGACGAAGCTTTTGATGGCGCGCATCGGCCGCGCCGCGTCGGGGGTAGTTTCTTCGTTCATCAAATAACCTGCGCACGCACCGCGCTGCCCGGCCGGCGACCGGGCGCACGGCAGCAATAGTTAGCGGATCAGACCTTCCAGTGGCGACGAGGCACTGGCATAGAGTTTCTTCGGCATGCGTCCGGCCAGGTAGGCTAGGCGCCCGGCGATCACCGCATGGCGCATGGCGGCGCCCATCTGTACGGGGTCACCGGCATGCGCGATGGCGCTGTTCATCAGCACCGCATCACAGCCCAACTCCATGGCGATGGTGGCATCCGAGGCTGTGCCCACACCGGCATCCACCAGCACCGGCACCTTGGCTTCTTCAAGAATGATCTGCAGGTTGTAGGGATTGCAGATACCCAGGCCGGTGCCGATCAACCCCGCCAGCGGCATGACGGCGATACAGCCCATCTCGGCCAGTTGGCGGGCGATGATCGGGTCATCGCTGGTGTAGACCATCACATCGAAGCCTTCCTTGACCAGCACTTCGGCGGCCTTGAGCGTCTCGATGACATTGGGAAAGAGCGTCTTCTGGTCAGCCAGCACCTCCAGCTTGACCAGCGTGTGGCCGTCCAGCAGCTCACGGGCCAGCCGGCAGGTACGCACGGCATCCTGGGCATCGAAGCAGCCGGCGGTATTCGGCAGGATGGTGTAACGCTCGGGGCTGATCACATCGAGCAAATTGGGCTCGCCGGGATGCTGTCCGATGTTGGTGCGGCGCACCGCCACGGTGACGATTTCCGCGCCACTGGCTTCGATGGCCAGGCGAGTTTCCTCGAGGTCCTTGTATTTGCCGGTACCCACCAGCAGACGGGACGCATAGCTGCGACCAGCGAGCACGAAGGGTTTGTCGCTACGAGCTTGACTCATGGAAACTCCTTGCGCGGCTGTTCAGCCGCCACCAATGGCATGCACCACTTCGACCCGGTCACCGGGCTGCAAGCGATGCTCGGCATGTGCGCTGCGCGGCACGATGTCCAGGTTGACCTCAACCGCCACACGCCGCCCGGCCAACTGCATCAGCTCAAGCAGATCAGCCAGGCTACTGCCGGGTGCTAGTTCAACGGGACTGCCATTTACTTCAATCAGCATGACCGAATAATCAGAAAAAGCCGGGGCGGCATTCTAATCGACCACAACGTTGCACGCTATCCACGCGGCAGTCGCCAGGCGGCCAGGCTCACGGCCAACCAACCGGCGACCAGGCAAAGGCCGCCCAGCGGCGTGAGCAGGCCCACCGGCCAGCCCCACAGCACCAGTGCATAAAGACTGCCACTGAACAGCAGCATACCCAGCAACCAGGCCGCACTGGCCAGACGCAGGTAAAGCGAGGGCTGACGCAGCAACCACAGGCCGACCAACAACAGCGCCAGGCTATGCCACTGCTGGTAATGCACTGCCGTCTGAAAAACCGCCAGGTGCTGCTCACTGAGCCGCGCGCGCAGGCCATGCGCGGCAAAAGCCCCGAGCAGGACACTGGCCGCACCACTCAGACCGGCCAGCACAACTACGATTCGCGTCATGGACTTTCCTTCGCCAAGCTGCAGCTGCCTATAATCGCCCACCCCGGACTGAATGACCAACCCTGCATGTTGCGCACCCTGCTCCGCCGACTGCTGAACATCTTCCTGCTGCTCCTGCTCGGCAGTGCCTTGCTAGTGCTCGCCCTACGCTGGATCGACCCGCCCGGCAGTGCGCTGATGATCGAGCGCAAGCTGGAAGCCTGGCGACAGGGCGAAAGCCTGCAACTGCAGCGTCAATGGCGCGACTGGCAACAATTGCCGGATGACCTGAAGATGGCGGTGATCGCCGCCGAAGACCAGAAATTCGCCAGCCATGCCGGCTTCGATCTGCACGCTATCCGCGCCGCCCTGGCGCACAACCAGCAAGGCGGCAGCCTGCGGGGTGCCAGCACCCTCAGCCAGCAGGTCGCCAAGAACCTGTTCCTCTGGTCCGGGCGCAGCTGGCCACGCAAGGCCCTGGAAGCCTGGTTCACTGCCCTGCTGGAAGCCCTGCTACCCAAGGAGCGCATCCTCGAGCTGTACCTCAACAGCGCCGAATGGGGACCCGGTATCTTCGGCGCCGAAGCGGCCGCGCGTCACCATTTCGCAAGCGGCGCACCCTACCTGTCGCGTCAGCAGGCTACCCTGCTGGCCGCCATCCTGCCCAATCCGCTCCAACGCAGCGCTCGCCAGCCAAACGCCGCTACGCTGCGCCGCGCCGCCTGGATCAGCCGGCAGATGCGCCAACTGGGGGGCAGCCATTACCTGCAACAGATGCACAACAGCCACTGGTCACAGCGGTTGTTCACGCCATGAACGCCGGGGCTGCGCCAGCAGTCCCTGCACCTGCTCATCGACCAGCTGCGCGCTCAGCGCCCACTGCGGGTAGACCCAGGCCAGCCCCTCCGACAGCTCCAGCCGCAGGCGTGGCTTACCAAGACTGGCCGCCAGCTGTTCCGCCGAGACACTGTGCAAGGGCTGCAGGCTGAGGCTGCTGACCGGCAGTTCAGCCCATTGCACGGGCCACTCGCCGGTTAACGCCTGCTCGGCATCCGCCGCCATGCCCGCCAGCACGGGTTGCAGGCGCTCTGCCCAGCTGGCCGACCACTGCAGTTCAGCCTGCAGACGCCAGCCCGCCTGCTCGGCACGCCACAGCAAGCGCGCCTGCGGCTGCCCGGCCTGCAGCCACAGCTGCCCCGCCTGCACCTCCTGCAAGGTCGCCAGACGCAACCGCGCATCGGCCAGCGGGTCGAGGAGTCTTACCTGTCAGTCCTGCAGCTCGGCAAGCGGCTGCGCCGCACGTCCCAGCCAGAGGGCCAGGGTGAAGATGGCCGAAGCCAGCAGCGCGTAGAACAGCAGATGTTGCACTCGTAGGGCCTGTCGCCACATGCGTGATTTTCCCGGACGTTAGACAGCAAAAAGCCGCACCAAGGTGCGGCTCTGTGCTGCCTGGAATGCTTACGCCTGAATCGAGCCCTTGAGCTTGTTCATGGCATTTTTTTCCAGCTGGCGGATACGCTCTGCAGAAACCTGATACTTGGCCGCCAGGTCATGCAGGGTCGCCTTCTCCTCGGCCAGCCAGCGCTGGTAGAGAATATCGCGGCTGCGCTCGTCAAGCTTGTCCAGCGCCTCATGCAGGTGACCACTGGCGCTGTCACTCCAGTCAGCCTCTTCCAGTTGGCGGGCCGGATCATAGCGGTGGTCTTCCAGATAATGCGCAGGCGCCTGGAAGGCCGTGTCGTCGTCTTCGTCACAGCCCGGATCGAAGGCCATGTCCTGGCCATACAGGCGGCTTTCCATCTCGCGCACTTCGCGCGCCTCGACACCCAGGCTCTGTGCCACGGCGTTGACTTCTTCGTTGTTCAGCCAGGCCAACTTCTTCTTCTGCCCGCGCAGGTTGAAGAACAGCTTGCGCTGTGCCTTGGTGGTAGCGACCTTGACGATGCGCCAGTTGCGCAGGATGAACTCGTGGATTTCGGCCTTGATCCAGTGCACGGCAAAGGACACCAGGCGCACGCCCATTTCCGGGTTGAAGCGCTTGACCGCCTTCATCAGCCCGACGTTGCCTTCCTGGATCAGGTCGGCCTGGGCCAGGCCATAGCCGGCATAGCTCTTGGCGATGTGCACAACGAAACGCAGGTGCGCCAGCACCATCTGCCGGGCGGCTTCGAGATCCTGCTGGTAGTACAGGCGTTCGGCCAGCTCGCGCTCCTGTTCTACGGAGAGCAGCGGGATGCCGTTGACCGCATGCACGTAGGCCTCGAGGTTGGCACCCGGAGCCAGGGCATAGACAGGTTGCAGGGAAGTACTCATGCGAATCCTCCGATTCACGAAACTCGCGCAGTGTAGCACTGGCGGGTTTGACGGCAAGCCTGTGGATAAGTTCCGTAACGCATTACCGCAAACCCACGGCTAGCGTGGCTGCAGCTCCGACAGGTGGCGCGCCACGGCCAGCCAGGCACCGATATAGCCGAGGAAAATGGCCCCCAGCAACAACGACAGGCCATCGTCCAGTGGCACCCCCTGCAAGGCGAAGTCACTGCCGTACAGGCCGGCCAGGCGCACTACCGCCGCATTCAACCAGTCCAGGCCGAAGGCCAGCACCAGCCAGGCCAGCAGGCCGGCACCCGTGCCGTACAGCGCGCCCATATAAAGGAAGGGGCGGCGCACATAGGCATCGGTGCCCCCCACCAGCTTGATGATTTCGATCTCGCTGCGCCGGTTCTCGATATGCAGGCGAATGGTGTTGCCGATCACCAGCAGCAAGGCAAGGATCAACAGCAGGCTAAGACCGAACACAAAGTGATCACCCAGACCGAGAATCGCCCCCAGACGCTCCACCCACTGCAGGTCCAGCTGCGCCTGCTGCACGCCCGGCAGCTCCGCCAGACGCTGGCGCAACACCTCCAGCGCGGCCTTGTCGACCTCCTTGGGGGTCACCAGAATAACCGCCGGCAAGGGGTTTTCCGGCAATTCCTTGAGCGCCTCACCCAGCCCGGATTGCTGCTGGAACTCTTCCAGCGCCTGGCTGCGACTGATCCACTCGGCCTCGGCGACATCATCCAGCGCAGCGATTTCATCGCGCAGACGCGGCCCTTCGCGCTCGTCGAGCGACAACTGCAGGTACAGGGAAATCTGCGCCGCCTTCTGCCATGAGCCGCCCAGCCGCTCGACGTTATCCAGCAGCAGGGCCAGCCCCATCGGCAGCGACAGGGCAATGGCCATCACCAGGCAGGTGAAGAAACTGCCAACCGGCTGGCGCGCCAGGCGTCGCAGGCTGTCCAGCAGGCTGGCACGATGGCTTTCCAGCCAGGCATTCAGCAGCTCGCGGCTGCTCGGCTCATCGCCCTGGGCGACCGGTTTGCTGGCCACCGACTGTGGATTGGCGCCGACCCGCTGGGCGGCCTGGCGATTGCGTTGTTCGTCCATCAGCTGGCCTCCCCATCGCCGATCAGCCGTCCGCGCTGCAAGGTCAGCATGCGATGCCGCATGCGCGCGATCAGCGCCAGGTCGTGACTGGCAATCAGCACCGTGGTGCCCAGACGGTTGATGTCCTCGAACACCCCCATGATTTCTGCAGCCAGACGCGGGTCGAGGTTGCCGGTCGGCTCATCCGCCAGCAGCAGGGCCGGGCGGTGTACCACGGCACGCGCAATGCCGACCCGCTGCTGCTGGCCGGTGGACAGGTCGGCCGGCGACTGCTCAGCCTTGTCACTCAGGCTGACACGCTCCAGGGCCAGGGAGACCCGCTTGGCGATTTCCGGCTTGGACAGGCCGAGGATCTGCAGCGGCAGGGCGACATTATCAAACACCGTACGATCGAAGAGCAGCTGGTGGTTCTGGAAGACCACGCCGATCTGCCGGCGCAAATAGGGAATCTGCGCATTGCTGATCTGTGCCAGGTCCTGCCCTGCCAGCAGCAACTTGCCGCTGCTCGGTCGCTCCATGGCCAACAGCAGGCGCAGCAGGGTGCTCTTGCCGGCACCGGAGTGACCGGTAACGAAGAGAAACTCGCCGCGCCGCACACGAAAGCTCAGTTCATGCAGGCCGACATGGCCATTGGCGTAACGCTTACCCACCTGTTCGAAACGAATCATGGACGCTGATGACCTTCAGGGAAGAGTGAGCAACTCAGTGCTGTTTATCGGCGAACAGCGCCTGGACGAAATCCTTGGCCACGAAGCTGCGCAGGTCGTCGATACCCTCGCCCACACCGATATAGCGAATCGGCAGGCCGAACTGCTTGGCCAGGGCGAAGATCACCCCACCCTTGGCCGTGCCGTCCAGCTTGGTCAGCGCCAGGCCGCTCAGGTTGACCGCCTGGTGGAACTGCCGGGTCTGGTTGATGGCGTTCTGTCCGGTGCCGGCATCCAGCACCAGCAGGGTTTCATGGGGCGCCGATTCGTCGAGTTTGCCGATGACCCGGCGCACCTTCTTCAGCTCCTCCATGAGGTTGTCCTTGGTATGCAGACGACCGGCGGTGTCGGCGATCAGCACATCCATGCCGCGCGCCTTGGCCGCCTGCAGGGCATCGAAGATCACCGAGGCGGAGTCGGCGCCGGTATGCTGTGCCACTACGGCAATCTGGTTGCGCTCGCCCCACACCTGCAGCTGCTCCACGGCAGCGGCGCGGAAGGTATCGCCAGCCGCCAGCATGACTTTCTTGCCATCCTGCTGCAGCTTGCGCGCCAGCTTGCCGATAGTGGTGGTCTTGCCTACGCCGTTCACGCCAACCACGAGGATCACATAAGGCTGCTGCGCGGCCTCGATATTCAGCGGCTGCTCGACCGGCGCCAGCAGGGCGGCCAGTTCTTCCTGCAACGCCTTGTACAGCGCTTCGCTGTCGGCCAGTTCCTTGCGCGCCACACGACGGGTGAGGTTCTGCACGATGGCCGTCGTCGCCTCGACACCCACGTCAGCGGTCAGCAGGCGGGTTTCCAGCTCATCGAGCAGGTCATCGTCGATCGCCTTCTTGCCGAGGAACAGGCTGGCCATGCCCTCGCCCAGGCTGGCGCTGGTCTTGGCCAGGCCCTCCTTGAGCCGGGCAAACCAGCCACCCTGGTTGTCACCCGGCTTGGCCTGTTCCTGCTGGACCGGCGCGGCCTCCGGTTGCGGCGGCTCGGCCGGCGGCAGCGGTGCAACCACCACGGGCTCGGCACCGGCATTGATACGGAAGCGGCTGAAGCTGGGGCGCGGCGCCTCTGCCGTGGCCGGCAAGGCCTGCGTCATATCCCGCGGCGGTTCGGCGCTTACCGCTTCGGCAAGTGGTTGCCCAGCAGCAGGCTGGCTGACGGCTTCGACCTGTACGACAGGGGCATCCACAGGCGGCGCTGGCGCAACCTCAGGTAGGCCTGGCGCAGCCTCTACCGTCACCTTTGCCGCCACCTCGGGCGCAGTGGCGGCCTGCGCCACCGTGCTCTCTGGCGGCGTGGGCGTTTCACTGGCCACCTGCACGGCTGCCGGCTCATCCTGGGGCTTCTTGCGCAGCCAGCCGAACAGCGATTTTTTCTCGGGGTTTTCCGCAGCGGCAGGCGGGGTGTTCTTCTCGTCGGGGGAACCAAACATGCTCAACAGGCTTCTCTGCGGGAGGCAAGGTGCTCGACCGCTCCTTGCGCTGCACATCTACCCCGCCATCCAGCAGCACGCTGCGGGCGGGAACGTTGCGCGCGACTTTACCACTAACCGCCCGCCTGCGCAGTGTTCGCCGTCAGGCGGGCGGGCCCTGCCAGCCAGGCACCAGGCCACGCAGCAGGCTGTCGATCAGCAACGGGCTGTCGGCCAGCGGATCAAACAAGGCACTGTCGCGCGTCCAGTCGGTGAACAGGCCAACCAGCTGCGCGTGCAGCGCCCGCGCCGCCAGGGCTGGGGTGATCTGCGCATGCAGCAGCGGGCGGCACGCCGGGCTGGCAAACAACTGCTCGACCAGCGCGATGAATTGATTGACGAAGGCGTAGTGGCGGGTTTCCGCCTCGCGCAACTCATCGGTGAACTCGCAGCGGTGCAGCAGGATGGTCAAGATGCGCCGCTTCTGCGGGTCGCGCGCCAGATTCTGCACCGCCTCCACACACAGCTCGCGCAGCGCCAGCAACGGCTGCTGCGGATCACACTGGCCCAAACGCTCGGCGAGCTGTTCGGGCGGCAGGCGTACGCCGTTGAGCATCTCGTGGAACAGGTGGGCCTTGTTCTCGAAGTGCCAGTACAGTGCCCCGCGCGTCACCCCGGCCGCCCGGGCGATCTGCTCCAGCGTGGTGTGTGCCACACCCTGGGCCAGAAACAGCTGTTCGGCGGCCTCCAGCAGCTGCTGGCGGGTCTGCTCGGCCTGTTGTTTGGTACGACGCATGGTGCTGTGCGGAACCTCCACGGTATGCAGAACAGATGCACGGCTGGCAAACCCAGGTCGGGCGACTTAACTACAGACAGGCCAGATTTGGCCATAGCGCGCTCAGTGTAACGGTAAAAGGCACGTAAGGCGCCTTTACAAACAGTCGTGTATGTAACAGCATCGCCCACCTTGTCGTTTTTCACCCCTCCCGCAGTGGCACGGCCGACTCCGGGGCGCACTGCCGCCGCACAACCGGCCAACGACCGCCACCCGCCAGGGGTGTTTAACGCTGTACTGCCAACGTGGCCGGCCCCTGGCCCGCCTGAACGGCCAACGCGGAGAGAGACATCCATGCCACTGATTCATCATCGCGCCGCCACAGCGCTATTTTGCCTGGCCCTGGGCCTGCCGCTGACCAGCCTGGCCGCCGGTCCGGGTGGCGACATGCCGCCGCCTGAAGTACATATCGAGGTAGTGCAGCCTGCTGACCAGCCGTTGGTCTTCGAATATGCCGCGCGCACCGCCGGGTATCGTGAGGTCGAGGTACGCGCACAGGTCAGCGGCATCCTCCAGGAGCGTACTTACCAGGAAGGTAGCGCCGTCAAGCAGGGTCAGGTGCTGTTTCGCATCGACCCGCGCACCTATGCCGCCGCCCTGGCCCGCGCCAAGGCCAGCCTGGCCCAGGAGCAGGCGCGTTTCCGCCAGGCTGAGCGCAACCTCAAGCGCATCGGCGAATTGCAGAAGAAGGGCTACGCCAGCGAAAGCGAACTGGATAACGCCATTTCCAGCTTCGAACAGAGCAAGGCCAATATCCAGGCGGCCGAAGCCGAGGTCCTGTCACGACAGATCGACCTCGACTACACCACGGTGAAGGCGCCCATCTCCGGCATCACCAGCAAGGAAACCCGCTCCGAGGGCAGCCTGGTGGTCGCTGGCGACCCCAACTCCAGCCTGTTGACCAACATCACCCAGCTCGACCCGATCTACGTCAACTTCGCCTACCCGGACCGCGAGGCCGAACGCCTGCGCTCCGCGGTACAAAGCGGCAACCTGATGCTGCCGAACGATGGCCAGCTGCTGGCTCAGGTGCAGTTCGGTGACGGCTCCTTCTACCCGCTGGAAGGCAAGGTCGACTTCACCGACAGCCTGGTCGACCGCGGCACCGGCACGGTCAGCGCACGCGCCGTGGTGGCCAACCCCGAACAGAAACTGCTGCCAGGCCAGTTCGTCCGCGTGCTGATCAAGGGCATCAGCCAACGCAATGCGCTGAGCGTGCCGGAACGCGCGGTGGCCCAGGGCCCGCAGGGCACCTTCGTGTATATCGTCGACGAACAGGGCCTGGCGCAGATCCGCCCGGTGAAGGCCGGACGCACCAGCCATGGCCGCTGGCTGATCGACAGCGGCCTGCAGGCCGGCGACAAAGTGATCGTCGAAGGCCTGCCGCGGGTGCGTCCCGCTGCCCCGGTAACCGTGCGCGAGCAGGCTGAGTAATTTCCCAGAACGCGCCGGCCCAGGGCCGGCGCCGTGCTGTCGTGGTACGGCAGCGAGGAGCGTTTGACGTGATATCCCGCTTTTTCATCGACCGCCCGGTATTCGCCACGGTCATCTCGGTGGTCATCGTGCTGGCCGGCCTGGCTGCCATGCGCAGCCTGCCGGTGGCCCAGTACCCGCAGATCCTCCCGCCCCAGGTACAGGTCAGCGCCGCCTACCCCGGCGCCAGTGCACAGGTCATCGCAGAGACCGTGGCTGCGCCGCTGGAGCAAAGCATCAACGGCGTCGAGGGCATGATCTACCAGTTGTCCAACTCGGCGAGCAGCGGCGCCATGAGCCTGACCGCCTACTTCCAGGTCGGCACCGACCCCGACCAGGCGACCATCGACGTCAACAACCGGGTACAGGCCGCGCTGGCCAAGCTGCCCGAGGAAGTACGCCGCCAGGGCGTCAAGGTGGAGAAGAAGTCCTCGGACATTCTCCAGGTGATCAACCTGTACTCGCCGGACAACTCGCAGGACCCGGTATTCATCTCCAACTACGCGCTGATCAACATCATCGATGAACTCAAGCGCCTGCCCGGCGTAGGGGACGTCCGCCAGTTCGGCTCCAAGGACTACTCCATGCGCATCTGGCTGCGCCCGGACAAGCTGGCCCAGTACAACCTCAGCCCGGCCGACGTGGTACGCGCCATCCGCGAGCAGAACGCGCAGTTCGCCGCCGGCAGCTTTGGCCAGGCACCGCTGCCCACGCCGCAGGACTTCACCTATACGGTGACCACCCAGGGTCGCTTCAAGGACCCCAAGGAGTTCGAGCAGGTCATCCTGCGGGCCGACCAGACCGGTGCCAGCCTGCGCCTCAAGGATGTCGCCCGCATCGAACTGGGGGCCCAGGACTATTCGCTGGTCACCTCACTGAACGGCCAGCAGAACGCCGCCTTCGGCGTGTTCCTGCAACCCGGCGCGAATGCCCTGGACACCGCCAGCGCGGTGCGTGATGCGCTGGAACGCCTGGCGCAGCGTTTCCCCCAGGGCATGACCTACAAGATTCCCTACGACACCACCAAGTTCGTGCAGATCTCCATCGACGAGGTGGTCAAGACCTTCTTCGAAGCCCTGCTGCTGGTAGTGCTGGTGGTCTTCCTGTTCCTGCAGAACTGGCGGGCCACGCTGATCCCGGTACTGGCCATCCCGGTGTCGCTGGTCGGCACCTTCGCCGGCATGTACCTGCTGGGTTTCTCGATCAACCTGCTGACCCTGTTCGGCATGGTGCTGGCCATCGGTATCGTGGTGGATGACGCCATCGTGGTCATCGAGAACGTCGAGCGGGTCATGCGCACCCAGAAACTCGATGCGCGCAGCGCGGCGATCAAGGCCATGGAGGAAGTTACCGGACCGATCATCGCCATCGTCCTGGTGCTCTGCGCGGTGTTCGTCCCGGTGGGCTTCCTCGGCGGCCTGGCCGGGGAGATGTATAAACAGTTCGCCATCACCATCGCCGTGTCGGTGGTGATCTCCGGGATCGTTGCGCTGACCCTGTCGCCGGCCCTGTGCGCCCTGCTGCTCAAGGAAACGCATGAGCAACCCGCCGCGCCCTTCCGCCTGTTCAACCGCCTGTTCGACCGCGCCACGGCGCTGTACAGCGCCGGCGTGGCGTTCTTCCTGAAGCGCGCCCTGCTCGGCCTGCTGCTGTTCGGCGGCATGCTGCTGCTGACCTTCGAGCTGTTCGGCCGGGTGCCTGGCTCGCTGGTTCCGGAAGAGGACCAGGGCTATGTGATCAACGCCTATTTCCTGCCGCCGGCCGCTTCGGTGAGCCGTACCGATGCGCTGACCAGCGACTTCACCCAGCGCCTGATGGAGCATCCGGCAGTGGATAACGTGGTGACCTTCGCCGGTTTCGACATCCTCACCTTCGGCCAGCGCACCAACGCCGGGGTGTCCTTCGTGCCGCTCAAGGACTGGTCCGAGCGCACCACGCCGGAACTGGATGCGCGCAACCTGACCCGTGAAATCATGGGCATGGGCATGGCCGAGAAGGATGGCATGGTGCTGTCGTTCAACCCGCCACCGATCTCCGGGATGAGCACCACCGGCGGCTTCGAAGGCTTCATCCAGGACCGCGCCGGCGCCGGTACCGAGCAACTGGCCGCCAAGGTCCAGGCCTTCCTCGCCGCCGCGCAGAAACGCCCGGAGCTGGCCGGTCTGCAAAGCACCTTCAGCGCCAACGTGCCGCAGTACTACATCGACCTCGACCGCACCAAGGCCGCCGCGCTGGGCGTCGCGGTGAGCGATGTGTTCACCGCCATGCAGTCGACCTTCGGCAGCTACTACGTCAACGACTTCAGCCTGTACGGGCGAATCTGGCAGGTCAGCCTGCAGTCGGAAGCCGAGTTCCGCAGCAAGCCGGACGACCTGTCGCAGGTCTACGTGCGCTCGGCCAGCAGCGGCGAGCTGATCCCGCTGACCAGTCTGATCAAGGTACGCCGCATCCTCGGCCCGGATACCTACGCGCGCTTCAACGTCTATCCGGCGGCCAAGCTGCTCGGTGGCCCGGCCCCCGGCTACAGCTCCGGGCAGGCGCTGGCAGCTATGCAGGAAGTCGCCGACGAAGTACTCGGCGCGGATTACAGCCTGGCCTGGATCGGCTCGGCCTACCAGGAACAGGCTACCCAGGGCTCAGGCAGCCTGGCTTTCGTGTTCGGCCTGATCATGGTGTTCCTCATCCTCGCCGCCCAGTACGAGCGCTGGACCCTGCCGCTGGCCGTGGTGACCGCCGTGCCCTTCGCGGTGTTCGGCGCCATCCTCGCTGTCTGGCTGCGCGACCTGCAGAACGACGTGTACTTCCAGGTCGGCCTGATCACCCTGATCGGCCTGGCGGCGAAGAACGCCATTCTGATCATCGAGTTCGCCGTGTTGCTGCGCGACGAGGGCAAGGGGCTGTTCGAGTCGGCACTGGAGGCAGCAAGACTGCGCTTCCGGCCGATCGTCATGACCTCGCTGGCCTTCATCCTCGGCTGTGTGCCGCTGGCCATCAGCAGCGGCGCCGGCTCGGCCAGCCGCCATTCGATCGGCACCGGGGTGATCGGCGGGATGCTGGCGGCCACGTTGCTGGCGACCTTCCTCATCCCGATGTTCTACCTGCTGGTCGAACGCGCCAGTGAGCGCCTGCGCGGCAAGCGCAGCTGACGGCGCTACAGGCGCAGGCCACCCGCGCCACGCTGCAGACGGCGCAACTGCGCCGACAGCTCACGCAGGTTGGCGTCCTGCGCCGCCAGCTCGGCCCGTTGTGCCGGGTCGAGCAACTGCAGCAACGCGGCATCCAGCTGCCCGGCCAGTTGCTGCAACTGTGCCTGGCGTTGCGCGCTGTGCTCGGCCAGGCGCTGCCATTCCTCGTCCTGTGGCAGGCCGTAGCCCTGCGTGCCCAGCAGCTCCGCCGGACGACTGAGAAAACCACTCTGCTGCAGCAGGCGCTGCAGGCCTTCGCCGAGCGGGGCCAGCGCCTCGGGCGACTCGCTCAGGTAACGCTGTTTCAGTTCATCCTGCACGCGTAGCAACAGACGCCGGCGGGCGGCCTGTTCGAGCACCAGCAGGGCAGCGCTTTGCCGCAGGCTGGCGCGGGCAAACCAGGCCTGGCGCTGGGTCGGCGGAGCATCCAGCCAGTCCTCAACCTGCCCGTATGGCAACCCCCAGTCGGCCTGCAGTCCGGCAAACAGCTGGGTATAGCGTTCGCGGTAGGAAGCAAAGCGATAGCCCAGGCGCTCCGCTTCGCGCGGCTCGGCCAGCGCCGAGGGATCAGCCAGACCACGCGCCACCAGCAGCTGCAGCAGCCCGTTGGGCAGCAGGCTGTCGAGGTCGGCAAGACGCGGATCAGCCGTACCGCTGCGCAACAGCTTGAGGGTTTCCACCGCACAGTTGTTGCTGATGAAAAAGTAGCGACCGTCGTAGCTCCAGTGCTGTTCCAGCGCCCGGGTGAGCAGCGCCCGGCGCTGGCCGGCACTCAGGCGCAGTGGCACTGACTGCAGGCTGCGCAGTTCGACGCGGGTGTATTCATCGATCACCTGAGCCAGTGGCAGGACGAACAACCGCGACGGATAGGCGCCACTCAGTCCGCCCCAGCTGGACAACTGCACGTCGTCCACATAGGCGCGGAACGACAGCACCAGATGATGCTCGACATCCAGCAGGCAGTCCTCGCCCGGTGCCCGCCCCGGCGCACAGAGCACCAAGCGCAACATGCTGTGGCCAAAGCGGCTGGCCCACTGCTGGTTGCCCTCGGCCAGCAGGTAGTCGACCCGGTACAGACGCGCCGGGTCGAGGCGCGCCAAGGGCGCACGGGCAAAATCGCTGCCGGCATTCAGGTAGGCCAACCCCGTTGCACAGGCTGCCTGCCGGGGTGGCTGCCAGGCAAAATGCTCGGCAAATAGTGTGGCCAGCGACGGGCGGCGACAGGCGTACTGCGGGTCGAGCAGGAAATGTTCGAAGTTCACGGCGAAGAACTCGCGTGGATGGCTCAGCTCGTAACGGTCGACACTGCGCGCCTGCTGGCCGTTGAACGCCTCGCGCGCGCCGCGCCGACCCACCGCCTGCGGCCAACCGGCCAGGTCGAGCAGGCGCGGATGATCGCTCAGCGTATAGCGGCGCGCCGTCTGCCCACGACACGCGCCCGGCAAGCCTACCGCCCCCAGGCTGGCCAGTTGCTGCCGGCAACGCCTGTGCAGGCGCCGCTCGGCCGGTGTCCAGTAGCGGGCACGGTCATACAGGTGGGCCAGTTCGTGCAGCACGGTGGCCTGCAGCTCCAGCTCCAGGCTGGCATGCCGGCCGCGCGCCGGCTGCTGTGGATCGGCGAGCAGCGCGGGCAGCAGCCGGGCATTCAGCTCAATATGCGCACGCCAGGCATCGGCGCGGGCAAACGCCTCGTCCGGCAGCGTGGTCGACCAGCGCACGCTGACCGGTCCCGCCAGGCGCTGGCGAAAGCTCGGCGGCAAGTGCGCCAGGCTGTCCACCAGCAGACGCTCGCTGACCGCGCGCGCCTGGGCATGCAGGCCGCGCGCCTCCAGCTGCAACTGCAGCGCCCAGGCACCCTGGGCCGGCAGGCAGGCAAGCAGCAGCAAGACACGCAATAAGCCAGGCATAGAAAGGACACTCAACACACGCTGCCAGGGCAGCACCGCCGCGCATGATAAACGCTGCGCCGTGCGACAGGCTGGCCTGGCCAAGGCCTTTGCACAGCCTGCTAGAATTCCTGCCCGACTTGCCGACGGCGGGAACCTGCCGTCGGCTCAGGCACTCTTAGCCAGGCTGCTCCGTAGGGTTACCAGCCTGAGAGTCCGCTTACCGAATAAAAAGGCCTTGCCATGCCCAACCTTGTCCCCCGCGCCCTTGCCGGCTGCCTGCTCTGCCTGGTCAGCAGCCTGAGCCTGGCCAACAGTGCCCAGCCCACCCATGAGTTCCAGCTGGAGAATGGCCTCAAGGTCATCGTGCGCGAGGATCACCGTGCCCCGGTGGTAGTCAGCCAGCTGTGGTATCGGGTCGGCTCCAGCTATGAAAGCGCCGGCCTCACCGGCCTGTCGCACGCCCTCGAACACATGATGTTCAAGGGCAGTGCCAAGCTCGCCCCCGGCGAATCGTCGCGTATCCTGCGCGAACTGGGCGCCGAGGAAAACGCCTTCACCAGCGACGACTACACCGCCTACTACCAGGTGCTGGCCAGCGATCGCCTGGCTGTGGCCCTGGAAATGGAAGCCGACCGCCTGGCCAGCCTCAAGCTGCCCGCCGACGAGTTCGCCCGGGAAATCGAAGTGATCAAGGAAGAACGCCGCCTGCGCACCGATGACCGGCCCAGCGCGCTGGCCTACGAACGCTTCAAGGCGCTGGCCTTCCCCGCCAGCGGCTACCGCAATCCGACCATCGGCTGGATGAGCGACCTGCAGCGCATGCAGGTGGACGACCTGCGTGCCTGGTACCAGCAGTGGTACCGGCCGAACAACGCCACCCTGGTGATCGTCGGCGACGTGCAGCGCGACCAGGTGGAAAAGCTCGTCACGCGCTTCTTCGCGCGCATTCCCGGCAAACCGCTGCCGGCGGCCAAGCCACCGCTGGAACTGGCCACCCCCGGCGAGCGGCGCACCACCCTGTATCTCAAAACCCAGTTGCCGAGCCTGCTGATGGGCTTCAACGTGCCGGGCCTGGCTACCAGCGAGGATGCGCGCAGCGTACACGCCCTGCGCCTGCTCGCCGCGCTGCTCGATGGCGGCAGCAGTGCCCGCCTGCCGGCACGCCTGGAACGCGGCAGCCAGTTGGTCAGCGGCGCCTCCGCCTGGTACAACGCCTTCACCCGCGGCGACAGCCTGTTCGTACTCAGCGCCACCCCCAACAGCCAGACCGGCAAGACCCTGGCCGAAGCCGAGGCCGGTCTATGGCGCGAGCTGCGCGCCCTGCAGGAACAGCCGCCCAGCGAGGAAGAGCTGAACCGCGTGCGCGCCCAGGTGATTGCCGGCCTGGTCTACGAGCGCGACTCGATCAGCAGCCAGGCCAACAGCATCGGCCAACTGGAAAGCGTCGGCCTGTCCTGGCGGCTGATCGACAGCGACCTGCAGGCCCTCAGCGAAGTCACTGGCGCCGACATCCAGGCCGCCGCGCAACGCTTCTTCCAGCGCGAGCGCATGGTCGTCGCGCACATCCTGCCGCAGGAGAACAGCCATGAGTGAGCGCAAGAACCTGCGGGCCGGCCTGCTCGGCCTGATCATGGTGCTGGCCATTGGCGGCCTGACCATCCTCGCCAACCGCAACGCTCCCACGCCAGCACCGGCGACCCCGGCCGCCGCCCAGCAGCCAGCCAGCGTCGGCCTGCAAAGCCTGGCCGAGCTGAACAACAGTACGCCGGCGCGTCCAGCGGCACCCGGGTGCGGTTCGTGGCCGCCCCGGAACTGCCGATGTTCGACCTGCGCCTGACCTTCGCCGCCGGCAGCAGCCAGGACGGCGAACACCCGGGTCTGGCCGTGCTGACCAATGCCATGCTCAACGAAGGCGTACCGGGCATGGATACCGACGCGATTGCCCGGGCCTTCGAAGACCTCGGCGCGCAGTTCAGCAACGGGGCCTACCGTGACATGGCGGTGGTCAGCCTGCGCAGCCTTACCCAAGCCACCCAGCGTGAGGCAGCCCTGGCCCTTTTCAGCCAGGTGATCGGCCAGCCGAGCTTCCCCAATGAGCCGTTGCAACGCATCAAGAACCAGTTGCTGAGCAGCTTCGAGCAGTACCAGCACAACCCCGGCAAGCTGGCCAGCCTGGCGCTGATGGCCACGCTGTATGGCGACCACCCCTACGCCCACCCCAGTGAAGGCACCGCGCAGAGCATCCCGCCGCTGCGCCGTGAGCAGCTGCAGGCTTTCCATCGCCGCGCCTACAGCGCCGGCAATGCAGTGATCGCGCTGGTCGGCGACCTCAGCCGGAGCGAGGCCGAAGCGATTGCCGAACAGGTTTCCGCCGCCCTGCCGGCCGGCCCGGCGCTGCCGGCGGTTGCCGCCCCCAAGGCGCCGGAGGCCAGCCAGCAGCACATCGATTACCCTTCCGCGCAAACCCACATCAACCTCGCGCAACTGGGCATTCCCCGTAACCATCCGGACTGGCCGGCCCTCTACCTGGGCAACCAGGTCTTCGGCGGCGGCGGCTTCGGTAGCCGGCTGATGGAGGAAATCCGCGAGAAACGCGGCCTCACCTACGGCGTGTACTCGGCGTTCAGCCCGATGCAGGTGGCCGGTCCGTTCAGCATCAGCCTGCAGACCCGCGCGGAAATGACCGACGGCACGCTGCAGCTGATTCGTGAACAACTGCAACAGTTCCTCAACGAAGGCCCCACTGCCGCCGAACTGCAGCGTGCCAAGCGCGAACTGGCCGGCAGCTTCCCGCTGAGCACGGCGAGCAACGCGGACATCGTCGGCCAGCTGGCGGCCATGGCCTTCTATGACCTGCCGCTGGACCAGATGGAGCGTTTCATGGAGCAGGTTCAGGCACTCAGCCGCGAGCAGGTGCGCGAAGCCATGGCCCGCCATCTCGACCCGCAGCGCCTGGTGGTAGTCACCGCCGGGCCACAGGTGGCTCAACAGCCTCTGCCGGAGCCCGGCAGCAGCAGCGAGAGCAGCAACCAGCCGGGCCGGGCACACTGATGGCGCGCCCGGCAAAACCTCGCAGCACGGCGCATGGTGGCCAGGGACAGCTGCGCATCATCGCCGGCGAATGGCGTTCACGACGCTTTGCCTTTCCCGAAGCGCCCGGCCTGCGCCCGACCCCGGACCGGGTGCGGGAAACCCTGTTCAACTGGCTGGCGCCCTACATCGAAGGCGCACGGGTGCTGGAGTGCTTTGCCGGCAGCGGTGCGGTGTTTCTCGAAGCGCTGTCCCGCGGGGCCAGCGCCGGCTTGGCTCTGGAACTCGACACAGGCGCCGCGCGCAGCCTGCGCGGGCATCTGGATACGCTGGCCTGCACACGCGGCCAGGTGCTCCAGCAGGACAGCCTGCGCTACCTGGCCGAACAGCCGGCACAGCCCTTCGACATCGCCTTTCTTGATCCGCCCTTCCAGCTCGACCTGCTGCAACCCGCCTGTCTGCTGCTGGAAAGCCGTGGCTGGTTGGCCGACGACGCCTGGATCTACACGGAAAGCGCCAGCGCCCCCTCAAGCCTGGCACTGCCCGACACCTGGCAGCTGCATCGTGAGAAGCACACCGGCCAGGTCTACTACGCCCTGTGGCGCCGCCGCGTGACGCGCTAAAGAAAACGCCCCGCAATGCGGGGCGTTGACCTTACACGACACTCAGCCTGCTCAGTAACACCAGATATCCTGGGGCGGAGCGACCGTGCAATTCTGCGCTGCACAGGTACCACCACCTGCGCCGCTATCGATCTCCTGGCTATCCATGCTGTAGCCATGGTTCGGCTTGATCTCCAGCAATTCATTGGCCGGTAGGCCATCGATGCAGTAACGGCCGTCCGCATCGCTGGGTGCCGACATGCCGAACAGCGTCTCGTCACTGTTGCGCCAGGCCACCATGCTCACCTCGACCACCGGATTGCTCGGCGAACACTGGTAGACCATGCCACTCACGCAGGTCGTACCACCGCCCCCCGAAGGCTTGCGCAGCGCCACGCTGGCACAGGCATCACCAGCAGCCTGGGTATTCACCAGCTGGGTTGGATAGCCAAGCGCACGCACCTTGACGCTGGCGTTTTCCGGCGCCTTGAGCTGGAAGCTGCCGTCCGCGGCGGTCACTGCCGTGGTCCCCGCACTGCTGGTCACCTCCAGGCCGACCACCGGAGCGCCCTGCTCGTCTCGTACATCACCCTGGATGCACGCCACGCCCGTACTGATCACCAGATCACCGGCAGCCACCGCCGAACCCGCGGCACAGCGCTGTCCGGCAGCCCCGGATTGCACCGCCAAGGCGGGCGAGCTGGCGCTCAGGCTGTCGACGAACAGGCTGGCACGCAGGCTGCTCAGTGCCGAGCTTTTCACCTTGATGCAGAAGTTACCCTGTGCATCACTTTGCGCAGCGCTGGTACCGGCATAGTCGATGCCACTGCTGAGAATGCTCGCTCCCGCCAGCGCTTGACCATTGCCGTCGACGACCCGGCCACTGACTTCCGTGGTGGCGATCGGCTGGTCACTGTTCCACCAGGAAAAATGCGCCACACTGGCAAACACCGCCAGGCGATCAGGCAGTACGGTGGACGCTGCCACCTGCCCGACACCTTCCTCGATCCACAGACCGCGCACGGTATCGAAATGCCACATGGGCGTCTGATCGCCCGGGCTCAGCGGGGTGCTGCGCGGCAGCAACAGCTCGATCTGCGCCTGGCTGCCAGCCTTCAGATTGACCTTGCGGCCATTCTGGCTGAGGCTGAAATCAGCCATGCTGAAGGACTCCAGCAGGACATTCTGGCCTGCCAGGGTGCGCGCCGAGAAATCGCCCGGGGCGGCCTGGACTTCCTCCGTCGACACATCGATCGGACTGATGACCAGATCCACCGGCTGGCTGCCACTGACGGTCAGGCTGTTCGGTGGAAAATGCACCTTGAAGCCCTGCTCCTGCAGCGTGCCACCCGTCTGCGGAATGAGCGTCTGCACCGCGCCGGCCTTGGCCAGCATCTTGTTCAGGGTGCGCGGCTGCATGCGTACCAGCAACAGCTTGTCGAACTGCAGAGGCTTCTGGCGCTGCAGGCTGACGCTGCCATGCCCGAGGGCATAGCCGGATTTGCTGAAGCTGAGCTGCAGCTTCTGCTCCGGGCTGACCCCATCGATACGGTAGAAGCCACCGGCACCGGTTTCCACCTGACGCGGAAAAATCAATGGCAGCGGGCCTTGCACCCGCACCCGTACACCAGCCAGTGGCAGGCCTTCGCTATCGACCACCTGGCCGCTGATGCTGGCCTTGCCGATCAGCACGGCATGCGCCGGCAGTGCGCTCAGGCCAAGCATCAGCAGGGCCAGCACGCACACACGGCGCAAGGCAAGAGAGAGTCTTGGCATTGCGAGTCATCCTTGAGAAAAGAAAGGGGCCGCTATATAGCCGATCAAGACACCCGGCAGCCATGCCCAGGGGTAACCACTGCCGAATCTGCTAGTCAGCACACAGAGCCCGTCAGGGCCTCGTCACGCTTGTCGAATACCGTCAATAATCGCGCACACGGCTATTCCCGGAAATTCAGTCGCCTGATGGTGCTTTCCGCGCGCCTCGCCAGGCTCTAGTGTGATCCCCCTCTCCTGTTGCTTAGCCAGAGCTCCACGACAACCACCCCATGACCTTCTCCGCCGCCGCTCCTTTCAAGCCCGCCTGGTGGCTGCCCGGCCCCCATGCCCAGACACTCTGGGCCTCGCTGCTGCGCCACGTACCACCCCTGCGGCGCCAGCGCGAGCGCTTGTGGCTGGCCGATGGCGACTTTCTCGACCTGGACTGGTACGGCCCGCACCAGGCCGACACCCCCCTGGTGCTGATCGCCCATGGGCTTACCGGCTCCTCGCAGTCGCATTACGTGGTCGGTCTGCAGCGCGTGCTGGCCGACCTGGGTTGGGCCAGTGTGGCGTTGAACTGGCGGGGCTGTTCGGGCGAAGCCAACCTGCTGCCACGCGGCTATCACTCCGGGGTCAGCGAAGACCTGGCGGCCGTCATCAATCACCTGCAGGCCTGCCGGCCGTTGGCCCCGCTCTACGCGGTAGGCTACTCACTGGGCGGCAACGTGCTGCTCAAGTACCTTGGCGAGCAGGGTGAACAGTGCCCGCTGCAGGCGGCGGTGGCGGTATCCGTGCCATTTCGCCTGGACCACTGCGCCGAACGCATCGGCATGGGCTTTTCACGGTTTTACCAGGCGCACTTCATGCGTGCCCTGGGCAATTACGTGCAGGACAAGCGCCGGCAGTTCCACGCGCGCGGCGCGCATGAGCATCTGGCCACCCTGGAGGCTCTCGGGCCGAGCCACGGCATGCGCAGTTTCTGGGAGTTCGACGAGCGTTTCACCGCCCCACTGCACGGTTATGCCGACGCCGCGGACTATTACCGGCGGGCCTCCAGCCGTTTCTACCTGGCGCGGATTGCCAGGCCCTGCCTGATGATCCAGGCCGCCGACGACCCGTTCGTCTTCCCGCACAGCCTGCCAGCGCCCGACGAACTGGCCGCGCACAGCCAGCTGGAACTGCACGCGCAGGGCGGCCATGTCGGTTTTATCGAAGGTTCACTGCGCCAACCTGGTTTCTACCTGGAACGGCGCATCCCGCAATGGTTGCACCAGCAGGCCAGCCAGGCGCCGAACTGAGCCGGAGGCCGGCCCACCCGCAGAGAGTCAGGGCAGCACGGCGCTGAGCGGGACATGCAGACGGGCCTGCAGGCTACGCACCTCGTCACGCGCCGCCGGACTGACGTAGCCGCTTTCCAGAGCCAGCACCTGATAGATGCCGCGCCGCAGCAATTCCTCGCTGAGCGGCGCATCGTCCGGGCGCATGCTGCACAGAAAACGCACCCAGGAAGTCAGGATGATCCAGCTGTTGAGGGTCAGCGCTTCGATCTCTTCAGGCTGCATGACCAGGATGCCCGCCTCGACAAAGCCCTGGTAGATCGCCTGGGCCTGCTGCAGACAGTGCCCGGCAAACAGCCGGTAGCGCGCGGCCAGTTCGCTGTCGCTGTCCAGCAGGTGCTCCAGGTCACGATGCAGGAAGCGGTAGTGCCACATCGCCGCGAGCAGGGCTTCCAGGTAGTAGGTCTTGTCGGCCACGGTCAGCGCACGCCCCACCGGACGCTGGAGAAACTGCGCGACCTGGCGTTCGTACTGGGCAAACAGCTCGGCGATGATCGCCTGCTTGTTGCGGAAGTGGTAGTACAGGTTGCCCGGAGAAATCCCCAGATGCGCGGCAATATGGTTGGTGGTGATGGCGCGCTCGCCCTGCGCATTGAACAGCGCCAGGCTCTCTAAAACGATGCGTTCGCGGGTTTTCAGGGCTACGGCCATGGCCGGGGTCTCGCTGACTGACAGAAGGTTCCGCCTGAACACGGCGGACATGGGCGGCAAAGGTACACCCTGCGCGAGCCGGACAACACTCTGACGAGCATTTGACCGAATAGAGTAATTACTCTAGAGTTTTCCGCAACCCACCGCCTGCCCACGGAGACAGCCATGGTTGCCGACATTGCCCATCTGCATCACAGCCAGCAGCAGATTGACCAGCTGCAGGCCGCCTTCCAGCGCCAGCGCAGCGCCTTTGCCGGCAACCCGCTGCCTTCCCTGGAACAGCGCCGGCAATGGCTGAAGGCCCTGCTTGAGCTGCTGCGCAGTGAACAGCAGGCCCTGATCGATGCCATCAGCGCGGATTTCAGCAATCGCTCCGCCGATGAAACCCTGCTGGCCGAAATCATGCCTTCGCTGCATGGCATCCATTACGCCAGTCGCCGTCTCGGCAAGTGGATGAAGCCCTCGCGCCGTCAGGTCGGCCTGGCCTTCCAGCCGGCCAGCGCACGGGTGCTGTACCAGCCGCTGGGCGTGGTCGGGGTGATCGTGCCGTGGAACTATCCGCTGTACCTGGCCATCGGCCCGCTGGTCGGTGCGCTGGCCGCCGGCAACCGGGTGATGATCAAGATGAGCGAGTCCACCCCGGCCACCTCGCAACTGCTCCGTGACCTGCTGGCCCGGGTGTTTCCCGAAGACCTGGTGTATGTCGCCCTCGGTGAGGCGGATGTCGGGGTGGCCTTCTCCCGCCTGCCCTTCGACCACCTGCTGTTCACCGGCGCCACCAGCATCGGCCGGCATGTGATGCGCGCCGCCGCCGAAAACCTCACCCCGGTGACCCTGGAGCTGGGCGGTAAATCGCCGGCGATCATCAGTGCCGATGTACCGATGCGCGATGCCGCCGAACGCATTGCCTTCGGCAAGACCCTCAACGCCGGGCAGACCTGCGTGGCTCCGGACTATGTGCTGGTACCACGCGCCCGTCTGGAAGAGTTTGTCGACGCCTATCGCCAGGCCGTGCTGCGTTTCCTGCCGCGTCTGGCGGACAACCCCGACTACACCGCGATCATCAACAGTCGCCAGCTGGGCCGCCTGCAAGGCTACCTGCGCGACGCCGCGGACAAGGGGGCACGTATCGTGCCGCTCTACGAACACAGCCAGGAGCGCCGCCTGGCGCACACCCTGGTGCTGGACGTGACTGACGACATGCAGCTAATGCAGGAGGAAATCTTCGGGCCGATTCTGCCGGTACTGCCCTACGATCAGCTCGATCAGGCGCTGGCCTACATCAACCAGCGCGACCGCCCGCTGGCGCTCTACTACTTCGGCTACAACAAGGCCGAGCAGCAGTACGTACTCAGCCATACGCACTCCGGCGGCGTGTGCATCAACGATACCCTGCTGCATGTGGCCCAGGATGACCTGCCGTTCGGCGGCATCGGCCCCTCCGGCATGGGCCACTACCACGGCCACGAAGGCTTCCTGACCTTCAGCAAGGCCAAGGGAGTGTTCATCAAGCAGCGCTTCAATGCCGCGCGCTTCATCTATCCGCCTTACGGCAAGGCTATCCAGAAGCTGATCTACCGCCTGTTCGTACGCTGAGGGCTGCCATGTCCACGTCATCTCATGCCAGCGCGCCGCTGTCACGCCGCGGCCTGCTCAAGACCGGGCTGTTCGGCAGCCTGCTGCTGGCCGGCGCCGGGCTGGGCGCCAGCCTCAGCGGCTGCTCGCCAAGCACTCCGGCACGGGGCTTCCAGGTCCTGCGCGAGGGCGATCTGGCCTTCCTGCGCGCGCTGATCCCGGTATTGCTGGATGGCGCCGTGAGCAGCGGACGCATGCCCGCCGCTGTCGAGCAGACCCTGGCCGGTATCGACTACAACCTGGCCGCCTTCTCGCCGGCCATGCGCAAGCTCACCATGCAGCTCTTAGACGCCCTGGCCCTGCCGCTGAGCCGTGGCCCGCTGACCGGCGTGTGGGGTGACTGGGAACAGGCCACTGCCGGCGACATGCAGGCCTTCCTGCAGCGCTGGCAGAACAGCTCGCTGGACCTGTTGCAGATGGGCCATGCCGCCCTGCTGCAACTGGTGATGCTGGCCTGGTACGGGCAAGCCGAGGCCTGGGGCCATTGCGGCTACCCCGGCCCGCCGCAGATCTGAACCACCCACCCATCTGATCCACCCTGCGCGAGAGTGCCGCGATGTCCGTACCCGATCTGTTTGCCGAAGGCCTGGCCCGCGGCTGGAAAACCCACGATGGCTCGCAGCTGACGGAAGATCTGCGCCTGGAAGCCGACATTGCCATCATCGGCAGCGGTGCAGGCGGCGCCACCAGCGCGGAAATTCTCAGTGCCGCCGGCTTCAAGGTGCTGCTTATCGAGGAAGGCCCGCTGCGCACCAGCCGTGACTTCAAGCTACAGGAGCCCACCGCCTATGCCGAGCTGTACCAGGAAGGCATGGGCCGGCTCAGCGAGGATGGCGCCATCACCATCATGCAGGGCCGTGCGGTGGGCGGCACCACGCTGATCAACTGGACTTCCAGCTTCCGCACACCCGCCGCCACCCTGCAACACTGGGCAGAGCAGTACGCAGTGGCCGGACACGACAGCGCGAGCATGGCCACCTGGTTCGAGCGACTTGAGCAGCGCCTCGGCGTCGCGCCCTGGGCCCTGCCGCCGAATGCCAACAATGACGCCCTGCGCCGCGGCTGCGAAGCGCTGGGCTATAGCTGGCAGGTGATTCCGCGCAACGTGCGCGGCTGCTGGAACCTCGGTTACTGCGGGCTGGGCTGTCCGGTGAATGCCAAGCAATCGATGCTGGTCACCAGCATCCCGGCCACCCTGGAAGCCGGCGGCGAGCTGCTCTACCTGGCCCGTGCGGAGCGTTTCAGCCTGCGCGACGGGCGCATCGAAGCGCTGCACTGCCTGGGCATGGATGCGCGTTGCGTGGCGCCCAATGGCCGACGCATCGAAGTACGTGCCCGCCACTACATCCTGGCCGGCGGCGGTATCAACAGCCCGGGCCTGCTACTGCGCTCAGCGGCGCCCGATCCGCACCAGCGCCTCGGCAAACGTACCTTCCTGCATCTGGTGAATTTCTCGGCCGCGCGCTTCGACGAGCTGATCAACCCCTTCTACGGCGCGCCGCAGTCGATCTACTCGGATCACTTCCAGTGGGACGACGGGGTCAGCGGACGCATGTCCTACAAACTGGAAGTGCCGCCGCTGCAACCGGCATTGGCCGCCTCGCTGCTCGGCCGGCATGGCCGCGACAACGCGGCACGCATGGCCGACCTGCCGCGCACCCATGTGATGCTGGCGCTGATGCGCGACGGCTTTCACCCAGACAGCGCCGAAGGCACGGTCAAATTGCGCAGTGATGGCAGCCCGGTGCTCGACTACCCGCTGACCGACTACACCTGGGACGGCATCCGCCGCGCCTATCACCGCATGGCGGAAATCCAGTTTGCCGCCGGTGCCAAAGCCGTATTGCCGCTGCACGCGGATGCCGACTACGTCGACAACCTGCCTGCCGCCCGCGAACTGATCGACCGCCTCGACCTGGCGCTGTACCGCACCAAGCTGGGCAGCGCCCACGTGATGGGCGGTTGCGCGATGAGCGAAGACCCACGCCTGGGCGTGTGCGACAGCCTCGGCCGCCACCACCAGCTGGAAAACCTGTCGATCCACGATGGTTCGCTGTTCCCCACCAGCATCGGTGCCAACCCGCAGCTGTCCATCTACGCGCTGTGCGCCAAGCTGGCCAGCGCCCTGGCCGAGCGCCTGCGCGGCGCCTGAGGTGTGCGCGGCGGTTGGCTGTACGCCAGGCGCTGCGCTACCATCCGCTTCCCTTAAGCACAGCCAGGAAGCCGCGATGAACCGAGTGTTGTATCCAGGCACCTTCGACCCCATCACCAAAGGCCATGGCGACCTGGTCGAGCGCGCCGCGCGGATTTTCGACGAAGTGGTGATCGCCGTCGCCGCCAGCCCCAAGAAGAACCCGTTGTTCCCCCTCGAACAACGGGTCGAACTGGCCCGCGCGGTCACCGCCCACCTGCCGAATGTGCGGGTCGTCGGGTTCTCCAGCCTGCTCGCGCATTTCGTCAAGGAGCAGGAAGCCAATGTCCTGCTGCGCGGCCTGCGCGCGGTGTCGGACTTCGAATACGAGTTCCAGCTGGCCAACATGAACCGACAGCTGGCCCCGGATGTGGAAAGTCTGTTCCTCACCCCGTCGGAAAAGTACTCCTTCATTTCCTCGACGCTGGTCCGGGAAATTGCCGCGCTGGGTGGCGATATCAGCAAGTTCGTGCATCCCGCCGTCGCCGCGGCGCTGGCCGAACGCCTGAAACCCTGATCCACGGCAACACCTCTGCGCCCAACGGGTGCAGGATGACGGCGATTGCGGCACAATCGCCGCCCTGAACCAGCCCCCGCCGCCGTCCAGGCGGGGCCACAGGAGCCGACCATGTCCCTGATCATCACCGACGACTGCATCAACTGCGATGTTTGCGAACCCGAGTGCCCCAACGGCGCGATTTCCCAGGGTGAGGAGATCTACGAGATCGACCCCAACCTGTGTACCGAGTGCGTAGGCCACTACGACGAGCCACAATGCCAGCAGGTCTGCCCGGTTGACTGCATCCCCCTCGACCCCAACAACGTCGAGAGCAAGGACGAGCTGATGCAGAAATACCTGATCATCACCGGCAAGGCCTGACGCCGGTCCTCTCGCCACCGTCTGCGTTACACTGCCCGGCAGTTCATCGACTGCCGGGGATTTCGCCATGCGCCTGAGCGCCTGCCTGCTGCTCATCCTGTTCCACTTGCCGGCTCTGGCGCAGACGGTCGAGCCTCGCGTGGCCAGCGCCCATCCGGCGGCCACCGTGGCCGGTCTGGAAACCCTGGCCGCCGGCGGCAATGCCTTCGATGCCGCCGTCGCGGTGAGTGCCGCGCTGGCCGTGGCCGAGCCCTACGGCTCGGGGTTGGGCGGTGGCGGCTTCTTCCTACTGCGCCTGGCCGGGACAAACGACAGTTTCCGCTTCATTGATGCCCGCGAACGGGCACCCGCCGCGGCGCACGCGGCGCTCTATCAGCGCGATGGGCGAGTAGTGGCGCAACTCTCCCTGGATGGTGCGCTGGCCGCCGCCATTCCCGGCCTGCCCGCCGCGCTGGTGCACCTGGCCGAACGCTACGGCCAACTGCCCCTGCAGGACAGCCTGGCACCGGCCATTCGCCTGGCCCGCAATGGCGTGGTCATCGACCCGCTGTATATCGAACGGGCGACCTTTCGCCTGGCGGCCTTGCAGGCCGACGCGGAAAGCGCACGGCTGTTCCTCGACCAGGGGCAACTACCGCGCGAGCACAGCGTACTGCGCCAGGCCGAGCTGGCCGAGACCCTGGAGCGCCTGGCCGCCGAGGGGCATGCCGGCTTCTACCAGGGCACGACCGCACAACGCCTGCTACAGGCCGTGCAGGCTGCTGGCGGCATCTGGCAGGCCGAGGATCTGCGCGACTACCGGGTGGTCGAGCGCCCGCCGCTGCGCTTTGCGCTGGGCGAAAGCCGTGAACTGATCAGCGCCCCGCCCCCCTCAGCTGGCGGTGTCGCCCTGGCGCAAAGCCTGAGCATGCTGCAACAGCGCAACTGGCAGGCCAGCCAAGGCGCGGCACGCATTCATCTGGTGGTAGAGAGCCTGCGCCGCGCCTACCGCGATCGGGCACTGCTTGGCGATCCGGACTTCGTCGACAATCCACTGGCGCAACTCCTCGCCAGCGACTACCTGCAGCGCCTGGCCAACGGCATCCAGCCAGGCCGCGCCACGCCCAGCGCCGAACTGCCCGCCGCGCCGGCCTGGCAGGAAGGCGACCATACGACGCATTTCAGCCTGATCGATGCCCAGGGCAACGCGGTAGCCGCCACGCTGTCAATCAACCTGCCGTTCGGCGCAGCCTTCACCGCGCCCGGCACCGGCGTACTGCTGAATAACGAAATGGATGACTTCGCCGCCGATCCGAGCGGCCGGAATGCCTATGGTCTGGCCGGCAGCCAGGCCAATGCGGTCGCCGCGGGCAAGCGGCCACTGTCGTCGATGAGTCCCACGTTCATCGACAGCCCGGCGCAGCTGGCCGTCTTCGGCACGCCGGGCGGCAGTCGCATTCCCAGCATGGTGCTGCTGGCCATCCTCGACTATCTGGAGGGCAAGCCAGTCAGCCAGTGGCCGGCCACCCCGCGCTATCACCACCAGTTCCTGCCGGACCACATCGAGCATGAGGCCAACGCCTTCAGCTCCGCCGAGCGCGACGCCCTGCAACGACTGGGGCATCAGCTCAAGCCGTTGCCGCGCAGCTATGGCAACCAGCAGGTGCTGCTCTGGGACAAAGCCAGCGGACGTACTGAAGGCGCCAGCGACCCGCGCGGCCGCGGATTGGCGCAGTAGCAGCGCTCAGTCCAGCGCGATCAGCGGCCCCTCTTCGGCCAGCAGGCTACGCAGGCCGCGCAACAGCTTGCTGTCGTCGCCCTGGGCAAGCAGCAGGACATTGCGCAGGCTCTGCGTGATACGACTGGCATAGCCCAGGTCGTTCATCAGCGAGCTGGCCTGCAAACCGCTCAGATGTCGCTCGCGCACTTCGACGAATAATCGCTGGCGGAACGCCATGTCGAAATCAGCAGCACGCTCATCGAGTTGCTGCAGCTGTTCTTCCCACTGCGCATCAGGCAATTCGCTCATACCCAACTGACGCAGTTCACGCAGCACCAGCAAGAGATGCCGACGCAGGTCGAGATAGGCCTGGCGCGGTACCGTTGGCCCCTGTTCCAGATAATGCGCCAGGTTCTTCTGCAGGTGCTTGGCATCCTTGACCGCATCCACCAACTGCAGGGCGGCTACCTGGCAGGCCGTCCAGAACCGCTGGTGCTGGCTGTCCAGCGGCACATCCAGCCGACTCATGAAGTCCAGCAGCTCGGCATGCACGCCTTTCACATGACGGCGATACAGCTGCTCGGCATCCAGGCCACGGGTATCACTCCGCCCCAGGAGGACTTGCTCATCCACATGCTCGCTGCGCAGCTGCGCCACCGGCAGGTACAGCGCATGACAGATCACCTCGAAACTTAGTCGCGCCATGTGCTGCAACTCCTGAGCGACGGCCTGGGCCGCCGTTTCTGCCGAGGCCAGCACCGTATCATCGAGGTAGCGTGCGTGGGTAAGCTGCTCACGGGCCGGATGCAGCTCGGTGATCAGCACCGCTGGCTCGGCCACTTCAGGCAGCAGCCGTTCCAGCAGGCCCGCCAGACGGGCCTGCCAGGGCCAGAACAACAGCACCCCCATGCCATTGAACAGGCTATGGAACATCGCCAGCTCGATCAATGGATTGGCGCCCAGACCCAACCAGGTGGTCAGCCATTGCACCAGCCAGGCCAGCGGCCGCAGCAAGGCCAGCGCCAGCAGCGCGGTGCCCAGGTTGAACAATACATGCACCAGGGCCAGACGCTGCCCGGCACGACTCCCTCCCAGTGCCGCGAGCACGGCCGTGACCGTGGTACCGACGTTGGAACCGATGGCAATCGCCAAACCCTGCTCCAGGCTCAGCTGGCCAGCGGCCAGCGCCGCCAGGGTCAACATCAGCGAAGCATGGCTGGACTGCAGAACGACGGTGAGCAGCAAACCCACCAGGCAATACAACAAGACGCCGAGCAGTCCCGGCACATGCCAGCGCAGCGGATCGAAGCCCTCGGTCAGACCGGAAAATCCCTGCTTGATCTCCTCGATACCCAGGAACAGGAATCCCACGCCCAGCAGTACACGCCCCAGCGCCTTGCCACGCTCACCGCTAAAGCCAGCCAGCACACCGAATACCAGCAAGGGCAAGGCCAGCGCCGACAGGCTGACATTCTGCCCGGCCAGCGCCAGCAGCCAGATGCCACTGGTGGTGCCCAGGTTGGCGCCGAAGAGGATGGCAATGCCGCCCGCCAGGCCAATCAATCCGGTCGAAATAAAGGCGATGGTCAGCAGCGAAACCAGCGTGCTGGACTGCAGCAGCATGGTCGCGCCAATCCCGAAGAACAGGCTCTTCAGCGGCGTCTGCGTACTGCGCGCCAGCCATTGCTCCAGCTTGCCTCCGGCCAGCAAACGCAAGCCGTCCTCCAGGCACTGCATGCCAAACAGAAACAAGGCCAGCCCGGCACACAACAAGAGCCAGGCATGACTGTAGAAAAAGCTGATCGCCATCAGCAGGCACAGCAATAGCAAAGGAGCGATTCGCAGCATGTTTAGCCTTTAGAGACTACCGCAGCGCAAGGCTGACGAATATTCATATGGTAACCTTTAATCGCCAGCCAGGAGGCTGGCGTTATTTCTATTACATGTAAGGAAATACCATGAAACTGAAAGCACTTTTCCTCGCCGCCAGCGTGGCAACCCTGAGTGGCTGCGCCGTTACCAGTTCCCCGGTCGGCAATGCTCTGTACACGGATGTCAGTGGGCCGGTAGGCGTCAGCAACAGCGCCGAAGCCAGCAAACTGGGTAAAAGCTGTGCACATAATGTACTTGGCTTGGTTGCCGCGGGTGATGCCTCCATCGAGGCAGCCAAGAAATCCGGCAATATCAGCACCGTAAGCAGCGTCGATGGTCATGGCACCAGCGTGCTGTTTCTCTACTCGCGCTTCTGCACGGTAGTCAAAGGCCAATAAGGCTTTCGCATAGCAAAAGGCCGCTCACTGAGCGGCCTTTTGCTTATGTGCTGAAAATCGGCTTGCAGAAGGTTTAACGCATCTGCTGCTGTTGCGTGCTGCTGCAACCCAGGCAGCGCACAAAAGCTTCTCGACCCGGCTCGACCACCAAGGCGTCTGCAGCCTCTTCAATATTCCCGCCCAGCGCAGTAAACGGCAGGCTGACCAGAAATACTGCCGTGCCCACCAGGGTAGCGCCAATCAGCAGCGGGCGTGCTACCACCAAGTCACCCACCATGGAAAAGGCGCGCGGTGCCTCGACGTTATACATCGGGTCGGTGCCATCCTGACCGGCCCAGGCCTGCAGGGGCAGCGCCATGGCCGCGGTAGTCAGGGCCAGGGCAGCGGCAGTGCTACGAAACAGGTTCATGCTTGCGATCCTTCAGCGGTTTTATGAAGAGTGGCTTAACTATAACAGCGCTGGTGAAAAAATCAGCGTGACGGGCTTCAATCGCCGGCTATTCGCCATAAAAGGCATTTTCCGGCTTCTTCGGCACATAGCCCCGATAAAACTGCAGGATCTCGCGCAGGTCGGCCTCGGCATCCCCGGTCGGCCAGAAGGTCGGACCGATAACCAAACGCCGGTTGGCATAGTCCAGCGCCCCCAGCACGACAGGCACGCCCGCACCCCGTGCGATGTGGTAGAAACCCATGCGCCAGCGCTGCACCTTGCGCCGGGTACCTTCCGGCGACAGCACGAGGATGAACTGCTCATGCTCGCGAAAATTGCGGATCGCCTGGTCGACCACGTTGTGCGCACTGTCGCGCTGGATGGCGATGCCTCCCCAGCGGCGCAGCAACCCGGCAAACGGCCAGCGAAAGATGCTGTGCTTGCCAAACCAGCGGGCATTCAGGCGCAGCATGAACTTCAGGGCAATGAACAGCACGAAGTCCCAATTGGACGTATGGTGGGCACCAATTACCACAAACTTGTCGAGCTTGGGCAATTCGCCCTCCATGCGCCAGCCCATCAGGCGCAGCAGGGTACGGCCCAGCCACTCGGCCAGGGGGTTGGGCGGTAGGAAATTACCGGACATGCAGACCTCTTATTCTTGTTGTGTCCGCTGCACAGGCCTCAGCGCTGGCAGCGCGGGCAGTAGACGCTGGCCCGCTGGCCGAGCTTGACCTCTCGCAGGGTGCTGCCGCAAGTCTTGCAAAACTCCCCGCCCCGGCCGTAGACGAACAGTTCCTGCTGGAAATAGCCTGGCTGGCCATCGCCGCCGACAAAGTCACGCAGGGTGGTCCCCCCGCGCTCGATGGCATAGGCGAGGATCCGTTTGATCTCCTCGCCCAGGCGCAGATAGCGAGCCCGTGAAATACTCCCCGCCTCGCGGCGTGGATCGATGCCGGCGGCAAACAAGGCCTCGCTGGCGTAAATATTACCGACGCCAACCACCACCGCGTTATCCATGATGAAGGGTTTGACCGCCAGGCTGCGCCCGCGCGACAGCTCATACAGACGCTCACCGTCGAAGCTGCCGCCGAGTGGCTCAGGCCCCAGCCTGGCCAACAACTCATGGGCCAGCGGCTCCTGACTCCAGAGCAGGGCACCGAAACGCCGTGGGTCGGTGTAGCGCAGCGCCAGACCCGATTCCAGCTCGATATCGACATGCTCGTGCCTGGCCGCCGGCGTGCCCAGCGGCACCAGACGCAAACTGCCGGACATGCCCAGATGGGCAATCAGCGTGCCGCTTTCGGCCTTGATCAGCAGGTACTTGGCGCGACGCTCGACCGCCTCGATGCGCTGACCGGAAAGGCGGACATCCAGGTCTTCGGGTATCGGCCAGCGCAGGCGCCGCTCACGCAGCAGGACACGGCTGACCCGCTGGCCCAGCAGATGGGGTTCGATACCGCGACGGGTAGTTTCGACTTCAGGTAATTCAGGCATGACCACTCCAGCCCGCGCCCACGGGCAACTCAGGCAGGCGAAGCGTTAACAGGCCGTTGAAAAACTACCTGCGTTGGCAATACCGCGTTGAAAACGGCCTCAAAATGCTCATTTACACCACGTAAACTGTGCTTTTTCGGCCGTTTTCGCCTTGTCTTGCCTGCCTCGCCTACGTTTTTTTCAACGGCCTTTAACGGGACAGGGCAAGGTCGCGAATGCTTTCCTTGAGATTGTCATAGTCGTACTCGGAAAAACCGACGTACTCCAGCACCAGGGTACTGACACTCTGCCACTCGCGATCTTCGTCCTGGGCGCCCAGCACCCGGTAGGTCGCACAGATGTTCTCAGCCATCTTGAGAATGGCCAGCAGGGTCTTCTGCTTGGCATTGCGTTCGCTGTCATCGGAAAACATCGACAACGCATTATGGTGATTGGCGATCACCTCGCAGAGGTACTCCGGCAGGCGCCAGGAACGCGCCGTGAAATACCCCACCACCGCATGATTGGTATTGAGCAGGCGGTTTTCCGTGTCGACGATGCGCTGTTCGCTGGTCGCGCTGGCGTAGGCTTCTTCGAGAATGCCCATGTAGCCGGGGAAGCGCTTGATCATCAGGGGAATGCCGCAATTGTGGAACAGCCCCAGGGTGTAGGCCTCGTCAGGCGACTGGTAGCCGATGCTCTTGGCCAGGTTAAGGCAGGTCATGGCCACATCTTGGGCGCTGTCCCAGAAGCGGTTGAGCACCACAATGGCTTCATCGGTCAGTTCACCCTTGATCGACTGGGCATTGATCAGGTTGATCACCGAATTACTACCCAGCAGATTGACTGCCTGCTGGATCGATGCAATGCGATTGGACAGGCCGAACTGCGGTGAATTGACGATCTTCAACAAGGCCCCCGACAACCCCGGGTCCTGGCTGATCAGGCGGGCGATAGCCTTCAGATCAGGATAGGGCATGACCTGCTCCATCTGCAGGTCGACCATGATCTGCGGCTGGGGCGGCACGCTGATACCCTGCAGGACTTTCTGGATCTGTTCGGCGCTGAGTTCTGGTGTCATGGCAGGGCTACCACAAAATAATGCTGCCAGTTTAGCCAAGCGGAGCACCGTTTGGGCAGCCTGCGTGGCGACCTTCGGTCGCAGCCGATCAGCCTAGCCAGGCACAGCACGCACCGTGCCTGGCGCCGCCGGGTATACTGCGCGCCTGATTTTTCCGGAGCCCCACCATGACCCTGCCCAGCCTGCGCCTCAAAGCCAATGCCGATCGCCGTTTGCGCGGTGGCCACCTGTGGGTGTTCAGCAACGAACTGGATGTCGCCGCCACGCCGTTGACGGCCTTTGCCGCCGGCGACCAGGCCATCCTGGAAACATCCAGCGGCAAACCGCTGGGCATCGTCGCCCTGAGCCCCAACAACCTGATCTGTGCCCGCCTGTTGTCGCGCGACATTCGCCATAGCCTGGACAAGTCGCTGCTGGTGCACCGCCTGCAGGTCGCCCTGTCGCTGCGCGAGCGACTGTTCGACAGCCCCTGCTATCGGTTGGTCTACGGTGACTCGGACCTGCTGCCCGGCCTGGTGATCGACCGCTTCCACGACATCCTGGTCGTACAACTGGCTTCCGCGACCATGGAGCAGCACAAGGAAGCGCTGATTGAAGCACTGGTGCAGGTGCTCAAGCCCCGCGGCATCCTGTTCAAGAACGACTCGGCCGCGCGGGATGCCGAAGGCCTGCAGCGTTATGTGGAGACGGCCTTTGGTGTCGTCCCGGAATGGGTCGCCCTGGAAGAAAACGGCGTGCGCTTCGAGGCGCCGGTACTGGGCGGGCAGAAAACCGGCTGGTTCTACGACCATCGCATGAACCGTGCGCGCCTGGCCCCCTACGTCAAGGGCAAGCGGGTGCTCGACCTGTTCAGTTATATCGGTGGCTGGGGCGTGCAGGCCGCCGCCTTTGGGGCCAGCGAGGTGTTCTGCGTGGACGGCTCGGCCCTGGCCCTGGATGGCGTGGAGCGCAATGCCGCACTCAACGGCGTGGCCGAAAAGGTCACCTGCATCGAAGGTGACGTGTTCGCTGCTTTGCGCGAACTGAAGGCGGCCGAAGAACGCTTCGACGTGGTGGTCGCCGACCCGCCCGCCTTCATCAAGCGCAAGAAGGACCTGAAGAACGGCGAAGCCGCCTACCGCCGCCTCAACGAAGCCGCCATGCGCTTGCTCAGCAAGGACGGCATTCTGGTCAGCGCCAGTTGCTCCATGCACCTGCCCGAGGATGATCTGCAGAACATCCTGCTGCAGAGCGCACGCCATCTGGATCGCAACATCCAGCTGCTCGAGCGCGGTGCACAGGGCCCCGATCATCCGGTACATCCGGCCATCGTCGAGACGCGCTACATCAAGAGCCTGACCGTACGTCTGCTGCCCAACAGCTGAGGCAGCGGAAAAATCGGCTCAGTCCGTGGACGGGCGAGGCACGTAAAGTGTCTCGCCGACCTGCAGGCTCTGGTAGCGTGGCGTAATCCGCTGCACGCGCCCCTCGCGAATCGCTGCGATCAACGACTCGCTCGCATACACCTCCTTGAAGCGCCCGGCCGCCTGCCAGCGCCCTTGCCCGTCACGGGCAAAGAACAGCAGCTCACTGCCGTAATGTTCCGTCGGTAGCAACAGCACCTCGTTAGCCGCGTCGCCATCCAGGTCGACAGCCCACAACAGGCAACCAGCATAGCGACACGCTTCCTCAAGATGCTGCCTGCCAACTACCCGATGCGCCTCGTCCTCCGCGCTGCCCAACCACTCCAGCGTCCCGGCTGGCAAGGCCTGCGGGTCGGCGGGAGCCGGCGCATAGGGGCCCTGCTGTTCCGTGCTGTGCAAACGCTCCAGCAAGGCGCTACGCGCCGGCTCATCAAGTAGCTGGCCTGCTTGCAGGCGCTCGCGCAGCGTATTGAACTGCGCCACACCGGCATAACCCAGACGCTCACGCAGATAGCGCAACGTCTCCGCCTGCGCCTCATCCTGAGTGTTCAGCACACGCTGCAGCTGGCTGCGCGCGCTGATTTCCAGCGCGTTGAACCAGGGGCTGTGTGCCAGCACCAGCAGGCCACACAGGCACAAGGCCAGCGGCGGATTGCTGCGCCGCAGATTCCCCAGCCAGACAGCCTGGCGTGGCCATAGCGCGCACAGCAGCGCCAGGCTGTAACACAGCGCCACCAGCACCAACAGCGCGGCGTAGAAGCGCTGCGGGGTGAAGCCGTACTGCACAATGCGCAACCCGCTCGAATAGCCGGCCAGCAGCGCCAGCAGCAACAGGCAGGGGATGCTGGCTGTCACCAGATAACGCAACACCCGCGGATAGCTGACTGCCTCGCTGCCATCCTGAAACACCCCGTTGATGAACAGCAGATTGCTAAACACCAGGCACAGTAGGATGGCCGTGGAATGCCCGGTCTGCCAGACAGGCTGCAAGCCGGTAAACGGCAGGGTCAGGGTAAACAGCAGGGCAATCGCGGCACTCAGCGGCAGCAGGAAGCGACACAGCGCCAGCAGAATGCTACGCAACAAGCCGATGACCCGCTGGTTCTCGCAGCCCATGCGTACGCCCATGGCGAACACCAGCAGAGGCGCCAACGCCATGAAGCCGGTTGAACCGAATAGCTTACCGACCGCGCGGATGCCCAACATGTCGAACAGCCCGGCACACAGCAACAACAGCAAGCTGAAGGCCGCCACCAGCAGCACGCCCAACAGCAGGATGAACACCGTGTTCCAGGCATGCTGGAACAGGTCCGGGTAGCGCAGGCGACCCGCTACGCGACTGGGCCAACTGAGAATGAAGGCCAGCGCGATGTAGGCGATCAGGGGTGCGCTCAGCCCCCAACACAAACGTAGCAGGCTGCTCCCCCCCACCGGGGCATCCAGCGGCCTGGTCAGCCATAGCAGGCTGCCGGTCATCCCGCCCATGAGTACGGCCAGGCCGCCCAGCAGAAACAGGGCACTCCGCAGGCGAGTCTGCCCAGCCAACAGCTGCACGCCCAGGCCGGCCACCAGCGCCATGACCAGCAACGCCCACGCCAGGCTGACCTGCACCGGCTGGAACAGCCCCAAACTCTGCACCCACCACAGCAACAGGCCCTGCCCCAGGCCGATCGCCAGGTAGAAAAGCGGTGAGCGAAGCGACAGCGCAGGCATAACGGGCATCCTTGCAGGTGGCAGATACGGGGCGCAGTTTAGGCCAGTGCCCGCCCCCAGGCTGCACACTGCCAGGCAAATCGTTACACAACCAGCGCGCGAGCGGCCTTTCGTGGCAGCGCCCGCGGGATTAGAATCGAGGCTCCCTGCCATATCTCAGGCGGGCCAGTGAGACCGGCCGGGCACGCGGTGATCCCGCAGCGCCAGCAGGCCACCAGGGCGGCAGCGACCATTTATCACTGGCTGCCGGCACCCACCATGCTCACCCCAAGACCATCACCTGATTAGCCTGCAGGAATGCCGCAATGCCTGACTACCGCTCGAAAACCTCCACCTTCGGTCGCAACATGGCCGGCGCCCGCGCCCTGTGGCGCGCCACCGGGATGAAGGACGAAGACTTCAAGAAGCCGATCATCGCCATCGCCAACTCCTTCACCCAGTTCGTTCCGGGCCATGTGCACCTGAAGGACCTCGGCCAGCTGGTCGCCCGCGAGATCGAGAAGGCCGGCGGCGTGGCCAAGGAATTCAACACCATCGCCGTTGACGACGGCATCGCCATGGGCCACGACGGCATGCTCTATTCGCTGCCGAGCCGCGAGATCATCGCCGACTCCGTGGAATACATGGTCAACGCCCACTGCGCCGACGCCATCGTCTGCATCAGCAACTGCGACAAGATCACCCCCGGCATGCTGATGGCCGCCCTGCGCCTGAACATCCCGGTGGTGTTCGTTTCCGGCGGGCCGATGGAAGCCGGCAAGACCAAGCTGGCCAGTCATGGCCTGGACCTGGTCGACGCCATGGTGGTCGCGGCCGACGATTCCTGCTCCGACGAGAAGGTCGCCGAGTACGAGCGCAGCGCCTGCCCGACCTGCGGCAGCTGCTCCGGCATGTTCACCGCCAACTCGATGAACTGCCTGACCGAGGCCCTCGGCCTGTCGCTGCCGGGCAACGGCTCGACCCTGGCCACCCACAGCGACCGCGAACAGCTGTTCCTGCGCGCCGGCCGGCTGATCGTCGACCTGTGCCGCCAGTACTACAACGAAGGCAACGACAACGTCCTGCCGCGCAACATCGCCAGCTTCAAGGCCTTCGAGAACGCCATGACCCTGGACATCGCCATGGGTGGCTCGACCAACACCATCCTGCACCTGCTGGCCGCCGCCCAGGAGGCCGAGCTGGCCTTCGACCTGCGCGACATCGACCGGCTGTCGCGCAAGGTGCCGCAGCTGTGCAAGGTGGCGCCGAACATCCAGAAGTACCACATGGAAGACGTGCACCGCGCCGGCGGCATCTTCTCGATCCTCGGTGAACTGGCCCGCGGCGGCCTGCTGCACACCGACGTGCCGACCGTGCACAGCCCGAGCATGGCCCAGGCTATCGCCCAGTGGGACATCACCCAGACCCGCGACGAAGCCGTGCACACCTTCTTCAAGGCTGGCCCGGCCGGTATCCCGACCCAGGTGGCGTTCAGCCAGAGCACCCGCTGGGAGACCCTGGACGACGATCGCGAGCACGGCTGCATCCGCTCGGTCGAGCACGCCTACTCCCAGGAAGGCGGCCTGGCCGTGCTGTACGGCAACATCGCCCTGGACGGCTGCGTGGTGAAGACCGCCGGGGTGGATGAATCCATCCACGTCTTCGAAGGCCGGGCGAAGATCTTCGAGAGCCAGGACAGCGCCGTGAAGGGCATCCTCGCCGACGAAGTGAAGCCGGGCGACATCGTCATCATCCGCTACGAAGGCCCGAAAGGCGGCCCGGGCATGCAGGAAATGCTCTACCCGACCTCGTATCTGAAGTCCAAGGGCCTCGGCAAAGACTGCGCCCTGCTCACCGACGGCCGCTTCTCCGGCGGCACCTCCGGCCTGTCGATCGGCCATGCCTCGCCGGAAGCCGCCGCCGGCGGTGCCATCGGCCTGGTCCAGGACGGCGACAAGGTGCTGATCGACATCCCCAACCGCAGCATCAACCTGCTGGTGTCGGATGACGAGCTGGCCGCGCGCCGTGCCGAGCAGGACAAGAAGGGCTGGAAGCCGGCGCAGCCGCGTGCACGCAAGGTCTCCACCGCCCTGAAAGCCTACGCGCTGCTGGCCACCAGTGCCGACAAGGGCGCCGTACGTGACAAGGCACTGCTGGACGGCTGAGCCCGCCCCTGAGCCTGAAGAGCCCGGCCTAGTGCCGTAATGCTGTTCACTTAAGCATTTGAGCCCTGACGGGGCTTCCCCGAAAATCCGAT